>Ga0137403_10006828_pt1 | contig 13000 bp, 18 predicted proteins | sample CZOMad2_1_16fung_FD_122057 | JGI IMG/M metagenome (GOLD analysis project Ga0137403, IMG submission 122057) | Vadose zone soil fungal communities from Angelo Coast Range Reserve, California, USA - CZOMad2_1_16fungal (Hybrid Assembly) | ecosystem: Environmental > Terrestrial > Soil > Vadose zone... | reverse complement strand
CTTGACCCGCAGCGGCGCTCCGGACGATGCCTTCCGTCGGGTTATCCGCGCCACCATTCTGCAGGAGCGCGTCACCCGCGCCGGCATGATCAGTGCCGTGACCACGCTGACGAGCAATGCGCCATTCATCTTCGAGCCTTGGAACACCTTCGACACCGGGGCGTACACCGGACTGCCTGGCACGCCGCAATACGGATCGATGGGCTACAACGTTGGTCAGGGCGGCTACGGCAACATGCTGCTGAACGATCAGGTGTTCATGAAGGTGGCGCGCGGCAGCGGTAGCGGCGTTCCACTGGTTGATGGCTATGGCAATGTCGTCGCCGGTTATGGTACCGGCGTGATCGAATACGTTGGCCCGAAGTCTGAACTGTGGGGCATCACCGACGCCATGATCTATCAGTTGATCAGCATGACCAAACCAACCGGCACCACGGTCTGGGTAGCGTTTCAGGTTCCGGCGGCCGTCTTAACGACGGATGCCGGCGTCGTCTTGACTGACGACAGCGGCTTCCCATTAACGAGTTCGCCCGGACCATGATGATGAAAAAGATACTCCTGCTCCCGTTGCTATGGTTGCTCGGCATGATGCCGGCGATGGCACAAACCACGCCGTTCTCGACCTACGTTCTCGGCTTGGCCGCAATCACATCGCCAACCGGCGCCGAGAAAATGGTCGCCATATCGGCTGGCACACCGAAGACGCTCACGCCAAACCAGATACTGGCGTTCGTATCCGGCGACTGCACGATCGCCGCGCCGCCGTCGATCGTCTGCACCAAGACCGGCGGCGTTGCTTTTGCAGCGTCAGCCACCACCAACACAACCAACGCCACCAATATCAGCAGCGGCACGCTCGCACTAACCCGTCTGGCGCTGACCTCCGCGTTCTTCTACGTCGGCAACGGTTCGGCCAATCCTGCCGGCGTGGCGATGTCTGGCGACTGCACGCTGGCCAATACCGGTGCCGTGACCTGCACCAAGACCGGCGGCGTCACCTTTGCGACCTCCGCCACCACGGACACCACCAGCGCGACCAATATTACCAGTGGCACGCTGGCCGCCGCGCGCTATGCCCAAGCCAATCTGGCGGCCAGCGGCAATGGTGGCGTCGGTGGCGTATTGCCATTCTCCAACATGCCGACGGGGAGTTTGGATAGCGCGCTGGGCTATTGGTCCAGTACGACCTTGGCTGCCACCGCGATTCCAAACTGCACGGCGGGTGCGCTTCAATACAACACCACGACCCATGTGTTCGCCTGCAACGTCGGTGGCGGCTCTGGCAACGTCACGAATTCAGGCGTCCCGACCAACGGCCAGATCGCGCAGTGGATCAGCTCGACGCAGATCAAAGGCGTTGCGATCACGACGTTGGCAACCATCAACGTCGTCAAGGTCGTGACCTTCACGTCGAGCGGCACCTATACGCCGTCAACCGGATTGCAATATGCGATCATCGAATGCGTCGGCGGCGGTGCAGGCGGTGGCGGTCTTACAGACCCCGGAGCCGGTAATGGAGCCACTACTGGCAGCGGCGGCACCGGGGCTTATTCAAGGTCGCTCGCGTCGGCCGCGACGATTGGTGGATCACAGGTCGTCACCATCGGTAATGCCGGTTCTGGTGGTGGCGTCGGCGCTAGTGGTAATGCCGGTGCCACGACATCGGTCGGGGCGATTTGTATTGCTCCCGGAGGACTTGGCGGTGGCGGCGGCCCGAACGGCGCTGCTGGAGCTGGTGGAGCTGCTGGAACTGGCAACATGGTCGCCTCGCCAGGTCGTCCTGGTGGAGTGGGCAGCAACCAAGCCATCGTCACCGTGACCCAGCGCGTGGCTGGTGGTGGTTCTTCCGAATTCGGGGCCGGAGGACCAGAACAGGTCATCGCTGGCACTGCCGTGAATGGTACCGCTGCATCTGGATTCGGATCTGGCGGCGGTGCGTCTGGAAGTCAGAATGGCTCGGGCAGTGCGGCCGGCGGCAATGGCACGCCGGGTTACGTTGTCGTCACGGAATTTACGAACCAATAAATAATCCGCAGCCCAAACACCCCGGCCCCGCCGATTCGTCGCGCGGGGCTTTTTCGTGACCAAAAGGTTCAAAAATGACAGACCGCGTGATCGTGTACCCGGGCGCGCTGCCGCAGACCACCGACATCCTGAACACCAACAAGTTCATGATGGTCGGTCAGGCGCACCAGAACCGATCCATCCTTGGCACCGCTACAGTGGTCTCGGGCTTGGCCTGCACGCCGACATCGCCGACGCCAGACCTGCACGTGACGGTAGGCGTTGGCGCAATCTACGCGATGGATCCAACCGATCAGGTGGCCTACGGCGATCTAAGCATCGACAATATCAGCATCATGAAGCAGGGCATTCTCAATGCCCCGGTGTCTCTGATCATCACGCCACCTGGCACCGCCGGTTTCTCACAGGTGTTCCTGGTCGAGGCCATCATCAATGACGTCGATGCCGGCCAACTGACGCTCAGCTACTACAACTCGGCCAACCCGGCCTCGCCCTATTCCGGGCCGGCCAACTCGGGAACGTCGAACTTCACCACCCGCACCAATCCTTGCGTGATCGCACTGAAGGCTGGCGTGGCGGCAACCACCGGCACCCAGACCACGCCAGCGCCCGACGCTGGTTACGTTGGCCTCTACGCCGTCACCGTGGCCAATGGCGCGACGCAGATCACGTCGCCGAACATCGTTCAGCTGGCGACCGCGCCGTTCTTTCCGACGCTGCCAAGTCTGCCATTGTCGATTCTGAATGGCTCCTACGTCTATGCCGGTCAGGACACCGGCGCCGCCAACGCCTACGTCATCACCTTCCTTCCCGGGCAGGCTGTCCCCACGGCCTACGTCGCCGGCATGGGCGTCAAGTTCAAGGCGCTGGTCACCAACACCGGGGCCAGCACCATCAACGTCAATGGTCTCGGCGTGGTCGCGATCCGGCGCGCGACCGGCGTTGCGCTCGCCGCCAACGACATCACCTCCGGTCAGATCGTCGAACTCACCTACGACGGCACGCTTTTCCAGATGCAGAATTATCTGGGAGCGGCTGCAACTACCAGCACCATCACGATTGTCAGCATCCCACACGTCACCGATACCGGCGCGGTCAATGCGTTGATCGGCACCTACTCCCCGGCCATCACGTCGGGTCAGCAGGTTGCCGGTTTGTATCTGTCGATCAAGCTCGCCAACACGATCACCGGTGCATGTACCATCAACGTCAATGGCTTGGGCGTTAAGAACCTCTTCACCGGAGACCTGGCCAATCCGCCTAATGGTGTGTATGTCGCTGGTGAAGTCTTGCTCATCGCCTACGATGGCACCCAATACCAGATCGTCAACACCAGCAGTCTCACCTTCCGCAAACCCGCCGCCAACCTATCGATCTTCGTCAATGTTGCGATCGGCAATGATGCCAACGATGGCGTGTCGAATACGGCGGGCCACGCCCTGCAGCATATTCAGGCTGGCATCAACCTGGCATTCAGTTATGCGCCGAGCCAATTTACGATCACCGTCGTGGTCGAGCCTGGTACCTACAACGAGGCAGTCGTATGGCCGAGCTGGGCCGGTCCGAACATCATCGTCGACGGTCTGGTCGCCGCAAGCGTGATCGTCAACACGCCCAATGGCTACTGCTTCTATGTGCAGGGACCGAATACGGCCACGATCAAGAACCTCACGGTTCAGAATAGCGGCTCGCTCAACAACAGCTGTTTCGTTGCTCTCGATGGTGCCACGGTCACGACTACGAATACGGTAAGCAATGGCGCGGCCGGGGTATTTTTCGCCGCCAACGGCGGAGTGATGTTGCCAGGTACACACACTTTCAGCGGCTCTGCGGCCGTCCTTTATTGGGCCTTGGCAGGCGGTTCGCTGAATTTTCAAGCCGTTACGCATACCTTCTCAACTCCCATCGCGGTATCGCTCGCGACGGCCTTTGCTACATCGAACGGCATCCTCACGGTAAATCCCGCAGCCCCCACGCTCTTTACCAATCCCGGATTCGTCAGCGGACCAAGATTCGGGGCAACCTTGAACGGCGTGGTAAATTCCAATGGCCTCGGCATCAATTATTTCCCCGGATCAATCGCAGGCACTCAGAGTCAAGGTGGACAGTACGGATAAGGAGCCGCAATGGCGGAGCATCGGTTGATTGCAGACTTCGGAGCATCGGGCCTCGGTTGGCCTAGCGACGATTCCGTTCCGTTCGCGAATTGGTTCAATGCGCTGAATGCGAGCGGGGGGCGCGGCATCCCCGAGGTCGGCAAGTTCTATCTTCCCCAGATCAAGACGCTGCTCGGTCCGCGCGGCGCGCTGTTCACCGGCGGTGGCGTGCGCATCGACGGCGAGGGGCATTGTGGCTGGCCAATGATGGGCCGCGGCTCGATTTTCCAGCTGGTCGACACCGGATTGTTCGGCGCCGCCCAGGTCGATGCCATCTCTGTGCAGGCGGTCGGCGCGCATTATGTCAATCCGGCAACTGGCGCCAACGCGAATGCACCGGCCGGCACCGGTGGCGTTATATTCCTCGATGACATCGCCGGCGGCTCTGCGCTGACTGGCAACGTCGGCAGTGTCTTCCGCGACATCGCCATCTTGCAGGCGGACATCGCCTTCCAGACCAAGAATGGCTACTCGTGGACTGTCGACAATTTGCAATCGTCTGGCCACGTTACCTCCGGCGCGTATCTCGAGAACATCCATGTTCCAGGCTCCGGCGACAACTCACTGATCAATTCGACTTTCACGTCGCAGCCGAATGCGCATGTTCATTTGCTATCGGGCGGCGGCTTCAAGTCAGTCAACAACAAGCTCAATGGCGGCTATATCGGCTATCTGATCAACTATACCGGGGCCGTAACCACCCAGGGCATCTCGCCGCTGGCCATCATCGGTGGATCGGTCGAAGGCAACGCTGGCTGCAGCGTATTGATGCAGCGTGCGGCGGGCACCGAGCTGGTCGGTAACCTCACTTTCAATGGCGTTGAATTCCAGTGCGGAATTTTGGCGCAAGGCAGTGGACCGACGCCATGGATTCAGAACGGCGCGATCACTGGCTGCTACATCGGCGCATCGCCGCTTAGCCGCGCATGCGTTGCAGTTGACGGCTGGGACGGCTTGATCGTCGATGGCAACATGCTAGTCGCCGCCCCGTTACCAGCAGCAATCGGTGTCATGGTCGGTGCAGCTACTGCCCACATCACCGTCGGCACCAATAACAAGGGCGCGGGGGTCACGTAATCATGTTTGTGTTTTTTACGCCGCTTGATTGGTATTGGACGGCAAAGGATGGTCGCATTTACTCCAGTGCCCGCAACGTGCTCGTCTATACCTACGATAGCGCCTATGTGGCCTTCGTGACAAAGGTTGGCGGCGCGCCGCCTTGGCCCGTAGATGCAAGTGGCGTGCAAACCACGGCCGCGATGCAGGCAGTGATGACGCCCTACGGGATCACTCTGCCATTCGCATAAGAACTCCCATGATCGAAACTGTCCAGGTCAGGGCCACCACGAGGCCGACGGGCTTCCTCTGGTTCTTCCGCAACGGCGACAGCTGGCACGCACCCGAGACTAACAATGGCACTCCCTATCTTCCTAATATCTCTAATCCTTGGGTTCGCGATTTTTTTTGGTTTTGCCGTAATCCTGTTGGCAATTTTATGGGCTTCGTCATTGGCTTTGAGGGCCATGATTATGTGGTGTGGGGCCCGGCTCCGGTGCTCCGGACTACGGGGCGGGACGCCACGCCGCAGGTCTTCGGCTGGAAGTGGTGCCTGATCAACTACTGGGCTCCCTTCGTCTCGTATTGGGGGCCGTTGTTCCCTGGCTACCAGCTCGAATTCTATTTTGGATGGCGCCCGGCCTCTGGTGGCTTCGGGCTCAAATTCATTCCGCATAAAATCACGACTTGAGGGATTCAATAGATGATCGACCTCCATGGAATTTCGCAGGAGGCCTTCGATCTGATCGTAGGTTTCGAGGTTTCCAGCCGCAAGGCATACGAGGCAACTTATCGACGCCCCGAGCGTCCCGGAGGGCAATCCGGCATCACTGTGGGGATTGGCTATGACTGCGGGTATTCCAGCGCAACCATTCTACGTCAGGATTGGGCCGGCAAGATCCCCGATGCCATGGTGGCCGTCCTTTGCAGCGTGGCAGGGCTAAAGGGCGATGATGCACAGAGGCAATTGGCTCGTGTCCGTCCGCTGGTGGACGTGCCATGGGGCGCTGCGCTGGATGTTTTCAGTAATGTCAGCATCCCGAAATATCTGCGCTCTACAGCCAGCCTGCCGAACTTCGACGAGCTGTCGCCAACGTGCAAGGGTGTTCTGCTCTCTCTTGTTTACAATCGCGGGGCTTCGTTCTCTCAAGCGGGACCGCGCTATCTGGAAATGCGGAACATCAAAGCGTTGATGGCTGCAAAGAAGTTCTCAGGCATTCCGAACGAACTGCGCAAAATGAAACGGCTCTGGACCACGCCGAGCGTTCGCGGCGTTGCCATCCGTCGAGAGCAGGAAGCGCGGATGTTTGAACAAGGTCTGCAAGTAACCAAGGCAGCATAAAAAGGAATGGTCATGAATCCAGAACAAGTCAAAAGCGCCGTCCGATGGCTAATCACCATGTTCGGCGGTGTCGTCGCCGGATGGTTCGCCGCGAAGGGATGGTTCACCATCGATCAGGTGACCAGTGTGCTCAACAGCCCGACGACACTTTCGCTGATCGTCTCAATCGTTGTCGGCATCTGGGGACTATTCGTTCACACCCAGACAAACGCAATCGCTGTTGTCGACACGATCGCTAAGCAACCGGATTCGCCAGTGAAGGCCGTTATCACAGAGCCAACGCCAGACGGTCGTGATCTTGCTGCATCATTGCCAGGAAATACAACGGTCGTTGCTGGTTCAGCCGCGGCGATCGCAAAAGCAACGTGAAATACCGACTCGGAAAGACGCCGGCCAAGCCGTCATTCAGCCCCATCAAGTTCGTCGATATCTTCGATCCGTCGAAACTGGCAAAGCCTCCGGAAGCGTTCGGTCACTATGCCGCCGTGCAGCAGTACCACATGCTCGGCAATGACAACGCCAGCTGTTGCGTGTTCAGCGGAGCCGCGCATCTCGAATATATCTGGAGCGTCGAAGGTGGCCGAGAGCGGGTCCGGATCACCACCAAGAATGTCCTGTCAGACTACTCGGCCGTGACCGGATATGATGGAACTGAGGCGACCGACAACGGCGCCGATATGCAGGATGCCGCAGAATACTGGCGAACGACCGGGATGCTCGCTGCGGATGGAAAGCGGCATAAGATCGATTGCGCCGTTCCTCTTGAGAAAGGAAATTTCGATCAGCTCGTGATGGCGCTGTGGCTGACGGGAGGCGCCGGAATCGGCCTCCAGTTGCCAAAGAGCGCGGAAGATCAATTCGATCATCATCAGCCCTGGTCCGTTGTCCCGTCAGAGATCAGAGGCGGTCATTACGTGGCCGGCGTTGGCCGAGACCAGAACGGAAATATTCCGGTTGTTACGTGGGGCGGCATTATTCCCATGACGCAAGCATTCTACGAAAAGTATAGCGACGAGGCTTACGTTTATTTGAATCCCGAAATTTTGAACGAGAAGGGCCTTTCTCCGGAAGGCTTCGATATCGACGCCTTGCGAACCTACATCAACAACCTCTAGCAAAGCGCGACTGCCGCTAGCAAAGCGCGCACTAGCGCTAGGAGACTAACATGCGAACCATCATCAAAGCCACCATTCTGAGTATGGCGCTGTTTCTAGGTGCCTGTGCTCACACCACCGATCCCACTACGGGAGCAGTGACGACAACGCTTGACCCTGACCTGGGCAAGCTGATCTCGCCCTTTGTTACGCCGGCTCAAGTTCAAAAGGCATCTGACATCGCGGTACAGACCTGCGGTTATCTGCCGGCGGTTGACACCGTCACCGGGCTGCTCGCTACCTTTGTCCCGGGAGCCGGAGTGGCGACGAGTATCGCGAGCCAGGTCGCACATCTGATCTGCAAGACCGTTACGTCCAAGGGTGCTCGTCGAGGTGCGGCCATGGGTCATGTGCCGGTGGTGCGCGGGGTAGCCATTCACGGCAAGTTCGTCAGGTGAAGGCGATGAAGATCGTATCGGTTCTGTTGATGCTCACTATGGCGACGCTGGCTGCGATGGCTGGCCGAGCCATTGGTCACGACAAGAACCATCCGATCACGCCGCAGCAGAAGTCGTGGTTCGATAGCCTGAAGTCAGGCAAGGGGCCGTGCTGCGCCGATGCGGACGGCAATGTGCTGACCGACAACGACTGGGAATCGCGGGACGGCCACTATCGCGTCTTCATCGAAGGCGCGTGGTATGACGTGCCAGACGAAGCCGTCGTGAAGGTCCCGAATATGTACGGACCGACGATGGTGTGGCCGATACGAATCTGGAACATGGGCGGCGGGCTGAAGATCGAGATTCGATGTTTCATGCCGGGCATGATGACCTAGCGAAGCCGCACTTGCGTTAGAAGGGGTTCTGGAACTTGCCAGATTCAAACGGCGATAACGGCAACGACGAACCACGCCCGCAATATTCGATGTCGATGGACAGCCGAGTGTACTTGCTGGCTGAACGCATCAAGAATCTGACGAACGAAGTGAAGCAACTAAAAACGATGCTGGCGAGCGACAAGCTCGATCTGATCACACGACTCAGCAAACTGGAGGTAACCTACCAGCGCGTATTCGGTATCATCTTGGTTTTTCCAATCCTCGGCGCGGTGCTGGGCTTCATTGCAACTTACTGGGCGGTGCTGTTCAGGCCGTGGACGAAGCCATGATCCCAAAAATGAGGTGGTGGCATCTGCTGCTCGGCTTTGTGCTTAGTTTCGTCACGGCTGCCCTTGTCTTTATGTGGTTCGACACGACGCCACCGTTTGAGTTCGATGCGTCGCAAAGCAGAATCATCCCACAAGTGGCTGAAAGCGGGATGCAGATTCGTGTCGACTGGAAGGTCAAGGTCAATCGGCTATGCCCTGGCACAAACACGCGGGAGCTGTTCGATCCGGTTACCAAGGTGCGGCTTGCTATCTATGATCCGGTGCCTACAGCGTCGGAGGTAGCACTGGAGGGTGACAATCATCTGATCAGGACGTTCCTGCTGCCACGGCGTATCGCGAAAGGCCCGGTCGGCTATCGGGCTCACCTGCTTTATAAATGCAATTGGCTACAGAGGTTTTTCCCGATCGAGATCGACACGCCAGATTTGTTCTTCGAGCTCATCGACCACGTCGACCAGTGATCGGGAACAAATGCCAATTATTCTCCGGGCCCGATGCCATGTCTTGCATCCTAGCCACAGGATCGAGCGCGCCCATTTTGACGTTGAGCCGGCGAGCGAACCACTCGGCGAATACGTCCTGATGAATCTCGTGCGCGAGCGAGGTCTATTGCTCGATGGGAAAATGTACCGGATCACGATCGACCCGTTTTTCCCGCACACCAAGGAAGGATAAAGGTCATGTCTTGTTTCTCACTGGCTTGGATCGAGCAGCTTTGCATCTGGCTGATCGTGGTGATCGCGATCGTCTCGATCATTCGTCTATTAGTGCCGTACCTGATGGGTCTGATCGGCGTTCCGCTTGTAGCGGAGATTATCAGCATCGTGCTCTGGGCCGTGGTCGCGATTATGTGCGTCTACATCATCTTCGCGCTGATCTCCTGTCTGATAGGCTCCGGAGGTGGCCTGCTGCACTTTCCCCGGTGAATCAGATGACCTGCCGCCGATTGAACATGCGCCATCGATATGCAGGGGGTGTTGAGTCATGATTCCGGGTGACTACGCCAGAGTGGCAATCTGGACCGTAGCAGTGATCGTCATTGCGATCACCATCGGTCTGATATTCGCATGACGACAGGCATCATCATCTATCTTTGCTTAGTCGGATTGGTGCTTGTCGGGATCCATCTTGCGAATGAGTGGACGATCGCCGATCGGCTCTGGTTTGCGAAACGATGGTTCCGTTGGTTCTGGTGCGCGCTGCGCGATCATCCATATCCAGTGGTTACACCGCCGCGCGACTATGAAGAGCCGATGATTCTATGGGAACCGCCGTACTGCTCTAACTGCGGAACATCATTTCGAACCCGCAGACGCGGAATGCACTCATAACGGACGTGATTGATGGCTGAATTCCGCTGCTGCCTCACCACCAAGGATCCTGGCCCATGGAAGGCTGGCGTCGATGACGCGGCCTACGACCCGATGGTCATGCGGATGCATACGATCCGCGATCAGCTTTCCTACAACATGCCGCTGAAGGATTTTATCTGGGCGCTGAAGTCGGCGATCGGGATCGACAGCCGCACTATGTTGGGCGGAGACATCCAGCGGTGCTTGCTCTCGAATGCCGCGCACCGGCTCGAGGTCATGGGAAACCGCACGGACCCTGATGCGGTCTGGAATATGCCGGGCTCCAAGTATCGTCTCAGAGATGCCTGGGCCGTCTTCCGTGGCCGCGCTGTTGTGATCTATGTGAAATAGGGACGCTGATGGCAATGATGGACTGTGGCGAGTGGCAATCTTACTTTGCATGGCGACCTGTCTATGTTGACGCTTACGACGTTAGCGAAATCAAAGACGGAAAGATGCGGTATCTAAAATGGGGCTGGGTCGAACGCAGGTTTTGCGTCTGGATCGATGTTGATGACGAAGATCAGATTGAACATCGAGTATGGCGTTTTCGCCTTCTGAAGCCGGAAGGCTGAAAGGATTCTGAGATGGACATAAACATCCATCATCACCATCACCATCACAGCGAGACCGACCCCGAGGTTCTAGCCCGGCTCGATGCGATCTATGAACGGCTAGACCTCATCCTAGAAAACCAGGAGACTGAAATGTCACAAGCTGACGACCTCAACAACATGGTGACCGCACTGACAACCGGCTATGCGGCCCTGCATGACGCCGTGCAGGTCCAGACCGATGCCTTGGCCAAGGCGCTCGCAGCCGCTGCCGCCGCTTCGGCACCTGATCCGGCAGTGGCGAAAGCGATGGCCGATGCGATCGCGAATATTACGGCCGTCACCGGCGGGATGGCTACGCAAGCGGCGGCCCTCACGGCGGCAGTTCCAGCTGCAACTACCGTTGCGCCTCCGGTTGTCTCGGCGCCGGATGTTCCTCCGACCGCGGACGTTCCAGTGATTGCTACTCCCGCAGTCACAGATCCGGCAGCTACGCCTCCCAGCACCCCGCCGGCAGACGCTACGACCACCAGCGCGCCCTAATGGCAACTGGCTGTTTGATGGGCGCCGCCGTATGCGCGGCGCTCATGCCTGGCTCGCTTAATGACCTAGACAAGACGCCTGGCGCTGTTCGCACCACCGATAAGGTGACGATATGCGGGCAACATACCGGAGCGGTTCGCAACGTCTCCAAGTCGGTCAGGCGCAGGGCGTTCGCGCTGTACGGCATCACTAACAAGACCGGTTGGTGTAAACCGAAGGGCTGCGAAGTCGATCACCTGATCTCGCTCGAGCTCGGCGGCAGTAACGACATCAAGAACCTGTGGCCACAGCCGTATGCCGGCATCCCATGGAATGCGCACGTCAAGGACAAGATTGAAAATCACTTGCACGCCCTGATCTGCAATGGCTCGATCACGGTGAAGGCAGCGCAGCAGGCGATTGCGACGGATTGGATCCAGGCCTATAAGAAATATCTCGCACCGTAAAAGCGCCCCGTTCCAAAGAACCTCAGCCCCGCTTCGGCGGGGCTCTTTTTTTGTGCCTGGATTCTGCGGGGGGAGCCACTGTAGAGCGATTATCCGATCCTGCCCGGTAGATCGGTAGCCCGGTGATCGAAGGCCCATGGGTGCCCGTTTGTGGGCATTGTAGAGGTTTTACAGTTAGGCACGATGTTGCATTGGTGTTCACGGTTTTACGGGATTTCCCTGTAAAACGCATGTCATTTAAGATGCTAAAGAATATTGCTAAGGGACACGCTCGCCTAAGAGGTCTCATATGTTGATTTTATTGAACAAATCAGCGAAGTTTTACACTTGTTTTACAATTTACGTTCTCTGGCCGTTCTGTGGTCGTTGATCTGGATCAGCGCCGCCTTGCCCTGGATCTTGCGATCGGCGAACCGGCAATAGCGCTGGATCGTACCGAGCGACATGCCGACGATATCGCTGATCTGGCCCGTTGAAAGCCCCTCGCGGCGCAAGCGGATGACGGCAGTACAGCGCAGGCCGTGCAGGGTAACCCCGTTAAGCTCGGGTATGCTCTCTATCGCTTCGTCGAAATGGCGCCAGAAGCTTTTGCGTTGATAGACGTCGCCATTGGGCTGGCGCAGGAAGGGGCCGGGCCTTTTCTCCCAAGTCGCCATCTCGTCGGCAAGCTCGGTCACGATTGGGCACCAAATCTGCACGCCCGTCTTGTCCTGCCCTTTGTACCCGAGATCAAAGCCGCCATCGTCGATATGGGTCGGACCAAGCCGGACGACGTCCTGGCCGCGCTGGCCGGTGTAGAGGTACAGCATAAAGCCCTTGCGGATGTCGCCGGTGAGCTTCGCCTTGGCGGCTGCGATCTGCGCCTCGGTCCATGGCTTATGCCCGCCCGTGGCTTTGTAGGCTTTCACGCCCTCGGTCATGCTCTGGGTTGTCAGATCCTTGACCCGGGCCCACCCAGATAGTGATTTCATCGTGCTGAGGAAGTGGTTTGCCTTGGCCGGCTTATCGGCCATGCCCTCCATCAGTTCCTTGACATGCGCCGGCCGGATTCCTTCGACGGGCAGATCGCCCCAAGCGCGCTTGGCAATATCGAGCGATCGCCGATAGTGGTAAAGCGTAATGGCCGAAATGGTCTTGGAGGCGACCGCGAGGTATTGGTCGATCGCAATGCTGACGGTGTTAATTTGCGGTAGCTTGCTCTTGCCCTGCGCTTCCTGCAGGACTAACCAAAACTCCGGCGTTTGCGGATCGTGATCGATCTTGAT
>Ga0137403_10006827_pt1 | contig 13001 bp, 9 predicted proteins | sample CZOMad2_1_16fung_FD_122057 | JGI IMG/M metagenome (GOLD analysis project Ga0137403, IMG submission 122057) | Vadose zone soil fungal communities from Angelo Coast Range Reserve, California, USA - CZOMad2_1_16fungal (Hybrid Assembly) | ecosystem: Environmental > Terrestrial > Soil > Vadose zone... | reverse complement strand
GGTGAGATCTCAGACAGAATGAGAACAGTGTTTGGAGAGTACAAAGAGGCGGTCGTCATCTAGCCGGGATCTTACCCATCTTTGTGTTCACCCGTCACAGACCACTTACACAACTCCTGATAAAGAGCCTTTAGATCGCTGCCAGGAAACTACTTGAGTGGGCCAGGGATCGACTCCTGTCGTGCCGCAAAGGGGAATCGAGTCGGGAGGACACGGCTTCAGCCGTGCCGCAAACGCTCACAGAATTGCGCCTTAGCCGCTGAGGTCTAGATGCCCAAACCCCTCATGACCGCACTTCTTTCGGATCAAATATCTATTTCGTAACCGCCAGCACGTGGGGGCATCGTTCGCTCTTCGAACCTGACCGGATGCCCCGTCTGTTCATTGACAGAATGTTTCACTACCGCAGAGAGCGTAAATTCTTGTTACACGAGTGCGTGGTCATGCCCACGCGCTTTCATCTGCTTCTCACCCCATCGGGAGTCACACTGGAACGAGCCATGCAATTCATCCAAGGTGGATTTTCGTATCGCACCAAGAAGGATTGGCGTTAAACATTGAAGGGTGGGAGCGCGGTTACATTGATCATCGCATTCGGGATGCAAACGACTATGCCAGACACGTGGAATACATTCGGCAAAATCCAGCGGAGGCAAAGATCGTGGTCCGGGCAGAGGACTATGTGTCCTCCTCAGCGAGCGTAGGGTTCGAAGTGGATCCCTGCCCGCTCGACTGACCGGGAAAGGGATGATGTTAGCCCGGTGAGCCGTCGCAAGGGGCTGAGGCCCCCGCCTCAAGAGCGAATTTTTGCGGCACGACTCAAGTCGTGCTCTCCCGGTATTGTCATCGGTGCGATCGGCGGCAGACGTCCGAACCGGTGAGCGTATCTGCTTAAGGCGTGGGCGACCCTAGTCCGAAACCCGGTACCCGCAAGCCTGTCGGCATGGAGGGCAGTAGTAAAGGCCGTCGCTGCACAGGCGAATGTCAATTTGTCCCTGGCAGGAACAGCAATACTTTTCGCAATCGCACTTGTCCTCCGACATATCACACTGCATGCAGCGATACTTGTTTTTGGTCGCGGTGGCCATAAACGAACTCTAGCGCGGGTCCAGACGACGTGGAAGGTTCCGTTGGTAACCGCCTTTTCGGACACCTCCGCACGGAACCGGCCTTCAAGTTGAAGCCACCGCCAAGCGCATGGTAGGGTAATAGGTCTCACCCATCTCAGCAGCTCAGCCACTGCTTTTGAACGAGGTCTCATTGCCCGCAGTCGAGGCGACCACGCCAGCCATCCGCAGGACCGCACTCCACCCTGTGCATTGCCAGATGGGCGCGAAAATGGTCGAATTCAACGGCTGGAAAATGCCCGTCGAGTACCCGTCGGCGGGCGGCATTGTGGCCGAGCATAACGCGGTGCGAACCGGCGTGGGAATCTTCGACGTAAGCCACATGGGCGACATCCGGCTGGCCGGGCCGGAAGCGCTGGTCGCGGTCCAACACATTTCGATGAACGACGCCTCGCGGCTCGCGATTGGCCAGGCGCAGTATTCGGCCCTGCTTTATCCCGAGGGAACATTCGTTGACGATGTAGTCGTGCATCGCCTCGGCGAAGATGAATATTTGCTGGTGATCAATGCCGGCACCCGCGAAAAGGATTTCAGTTGGGTAAGCGACCACACCTGCCAGTTCAATTGCGCAGTCGAGAATCTTTCCGACGACTTTACCCAAATCGCGATTCAAGGTCCGAAGGCCGCGAATGTTTTGCAGAAACTCACGGATGCTGATCTCTCGGCGGTAAAATTCTATTGGGTGACTCGCGGGACGGTTTGCGGATTGAAAAATACTCTCATCGCTCGCACAGGCTACACCGGCGAAGACGGATTCGAGATCTACGTTCCCAGCGATGAAGCAACCAGCGCCCGGGTGTGGAGTGAAATTCTGGAAGCGGGTAAGGAATTCGGAGTTGTTCCCTGCGGTTTGGGTGCTCGCAACACGCTGCGCCTCGAGGCCAAGCTGCCGCTCTACGGCCACGAAATTTCCGACACCATCAATGTGTGGGAAGCGGGCCTGGATCGTTTCTGCAAGATGGAAAAGCCGGACTTCATCGGGAGGGCATCGCTTGAAAAGGCGAGAGCTCAAGGGAAAAGGCGCGGTTTGGTGGGATTGGAAATGACAGACCGCGGCATCGCGCGCGATGGCTACAAAGTGCTCGACGCGGACGGCCGAGATGTCGGCTACGTTACCAGCGGATCACCCGCCCCTTTTCTGAAGAAAAATATTGCGCTGGCATATGTACCGACCGAATTGGCAGCCTTGGGCACCGAATTGAAAGTTGAGATTCGCGGACAGGGAGTGAAAGCACAGGTGGTACCGACTCCGTTTTACAAAAAACCAAAAAGGACCTAATCACAGAAGACACGGAAGCACAGAAGAACCAAGAAGATTAGAAGCCAGGAGCCAGGAGCCAGAAGCGATTATGCCTTTCCCAACCGACTACAAGTACACCAAAGAACATGAGTGGATTAAAGCCGACGGCAATAACGCCAGTGTCGGCATTACCAACCATGCCCAGGAGTCGCTCGGAGACATCGTTTTCGTCGACCTGCCTAAGCCGGGCACCGAGATCACCTCGGGCAAGACTTTTGGCTCGGTGGAATCGGTGAAGGCGGTCTCGGATCTCTACGCCCCCGTCTCTGGTACGGTCACAGAAGTGAACGGCGAACTAGCGACGGCCCCGGAGAAGATCAATAAAGATGCACACAGCGCCTGGATGATCAAGATCACGCTGAAAGATCCGACTCAGTTGAACTCCCTCCTCTCCGCTGCCGACTACGAGAAGTTCGTCGCCGAAGAGGGCGGGAAGTGATCCTTTTCAGCCGCGTAACAATCGAACTGGTCTTGAGATACATCTAAAGAATTTCTATGCGTTATTTACCCAAATCTCCCGCTGACCGAAAGACTATGCTTCAGGCCATGGGCGCGCGCTCCATTGATGACTTGTTCTCCCCCATTCCCGCGGAATACCGGTTGGAACGGGACCTCAAAGTACCGCGGCAGATGGCCGAGTCCGAGATCGTGGACTGGTTTCGCGAGCGCTCCCGCGAAAACGGCGAAAGCAATGCCACCTTCCTCGGTGCCGGCGCCTACTACCACTACCGGCCGGTCATCATCGATTCGTTGATTTCGCGCGGCGAGTTTTTGACCGCCTACACGCCCTATCAAGCCGAGATTTCGCAGGGGACGTTGCAGGCGATCTTCGAGTTTCAGACCATGATTTGCGAGCTTACCGGCATGGAAGTAGCCAACGCTTCCATGTACGACGGCTCGACCGCCGCCGCGGAGGCGGTGATGATGGCCGCGCGGCTAACCGGCCGGCGTTCGGTCATCATCGCGCGCAGTGTGCACCCGGAATATCGCGAAGTGCTCACCACGTATGCGCATCACCAGAACCTGCCGCTTTCCACGACCTCGTTTAAAGACAACGGTCGTCTAAATCTGGAAGAGCTGGAAAGATCCATCACGCCCGACACTGCCTGCGTTCTGATTCAATCTCCGAATTTCCTCGGAACCATTGAGGACGCCGATGCGATCGCCGATATCGTACACAAAAAAGGCGCGATGCTGGTGGTATCGATCGCCGAAGCAGTTTCTCTAGGCATCGTCGAACCTCCGCGCCAGGCGGACGTGATCGCGATGGAGGCGCAGTCTTTTGGCGTGCCCCTCGGCTTCGGTGGTCCTTACTGCGGCGTGATTGCCACGCGTGAACAGTTCGTCCGCCAAATGCCTGGACGCCTCGCCGGCCAGACCACTGATCGCAACGGGAAACGCGGCTTCGTGTTGACCCTGGCCACGCGCGAGCAGCACATACGCCGGGAAAAGGCGACATCGAATATTTGCACCAACCAGGCCCTGGTAGCGCTAATGGTCAATGTCTTCATGACCATCTACGGCAAAGTCGGACTGAAGGAACTAGCCAAGCAAAATCTGGCCAAGACGGCTTACGCTGCCGCTCAATTCGGCAAGCACGCCAAAATCCTTTTCCCTGGCTCCCCGCGTTTCAACGAGTTCGTGGTTCAGACCAGCGAAGATCCCTACGCCATCAACAGTCGTATCCTGGGACACAAGATCGTAGGTGGGCTCCCGCTGAAGAAGTTCTATCCCGAGCTGGGCAACGCTGCCCTGTGGTGTTGTACCGAACTGACGACGCGCAGTGCGATTGACACTGCCGTCGGACTGGTCGCAGAAAGCGAACGGTCCATGAAATCCGCCAAAGAAGAGGTGGATGCGCAGGAGGTGGTGCGGTGAAACACATGACCCGCAAGGCCACCCGCCACGTCAATCAGAACGAGGGCTTGATATTCGAGAAGTCATCGCCAGGAAAGGCGGCGTGGAAGCTGCCCCCCCTCGACGTTCCGGACGTGGACACGGCGGCGCTGCTTGGACCATCTGAAAGAAAAGACCTGGGCAGCATGCCCGAAGTCAGCGAAATTGAAATCATTCGCCACTTCACCCGCCTTTCTACCTGGAACTATGCCATCGATCTCGGCATGTATCCCCTGGGTTCATGCACGATGAAGTACAACCCGCGAGTGAATGAACTGGTGGTCCGCCTCGAAGGCCTGGCCAATGGGCATCCCTACCAGCCCGAGCGGATTTCCCAGGGCGCTCTGCGCATCATCAAGACCTTAAGCGAGTGCCTGATCGAAATTACCGGCATGGACGCCATCACCCTGCAACCCGCTGCCGGTGCGCACGGCGAGCTTACGGGACTGCTGATGGTCCGCGCCTATCATGAGTCGAAGGGCGATCCGCGCAAGAAGATTCTGATCCCTGATTCAGCGCACGGCACCAATCCCGCGACGGCGGCCATGGTCGGCTATGCGGTGGAGAACTTGAAATCGAATGCCCAGGGCATGGTGGACGTGGCTGCACTGACGTCGCAAATGAATGATGAAGTCGCTGCGCTCATGCTGACCAATCCCAACACACTGGGGGTTTTCGAGCAGGAGATCCACAAGATTGCCGAGATCATGCATGCCAAGGGCGGCTTGCTTTACATGGACGGCGCCAACATGAACGCCCTGGTCGGCAAAGTGCGTCCCGGCGATTTCGGTGTCGATGTGATGCACCTGAATTTGCACAAGACCTTCTCGACTCCGCACGGCGGCGGAGGGCCCGGATCCGGCCCCGTGGCTGTGAAACAGAAACTCGAACCATTCCTGCCCACGCCTGTGCCCGTCGCTAAGCCCGATGGCACCCTGGGCTTCGAATATGACCGGCCGCAATCGGTCGGCCGTGTGCGCGCTTTCTACGGCAATTTCGGAATGTTTGTCCGTGCCCTGGCTTACATTCTCGCCAACGGTCCTGACGGACTGCGCCAGACCACCGAAGACGCTGTGCTCAACGCCAACTACATTCGCAAGGGACTGGAAGGCGTGTACGATTTGCCCTACTCCACGCCCAGCATGCACGAAGTAGTTTTCAGCGATAAGCTGCAAGCTAAAAAAGGCGTGAAGACGATGGACCTTGCCAAGCGCCTGATCGACTACGGATTCCATCCGTACACCACCGCATTTCCCCTGATCGTGCCCGGCGCGCTGATGATCGAGCCGACCGAGAGCGAGCCTAAAGAAGAATTGGACCTCTTCGTCGAAGCCATGAAATCTATCGCTGAGGAAGTTGAGGAAGATCCGCAAATGGTGCTGGACGCGCCTCACTCCACGCGCGTGTCCCGGTTAGACGAAACCGCTGCCGCCCGCAGGCCCGTGCTCAGGTGGAAACCGGTGACTTAATGTAGGTCACATGACGAAAAAGGTGCAGCAGTGCAGAACGGCTGTGTCCTGCGCCTCCTCTGTGGTTAAATCCATTTGTTGCCAACTCCCGCGCGAAAACCGCTTGGTCAACCAGCGAGCCTTTTCTCGTCCCCCGAAAAGCGCAACGTAATTTTGTGCCTCCTGCTAGTCGTAGCCACGTTGGCCCTCTACAACCCGGTCAATCGCCATCCCTTCGTCAACTATGACGACGACCGCTACGTCACCGAGAACCATCACGTCCACAACGGCCTGGGCTGGGACACAGTCTCCTGGGCTTTCACCGCCAAGGAGCAGGGAAACTGGCATCCACTCACCTGGCTTTCGCACGTGCTCGACTATCAACTCTTTCAGCAGAACGCCACCGGACACCACTTCACCAGCCTGCTGATTCACGCCGCCAATGCCGTCCTTCTATTCTTATTGCTGATCTACGCCACTGGCCGCGTTGGGTCGAGCTTGTTCGTCGCTGCGTTGTTTGCGCTGCATCCCATCAATGTTGAATCAGTGGCCTGGGTGGCCGAACGCAAGAATGTCCTCAGCACCTTCTTCTTTGTTGCTGCGCTCATTGCCTACTGCTGGTATGCGAGGAAATCAGACTGGCGACGCTATCTGGTGTTTACCGGCCTGTTTGTTTTCGGGCTGATGTCGAAGCCCATGGTCATTACTCTTCCGTTTGTACTTTTATTGCTGGACTACTGGCCGTTGGGCAGGATTCAGGGATTTCCGGCCGGCGGGCCATCCGTCCCGCAAGCGCCGCTCTCCCGGCTGCTGGTCGAGAAACTGCCGCTGCTCGTTCTCTCGGCCGCTAGCGCGGCTATCACCATGCAAGTCCAACAAGCGGGCGGCGCCACGCGCTCGATCGCGCAATTCTCTCTCGGCAGCCGCCTGGAAAACGCAGTAGTGGCATATGCCATGTATTTGTGGAAGATGGTTTGGCCATCGCACCTGGCGCCGCTCTATCCGCATCCAGGAGATTCCCTGCCCGCCTGGCAGGTCGCGATATCCGCGCTGGTGCTGTTGGCAGTCACTGGAGCGGTGCTGAGGTTCCGTTCGAGGCCGTATCTGCTGACCGGCTGGCTGTGGTTTCTGGGAACGCTGGTGCCGGTTATCGGCCTGGTGCAAGTGGGTGACCAGGCCATGGCCGACCGTTATGCCTACATACCGCTTATTGGAATTTTCGTAATGCTTGCCTGGGGAGCTGCGGACCTGGCTGACTCGCGCCAGATTGGGCTCAGGGCGCGCATGATTCCCGCGGCCTGCGTTCTGCTTGCCCTGGCTTTCGTCACTCACCGGCAGCTTGGCTACTGGTCGAACAACTACGAGCTCTGGACGCACGCTCTGGCGGTGACCGACAGAAATTTTATTGCGCAGAACAATCTGGGCGGTGCGCTCCTGCTGCTCGGCAAACCGGATGAAGCGTATGCACACTTTCAGGCCGCAGCCGAGATTAATCCCAACGATCCCATGAGCCGTTCCAACCTGGGGGCCTATCTGCAGGAACATGGAAAACTGTCAGAGGCCATGGCGCAGTACGATCGCACCATCAGTCTCACTTCTGACCCCGGTTTGCTGGCGGCAACTTATTCCAACCGGGGCACCGCATATCGCAAGCTCGGAGAGGACGAAAAAGCTCGCGAGAGTTACGACCAGGCTCTGCGGCTGAATCCAAATCAATCTAACGCTTATCTGGGCCTTGGCGAGTTGCTGGAGAAACAAAACCAGCTGGATGACGCCATCCGCAATTATTCACGATCGGTTGAGCTGCGCCCGACCACCACGGGATTTCTTGTTCTCGGTCATGCTCTTGAAACCGAGGCCCGTCGCGCGGAAGCCCTGGCGGCCTATCAGTCCGCGCTGAAGCTCTCACCCGAACTCCCGGAAGCCCAGCATGCAGTGGACGAGTTGTCCGGAAAGCCGCGCTGACCAGCGCCCGCGTTTCAGTTCTTCGCCCCTACTTCTTCTCGCTGATGTCCACTGAAGCGCGCGTCTTCTCCCAGTCCAGGTGCATGGCGCAAGTCGACCCGGTCTGATCGAAGCCAATGGTGAAATTCTCCACCGGCGAGGGCAATGGCGACACCCTCATATCCACCCGAGCAAAGTCTTCTCCCTCACCCGGATAAGGAATACCCCACTCCCCGGTCTTCTTGCTGATAATCAGGACCCACTTGTCGGCGTTAGGCATAGCAAAGAGCGTGTAGCTTCCTGCCGGGACATCCTTGCCTCCGACGTTCAGGTTCGTGTCCGTGACCAGCGTGGTGGCATCGTTGGCTCCGGCCCGCCAAACTTCGCCGTAAGGCACCAGTCCGCCAAATATCTTGCGGCCTTTCATGCGCGGACTGGAGTAGTCCGACTTGACGGTCTTACCGTCTGAAAACTTACATTGGGCTTGGGCCGCGGGGCTGGGGCGCTTGCTCGCGTCCTGGGCACAAGCCAGCAAGGTGAACACAGGCAACAAGAGAATGACGAGTGCGTTGCGTATCTTCATGAATCTCTCCTTAGGAAGTTAGCTGCTGGCTTCTAGCGTCTAGCCAAGCCAAAAGCTAGAAGTTGCGTCCCCTATTGCTTTGACGTAAGCCGGAAAACTTGGACACCGGGCGCTCGTAATTATGCGCCAGGCAACCCGCCCGATACAATCAAGCCATGCCGGTATTCGACGAAAAGCAGGACGAACTGGAACACTACGAAACCATGATGGGCGTGCCACGGGGCAGGTTAGCCGTAACCATGGACATGATCACCGACGCCATGGCGCTGGTCGGTCAACACGGGGTCTACTGCCAGAGCCAGCGCTGGCCGGGCAAGCCTGTTCTGGACATTCAACTGGTGATGAAAGGCCTGACCGATGCCAAGGAATTGATCCAGAGCGTGATGGTGGAGTTGAGCAAGCAGCCGCAAAAAACTGGCTGAAATTTCGAAACTTCCGCACTTTTCAGCGGACCGCCATCCCGCCCGCTAATTCTGGCGCGCCAGCTTCTGATCGAAAAACTTCGCCATCAGGTCGAGACACTCTTTGGTTTCGGGCAACTGGAAGTGATACCAGAAGGCGTGCGGCAAGGCCTCAAACACAATCAACTGCGCATCATTTCCGGCGCCGAGCATCGCGCGATGAAAAAGGGTCGTATCGCTGAGCAGCAGGTCGCGGGTGCTGGTGACCAGCAGGGTCGGGGGCATTCCTTTAAGGTCCGCGAACAGAGGAGACAATACCGGATTTTTGCGATCGGTGGCGCCCGGATAAGGATCGTCAGGCGCGCGTTTTGGGTCGAGTGGCTGCAACTCGCCTGGAAACCCGTCCAGGGCAAAAATCTGCCGCGAGTCACTGGGGCGGCTGAAGTCGGTCAGCACGGAGAAAAGGCCGAGCGCCGCTGGGAGCGGCAACCCCAACTGCTTAAGGCGAACCGCCACCTCGCAAGTCAGAACGGCTCCCGCCGACGTGCCAAAGATTCCGATGCCCTGCGGTTTGTAGGTCTTCAACAATTCTTTGTAGACGGCGACCACGTCATCCGCCGCGGCCGGGAAAAGATTCTCCGGCGCGAGCCGGTAATATACCGAGACGACTTTAATCTTCGTCAGGTTCGCTATGGGAACGCCTTCGATGAGCGATCCCGAGTCGGACACAAATCCTCCGCCGTGAAGATTGATCAGCACGCGGCTGCGGTTCGCCTCCGGCATGGCGAGCGGGCTGATGATATCGGTGCGAACCCCTGCCATGCTGGTTTCGTCAACATTGACCGGGTAGAGTCTGCGCGCCTCGGCGGATCCCCATTTGCGCCAGGCATCGGTGGCGGTGCGCCTTTCGCTCAGAGTCTGTGCCTGTAATTTCTTCTTGCCCAGCGAAGCTAGCCACTCCTGGGCCTCCGGGCTGACGGTCGACGGCATTGGTACTACGCGGGTCACGTGCGCGGTGCCGTCGACGTCAAAGCTGGCGGAGTCGGCGGGTGGAGTTGAGTAGGACTGCGCCGCAGCCGGCAAACAGAGCCCCAGCCCAGCTGCTACGACGCAACAGAAATTAGGGGATTTCATGCCGACATTTGTACCAGACCGCGGGGGGCGAAATCGAGGTAGCAACTCATCGGGTGACGAGTCTTAATTCCGGTTTCCTCGTCCTCTCCGTGTGCTCGGTGGCTAATCCTGGTTTACGCCAGCGTGTACTTGCCTCGCTCAATCATCTTTTGGGCGATCTGCTGTCGCAATGCAATGGTGTTAAACGGTTCATGCTTCACCAGGCGCCGCAGGATCGCCAGTTGCGTGCGCAGCATGTCGCCCTCGGCAACTGCCGCAATGATCTTTTTCGCCGCCGATTCGATCTTGTCCATGGCTTGTGAGAGATACACCCGCGTCATGGCGATCGCAGTCGCCGCTGACGCCTCGCCCTTCTGTTGGACCATCTTCTGCGTCCGCAACACCGCTGACTCCATGGCATAGGTCTCGATCACCATGTCCGCTATCGCTCCCATCACTTCTTGCTGGTCCTGTATCGCCTGCATGTATTTTTGAGTCGCTGCCCCAGCGGCAAACAGGCCCAGCTTCTTGGCCTGCGCCACCAGTTTGCGTTCATCGGCCAACGGGCCTTCCAGATCTTCGCCCAGGCCGGGTCCGGCGAGTACTTCGTCCATCAGTTTCTTGATCGCTGGCATCAGCGGTAGCTGTCCCGACATGGCGCGCTTAAGCAGGAAGCCGGTAATGATCAGCCGGTTGATTTCATTAGTGCCTTCGAAGATGCGATTGATACGAGCGTCGCGGTAAGCGCGCTCCGCCGGGTACTCTTCGACAAAGCCGTAGCCGCCGTAGATCTGGACAGTTTCATCGACTACATAGTCGATCATCTCCGAGCCCCAGACCTTGAGGATGGAGCACTCCACCGCGTACTCCTCGATCGCCTTGCGCGTTTCTTTGGCGGCATCGGCGCCGGCTTTGTCCACCTCGTTCAGCGCTACGTCCATCATGCCTACGGTGCGATAGACGAGTGCTTCGCCGACGTAGATCAAAGTCGCCATATTTGCCAGCTTTTCGCGAACCAATCCGAAGTCGGCGATCACTTTGCTGAAGGCCTTGCGCTGCTTGGCATAGGCGATGGCGTTCTCCAGCGACAGCCGCGCTCCGCCAACACACATTGCACCCAGCTTGAAGCGGCCCACGTTGAGGATGTTAAAAGCGATAACGTGACCCTTGCCAATTTCGCCCAGAAGATTTTCCACCGGGACCTTGCAGTCGTTGAGGATCAAGGGACAGGTAGAGGATCCGCGGATTCCCATCTTGTGTTCTTCCGCGCCGATCGAAAATCCCGGGAAGGTTTTTTCCACCAGAAACGCGCTGAACTTTTCTCCATCCACTTTAGCGAACACGGTGAAGAGGTCGGCGAAGCCAGCGTTGGTGATCCACATCTTTTCGCCGTTGAGGATGTAACTCTTGCCATCAGGCGAAAGCTGGGCGCGAGCCCGGCAGTTCAGCGCATCGGATCCGGACGAGGCCTCCGACAAGGCATAAGCCCCGACGATTTCCCCAGCAGCGAGTCGAGGCAGATATTTCTTCTTCTGCTCTTCCGTACCGAAATAAACGATAGGCAGCGTGCCGATTCCGGTATGTCCGCCCCAGGTGGTGGCGAAGCCGGCGTATTTGGCGATGTGATCGGCAATTACGGCGGCGGTGACTTTGTCCATCTCGAGGCCGCCGTAGGTTTCGGGGATCTCGACTCCGCTCAACCCAAGGTCTCCGGCCTTCTTGAGCAAATCGCGAGTGACGGAGAAGTCCTTGTGTTCCATCTTCTCGGCATTGGGCAGGATCTCATTGACCGCGAACTCTTCCGCCGTCTGCCCGATCAGTTGGTGCTGCTCGGTAAAGTCCTCAGGAGTAAAGACCTCGTGAGCTTTGCGCTCCTCGAGCAGAAAGCTGCCGCCAGAAATCTTGGTGCTGGGAATTGCAGTTGTGGTAGCCATCGAGATACCCCTTTAACCACCAAGGATAGGAAGTTGCACGAAGGAAGGATTGGTTCTCCTTCGTGTACCTCCGTGCCCATCCTGGTTCAAGCTTTTATCTTTATGCCTTCACATCCATCCCGTCCCGTTGACGAACCGTTTAATGCCGTCCCTGAGATGTACAACGTTGAAGTTTATAAGCAGTCCGATACATTTACCACTGAGTTTGAGGTACGAAAGGATTTGGGCCTGATGGACAGGGGAGATGCCGTCGACCGACTTGATTTCCACCACCACGAGGTCCTCGACGACCGACCTTCGTGTCCTTGGGGTGGTTAAAGGTTTTCGAAAATGCCGGCAGCGCCCATACCTCCGCCGACACACATAGTCACCATCCCGTAGCGCGCATTGCGCCGCTTCATCTCGCGAATAATGGTGGCGGTCAGTTTTGCCCCAGTGCATCCCAGCGGATGACCCAAAGCAATTGCGCCTCCGTTGGGATTCACCCGCTCCGGATCGAGCCCGGCTTCTTTGATTACAGCCAGCGACTGCGCCGCGAAGGCCTCGTTCAGTTCGATCACGTCGATGTCAGAGAGCTTAAGCCCCGCCATCTTCAGCGCCTTCGGGATCGCAAATACCGGCCCCATTCCCATTTCCTCCGGCTTGTATCCCGCGGTAGCAAAGGAAAGGTAACGAACCAGGGGCTTGATTCCCAACGCCGCCGCCCTCTCGGCCGACATGACCAGCGCCGCGGCTGCTCCGTCGGAGGTTTGTGAGGAATTGCCTGCGGTCACAGTCCCCTTGGCATGAAAGACCGGCTTGAGGGCGAGCAGGGCTTCCAGCGAAGTATCAGCCCGAGGGCCTTCATCCACCTTGAACGCAATTTCCTGGCGCTTCAGTTTCGACCCGTTCGGCGTAGTGAAGCTTACGTTCACCGGCACAGTTTCATCGGCAAACTTCCCCGCGTGGATCGCAGCCAGCGCTTTCTGATGGCTACGGAGCGAAAATTCATCCGCCTCTTGACGCGTGATGCCAAAACGCTTCGCCAATCGTTCGGCGGTCAGGCCCATGGTGAGATATGCGTCGGGATAGTGATCAATTAGCCAGGGATTGGGCGATATTTTGTGTCCGCCCATGGGAATCATGGACATCGATTCTGTTCCGCCGGCGACAATGATCTCCGCACCGCCGCTCATGATGCGCTCAGCCGCCATGGCAATCGCCTGCAGCCCGGACGAGCAGAAGCGATTGATGGTGATCGCCGAAGTCTCGACCG
>Ga0137403_10006826_pt1 | contig 13001 bp, 12 predicted proteins | sample CZOMad2_1_16fung_FD_122057 | JGI IMG/M metagenome (GOLD analysis project Ga0137403, IMG submission 122057) | Vadose zone soil fungal communities from Angelo Coast Range Reserve, California, USA - CZOMad2_1_16fungal (Hybrid Assembly) | ecosystem: Environmental > Terrestrial > Soil > Vadose zone... | reverse complement strand
GCCGAGTTTCTGAAACCGGAGCAGCCGAGCGAGTTTCCGGTGCCGGCGTTTGGCGAACACGATTTGCAACCGCCGGCGAATCCGGACGTGTATCATCCTCCGATACTCGAAAGATCATGAGATTTGCCAGAGGTGGATCGAGCAGTCCCTTGCTCGATGCTAAAAAGTGGCGGCGGAACCGCATTAATTTAACATCGCCCGCGGAGCGGCCGATCCACCGTTTTTCGTGATGGAAACGCTGGAACAGATTAAGAATCGCGCGGAGCTAGCGGCGCCCGGCGCGAAGATCGAGATCGTCGTTAATCCTGGTCCATCGCAGCAATCTTCGATGCTGCTGGACAACGAGCACGCGGGCGCGGTCGCGCAATTTCTCCGGGATCATCCGGCGTTGGCGTTGGATTACTGCTCGAACGTGACCGGAGTCGACTGGCTTGATCGCGTCGTTAAGAAAACCGTGAAAGTGAAACAGGTTGTCGATGGCGTTGAGAAGGAAGTCGATCAGACCAGCGAGGAAAAAATTCCCGGCTACCTCGAAGCGGTCTACCACCTCTATTCGATGAAACACAAACACGGGCCGCTGATTATTCGAATGCGAACTGCGAATCGCGCCGAAGGTGCGCGTTTGCCGTCACTGACACCGATCTGGCGAAGCGCCGAATTACAGGAACGCGAAGTTTTCGATCTCTACGGAATCCATTTCGAGGATCATCCCGATCTGCGCCGGATTTTGATGTGGGACGAGTTTGTCGATCATCCGATGCGCAAAGATTATCGGGACCCGGACGATTACGAATGGGAACCGACGCCGCACGACGACGTGCTGGAACGAGCCAAACAGCATTACACGCCGCGACCGCAGCTCGACGGCGCGGAAAATATTGTCGCCGGCGGCGACTCGTTAAACCGTTGAAGCGTTGAAGCGAAATGAGCGAGCAAACATTGGAAGCGACGGAACGACCGCCCGTCACGATGGGTGCGCGCTTGGATGGCGAGTTGCTCGAAGTTTCGATGGGGCCGCAGCATCCATCTACCCACGGCGTTTTCCGGATGAACGTCGCTCTCGAAGGCGAAATCGTGCGCAAACTCAAGCCGGTCTTTGGTTATCTCCATCGCAACCACGAAAAAATCGGCGAGAACGCAACTTATCTCAGCTCGATGCCGTACACCGATCGGCTCGATTATTTTTGTTCGATGACGAACAACTGGGCCTACGCGCTCAGCGTTGAAAAACTCGCCGGCATCGAAGTCCCCGAACGCGCAGAATATTTGCGAGTTATTCTGGCCGAGCTGACGCGACTACAAAATCACGCGTCGCTCCTCGGGTTTTTACTGAGCGACATGGGCGCGTGGGGCACGCCGCTGATGTACGCGTTCCGCGAGCGCGAAAAAATTCTCGATCTGTTCGAGTCGCTCTCCGGTTCGCGAATGATGTGCGATTACATGCGGTTTGGCGGTTGCCGGGTTGATGCGGATGACGCCTGGCTCGGCCGGGCAAAGAAGATTGCCGATCTTTTCCCGAAATTTCTGGATGAGTTCGAACAGTTGATTTTGCAGAATGAGATCGTGATCGCGCGGACTCAGAATGTCGGAAAACTTTCGCCTGAGCTTGCGATTAACGCCGGCATCACCGGCCCAATGCTCCGCGCCTGCGGCGTGAACTACGACATTCGCAAAGTGGACGGCTACGGATTTTATCCGCGGTTCAAGTTTCGGATTCCTCTAGGCGACCACGGCGATACTTACGATCGCTTGATGATGCGCGCGCTTGAGATGCGCGAGAGCGTCGAGATTCTCAAACAAGCGCTGGCCCAAGTTCAGCCGGGACCAATCATGAATCCGAAAGTGAAGATCCGCGCGTTTCGTCCGCCGATCGGCGAAGCGTATGGCCGGATCGAAGGACCAAAAGGGGAGCTCGGATTTTATTTAATCAGCGACGGCGGCCCAAATCCGTACCGTTATCGGGTGCGCCCGCCAAGCTTCATTAATCTCACCGTGCTGGAAGACCTGTGTCTCGGCCACACCGTCGCCGACGTCATGGTGATTCTCGGCAGCGTCGATATTGTGATGGGAGAAGTGGATCGCTGATATTCAGCGAAGCCATCCACCGACTGCCTGGATCGGCTCGAGTTGATTGGGCGCCGTGATCCACGCGGCGACCGCTCCGGCGCGTGAATCTGTTGCCAGATGGATCTCGGCTTTGGCAGACGACATTTTTTCGTTCACGACAGAAAGCACAACGAAGTCCTGACGCAGATTGCGGCCGTTGTTTTCGCCGGCGCTGGGCTTGGTGTTCAAATCAAAGCCAAGCATCGCCACGTGAAGGTCGACATCGTTGGCCGCGCCGTTCGTCGGATTGAATTCCGCCGAAGCGTTCTCGTTCGCGAACGTGATTTTCAGCACACCCGGCTTGTCGGCGGAGGACATCGGGACGCTGCGCGCCTGCGATTCGCGGCCGTCGAGCACGAAACCAGGCGTGTAAACGCCATCATTCTTCCAGCTCGCAGAATATCGATATTGCCGAGCGGTCCATTCCTTCGAAGCAAAAGGATCGCGCCAGCCAAGATGGTCCCAATAATCGACGTGAAACGCGAGCGGCACGAAATCCTTCCACAATCGTGGATCGCTCTTGAGCTTGGAGAGCCAGGCTTCGGCCGGAGGACAACTGCTGCAGCCTTCCGACGTAAATAGCTCGAGTAAATGAACTTTCTGCGGGCCACTTTCGAAAACGCGATCCGCGGCCTGGGAAGTCAGTGCCGCTGCACCAAGTAACGGAATAAGGCCGAGCCGCCGCATCTTTTCCTTATGAATATGCCGCGATTTCAGCGAGATTGAAACTCAATGATCGGCACTGGGATTTTAAAGGGAATGGCGGTCACGCTCCGGAATTTTGCCGGAAGTTATTTCGAGAAAGACCGTCTGATCACGGTGCAATATCCGGAGGAGCGAAATCCGTTGCCGGAAAACTACCGGAACTTTCCGATTCTCATCTATGACACGGATGATGCCGAAGCCGGCTTGCGCTGCGTCGCGTGCAAGATTTGTGAGAAGGAGTGCCCGCCGCAGTGCATCTATATTATTAAGAGCGACGACAAGAAGCCCGATTACATGGGCAAGCCGCAGTTTTATCCGAAGGTGTTCGACATCGACATCTCGGTTTGCATGAGCTGCCAGATCTGCGTCGAAGTTTGTCCGTTCGAAGCGATCAAGATGGATAAGGATTTCGAATTGAGTAAGCGCGAGCGGTTCGACGCGCTGCTTTTTCGGAAAGAAGAGCTGTCGAAGTCGAACGAGTATTATCACCGAATCCATCCGGTCGAAGCGGCGGCGGTGGACGCGAACCTGGCAGCGGCTGCAGCTGCCGCCGAAGCGAAGAAAAAAGCAGCGGCCGCGGCAGCAGCTGCGAAACCCGCAACACCGACACCGCCGACCCTACCTCCTGGGTCGACATCGGCCGCGGGTGAAGCGCCTCCAGAGAGTTCGTCGCCGACATCGTAGGCTTTCTGCCGCCAGAGACGACGGCAGCTACAACGCCCGCGTCAAGCTTGGCGCAATGTAATATGAACGATCTCGGCCGGTGCGTTCACGCGCAGCGGAAACCAATTGCCAACGCCGTTTGAGACAATGAGTTTGCTGCGGCCGCGCGTGTAAAGTCCCGACCAATAGCGAAAGAGTGCTGGGCCAAATCCTAACTGCTCATTCAACATCAATTGCCCGCCGTGGGTGTGGCCGGAAAGTGTGAGCGGGAGTCCCGCATCGGCCGCGGCATCGAAAGCATGAGGATGATGCGCCATCAAAATTGGAAATGCACCGGCCTCACGCTGTTCAAGTAATTTTTTGACGGCAGCCCCGATCGCCGCGTCGCGTTCTTGACCGTGAACCCGTGTCCAACTGAGTCCGAGAAGCTGAACCGGAAATCCGTGGACATCGATAATGGTCGATTCATCGAGCAAAAACGGAATTCCAGACGCTCTCACCCGCCTTTCGAACTCGGCAGGGTTCTCGATTAAATCATGATTGCCTTCGATAATCGCCAAACCGAAGCGCGCTTCCAGTGCTCGAGCTAATTCCAGCCCAGTGTCGAGGTCGGCGAGCGCGTCGTTGATCAAGTCGCCGGTCAAAAGCACCAGGTCGGCGCGCATTTCGTTGACCATGCGCACCATTTTCTGGAGCACTTCGCCATTAGTGAATCGTCCAACATGCATATCGCTGACCTGCGCGATGGTAATCCCGTCCAATTCCTTCGGCAGCGTCGCGATCGGCAAAACGAAGCGCCGGACGCGCACGTTATTGAGCTGAGCCATCGCGATTCCGGTGAGGCTGAGTGTGAAAACCGGCGGCAACATCGCTCCGGTGAACCGCAGGAACTCGCGGCGGCTCCAGGCGGGCGCTTCGACCGATCGCGTTATCGTCGGGGTGTCGCGCGCAACACGCACTATTTTTTGTCCGAGCAGAATGGGTAAGAGAGCAAGCCCGATCAATGAAAGCAGCCCCAGCCCGATGAAATGCCAGATGAATACAGCTGAGACCGCGAACTTCGGAATGACCCGGTCCCAATCAGCGCGCGACAATCTCGCCGCGATGACGGCGATCAATCCGACCATCATCGCGACCATAAAAATCGAGACCACGACGCGCCCGGTGGCGTGATTGGTCAGGCGCGCGAAAACAATCCACCAGATGACATCGAGCGAAATCATCAAGCCGATGATTGTGAAAATGAAGCTCACACAGAGAATCTACGCCCGTTTCGGGTGATGTCTGGCTGAAGCACTGGAGGGACGGCCTCCGTGCCGTCCGAATTACTTAGGACACGACGGAGCGCGTCCCTTCAATTGATTAAGTGCCGTCGTTGCCGATCGCTTCGACCGGGCAACCTTCCATCGCCTCTTTGCAAAGACCTTCTTCCTCGGGCGACTCCGGTTGCTTGTAAACGTAGGAGTGGCCGCCGTCGTCGTTGCGCTTGAAATTCGCGGGCGCAGTTTCCCGGCACAAATCGCAGTCGATGCACTGTTCATCGACATAGAATTTGCCGGCGGCATTTTCAGGATATTTGTTGGCAACGTCGGCCATAATTTTCTCCGTCGAGGGAGTGGGAAGTTAGGTGGAAACGCGCGAGTTGCAAACTCAAAGGCCGAGGGCCTGACAGGGGTTGCGGGCGAACTTGAAGCCGCTTAACGGCTCGGCAAGATCGACATCTTTCTCCAGGGCAAGGACTTGGAAGCTTCGGCCGAGCATTTCCGGATGAAGAAGCGTTTGCAGCGCCCGTTTTGTCTTGGAATCGGAAGGTAGGGGCGATTGACCCCAATCGGTCCGAGCCGGACTCGCGTTGGCGGGCAGTGCAGCCTCCGGCCCAGATCCTATGGCCCGGCGGGGTGTACCGCCGCTACCAAATTCGGAAATAATTCCGGTGAGGAAATGATGTTGATCGATGAAACCGGCGACGCGTAATCCATTTGCTTGAGCGCGCTCCGCCAGATCAGTCCAATTCACGTGCGCAGTGATGTCGGCTTCGCCGATTTCGTCGAATGGAGAACCGAGAGTTCGATGTTTTGCGCGCACTCGCAAGACCTCACGAAATTCAGCTCGGGAAAATCCGAAATCGACGGCAATGACGAAGCCACGCTCTAACTTTGTTGAAAGGCAATCGATCCAATCAAGCATTGCCTGGTTCATCGGTGTGCCGCCCGGTCCTTCCACAAATACAAGTTTGTCGCCCTCAAGGCCGACAAGTTTGCCGTGCAGATTTACCGGCATGGCATCGAGGAGCTCGTTGGAAAAATGTACGCCAACAAACGGCTCGAGCTCATCGAGTGATTTTCTCCACAACACGCGATCGCCAAATTCTTTCAGCCCTTGCGATTGTCGATCTTGCAAAGCGGAAAAGGGCTCGACGATCTGGTAACGGAGCCCAGAGAAAAATTCGGGAGATCGCCGCCGGGTTGATTCGAGGACATCGCGGGCGAACTGACCGTGATGGGCGCCTTGTTCGACGATAAGGAAATTTTCGATCTGGCCGAGCCGTTCCCAGATCTCGACGAATTGCGCGGCAAGTAATTCGCCAAAGAGGGGGCCAACGCTGACGTTGGTGAAATAATCGCCGCGGCGTCCGATTGCGGCGCGATCGGTGGAATAGTAGCCATGCTCGGGATGATAAAGCGCCTGCGCCATGAACCAGGCGAAGGATTGTGGGCCGCGCTTTTTGATTTCTGCGCGAATGAATGCCGCTAAGGGTGAGTGAGCGCTTTCCGTCATCACGTCAACCCGCCTACGCTGGAAGCTTCGGCGTGGCAAGCGTCCAACGCTCAACGTTCAACTGGCCGAAGTTGTTTAATTGGACGTTGAATGTTTGGCGTTGAGCGTTGAGTGTTTACTCCCTCTGCGTGAGAAAATCCGGTAACACCTACTTGATCCCGCCGCCGGGCTATCGGTTCCGGCCGCCGTGGTATACGCGCCCGGAATTTTATGTGCCGATCACGGTTGCGGCTTTCGTCATCGGCGGCCTCGCGATTTTAGTTTCAATGAACCTGGCCGATTTGAAGGACCAGGCGGCCACGTTCGATTTGAACAAGCTCGAGCAAATGGAATCGGCCAGCGTGATTCTGGATCGAAACGACAAAATCTTCGGCCAAATCTACGTGGAGAACCGTGAGACGGTCCCGTATGAGCAGCTGCCGCGCGACCTGATTAATGCCGTTGTCTCAGTCGAGGACGCCAAATTCTATCGGCATCATGGCTACGCCCTTTCGGGAATCGTGCGCGCCACTTTCAAGAATCTGGTCGCGGGACATGTCCGCCAGGGCGCGAGCACGATTACACAACAACTGGCGCGCAACAGTTTTGCGCTCAAGGGAAAAACGTACCGCCGAAAACTGCTCGAGATTTTTGTCGCGCGCAGGATCGAGGAAAATTTCAGCAAGCAAAAGATCCTGGAGCTTTACCTCAACCGGATTTACTTCGGCGGCGGTCTGTATGGCGCGGAGGCGGCCTCGCGCGGTTATTTCGGCAAACCTGTGCGCGAATTGTCGTTGAGTGAATGCGCTACTCTGGCGGGTCTAATCAAAAGCCCGAACCGGCTCTCACCCTGGACGGACAAGGCGGCCTCGCGCGATGCGCGTAATTACGCGCTCACTCGAATGCGCGACCTCGGTTACATTGACGATTCTAAATACGCCGCCGCGCAGGCGCCGGAACTCGTGGTTGGAAATCGTCAAAACGCACAGGGCCAAAACTACGCGGTCGATTATATCCGCCAGCAGGTGATCAACGCGGTCGGATGGGACCGCGCCATGAACGAAGGTTTCCGTATTCACACGACGATCGACGGCGAGCTGCAAAAAGTCGCGGAAGAATCCCTTCGCCGGAATCTGGAGAAAGCCGAGCAGCATCCAGGTTACGATCACCAGACTTACGCCGAATACGCCGTGAGCTTTCGACAGGCAAAATCGAACGGAACGGCATCGGCCCAGCCCGCTCCGGAATATCTGCAAGGCGCCGTCATCGGGCTCGACAACGAAACCGGTGGAATTCTCGTGCTCGTGGGTGGCCGCGATTTTGAGCACAATCAATACAATCGCGCGCTCCAGGCAAAACGACCCACCGGGACGGCGATGCTGCCGTTCGTTTACGCGACCGCGTTTGAACAGGGAATGTTTCCCGGAACGTTAGTGGAAGACTCACCGCTCGATAACCGCGCGGTGATGATCGGCGGAATGACCGGGATTCTGGGCGAGTGGGGTCCGGAAAGCGCGGACAATCGCTATGAAGGCGCCATGACCGCGCGCCAGGCGCTCGCGAAATCAAAGAATGGCGCCACCGTCCGGATCGGAACGGACGCGGGTCTGGATGAGGTTTTGCAACTATGTCGGACCGCGGGAATTCGCTCAACGTTGCGGCCGTATCCGGCGACACTACTCGGGAGCAGCGAAGTCACGCTGGCAGAGCTCGCGCTCGCTTACACAATTTTTCCGAATGGCGGCTCGCGTCCAATGGCGCCGCACATTTTGGAACGCATCGAAGAAAAGGACGGTACGGTCTGGCACGTGCAACGCGATAGCAGCAGCCGGCAAAACGTTATCAAGCCCGAGACAGCCTACCAGGTGCATTCATGCCTGGCGGATGCGCTCGAGACCGGAACGGGAAAGGCGGCGCACACACAATTTGGCCTCAAAAAATTCCCGGCTGCGGGAAAAACCGGCACGGCCTACGATTTTACTGATGCGTTCTTTGCCGGCTACAACAGCAATTTCACCTGCGCGGTCTGGGCTGGGTTCGACAAGCCGCAAAAGATCTATCGCGGCGCGTTTGGCCGGGAACTGGCATTGCCGGTGTGGGTCGATGTCATGAACACGGCAGCCGCGCGTTATTCGCCGCGCGAGATCAAACGCCCGCCCGGTTTGAAAGAAGTCGAGATTTGTTCCCGTTCAGGAATGCTCGCCACCGACAAATGTTACGACACGGTCAGAAGCGCGACGGGTGATTCAGTGCAAAAGCGCACCACTTACGCCGAAATTGCAACACCGGCACAAATGCCGACTGAGCCGTGCAATATTCACGGCGAACCGCGCCTGCGAGTGGTTGCGGACGCACCAGCCACTGAAGTCCCCCGTGCTCAACTCGCCGCCGATTTATCTGAAGTGAAGCCGGTGATCCTCAAGAGTCCGACCCTTTTGGCGGAAAACGATCCTTATAACTCGGCGAAATCTGTCGCGAGAATCGACACCGCCGACGCCGCCGAACGAGTCGCGGAACAAGAGACTCCGCAAAAGATCGACAATCGACAGCCAGGCGCGACTCCCGCTGAAGTTCGAAATCAAAAGACCAGCAAAGCGAGCAGCACCGACGACGGAAAACCGATCTTGAAAGCGATTCCGGTCCAACCGCAGCAGGAAGAAACACCAGTCGAAATCCGCCGCGCGGTTCCAGTTGGGCCGATGGATGAAGTGGAAGAAGGCGCATTATTGAAAGCCACCACTCCATCTCCTGCCGGCGCTGACGACGAATAGAATGGCGTCAACCGACGCATCTGATTTTCGGCTGAGCGTCCTCAATCCCGGCGGACGCGATCTCGAACAGTATTTTGACGAACCGGTCGGTCCGACTGGCATCGGGCATCCGCCGATCAATCTTCATGCCTTCGCGGCTTGCACGCGCGGATCATTTCACCGGGCAACGAAAAACGCGATCGCGGAGAAGCGGCCGATTCTTCTTTTACTTCGCGGCAATTTTCGAGCGACCGAACGCGCGTTGGCAGAATGCCAGAAGCAAAAACGCACCGTTGCGGTTGCGTTAAAAGAGACCGGGCTCCACCAAATTGCGGCACAATTACGCGACCCGGGCAGGCTTGCGCGATTCCTGCGCATTGTGGCGCAGGCGGATGGGTGCGTCGCCACGACTCCGGAAGCAGCTGAGATTTTTTGCCGGGTGCGACGCGAACGCCACGCCGATACGGTCGCGTTTATTCCGACCCCTTATCCGCTGGAAGACGAGCAATGGAAATTCGCCGTTGCGCCTAACGAACAGTCGGGAATTTTCATCGGGACGCGGGAATGGGATGTGCCGTCCCGAAACCATCTCGCGACGCTTCTCCTTGCCCGAGAGATTTGCGCCGATACTGAAGAGTCCGTCACCGTTTTCAATCTCGACGGCCGAAGAGGCGAAAAACTTTTGACCGAATTAAAATTTCCGCCGGGAAAATTGCTCGTCCACGACAAGCGCGAACCATACGGCGATTACCTGCGCCAGATGGCACGGCACAAAATTGTCCTCCAACTCGATCGCAGCCGCGTCCCGGGACAAGTGGCGGGGGACGCGCTTCTTTGCCGGACGGTTTGCGTTGGTAGCGATGGCGCAATTGAGCGGCTCGCATTTGCCAATTTTTGCGGGGAAGGCGGGACCACGTCGCAAGTCAAGACTATCACCCTCGAGCTGCTCAAGAACACCGCCGCGCGCGCAGCCGCGATTGTCGAATCGCAGTGGCGAGCGGCCGAGCGGATTTCATTTCAAGCGGTGCGAAAACAATTGGCGGTTTTTTTTGATCGGATCGGAAAACGTGCGGGCGATTGAGGTCAATCGGTCCGAGCCGGACTGGCGTTAGCGGGCGATTCAGTTGAACCGCTCCGACCAATCATTCCCAGATAAATTTCTTCGAGCCGGCGGATTTGGTTTCGCTGATCGAATTTCTGCGCTACCACCTTGGCGCCGTTTCGAGCCAGTCGCGCCAGGACATGTCGATCTTGCACCGCTTCAAGCAAGACGTGTGAGAGCGCTTCATAATCCCCCTCGGGGACCAGGACTCCACTCACACCATTTTCGATGGCCTCCGGAATTCCGCCGTGATCGGTTGCGAAAACCGGAAGTCCGGTCGCCATCGCCTCCAACATTGAATTGGGAATGCCTTCCTGATTCCCATCGCTTCCGGTTTCGCTGGGATGCAAAAAAATGTGCGACGCATGATAAATCTCGCGCAACTTCTCCGGCGTCACGAATCCCGGCAGCGCCACCCGATCGTCGATCTTGAGTTTGCACGTCAATTCTTCGAGCTCGCGCAGCATCGGGCCTTCCCCGGCAATGGTCAGGGTCGCGTTCGGATAATGTGAGAGAAAAGTTGTGAACGCGTGAAGCGTCGTCGCCAGGCCTTTCTTCTCGATCAAGCGACTTGCTTGGACGAAACGCCATTCGCCATTCGTCGGAAATTCGCGCTCCCGAAATGGAAACTCATTCAGTGGAATGCCGGTGCGGACGATGTCGATTTTGTTTTCTTCACAGCCAAGCTCGACGACCGCGCGCTGCAACGACCCGGAGCGGACGAAGACTCGGGTGACGGCGTCCAGCATTTGCTTCGTCGCCTTCCGATACGCGGGCTTCTCCATATCGACCAACACATCGGCGCCGTGAAAAGAAACGATGCTTGGTTTCGACCATGCCCGGATCAAGGGCAAGAGATGGACGGCAATGTGTCCGAAGAAAATGTGCAGGAGCTGGGCGTTCTGGCGATTCAGAACCTCAATCAAGCTGCGCAGTTCCGCCGCTGAAATCTGCCAGGGCTTGTTTCGAATCTGTCGAAACCAGAAACGCCGTAAAAAATGCAGAGAAGGTTTTGCGACGATGTCGATCTTATCGAACGGAAACAGGTCCGCATTTTCACGCTTCTGCGCGATCACGACTGGGTGAAGGCGGCGGAGGCCGGTTATTTGCCGGTAGATGTGCAGCATCTCCGGCTTGAGAAAGGTCGCGCAATAAAAGGCGGCGACCGGCTGTGGGTCAGTTGAGTCGCTCAATGTTTGGAATCAAACATCGAACAGCAAACATCAAAAATTAATTGTGAACAGCTTGATCCCTTTCCACTTTCCGGTGTCGGGATCGAGCACCACGCTGTCTTCGGCTTTTCCGTATTGCGGCGGCGCCTTTGGATTCAACATCTGAAATGGATTCCCGCCTCGCGCGGCGCGCGGAAGAACGCCATCGGTATTTTCTTTCCTGATCGGCGGTGGTGTTGGGGCTGGCCGGGCCCTCCCGGCCCTTGCCGTAAACGTTTTCGACGTTTTCTTTTGCGTTTGCGGCGACTGCGCAAGAACCAAGCTCGCGAAGGCGATAAAAATTCCGAACGTCACGAGCCTCTTCATCACTATTTCTCCGGTTAAGGGTCTTGCCGGTTACACTCCTCCGGCACACAATTGTCAAGGTAAATGGATTATCTGGAAAAAGCGAGGCGCGTCTTTGACGTCGAAATTGTCGAGTTGCAGCGGCTGCGCCAGCGGTTGGGCGACGATTTCACGCGCGCGGTCGGATTGATCAAAGACGCGGTGGATGCGCGCGGCAAAGTAGTCGTGGTCGGCGTCGGTAAATCGGGGCATATCGGGGGCAAGATCGCGTCAACGCTGACTAGCACGGGATCGCCCGCCGTTGTTCTCGATTCAGTGAACGCCTTGCACGGCGATCTCGGCATGGTCGCAGATGGCGATGTCATCCTGGCTTTGAGCTCGAGCGGCGAAACCGAAGAACTGGTGCGCATCTTGCCGGCGATCGCGCGGTTTCAGGTCAAGATCATTGCCATCTGCGGCGATTCCGATTCTACGCTCGCCAAAAACGCGCACGTCGTTCTCGACGTCAACGTCGAGCAGGAAGCTTGTCCATTGAATCTGGCGCCGACTTCGAGCACGACGGCAATGCTGGCGCTCGGCGATGCGATCGCAATGGTTTTGTTGGAAGCGCGCGGATTTAAGAAAGAAGATTTTGCGAAGTTTCACCCCGGTGGAAAAATTGGGCGCAGTTTACTCATGCGCGTGCAGCAGGTGATGCGACCGCGCGAATCAATGGCGGTCGTTCCGCCGACCGCGACCGTGCGCGACGTGCTCAAAGCCATGACCAGCGTGCGCGCTGGCGCAGCCGTAGTGGCGGGCGAAGACCGACAACTACTCGGGATTTTCACACACGGCGATTTCGCGCGGCATTTTCAGTCCGACCCGAAAGTGGGCGAACGTTTGGTGGCGGACCTGATGACCTTGAACCCGGTCACTGTCCATAAAGACAAGCTCGCAGTCGAGGTTCTCAAATTGCTCGAGACCCACCGGATCGACGATCTCGTCGTCGTTGATGACGACAAAGTGCCGGTTGGAGTGGTCGACTCGCAGGACCTCACCCGCTTGAAGTTGCTCTGAGCGGGTGTAGAGTCCGCGCTCCGTTTCCCTCAACTCTCAACCATCAACCTTTAACTTTTGTCATGGCCGCAGCTAACGATCTCCGCCGGGGAATGGCGATAAAATACAATGGCAACGCCGCCATTGTGCTCGAAGTGCATCATCGCACCCCCGGAAATTTACGCGCCTTTGTCCAGGCCATCATCCGTTATATCAACACCGGCAAAAGCGCCGACGTTCGCTTCGGTTCCACCGACAAGGTCGAGCTGGTCGATATCGAGCGAAAACAACTCGAGTTCAGTTACAAAGATCACAACGGCTATCATTTCATGGACCCGGAAACCTACGATACCGTTACCTTGCAGG
>Ga0137403_10006825_pt1 | contig 13005 bp, 10 predicted proteins | sample CZOMad2_1_16fung_FD_122057 | JGI IMG/M metagenome (GOLD analysis project Ga0137403, IMG submission 122057) | Vadose zone soil fungal communities from Angelo Coast Range Reserve, California, USA - CZOMad2_1_16fungal (Hybrid Assembly) | ecosystem: Environmental > Terrestrial > Soil > Vadose zone... | reverse complement strand
CAGGCCCAGGGATTCATCGTTCCGGGCATCATTACCCTGCCGAACGCCACATCTATCAGCACGGCTTCCCAAACTATGAACTATACTCAAAACATGAGCAGCCTGAATTTTACCATCGGATTATCTCTGCACCTCTGAAAATCTTTATGAACCATGGAATACCCCGCCTGCCTGATTCAGACCCTATTCGCCGTTATGGTGTTGGCTAAGAACAGTTAAGACCTCAAGGACACGGGATAAATCGACATTTTTCATACATGTAAACACTTATTAGGAGCGGATAAGGGGTCTCCTGGATACACCCTGTCTGTGCGGCTCCGTTTGATTGTAGATCATGAAACCCACCCAATATCCTCTTCTTATACTTTTGCAGCTTGCCACGATTTTTGCCTTTCCCCAGGCTGGAAATCTGAAGTTCGAGCATATCGGGACGGATGCGGGATTGTCTCAAGGCAATGTGACCTGCATCCTGCGCGACAGCCGGGGGTTCATGTGGTTTGGGACCCGTGAAGGTCTGAATAAATATGACGGGTACGGGTTTGTGGTGTATAAAAATTCGGCTGAAGACAGCCTGAGCCTCAGCGACAATCATGTCACGGGAATAGTCGAAGATCAAAAAGGGGACATCTGGATTTCCACTGCGGGTGGACTGAATCGATTTGACTGGTCAAAAAACCGGTTTATACATTACAAAGACTGCATTCCTTCCGATCTGATCAGTGCACTGATGCTGGATGATTCCGGAAAAATATGGGTTGGATCATCTGACAGGGGCGTGTTCGTACTCGAACCGACAACGGGGAAGGTTGTCTCTTTTTCCAATGATTCCAGGAATACAGGCAGTCTAAGTGACAATGACGTATCTGCCATCCTTGAAGACAGCCATCATCAGATATGGATCGGCACTTTACGCGGCGGGCTGAATTTATTTGATCGGGACCACCATTCCTTCACCAGGTACCAGCACTGGAATAAGGACACTTCATCCCTTGGTGGAAATACCATCCTGACAATGTTTGAAGACAGCCAGCATCGGTTATGGGCCGGACTGCGGGGTGGGGGACTGGACCTTTTCGATCCCTTCTACCGAAATTTCCGGCATTTCCAAAACGATCCGAATAACAGCAATAGCCTGGCCAGTAATGTTGTACTTTCCCTGGAAGACGATGATATGGGCAATTTATGGATCGGAACGGAAAATGGCGGGATAAGCATTTTGGACTCCCACATAAAAAAATTCCGCAATTATTCCCATGACGATATTGACAACACCAGTCTGGCCAATAATTCCATTTACTCCCTCTACAGGGACCCGCAGGGAAATATGTGGGTGGGCACGTATAATGGCGGTGTCAATCTATTTAACAAGTCAGCTAATAAATTTACCCACTATAAACACAACTCCTCCCCTGAAAGCCTGGGCAACAACAATGTGCTGGACATTCTGGAGGACGGCAGGGACAATCTTTGGATAGGCACAGACGGCGGGGGTCTCGACCGGGTCGATGGGAGAACGGGCAGGTTCACTCATTTCACGCATAGCATTACGGACAAGAGCAGTATCTGCGGCAATTATGTACTGGCCCTATGTGAGGACCATGAAGGCAATATCTGGGCGGGGACCTGGGGTGATGGAATAACCGTTGTCAACAGAGAAGGAAAAGTGATTAAAAAATTTAGAAACGATCCGACGGACGCCACCACCCTGGGCGGAAATAATGTTTATTATATCGTTGAAGACAAGGACAGGAATTTCTGGGTGGGCACCTTTGGCGGCGGCCTCAGCAAATATGACAGCAAAAAGAAAATATTCTTACGGTATAAGCATGACGACGGAAATCCCAATAGCCCCGGCAGCGACGATATCAGCTCGTTGCTTGTCGACAGCAAGGGTATTCTATGGATCGGCACATTCGGCGGAGGACTGGACCGGCTCGACATAGGCTCGGGTACTTTCACGCATTTTGTCCATGAAGCCGGGAAAAACAGCCTGAGTAATAATACAATCAATGATGTCTATGAAGACAGCCACGGGCACATCTGGGTGTGCACCACTGTAGGCCTGAATTGCCTGGATCCGGAGACGGGGCATTTTAACGACGTTTTACTTAAACGTCAGCTATCGAATGCCGTCATTTTCGGTATCTTGGAGGATAATAAAGGGGACATTTGGGCCAGCTCAAATATCGGTTTGTCCAGGATAGATCCGCGGACCGGGACATTCAAAAATTTTTCGGTGGCGGACGGACTGCAATTTCATGAATGGAAAGCCCATTCCTGTTTCAAAGGCCGTTCAGGGGCCTTGTATTTTGGCGGCGTCAACGGATTCAATGCCTTTTTTCCCGATAGTATCAGGGACAACCCTTTCGATCCTCCGCTGCTGATCACACGCTTCGAGATTTTTAATAAAGAAGTGCCCATCGCCGACGATAATAAAGATAACTCTCCGCTTAAAAAAGATATTGCCGAAACCAAAGAAATAAAGATCTCTTATAAAAGCTCTGTCATTTCATTTGAGTTTGCTTCCCTGAACTATACCCTCCCCGCAAAAAAACACTATGCCTACATGTTGGAGGGCTTCGACAAAACCTGGAACGATATCGGCACCAAACGTACCGCCACCTATACCAACCTGGACCCCGGGCAGTACACCTTTAAGGTAAAAGGATGGGATAATGACGGTAACTGGTCTCCCGCCATTGCCAGCATTGGATTGACCGTACTGCCCCCTTTTTGGCAAACATGGTGGTTCAGGCTGCTTGCGTCCATGACAGTTATCGTGATGGTGATTGTCGTTCATCGGATACGCCTGCATGCCATTCAAACCCAGAAAAAGAGACTGGAGGAAGTGGTGGAACACCGCACCAGCCTGCTTGCCCTTTCCAGGGATGAAGAACACAAGGCGAGGGAAGAGGCCGAACACGCAAACAAGGCGAAAAGCGAATTCATGGCCAATATGAGCCATGAACTCCGAACGCCTATGAATGCGATCATCGGATTTACAGACCTGGTATTGACAACCGATATTGACCGACCTCAGCGTGTGTACCTTGAAAATGTGCACCGATCTGGCTATAACCTCCTGGGTATTATCAATGATATCCTGGACTTTTCAAAGATCGAGGCCGGTAAGCTGGTTATTGACAATATTGCCTTCTCTCTGGACCGGCTGATAGAAGAAACGGCCGATATGCTGGGCATAAAGGCTTTCGAAAAGAACATTGAACTCATATGCGAAGTGGATCCTTCCCTTTCCGGTCAGGTGCTGGGTGATCCGGGCAGATTGCAACAAATTCTGGTCAATCTTCTTGGCAATGCCATCAAATTCACGGAGAAAGGGGAAATTGTCCTATCTCTTAAGGCTGGCCCCGTCACTTTTGGTGAAAGTGGCCAGCAATACAAGCCCTTTATTATTTGCGTAAGAGATACTGGCATCGGGATCCCGCCGGAAAAGATCATCAGAATTTTCGAAAGTTTTACCCAGGCGGATGCGTCGACAACGCGGAGGTACGGGGGCACAGGATTAGGGTTGACCATTGCCAGGAACCTGGCAGAAATGATGGGCGGTTCATTGAACGCGGATAGTGAACCAGGTAAAGGCAGCACCTTTACTTTAGAGATCGTCCTGGAAGCCGTGCGTGAGGAGTCCGGACCTCTCATATTGAGGCCGGCCTTACGTCGTGTCCTGGTAGTAGATGACAATCTCACCAATTGTCACCTGATGAAGGATATATTTAGCTACCTGGGCACCGAATGCACTATATGCAGCAGCGGGATGGATGCATTGGAGGTACTGGTTCAGGCGATTACAGGCGATCAGATGTTCGATCTCATTATCACAGATCACCAAATGCCTGTAATGGATGGAATTACCCTGGTAAAGGAAATTAAAAAGCTAATGAGAACGCGCCCTCAACCGTTCATACTCATGCTTTCATCCCTGGAAAGAAGTATGTGCATTGCGGACGCAGAAAAGGTAGGGATAGATATGTTCTTATCGAAGCCTGTAAAATTGCATGAACTTAATAACATCCTTCAATCCATTTTCGAAAAGAATGAACCGGTTGAAAATAGGAAAGCGGATAAACCAGGGATTGCCAGGCTGACGGAAAATGCCACGGTGCTTGTTGCGGAAGATGAACCGATAAATATGTTACTGATATCCGAGGTCCTGACTAAAATGGGGTTTACCGTCTTAAAGGCCAGCAATGGCAGGGAAGCTATCGATTTGTTGAACAAACATCATCCCCAGATGATCTTCATGGATATTAACATGCCGGAAATGGACGGCCTGGAAGCCACGCAAGCTATTCGAGCCTCTTCAGGGCTGCAAAACGATATCCCTATTATCGCGCTTACCGCCGATGTCATGACCGAAGACAGGGAACGCTGTCTGCAGGCGGGCATGAATAGTTTCATCTCCAAGCCCTTTCGGCTGGAGGAAATAGAAGGCGTGTTGAAAAAGTATCTTTCAGCGGCATGATTAGCTTACTTGCTTTAGTTTAACTGAGTCAATTAATGGGAATTGAAAATGTCTGCACGGGGCGAAAATAAACTTAGACCATAAAAATACCATATAAAGATTTTTCTATATTTCTAAATAGGTGTATTTTCGGCTACTAGAGGATAAGGTTTAATCGGTCATCGTATCTGATTAGTACCTCCCTGGCATTCATGTCAGGAAGTTCCTTAGCATATTGATAAGCCTCCAGCCGATCAGGTTGGGGGCTTATTGATTCTCCCCTTAGCTGTCAATTTTTGTTCATATCTATCCAGAACAGGGCTGCCGATATCCAATAATTTCAGCAGTAAACCTGGGAACCTGGAACTTAATGACTGGGTGAAAACACCCCTATCGTTTTGTTAAGAACACCTGTTTATATTTGGTGATCTTACCCAGCGATCCTGTCCACTGGAATACTATCTTTGATAAAACAATCTCCATCCCCATCAATCTGCCTTGAAGTCCAATCCCCGGATAATCTCTTAATTTTCACTAAACCCATTGTTTATGAAACGGCAACTCCTTTTCGTTCCGGCCATGCTGGCCGTTATTATGTTCTTTTTTATGACGGGCTGTGTAAAAAAGCTGGATATCAGGAAACTCCCCGATGAAGACTCGAAATTTTGCCCCATCCAAAAATTTCAAGCTGTTATTCAACCTGATGCTATCCCGGTCCGTATTATGGAGTTGGATGTAACCTATAATTCAGCTGGCAACCCGGTGAGCATGCTGACTGTGGGAGCGCATTCATCGTTTATCCTGGATTTTCGATTCCGTTATGACCATCGGAACAGGTTGACCGACTACCTTGGAAGTTTTCCCGGCAACCAGGGTGCACTGACCTGGCATAGATATGCTTACCCATCTGAAAGAATAGCTATCGATTCTGCATTTTTCTATGGCAGTCAGTTGATCACCGACCCTGGTCCCGACCCCAATAGTTTCGCTCGGGTCACTGTTTATTTGCTGGATGAAAAAGGCCGGATCACCAGATCCCAGGATGCGTCTGGGGCGCTTATTGCTGATTACCGCTATGATAACAGAGGTAATCTGATCAGGGACGGGGTAGTATACGACGACAAGATCAACCCTTACCGGACAAATCCGGTCTGGAGGTTCATCAACCAGGATTACAGTATGAACAATCCTTCTCTGGATCTCATTAAGAGTCCGCTCCAGATAACCGATTTCAATGCTGTTGGGCTTCCCCTGCAATACCAGGGAGGTTTATATTTATTCGATGAGGCTGACCTTTTCAATCTGAGTATAGAATATGCCTGTGATCCCGGAAAAAAGGACTATTGAAGCTATTAATGCCAATGTGCATAGGGCCTGTATGGCCGTTGGGGAGGGGCGAAAATGACATTATTGTGTTTTCACCCCTTTTATTTGATGTTGTAACTCGAATACAAAACCTAATCATTTATGAAAAAGTATAACTATCATTCTATTACTGCGGTAATAGCATTGGTCATTAGCCTATTGCCAGGTTGTAGAAAGGCCATTGATTTCCTGGAGGATAATCCTACTGCCGCCTTTTGTCCATGCCGGATAGCTCAGTTCGGTTACACCGGGTTATTTGGGACGGATACTGTGACTTTCACTTATAATTCAGCAGGAGACCCAGTGACGGGCATCCGGGTACATCCGGGCACAGGAAACCCAAACTTTTTTTTCAGGTATGACCAGCGTGGCCGATTCACCGATCTGATCGGGGGATTTGGCCAAACTACCTTTGATCGGGGGGTGGAGAGTTGGGATAGATATTTTTATGACGGAAGAGGGCGGATCGTCAAAGATTCTGCTTATTTTTTTCCGGGTATCGTAAATGGCAATCCCACGATAGACAGTCGGCTCTTGACTTCTGTGGAAATTATCACCTACGAATATGACACAAAAAACCGGGTCAGCAAGCAAACCGTTGTTTTTTCGCCCGGCTTTAGTTTGGTGAATTCCTATTCATACAATGCGGACGGCAACCTGGCGGGGCATGATTATGATGACAAGATCAATTATCATCGTACGAATAGAGTATGGATGTTCATCGACAGGGACTATAGTGTGAACAACCCTGTCATTGCTACCTATGAATATAATGATTTCGGGCTGCCGACGAGAATCGTACCTTTTGAGGGGACAGCGGGAAGCTTTGCCGCTGCTGCTCACACGAGGTATGAATATGTCGATGCAGATATAAGGTATTCCTGTCTAGGCAAGTTGTAGGGGATTTTTAACAAATAGGTTATTCGGCATATAAAATACTAGCCTCCAGCTGATCAGGTTGGAGGCTTTTTTTATGCCTTGGGCTAAACAAATCCAGCTTTTTTACCGATAAATCAGGGGTGACCCGCTTCGCCCTATAAAAGTACTAAAAAAATTACCGGCAATTCCAGGAGATCGTACTCGTTCCGAAAAGTGTGCCATAGCTGATCAGTTTTCCCTCCTGGTCGAACTGGAGGTTGGTTACAGCTTCGCCTCCGGCCACATCCACGTTTACCACCTGGGTCCGGATATGGGTCGGGCTGGTGACTTCTGGAAAGAAGCCAAGGTATTGCAGCAAATAGAAGAACCTGTCGAACTCCATGAAGTCGTCGTAATAGAATTGTTGTCTTGCCCGACGAGTGTAATCATATTGATAAGAATTATGGATGAAGGACAAGGGGTTACTATACCTGTCGTAGAGGACCGTATCGGTTCGGACGAAGGGAAAGCCCGGGATTTCGTATTCGATATCGTTAACCGCCAGCAGTCTGGAGAAATATACGCGATCTGACCTGAGTGATCTGTACCGGCTGCGGTGGGGAATTGAGGAAGGATACAAGATGTTTAAAGCCCGCGTCCAGGTGGAGGCATTTACCGGAAAGACGGCTACCGCCGTTAAACAGGATATCTATGCGAAGATCATGATGATGAGCCTGTGTGCTGCTCTGGCTTTTCCCATAGAGGACCGCGTCACGAAAGAATATGAATCAGCGAAGAAAAAAGGAGTGGTAAAGCACGGCCAGAAAATAAACCGGACATATGCCTACTGGGCGACCAAAGGGATATTGATCGGCATGTTTATTAAAAAGATCATCAGTACGGCGCTGTCTGTTTTTGACCGGCAGGTGGAAGCTAATAAAGAACTGGAACGACCAGGACGCAAATGCCCCAGAAAGAAAAAGCCTCCGCGAAATTATCATATGACTTACAAGGATTTATGAATCATCGGTGTATTAACTAAACGACATGGGTGAAAACACCCGTTGCGGTGATTCTTTATAGGGTTATTTTAGTAGCTAAATTCAAATATATGGATGAAAATGCAAAACAGATATTCCCAATCTTTGAAGACGATTTTGAAAAAGGAGGGAAAGATCCTGAAGTAGATAAATTTGAGTGGAAAATTTACGCTAACTAAAGATTGAACCTGGACAATTATAACCGAATAAATGGTATTGAGGAGCATTATTCGAAATTGTTTTAACCAACCCCTTTTTATATTAAGTAACCCTCAAAATTTAAAGAATGAAAAAATGTCGGTTTTTATTATCCATCGTAATTTTAGCCATTACATTCAATAGTTGTCAAAAAGGAGGAACCAGTTTTCGCGGCGCTGTTATGGGCAACGGGAATCCTCAGTTAGCGCAGATCATTGCCGCCAAGCGCGCCTTTTACAAAAACCTCAGCACTGAACCCGGCAGCTTGACAACACAGACCACCGGAGGGAAAGGGTTTAACCACATCAAATCGCTGGAAAAAATAAGCCGGTGGGATAAGGCCTATTCTATTCGGGTATCCGGCCACGACATCGTGGTGGTCCCGCTGTATTTCAAGGAACCCTTATCGGTCCAGACGAATATTGGTGGCAATACCAAAAAAGATCCGATCAACAGTTTGTCTAAACTGATCATCTACCGGGATTCCGTTGACAATGTACATGCCGAAGTGGTCTCCGGATTTAAAGATTTAATCGATAACCCGGCCAATTTTTCCGGTGTTATCCACGTCCAGAATTTTAATGGAGACTTCATCAGAGGATTTTTAATCGACCACAATCAGGCAAGGGACTTGTCCATGATCGCCAAACCGCAAACCAGTAGTACGATCACACCGACAGATAACCCGCAATACAATGCGATTTGTAATTATATTGACTGGTACCTCTGTGGCACCTCGGGCTGCACCTTTCAGTACACAGAATTTTTGGGTTGCACCTCCATCTCTGGAGGAGGCAATGTAACTACCATCACCTATCATGACTATGGCGTAGCCGTCAACAGTGCCCAGCCCGCTCCGGACAGCATCATGAACGAACTGACCACCGCTTGCTTTTCAGCCGTATTGAACTCCATGATTGCCGGTGGATTGAAAGGGGAGCTGACGAACCTGATCATGAATGTGTTTAATTCCAATGATACGGTTGATTTACATGTTGGGGAGAAACCATTTTTGCCGGGTGGAACCGCTGTGGCGGCAATAACCACCTGGGGGAAGAATGGTAATGTTTTTGCCGCGCAAACCTACCTCAATAAGCAAGCACTGATCAACTCCAGTAAGGAATTTATTACAGAAACCATATTTCATGAGGCGATACATGCCTATTTAGATTATAATACGACGGTACGTGATGAATTAGGCCAACACGAGCAAATGATCAATTCCTATGTCGATTGCGAACTGGCCTCCCTACAGGAGTTGTTTCCCAACCTGACCAGTCACGACGGGTTGTGCCTCATTTTGCAAGGTTTTGGGAATGTTCAGATGTTCGATAGCGCGACCTTTAATGCCGTATTGGCCCATTACAATTTAGCCATTACCGATGTCAATACGACGGCGGGGAATTATCAAAGCGGAAATGCCGGTATATCAGCTTGTTTTAATTAAATCGTTATATATGAAAAAAATCGCAATTGTTTTAGGTATGCTGGCCTGTGGGCCTTGTTTTTCACAAACCCCTTTTCCCGTTGAATATCGCGGTGGCCAACACGCATTGGATAAACTACTTAGCCGTACCACAACGGGGGATATGTTGGATTCGGGTCATCCGGAGGTACGAACCAACCGGTATTATGCTGTTGAATTCTCTCTGGACAGCGCCGGAAAAATGGGGGATAACCTCTCCATCGTGTCCACGGCGGTATGGGATATTGAGCCGCTGATCTTTGAATGGATGAAGAAATCCCAGGGGAACTGGATCAACCATACCGGGCATACGGTGCAGGTTATTATTCCGATGGCCTTCCTCTATGATGATCTCTCAAAACCCTTGGATAAGCAACCCATGGACTGGAAAGCTGTCAATTTTTCCAATTGGCAAAAACAGGAAACCATCACGCTTGAACCGATCGTTAGCGTCAGTTACCCCACCATCATTGATTATCGGACGCATCCTTAAACCTTTGGGGCGTGGAGACTTCAATGTTGCCGGAGGATGTTTTTAGAGGCGATTCTGTTGGCGGTGGAACTTTCTTTTTCATGTTATCGAATTAAGTGGCTTCGAGGACCATAACCTGAAAATAAATCTCCCAATGGAACCCATTTCCTCATAAATTCGAGATATTTATATTCGATTTACCGATAAGATAATAGAGGTTACCATATCGGACTTATCCAAGTCTCTTGTAGAGAAGCATGGGCAAATAGTCTATCCTCCGAATTACCTTGACAAGTAAAAGAGTTCACTTGACGATCGAGACGAGAGGCTTTCCTTTTTCGACTACATAAGTGGCGAGTTCACTTCCCTTGACACTGCCAACGTTCTTCACTGTGTGGATCGTTCCAGCCGGGATGAATAAGACCTCGCCGGGCTTTAGCGTTACTGGCGCTTTGCCCTCAACCTGGTACTCCAGTATACCTTCGAGAACATAGACGATCTCTTCGCCCGGGTGCGTGTGCCTGGGATAGACCGCTCCCAGGCCGATGTCGACACGCACCTGGACGACCTCGCGTCCCGGAGTACTGAGGTCGTGCCGCTGAAGCTCGGTTCGCCCGGATCCAGCCTGCTGAGCCAGGGCCGAGCCAGGGATGGTCAGGGCTGCCAGCCCAATAGTGATAACTGCACTGGCGAGGACGTTCTTTTTCATTTTTACCAGTCAAATTTTAAAGTATGTAGGGTAACACATGAATGTCGCGCTGCTCTTCCTTAGAACTAGCGCAGTGACTTAAATGCAGCGCGTAGTTCTTCCGTGAATAGTTGCGGCTGTTCCCAGGCCGCGAAGTGTCCGCCCTTATCCACCTCATGGAAGTAGGTCAGCTTGGGAAAGGCGCGTCGGGCCCATGTCTCCGGGGCTCGGTAGACGTCGTCCGGAAATACCGTGATCGCCACAGGGACCGAGACGTCGGCGGTCTTCTGCGCGGTCGCACTAATAACGGCTCGCCCCATGTTCTCCCAGTAGAGCCTCGCTGAGGAGGTCGCGCTGTTCGTCAGCCAGTATAACGTGAAGTCGTCCAGCACGTCGTCTTTCGTCGGGGACTGCTGGGGATCGCTGCCGTACGTCCACTTCGCGAAACCTGGATGCACGAGCAGAAACGCTGCGAGCCCGGAGGGGGAGTCCGTGAGGCCGTACCCCACGGCCTGCGGTCGGGCGGCCATTATCACGCCATAGGCCGCAGCTCCTGATTTGCGATATGTGCTTAATGCGTCGAACATGGCCCGTTCTTGCTCGGAAATCCCCGCCGGTGCAGGCCCGCCGTCGTTGAGCGCTTTGTCGATCTCCGGAGGGAGTGTCGCCGGCAAGTTGATGTGGATGCCGAGCAATCCTGCCGGCGCCTGCCGTCCCATTGTTTCAGCAACTACCGAGCCCCAATCGCCGCCCTGTGTAACATAGCGCGTGTATCCCAGCCGCTTCATGAGGACATCCCAGGCACGGCCCATGCGGTCCGCTCCCCAGCCCGTCTCTGTCGGCCTTGACGAGAAGCCGTACCCCGGCAAGGACGGAATCACGACGTCGAAAGCGTCCTCTGCCCGTCCGCCGAATGCCGTTGGATCGGTGAGTGGACCGATGATCTTGAGTTGCTCGATCACTGAGCCAGGCCAGCCGTGTATGATCAGAAGAGGCAGTGCGTTCGGATTACGGGACTTGACGTGAATGAAGTGAATGTCGATGCCATCGATGTTCGTCATGAATTGGGGCAAGGCATTGAGCTTTGCTTCTGTCTTACGCCAGTCGTAGCCTGTCCCCCAATACCGGACGAGTTCCTGGAGCTTCGCCAGTTGCACCCCCTGGGATTGATCGTTAACGGTTTCGCGATCGGGCCACCTGGTGGCCAAAACGCGGCGACGTAATTCGTCGAGGTCGGCTTGCGGAATATGTATCTTATAAGGGCGGATCGTTTCGATGGATACTTCCTTAGCAGTACCCGTCTGCGCATTGCTGAGCGCACCTTGCAGGACAAGGGCTCCTGTGACCACTGTACTGGCAAGGATTTTGTTTCCCTTTTTCATTGCTTTAAAAATTGAATGTTTTATGTTAGGTAGTGTTGCCGGATCAGCGGAATGATTTGAAAGCTGCGCGGATTTCTTTAGTAAAACTTTCAGGCTGTTCCCAGGCCGCGAAGTGGCCTCCCTTATCAACCTTGTTATAATAGATGAGTTTGGAATACGCCTGCTCTGCCCAGTTTTTCGGAGCCGCGTAAATTTCATCCGGAAAAACGCTCACGGCAACCGGGATCTTGACACCTCGTGGATCGAAAAAGCCACCCTTTGCATTTTGAGAGGCCTCCCAATAGAGGCGAGCCGCAGAGACTGCCGTATTGGTAAGCCAGTACAAGGTAATATTGTCCAGAATATCATCTCGCGTGAGACCTTCTTTCTGTCCATCGAAAACGCGTACAATGAGCTCATAGCTCCGCACATCATGGTCCAGCATCCAGGCTGCGAGTCCGATGGGTGAATCCTCGATTCCATAAAGGGTCTGCGGGCGGAGGCTCATCTCGTTCGCATAGCCTACACCCTTCTTAAAGAAAAAGTCCAGCTGTTGATAGGCATTCTTTTCGTCGGCCGAAAGACCGGACGGAACTGTGCCACTTGCCAGCGCTTTTGAAATATCTGCCGGTTCCGTGGCAGGCATGTTGGTATGGATGCCAAGCAATTCCGGAGGTGCGATCAACGCCATTGTCTCCGAAACAGCATTTCCCCAATCTCCGCCTTGTGCTACATATCTTTTGTATCCAAGTCGATTCATCAGTTCTATCCAGGCATGTGCGATCTTGACAACATCCCATCCTGTAGTCGTCGGCTTGCCTGAAAAACCGTGACCGGGCAGCGAAGGTATGACAACATCAAACGCATCTTCAGGCTTTCCTCCGTAGGCGGTAGGATCCGTAAGTGGTCCGATGACCTTCAACTGCTCGATGATCGAGCCGGGCCAACCATGGGTAATGATCACCGGCAGTGCATTGGGATGTTTCGACCGGACATGGATAAAATGAATGTCCAGCCCGTCGATGTTCGTGATGAACTGGGGCAGGGCGTTCAGTTTCGTCTCGACCTTGCGCCAATCGTAATTTGTCGCCCAATA
>Ga0137403_10006824_pt1 | contig 13005 bp, 7 predicted proteins | sample CZOMad2_1_16fung_FD_122057 | JGI IMG/M metagenome (GOLD analysis project Ga0137403, IMG submission 122057) | Vadose zone soil fungal communities from Angelo Coast Range Reserve, California, USA - CZOMad2_1_16fungal (Hybrid Assembly) | ecosystem: Environmental > Terrestrial > Soil > Vadose zone... | reverse complement strand
CTCTCGTACCTCTTCTCGGGCCTCTTCATCGGCCCGACCTCTCAGGCGCCGCGCGTCGACGAAGGCGGGAGCGCCGGTCTCGACGAGCTCGAGCGGAGCCTCACCGAGATCGAGCGGGCGCCGGCGCCCTCGGTCGTCGATCGGGCGCTTCGGAGCTTCCTTGCCGATCTCACCGGCAACACGCATCGCACCGAGTTCAGCATCGACAAGCTGTGGTCCGCCGACGGCCCGGCGGGCCGGCAAGGGCTCGTCGAGCTCCGCGCCTTCGAGATGCCGCCGCATGCGCGCATGAGCCTCGCCCAGATGCTGCTGCTACGTGCGCTCGTCGCCCGCTTCTGGAAGGCGCCGTACCGCCATCCGCTCGTGCGCTGGGGCACGGCGCTGCACGACCGCTTCCTCCTGCCGCACTACGTGTGGGCCGACATGACCTCCGTCGTCGTGGAGCTCGCGGACGCGGGCTACCCGTTTCGGGTGGCGTGGTTCGCGCCGTTCTTCGAGTTCCGCTTTCCGCTCTACGGTCGCGCCACCTACGACGGCGTCGAGATCGAGCTGCGGATGGCGCTCGAGCCCTGGCTGGTCCTCGGCGAGGAGGCCGCCGCGCAGCGCCAGGCGCGGGCGGTCGACTCGGCGATCGAGCGGCTCCAGGTCGCGTGTCGCGGCTTCGATCCGCAGCGCTTTCTCGCCACATGCAACGGCCGCCGCCTGCCGCTGCAGCCGACCGGCGTGCCGGGCGAAGTCGTCGCGGGTCTTCGCTACAAGGCGTGGCCCGCGCCGTTCGGCGTCCATCCGACGGTCCCGGTGCATGCGCCCCTCGTGATCGATCTCGTCGATCGTCGCCTCGGCCGCGCCGTCGGCGGCTGCGTCTACCACGTGACGCATCCGGGCGGGCTCGCCTACGAGACGTTTCCCGTCAACGCCTACGAGGCGGAGACGCGGCGGATCTCGCGCTTCTGGGCGTGGGGACACACGGCGGGAGCCGTCTCCGCGCCGCCATGGGCCCGGCGCCTGCGCGAGCACGTAGCCGGCGGGAACGGTGCCATCCGATGGGAGCCCGCGGCCGAGCGCCCCGATCCCGAGCATCCCTGCACCCTCGACCTGCGTCGGCTGCCACCGTCATGACTCGCCGGATCGCCCTCACGCATACGATCGAGCAGCGCTTCACGCGCCCCGTGCAGCTCTCGACGCATTGGCTGCGCCTGCGACCGGCGCCGCACACCCGCGCGCGCACGACCGCCTACTCGATGCGCGTCCGCACCGAGCCGCACTTCCTCAACTGGCTGCGCGATCCGTTCGGGAACCACGTCGCCCGTCTCGATCTTCCCGAGCCGGTCGCGCACCTCGCCATCGACGTGGCGCTCGTCGCCGACCTCGCGGACACGAACCCGCTCGACTTTCTCGTCGACGCGAGCGCGACCCGGCACCCCTTCGCGTACGAGCCGCAGCTCCGAAAGGACCTCGCGCCGTACCTGCACCTGGAGGACACGGGCGCCGAGCTGACGGCCTGGCTCGCCGCGCTCGAGCGCACGCCGCGCTACGTCGTTGAGCGCGCGCAGGACGTCGCCCTGAAGATCCGGGAGCGCTTCGCCGGAACGCCGCCGGAGCTCGCCTGGCTCCTCACCCTCGCCTTTCGCGCGCTCGGGCTCGCGGCGCGCTTCACGAGCGGCTATCGCATCGATGACGCCGCGGCGAGCATGCACGCGTGGAGCGAAGTCTATCTCCCGGGCGGAGGATGGATCGGGCTCGATCCGAGCGCGGGGCTCTTCACGACCGAGGCGTACGTCCCCCTCGCCTGCGCGCCGGAGCCGCAGCGGGCGCAGCCCATCGTGGGCTTTCGCGAGGCGAGCGACGAGGTGGTGCGCGATACCGTCGCCGTGAGCCTCCTCGCGCCGACGGAGCCGTCGTGGCCCTATGGCGACGACGAGTGGACGTACATCCGGGCGCTCGGATCGAAGGTCGACGCCGACCTCGGCGCCGCGCGTGTGCCGCTCACCGTGGGTCGTGAGCTGGCCTTCACGTCGGTGACGGAGGCCGGGTCGCTCGAGTGGAGCACGGCCGCGCTCGGCGAGGGAAAGCGCCGCGGTGCCGAGGCGCTTCTCGGCGCCCTGCGCGGGCGCCTCCCGCCCGGTGCGCTCGTACAGACGGGATATGGCGAGTGGTACGTCGGCGAGGCCGCGCCGCGGTGGCGGCTCACCTGCTTGTATCGTTCCGACGGCGGGCCGCTCTGGCGAAATGCGGCGCTGCTCGATGCGCCGGAGGCGGGGAGGGTGGCGACCATCGCGACGGCGGAGGAGTTTGGCCGGGCGCTCGTGCGTGCGCTCGGCGTTCCGCCCTCATGCGTCGTCCCCGCCTACGAGGACCCGCTGTACCGCCTCTGGCGAGACGCCCGGGGCGGCGCTGTCGCGCCTGCGCCGGACGAGCTGCGCGATCCGGAGCGACGCCGTGAGCTTGCGGACCGCCTGACGAACGACGCCGCGGGACCGCCCGTGGGCTACGCGCTGCCGCTCCAGCACGACGACGTACACGGGCGCTGGCAGAGCGGCGCCTGGGCGTTCCGTCGCGGCCGCCTCTATCTCCTCGCCGGGACGCTGGGGATGGGTTTTCGCCTCCCGCTCGAGAGTCTACCGACGCCCCAGGAGACGGCGGAGGACGATGCGTCCGTGCCGCGCACGGCGCTCTGCCTCGAGATGCGCGACGGGCGGCTCTTCGTGTTCATGCCGCCGCTGCCTCGGGTGGAGTACTTTGTCGAACTCATCCGCGCCATCGAGAACGCCGCCGAAGCGCTCGGGTTGCCGGTCGCGCTCGAAGGCTACGAGCCGCCCGAAGACCCTCGGCTGCGACGGATCGTGATCGAGCCGGATGCAGGTGTGCTGCGGCTCGCGCTGCCCGCGTCGACGAGCTTCGACGAGCACGCTGCGCTGCTCGAGACCGCATACGACGAGGCGGCCGACGTGGGTCTTCGTGCGGAACGGCTGCTCACGAACGGCGCGCGCGAGCCCGTCGGGGCCGGCGCTGCCGTCGTCCTGGGTGGAACGACACCGGAAGCGAGCCCGCTTCTCGCCCGACCGGATATCCTGCGCGCGCTCGTGGCGCACTGGCAGCGACACCCGAGCCTCTCCTATTTCTTCGCCACACGATTCGTCGGGCCGGGCGGCCGCGCGCCCCGACCCGACGAGGGGCGCGACGACGCCCTCTACGAGCTCGAGATCGCGCTCGAGCGAATCCCCTGCGGGAAGAGCGCCCTGCCCTGGGTGCCGGATCGCCTCCTCCGCCACCTGCTCGCCGATCCGGCCGGCGACATTCGTCGCGCCGAGATGCGCATGGACGCGCTCTTCGATCCCGCGCGCACGAGCCGGCGCCTCGGACAGCTCGTGCTGCGGAGCTTCGACACCCCGCCGCACGCGCGCCTGGCGACGTTGCAGTCGCTGCTCGTGATGGCGCTCGTCGCCCGCTTCGCGCGCGATCCGCGCGTGGCGGGCCTCCAGCGATGGGGCCCCGCGCTGCACGATCGGTTCCTCCTGCCGACGCTGCTCTGGGAGGATCTACGAGCGGTGCTGCGCGACCTCGACGAGGCCGGCTATCCGTTTCAGCCTGAGTGGTTCGCGCCGTTTCTCGCCTTCCAATTCCCCGTCCTCGGTGGCGTGCAGCTCGGCGACGCGTCGCTCGAGCTCCGGCTCGCGCACGAGCCGTGGCCGGTCCTGGCCGAGGAACCGACCGGCGCCGGGCTCGCGCGCTTCGTCGACGCGGCGAACGAGCGGCTCCAGGTGCGCGCGACGGGACTGCCACCGTCGCGCTACGTGCTCGCGTGCAACGGCCGGCGCGTGCCGCTGCGCCCGACCGGCGTGCAGGGCGAGTGGATCGCCGGCGTGCGCTACAAAGCGTGGAACCCGCCCGCCACGCTCCATCCGACGACGCTGGCGGTGGGTGCGCTCGTCTTCGATCTGATCGACACCTGGACGGGGCGCGCGATCGGCGGCTGTCGGTTCCTTCCCGCGCTGCCGACGCTGGCGGGGCCGGCAGCGGAGCCGCTATCCGCCTTCGATGCCGCCGAAGGCGAGCGTGGCCGTCCGCCGCGCCTCGCATTGTCCCCGCTCGTCTGGCAGCGGCCACGAGCCGGCAGCTTCGTGCCTGAGGGCAGTGGTCAGGGTCCCATGACGCCCCCTCCCGAGGAGATCGTATCCGGGTACGTGCTCGACCTCACCGCTCCGACATGAGGCGCGCGCTCGAAAGTCGGCCGCCGGTGTCGTATCCATAGACGGCATCAGACGGCATCCATGGACCCGCTCGTTTCAGCACCCGACCATCTCTTCCTGACCGGGTATCGCGCCCGGCCCGGCGTATACGACGAGATGGTCGGCGCGGACGGGGAGATCCGCCCGCACTGGCGGTACCTCGCGGAGGCTCTGGGGACGCTCGGGCTTCCGGCCCTCCACGAGCGCTGGCGGGAGGCGCGGCGGCTCCTGCGCGAGAGCGGCGCCACCTACAACGTCTATGGCGACCCGCAGGGGCTCGAGCGCCCGTGGCAGCTCGATCCGATCCCGGCGCTGGTCTCGAGCGACGAGTGGCGCGAGATCGAGTGGGGGCTCGTGCAGCGTGCCGAGCTCCTGAACCTGATCCTGCGCGACATCTACGGGCCGCAGGACCTGATCAAGAAGGGCTTCCTGCCGCTCGAGCTCGTGTACGCACACGGGGGGTTCCTTCGCCCCTGTCATCCGCTGCGCACCTCCGGTCCCCACACGCTCATCCTGTATGCCGCGGACGTCGCGCGCGGACCCGACGGCCGCGTGCGGGTGCTCTCGGACCGCACGCAGGCGCCGTCGGGGGCCGGCTACGCGCTCCAGAACCGGGTCGTGATGAGCCGCGTGCTCCCGAGCCTCTACCGCGACTCGCACGTGCACCGGCTCTCGCTCTTCTTCCAGAACCTGCGCGCGAGCCTCGCGGCCATCTCGCCGCGGAGGCACGCCGAGCCGCGCGTCGTGCTCCTGACGCCCGGGCCGCTCAATGAAACGTACTTCGAGCACACGTACCTCGCGAGCTACCTCGGCTACACGCTCGCGCGCGGCGCCGATTTGACCGTGCGCGACGGCCAGGTGTGGCTGCGGGCGATGCGGCGCCTCGAGCCGGTCGACGTGATCCTGCGCCGCGTCGACGATCACTACTGCGATCCGCTCGAGCTGTATCCCGAGTCGCGGCTCGGGATTCCCGGCCTCACCGAGGCGGTGCGGCGCGGCACGGTCGCGGTCGCGAACCCGCTCGGCGCGAGCGTGCTCGAGAACCCGGCGCTGAACGCGTTCCTGCCGGCGATTTCGAAGCACTTCTTCGGCGGTGAGCTGCAACTGCAGTCGGTGCCTACGTGGTGGTGCGGCGATCCCGCTGGCCGCGAGCACGTGCTCGCGAACATCGATCGGTTGGTCGTGCGTTCGATCTACCGGCAGCCGCGAAGCCTGCCGATCCTGGGCGGACTCCTCTCGCGCGCCGAGCAGCGCGTGCTCGCGGAGCGCATCCGGGCCCGCCCACAGTCGTACGTGGGCCAAGAGCAACTCCGACCGTCGTCGGTGCCGGCCGTCGTCGACTCGGGTCTCGAGGGCCGGCCGGCCCTGATCCGCACGTTCCTCGTCGCGCGCGACGACGGCTACGTGGTGATGCCGGGCGCGCTCACGCGCATCGGCGCTTCGCCGCACAGCTTCCTGCTCTCGAATCAGGCCGGCGGCCTGTCGAAGGACACGTGGATCCTCGCAACCGAGCCCGAGAAGCAGGTGAGCCTGCTCTCCGGCGTCTCGCGCTCGCCTAGCGCGTCGAGCGCGCAGACCGCCCTGCCCGGCGGCGCCGCCGACAACCTCTTCTGGCTCGGCCGCTACGCCGAGCGTGCCGAGCAGGCGATCCGCATCGTGCGGACGGCGCTCCGCACGTATCGGAACGCCGTCGAGTTCGAGAACCCGGACCGCCTGGGCCTGGATGAGATCCTCGCCGCCGTGACTCAGGTGACCGCCACCCATCCGGGGTTCGTCGGCGACCCTATGGCCGAGCGGCGAGCCGCGCCGATGCCGGAGCTGCTCTCGGTCGTGCTCGACGGGTCGCGCTCGGGCTCCGTCTCGTTCGACGTGCAGGCGATGCTAACCGCCGCCTACGCGGTCCGCGACCGGCTCTCGGGCGACACCTGGCGGGTCATCAACGACGTGCGCGCGCGTCTCGAGCGCCTCCAGGCTCGCCCCCATGAGGCGGCGAACAAGATCGAGGATGAGCTCGACGCCCTCGTCACCGACCTCGCGGCGATGTTCGCGCTCGCCCAGGAGAGCATGCTTCGGGGGCAGGTGTGGCTCTTCCTCGACACCGGCCGGCGGGTCGAGCGCGCACTCATCCTCGCCACGCTCCTGCGCGCGACCGTGACGCTGCGGCGCGAGCCCCACGTCGAGGCGCAGCTCCTCGAGGCGGTGCTGCGTGCTGCGGAGAGTCTCATGGCGTACCGCCGGAGCTTTCACGAGCAGCCCCAGATCGAGCCCGTGCTGGCGCTCTTGCTCCTCGACGAGACGAACCCGCGCTCGCTCGGCTTCCAGCTCCGTCAGATCCAGCGCGGGGTCGCCGAGCTGGCGCACGAGGATGGACGGGTCGAGCTCAGCCAAGCGGAGCGCCTGGTGCTCGATGCCGCGACGAGCCTGCAGCTCGCCGACGTCGGCCGGCTCTCCGGCTACGACAACGGCGGCGACGCGCGCCACGGGCTCGATGCGCTCTTGGGTCGCGTCGCGACGCTGCTCGCGCAGACCTCCGACGTGCTGACGTGCCACTACTTCCACGACGTGCAGGGGCCGCAGCACCTCGCCCGCACGACCGGAGGGACGGGCCGATGAGGTACCGGGTCGTGCACCGCACCGAGTACGTGTACGCTGAGCCGGTAATGCTCTGCCACAACGAGACCCACCTCACGCCGCGGGCCTCCGCGGCGCAGCGCGTGTACGAGCACCACCTCGACGTCGAGCCGACGCCGGCCGTGCTCTCGCGCCGCGAGGACTTCTTCGGCAATCCAGTCGTCTACTTCGCCGTGCAGTCGGCCCATCCGCGGCTCGTCGTGACGGCACGCAGCGAGGTCGAGCGCAAGGAGGACGGCGCGGCACGCTACGCGTTGTCGCGTGCGACGTGGGAGGACGCGGCGGCTCGCACGGCGGCGGACGCCTCGCCGGCGGGCCTCGACGTGCGCCAGTATCTTCTCGACTCGCCGATGGCGACCGCGACGTCGGAAATCGCGGCGTACGCGGCCGAGTCGTTCGCGCCCGGCCGTCCGCTGCTGGAGGCGGTGCGCGATCTCACGGGACGCATCCATCGGGATTTCACCTACGAGCCGGGCGTGACCACGATCGCGACGCCGCTCGCCGAGGCGTTCGAGGAGCGACGCGGCGTCTGCCAGGACTTCGCCCATCTGGCGATCGCCTGCGTGCGCACGATGGGGCTCGCCGCGAGCTACGTGTCGGGCTACATCGAGACCGTCCCGCCGCCCGGCAAGGAGCGACTCGCCGGCGCCGACGCCTCGCACGCCTGGTTCGCCGTCTACGACCCGGACGCCGGCTGGCTCAACTTCGATCCCACCAACGACCAGCCGGTGGTCGAGCGCCACATCACGACCGCGTGGGGACGGGAGTACTCCGACGTGACGCCGATGAAGGGCATCATCTTCGGCGGCGGCGCGAGCCACACCGCGACGGTCGCGGTGGACGTGGAGCGCGTCCCGACGAATTGCGGCGGCAGCTCCGCTCCGTGAAGACGACTTCGATTTCACCGAATAACTCCGCTCGTTGGGAAAGGCTCGCCCCTCCTGCGATGGCACGCCATGCGACCGTTCTCGATCACGATCGGCAGCGGATCGGAGACCCGACCGTTCGACCTGGCCCAAGAAAGCGCTCGGCATGACTTACTGTGTAGGCGTCCTTGTGAATGACGGAATCATTTTCGCGTCGGACTCTCGAACCCACGCGGGCGTCGACAACTTTGCGAAGTTCTGCAAGATGACGGTTTTCGAACGCCCCGGCGATCGCGTCATCGTTTTGTTGAGCTCCGGAAATCTGGCCGGTACACAGGCGATCATCAGCGTGCTGAAGCAGCGAGGGGAATCAAAAGAGGGAACGCCGAATCTGTGGACCGCCCGCACGATGTTCGATGTCGCGGTCCTCGTTTCAGATGCGACCCGCGACATCGAGCGCCGCGACGGGATGCACTTGAAGGGAAGCGACCTTGCCTTCAACGCCTCGTTCATATTCGGCGGACAGATCAAGGGCGAACCGATGCGGCTTTTCCGGACCTACGCTGAAAGCAACTTCATCGAGGCGGAAGGCGACACGCCATTCCTTCAGACGGGCGAGACGAAGTACGGAAAACCTATTATCGATTGGGTCATCACTCCTTCCACCAGCCTGCCGGAGGCGACCAAATGCGTGCTGGTGTCGTTCGATTCGACCATGCGCAGCAATCTGTCTGTTGGCATGCCAATCGATCTTGTCTGCTACGAAAGCGACAGTTTGAAGGTGCGGATGCGTCGGCGCTTTAATCAGGGCGATCCGTACTTTACGACTCTCAGCAAGGAATGGAGCGAAGGAGTTCGCACCGTGTTCAGGCGACTACCGGAGCTGGAGTGGTAGGTCCTTGACAGGCGTGAATCGACTCGAATGTGTTCGGGACGCGAAATCGCGCGGCCATGCCGATTCCGTCCTCCATGAGCCGCACCAGGGCCGAGATCGAGATGTTCGCTTCTGGTCGGGCTTCCACCGAGTAGGCTGCCGACCCCGACCGACGCTGACTTTCAGCTCGGACCATGCGGCCCAGTTACGTTGGGCAGCACGTTTCGCCCCGTCGGTCGCCATCCGGCGGGGGGCAGCGGTTGAATATTCCTTTCGCATCCGGGTGCGCCGGCGCCTTGTCGTGCTAGCGTGACCACACGGACAGCATGTGCCAACGACCAAAGGGTGGCCGTTCGCCCGTTTGAGTCCTGCGAGGACCAATATGCAAATTCACGTCGGCTACGAGCTGGTCTATACCTTTCCCCAGCCCACTCCCATCATCCTGGCGCTGAACATTCACTATAGTCGGGCTGCCGATATCGTTCGGCCCGACCACATGATCAGCAGTCCGTCGATTCCCGTCGTCTCCCATCGAGACATGTTCGGCAACTGGTGCAACCGTGTTGTGGCGCCACAAGGTCGCCTTCGACTTTCGGCCGATGGGGTGGTGAACGATACGGGCGCGCCGGACGTCGTCTCGCCCCTGGCCGAGCAGCACGCAATCCAAGCCCTGCCCGAAGAGGCCTTGATGTTTTTGCTTGGAAGTCGATACTGTGAAACCGATCTCCTGTCGGAAACGGCATGGAAGCTGTTCGCCGGAGCTCCTACCGGCTGGGGCCGCGTGCAGGCTATCTGCGACTTCGTCCATCGACATATTACCTTTGATTATGCTCACGCGAGATCGACCAAGACGGCGTGGGAGGTCTTCAACGAACGGAAAGGCGTCTGCCGCGATTACGCACATCTGGCCGTCGCGTTCTGCCGCTGCATGAATATCCCGGCACGCTATTGCACGGGCTATCTGGGCGACATCGGCGTACCTCCGCCCTACGGTCCGATGGACTTCGCCGGTTGGTTCGAAGCCTATCTCGGTGGGGCGTGGCACACGTTCGACCCCCGAAACAACATCCCGCGCATCGGCCGCGTGCTGATTGCTCGAGGCCGCGATGCGACCGATGTCGCAATCGCCACGACGTTCGGCCCCAACACCCTCGAGAGTTTTCGGGTATGGACCGACGAGGTAGCGACGGTGCCGTCTACGTGAATTGGGCGGGCCCCGCGCGAGCCAAAGGCCGTGGTGCTCCCGCAGATCCCGGCTTCTGCGCGAGACCCGTACATCGCTGTCGCGATGGGCCGTCCTCGGGTTGCCCCGAGGAGGTCATCAAAGTCGATCCGAGGAGGCCGTGGGACTACGACGGGAACCTCGTAGACGCTTCGCGGAAGAGGCGCGCGAGAAGTTCCGCCCAGGCCGTTTGGCCTGCATCGTCCGCGATGAGGTCCTGGCGAATTTCCAACTCGACGTGTGGATTCCCGCGGCGCTCGCCGTATTGCACGATCCCGTAGTCTGTCCGATCGCTCGCTGCGTACGGCTCATTGTCGCCCACCACCAGTGCAGCTTCGCGGCCCAGCAACTCGAGTAAGATTCGCCCGAGGCGGGAATCCCGGTTGTACAAGACCCCGATATGCCAGGGCCGGGCCACGCTCATGAACGTAGGCGTAAAGCTGTGCATGGCAATGAAGATCGTCGGCTGCCCTTGGGTTGCACGTCTCTCGAGCTCGCAGCGAATACGGTGATGGTAAGGGTGGAAGATGCTGCGGGCCCGCATTTCGGCGTCTGGCGCCGAAACTCGCTGATTGCCGGGCACGACCGTGTATTCGCTGTGTTGAGCAATTGAGCTTGGCGCGTCGAGGGGTCGATTGCAGTCGATGACCAAGCGCGAATATGGCTGCATAATGAGAAAGGCGTCGAGCTCGGTTGCGAGCCGTCTGGCCACGCCGCCCGCGCCGATGTCCCAGGCGATGTGACCATCGAGCTCCGCTCGGGAGAGCCCGAGTGTTCCCAGCTCACGCGGCAATCCCCGACCGGCATGGTCGCACGTGATCAAGTAGGGCGACGTGTCGCTGCCCGCGATCACGGAGAACGGCGGGGGCTCATCCTCTTGGAGGAGCGGCGGTTGCACCGTCTCCAGCTCGACACGCGCAGTCACGCTCGTTGGCGCCAACCGGTGACGATTATCAGAGCCCATCTTCAGCGAGCCACTGCAGGAGCTCGTAGACGGTCCCCGTCACGAGCCACCGTTGGGCGGTGAATGAGCGCGAAGTGTCCGTCGATGCGCCGGGTAAGCTGAGCCGGTGGTGCAGCGCACGTCAGTCGGACCTGCAGCTGCCCCGGGACTATCAATTTCGGACGGTCCGTGGTTGTGCGGTCCTTGTTCAGGAGTCCCCCGGTTCCTTCGAGGAAGCTCTCGAAGCGCTTCTCAGTCGACAACAGCCTTCCCTCGTCGAGCGCGTCGACGATCACTGGCAGCTCGCCCTTGGGAAATGCCTGTAGAGGATCGCCGGGTCCGGGTGAACGCCGCCGATAGGGCCCGGAGGGATCCGGTGGCAACCGGCGGTGACGTTCTCGGCGAAGGCGATACGGCCTGCTCCGCACCTTTCGCCGGTGCGTCGAGCTCCGCGCGCAGCGAGACCGGACACGGGCTTGCCCTGACGATCTGCGCGTCCCGCGAGCAGTTGCCTGTACAACCCTGCAGCAGCGCGCCTGCTTTCGTGTCAGGCTTGCAGGTATCCCTTGAACTTTTCCGATTGGCACTCCGACTGCATTAGCCCATATCCCTCTCGGCGGTACTAGCCGTCGAGGAGATGCACGATGTCTTGGTGGTGGGTATGGCTGGTTGTAGGACTGTAGGACTCGTCGGCGTCGCTGTCCTCGCCGGGCTCCGCTGGGCGCTCGCTGACTTCCTGTTGGATCGCTTCGAATCACGGCGCATGGGTTGGTCGCACAGCCCTGAATCCGAACCGAGCCGTGCTCTGAGAGCCGACGATCACCGTCCTTCGGTCCCGGAGTGATAGAGGAGGACGTACACCAGAACGCCGCTGACCGAAACATAGAGCCAGATAGGTAGCGTCACTCGCGCGAGCCGCCGGTGATGGTCGAAGCGGCCGGACCACGCGAGGTAGATGGTCGTGAGCGCCAGCGGCACCACCAACGCCGCCAGCACGATATGTGGGACGAGAAGCCCGAAGTAGACGGGGCGCAGCCATGCGGCCCCGTGGAAGGAGACTGAGCCCACGCGGGCGTGGTGGATCAAGTAGGTGATGAGGAACAGAGAGGAGGCGGCGAAGGCCGCGAGCATGCACGCGCGGTGGGCGGCGACGCGGCGGTGGCGGATGAGCACATACCCGGTGCTGAGGAGGACCGCCGCCGTGCCGTTCAGCAAGGCATTGATCTCGGGAAGCCAGGACGACCCGTCAGCGTGCCCTCCGCGCGGCACGTAGACAACGATGGCGATGGCCCCGATGACGATGGCGGTCAGGGCACCGATGACCCAGGCCGCAAGCCGTTCCGTCGCGACCGTCGCTTCGGCCGTGCTGGGCGCGAGAGGGGTGGTTGCTGTCATGAGCCGCGAGCAGCCTGCCTCGCGAGACGCGTCGTGTCCACTGCGGCCAGCCATCGGAAGCCAGCTAGTGGACTGCACACCTTACGGTAGCAGCGGTGTTCCACAACCTTCACCGACTTGAGCGGCACCCAAGAAGCCCATCAGCTTCACCGGCACCGCCTTCACCGGCACACTCTCCGTCGACGGCGGGCCTGAACAACCCCACCGGCGCACGTGTCGGTCTCTGGCAGGAGGCAGACCGGAGAAGACGTAGGCCAGCAGTCGCCGGAGCGGCCGCCGTCGCTCCTCGCGGTCGCCCTCCGAATGGTCGACGACGTCGACGACGCTCGGGACCTGCTTTGGGACTCCCTACTGCCGGCCTTGCGAGCCACTCGGCTTCATGCCGATCCGTTCCACGTCCCCTATCCGGGCGCAGGCGGCGGGCCGGCGCCGAGCGTGTCCACCGGGTTCCGCTCAGCCATCGAGAGCCCTTCTGCCGGGCGGACCTGGTGGCAGTTCTGGGTGGCAGTACGTCGGGGCATTGGCGGGCATCCCGGGGCACGCACACCGCAAACAAGTCCCCGAAATCCCAGAAACGGTCCACGTCTTGCTTGCGCTCCGGAACGGATTCCCAAGCTGGACGTCGCCGGTTCGACCCCGGTCGCCCGCTCTCGTAAAGTCGAGGAGTTAGCGCCGCGCCGCTACCGACCGTGGTTGATGTGGGCTGATCTTCACGTCATGTGGCGATCCATGGGTGGGCCCGAAGCCGGCATCCGGATTCTCGGCATCGTCGGAAGTCTGGGAGCGAGATCGTCGAACCTGACCCTCCTCGAAACGGCTGCGTCCGTGGCACCCGACGGGATCGA
>Ga0137403_10006822_pt1 | contig 13006 bp, 7 predicted proteins | sample CZOMad2_1_16fung_FD_122057 | JGI IMG/M metagenome (GOLD analysis project Ga0137403, IMG submission 122057) | Vadose zone soil fungal communities from Angelo Coast Range Reserve, California, USA - CZOMad2_1_16fungal (Hybrid Assembly) | ecosystem: Environmental > Terrestrial > Soil > Vadose zone... | reverse complement strand
GCACCACCCACATCTGATCCCGCGCCCGGCTTGCGGCTACGTTGAACCGCTGCTTGAACAGCTCTTGGTCGCGCAGGGAAAGCGGCCCGCGCTGCGCCGTATCCACCAGCGAAATGAAGACCACGTCGCGTTCATCGCCCTGGAATTGCGCCGCATTTCCGCACAGCAGCCGGTGCTGCTCGCAAAGGTCTGGCGAAATGTGCTTGCGCAGCAGGTTGTCGATCTCCAGCGCCTGCTCGTCACCCACCAGCGAAACGACGCCGAAACTCGCCGGCTGGCCCACCTCATTTTTCTGATATTCCGGCTGCTCCATCGCCGCCGTCAGCAGCGAAGCCACGCCAAGCGCCTCTTGCCGGTTAATCTTGCCGTCGCGGCTGGACCCGCCCACCCGGTAAGCGATCGTGTGCGGCCGCACCTGCACGCGGCTTGCATCCCGAAGCGGCTTGATCCGTTGGTCGTAGGAAATCATGTTGCTGAACTGGATGATCTCCGGCACGCACCGGAAATGTTCGACGAGGCAAGTCGTCCCGCCAAACGATTGCCGCGCCAGGTCGTAAATCGAAATCTGCCCGTCATAGAGGTCCGAATTCGGCACTCCTTGCAGGTATTGGAAAATCAGGTTCTGGATGATCCCCAGGTCCTGGCCCACCGCGGACGGACTCACCTGCTCATGATCCCCCACCACCAGCGCCGTCTTGCCGAGATACAGCGCCACCAGCGCCATCACGTCGCTCTGGCTCGCTTCGTCAATAATCACCACGTCAAACCGCGCACTGCAGGGATCGAAATTTTCCACCACCCGCGAGAGTGGCATCACCCACACGGGCACCGCACTCCGGCATTCCGACATTTTTCTGGCCGCTTCCGCCCGCAAAAGTGATACGCGAATGCCGTGGCCCTTGCCGATTCGCCGGATTGTGTCCAGCCAGCCGACCAGCGCCTGCCGCTGCCGCGAAGAAGTCCGCCGCGCCTGCGCCGCCCAAGCCCGTGTGTCGATCAGTCCCACGGTCGTCCGCCGAAGCTGTTCGCGCAACTTTTCGCTCTTCGCCTGCAAACTCTCGACCGAAACGCTGCCACGCCGGTCCAGTTCGTCGTTGAGTTGCCTCCACGTCCACGCCGCCGCTGGATCGCGCGGAGGCTCGCCGCGCCCATGCGCACCCGTCCGGTTTCGAATCGCACCGGCCCACGCCGGCGCCGCGCTCTCCAGTTTCGCCAGCAACGCTCTACGCAGATCCAAATCCGCCTGCTGGCTCTTCAGTTCCAGCAAGCGTTCGTATGCCTCACGGTACTCGCTCGAATCCTCGTCAATAACCGCGGAAAGCAGTTTCGCCGTTGCCTTCGACGATTTCGCCGCCCGACCCGCCAGCTTCATCTGTGCCTTCAAATCGCGAAGCTCTTCCTCGATCTGCAATAGCTTTTGCTTCTTGATCCGTGATTCCAGAATCGGCAGCAGGGAATCGTTCACCGCTTTTCCAATCCGCACCAACTCCCCGTGCGCTCCCACAACCGCCGGCTGCTCCGCCAGAAACTTGTCCCACTTGAAATCCAGGTCCTTCAACTGTTCCTGCAGGGGCATCCAGGTCTGCTCATGCCACCCCAGGCAATCCTCCAACGCGTCGCAATACTGCATCAATGTTTTCTCGACTTCCGTCCCCATCTGCCCGGATGCCGGCGTGCCGAGCGGCGCCATCTGCCGGTCCCATCGCCCGCAAAGCTCCTGGCGAAGTTTTTTCAGGCGCGCCAATTTCATCAGCGCGATGAAATGCTCCGGACCGCGCGGCGCAGCGTTGCTCACCTTCGCCGATTCGATGAATTGTCCCCAGGTCTTATGCGTGAAGAGCGTGAACGATCCTAGCTTTCCTCCGGTTTCAAGGTGCGCCAGAATTTCCCCGGCAATCCGCTCCTGTTCCTCGTACCCGGGATTGTTCGGCAACTCCGGCCCGTATTTGACGAACGATTCCTGTCCGTTCGCCGCATCCTGGTGAACCAACCGGACAAATTCCACCAGTTGGTCCCACGGCTTCCGGTGCGTGCCTCCATATTTCCCCGCGTAAACCGCCTCCAGTTTCCACTTTTCTTTTCCCGTCAACGGCTCCACGGCTTGCGCCAGGCTTGCCGCCAAAGCCTGCAACTCCTCCGGACTGCCTTCCGGCACGTCGCTCTTCCACAGATCCGCTCGCAGCTCCAGTTCTTCCATGCTCAACCGGTTTCGCTCGTTCAGTGAAGCCTCAAATTCCTCGGGCCTCGGCAGTTTGTGAAGTTCCGGCAAATGTCCTGCAAGCTCGATCTCGTCCTCGCGCGAAAGGGAAGTGTTCGTCCGGTACAAATCCGCCAGTTCTCCGGCCGCAAGCGGCAGCGGAGCCACAGCCGCCACCGGCCCCGGAATCCATCCGAGCGTTTCTTTTTCCTTCGCCACACTTCGCGCCGCATCCGCGGGAGGCCACGCCCTGCCCGCAATCACAATCTCGCGGTATTCGTCCGCGCGAGCTTCGGCAAGCTGCTTGTGGATTTCCTCCAGCTTTTTCAGAATGTCGCCGCGTTCCGTTTCCAGTTTCTTTGCTTCCAGTTCTAGGGAAGCCGCGTCGGCGCGCGAAAGTCGTTCCGCAATAGAACCGACCGCGCTCTCCAATTGCTTCCGGCTTTCCAGATCGCTTTCCAGCAAACTCACGCACAGCGGCCGCAACTCCGGCACGATGTGGTGCCGCACCATGCGTAACGCCTTCGTTGCCTGGCTCGTCACCAGCACGCTCTTTCCTTGCGCCAGCAAATGTCCGATCAAATTTCCGATCGTGTGCGTCTTGCCCGTCCCCGGCGGGCCTTGCACCAGCACTCCTCCGTGCAGCTCCAGTTGTTGCGCAATTCGAACCTGCTCCGGGTTCGCGGGCTTGCTCAGCAGCACCGCTCCCGCGTTTTCCACCGGCTCCGTTACCGCCGGCTCCATCTCCTCGGCTGTCCGGTTTGGAGATTCCTCGCCAACGATATTCAACAGCGACCAGGGAAGATCTTCCCGCGACCGCAAATCCGCCAGGATCCCCTGAATCGAAGCCGCGAAACCCAAAGTGCGCGCTCGCAAAAATACCAGCGGGTCGCGCCCGATGCTCGGGTCGCTCTGCTCCTCGGCCGGCGCCTGGTCCTCCAGGAACTCCCCCCGCGGCGACAGTTGGATCACCAGCCGCTTCAGAAATCCCGAGGTCGATCCATTCACCAGCGGGTGAAATCCTTCCTGTTCCAACTCTTCGCGGCACCGCCCAATAGCGCGCCCGTCCACATCGGTCATCGATTGAAACAGCGCCGAGTACAATTCCACCGGGTGATCGGCTTCCGATATCGTGAACTCCGGCACGGCCGCGTTAAAGTGCAGCTGCAAACGCTGCAGCAGAATCGGATGGTAAATATTCCCTTCGGCTCGACGCCAACTCAGGATGCCGTCTCCCAAAACGAGCTCTACGCGCTCCGCTTCGCGCTCGATCCGCCCATGAAGCCCGTACAACGTTTCAAACACCTTCATTGCAGCGCGTGCCGGCCGCTCCTTCTCCGCCCACTCGTCGCGCGAAAGTTTCCAGCGTTGCAGCGCCGCGACCCTTGCTTTGTCCTCATCGAATCGTGCAACCAGGGAATCTCCCGCTTCCTCCGATTCATTCCGGGTATCTCGAACCGCGATCTCCTCCGAGGGGTTGTCCCAACCGGACTCCAGCCAACCGGCGATCACTTCCGGCGGTTCCGGCGTCCGCGTCAAAACGGGCCGCTGCACCTTCAGCAAAAACTCTCCCGCTGGGTCATTCTCGCCAGCCTGATTTTCCTTGGCAGCTTTGGTCTTCGAAGCGCCGGCCTTCGCGGTCCCCCGCTTGATCGTGGGATGGTTCGGCAGCCCATGAAGCCACAGGCTCCACGGCTGTTCGCGAATCTGGCGTTTCGCGGGATTGCGGTGCTGGTTCAACGCCTCCAGGTAGCGGAAGACGCGGGTAAGTTTGTCGCGCGCAATGCGCAATTTCTCGGAGTCCATGTGGGCACACCTTCCAACGACACGTGTAGAGGCTGAATTGGGCTGTGGAACCCACAGAGTAGCAACCTCTCACCGACTTTCTCAATAGAACTTCACTAGTACCCCCTGCCGCAGGTCTTAAGCCGCGCAAATCAAGAACTTGTGGGGATTCGCTACCTCCTTCGGATGCCGCTATATTTTCCCCGCCCTGCATCCCCCTTTATCCATAACCGGGCAGCGGCTGATGGGAGAGATGGCTTTTCGAAGCCAGGCTGCTGTCCCGGAGTGGGACCTTATCCAAATTACTAATGGACGACACTCAACGCTCTTCAGGAGGATCAGGATGCGAGCAGCAACCGTTGCAGCACTGCTTTTTGCACTTGGAACAGCAGCTCTGGCCAAGGAACCACCCGCCTATGAAAAGGCCGTGCTGGTAAAAATGGACTCTTCCGCCTGCGGCTACTCCGAAAAAGACGGCAAGACCATCGCGGGCGAAATCTTCGGCACAGATGGCCAGCACAAAAACACCAAACAAGTTTTGTGCCAGGAATATGTCTTGCAGACCGATCGCGTGACCTATCGGATCCAGCCTAAGGACGACAAGCATCCGGTTCTTCTGCCCGTCGGCGAAACCGCGCAAATCCGCATTCGCAGGGACAAAATGCTTCTCCGAGTCCCAGAAGCCGACGGCAAGGAGCGTGAATATCTCGTTCTCTCAATGACTCCGCGCGAGGACGTCGGTTCCAGCCGGCCCGCGCCGGCCGTGGCGACGACTGTCCACCCTCGCTAACCACTTCGGTCGCGGCGCTCGTGCTCAGACGGCGCGCCGGTAATCGGGCAGCATCACCGGCCCGTATAAGGATTGCGGGGATTCCACCCTCCGGTACCCCCGCAATCCTTTTTTTTCGCTCCCCCGTGGTTGTCTTCTTCCAAATCTGGAGAATTACCTTTGGTGCGCGGCCATTCACGTTTCGCTTGTCCCTCCCCGCCTCCTGCCTCAACATGAATCGCAGTGGGGGTAGGCCAGTTTTGGCCGTGCCATGTCATCCGTTCTGGATATCCAGAATCTTCAGGTTTCCTATCGGTCGCGCGAAATCCGCTCTCGTCCTGTTTTGTCGGGAGTGAGCTTCGACCTGATGCCCGGAGAAATTCTCGGCGTTCTTGGCGAATCCGGTTCAGGCAAAAGCACGCTGGCGGCGTCGGCGCTGCGGCTTCTTCCTCCGAACGGCCATATCGGCGGCGGCGCCATACTGTTTGAGGGTAAAAATCTTCTCCAGGCCAGCTATCGGGAATTGCGCCAAATTCGTGGTGGCCGAATCGCCCTCATCTTTCAAGAGCCATCGTTGGCACTCCATCCCACTATCCGCGTCGGCGAGCAGGTTCGCCAGGTTCTGGCTGCGCACCAATCCTCCTCAAAAAAAGAGTTGGCCGAACGCACCCGCGAGATTTTCAGCCGGCTCTTTCCCGAAGACGCAGACCGCATCGCGCGTTCCTATCCTCACCAGCTCAGCGGCGGCCAGCGGCAACGCGCCCTGATCGCCCAGGCCATCGTCTGCAATCCAGCAATCGTCATCGCCGATGAACCGACCGCGGCGCTTGACCCGGTCACCCAGGCGGAAATTCTCGGCCTCTTCCGTTCTCTCCGGGAAGATTTCAGCCTCGCCATGATTTTCATCACGCACAATCCAGCCCTGCTTTCCGGTTTTGCCGACCGCATCCTGATCCTCTACGCCGGCCAGGTTGTGGAATGGGGCCCCGCGAACTCCGTGCTGCAGTCGCCACGCCATCCTTACACCAAGGCGCTCTTCGAGTCTCTTCCCCCTGCGCCGGCGGATAACGAAAAAAACCGCAAGCAGATGCTGCCGGTCATCCCCGGCAGTTCATCACCCTCGTCGCTGCCGCGGAAAGGCTGCTCCTTCGAACCGAGATGCCCGTTGAAAATGGACGTTTGCAGGGAATTTGAACCTCCGCTTGTGAAATTGGGAGAGAAGCACATCGTTTCTTGTTTCAAATACCAGCAGTGAGGGGACCACAGGCGGCTCGACAATGGAACCTATCTTAAAAGTCGAAAATCTTGTGAAGCGTTACGCGAAGCGAAACCTTGTCGGTGCTCCGCAGGATTTCCTCGCCATCGACAATGTGTCCTTCACGCTTTCCGCGGGCACCACCCTCGCCATCGTCGGCGAATCCGGCTCCGGCAAAAGCACGCTGGCATCCTGCATCGCCTGCCTCGAAACCCCCACGGCCGGCAACCTTTGGTTCGGGGGACTAAATCTGGCGCGTGCAACGGAAAATGAACTTCGAACTCTTCGCCCGCAAATTCAGTTGATCTTTCCGGATCCCGCAAGTTCGCTGAATCCCAGATGGACGATTCTCGACATCGTCGCTGAACCGCTGGTTGTGCAGGGGAAGTTGAGCCGCAGCGAAAGAATGACGCGAGCCTTTTCCCTTCTAGAAAGAGTCGGCCTCTCCGCGGAAATTGCCGAGCGCCCCGCAGCGGAATTGAGCGGTGGACAGCGCCAACGGCTGGCCATCGCCCGCGCCCTAACGCTCCAGCCCAAAATTCTCATCCTCGATGAAGCCCTTTCCGCTCTCGATTGCTCCGTCCAGGCGCAGATCGCGAATCTCCTCCTCGAACTCCAATCCTCCCTCGGCACGACGTTTCTTTTCATCTCCCACGACCTCACCATGGCCGCTCACCTGGCCGATGAAATCGCGGTGATGAGCCGCGGCCAAATCGTTGAGCACGGCCCCGCCGCCAAGATCCTCCGAACTCCCGCCAGCGAAGCCACCCGCCAACTCCTCGCAGCCGTTCCGCAACTCTCCCACACCCCGCAACCGGCGGCGCCACGATGATGCGGTATCTCCTTCGCCGCCTGGCTCACGCGTTGCTCCTCATCTTCGGCGTCTCCCTCCTCGCGTTCTTATTCACCACGCTCGCGCCCGGAAATTATTTCGACGAGATGCGCCTGAATCCCCAAATCGCACCCGAAACTCTGGTAGCCCTGCGCGCCCAGTATCAACTCGATCGCCCGCTCCCCCTGCGCTACGCTTCCTGGCTGAATTCCGTGCTCCACGGTCAGATGGGATTCTCGTTCGCTTACAACTCTCCCGTTGCGCCGCTTCTACTCGTCCGCGCGAAAAACACTCTGCTGCTCACCATCACTGCAACATTTCTTGCCTGGTTCATCGCTCTGCCGCTAGGTATCTGGAGCGCCGAGCGCCTCGGCCGGTTTCCCGATCGCCTGATCTCCAGCGCTACGTCCGTCCTCCTCGTCATCCCCGATTTGGCGCTGGCTCTTGGCCTCCTTGTGCTCGCGGTAAGAACGGGCTGGTTTCCCACGGGCGGCATGGCTTCCGTGGATTTCGCAGCGCTTTCCCCGCTCCACAAGATCCGCGATCTCGCGTTCCACATGACGCTCCCCGTCGCCGCGCTCGTCCTCTCCGCTCTTCCTCTTCTCGTTCGCCACGTCCGCGCCGCCGTCGCCGAAGTTCTCCACGCCCCATTCCTCCTCGCCGCCGATGGCCAGGGCATCCCGCGTGGCACACTTTTGCTTCGCTACGTTCTTCCGGCAGCCGCAAATCCGCTCCTCTCTCTCTTCGGTTTCAGCATCGGCGCGCTTCTCAGCGGCTCGCTCCTCATTGAAGTAGTCATGAGCTGGCCCGGCCTCGGCCCATTCCTCCTCGAAGCCATTCTCGCCCGCGACATTTACATCGTCATCGGCGGCGTCCTCTGCTCCACCATCTTTCTCGCCGCTGGTAATTTCCTTGCTGACATCCTCCTCTATTGGATCGATCCGCGAATCCGCACGGAGAGCGCCCCCCGATGATTCGCCGCCGCAATGTCAGACTGTGGCTACTCATCCTCGCCATCTTGCACGGCATAATCCTGTGCGCCGGTTTTTCTGCCCCCTACGATCCAATTCAGCAAGACCGCAAAAATCCCTATTTGCCGCCGATGCGCCCGCACTTCGTCGACGTCGGCAGACGTCTTCACCTTCGCCCGTTTGTCTACGCAGTCCAATTGCGCCCCGGCACCTTCGACCAATACGTCGAAGACACGACTCAACCGCGTCCTCTAAAATTCTTCCTACCCGGCGACCGCTACCGTTTGTTCGGGCTCTTCCAGAGCCGCTTCCATCTTTTCGGCGCAGACAGCGACCGAGTCTACCTGCTCGGCACCGACGCCTTCGGCCGCGATCAGCTTTCCCGCATAATTTTCGGAGGCCAGATTTCTCTTCTCGCCGGCTTCCTCGGTTCCTGCCTTACGTTGCTCATCGGTTGGTGCGTCGGGGCCGTCTCCGGCTACTTTGGCGGCTGGCGTGACGACGTTCTCATGCGCCTCGCCGAACTTTTCCTCGCCCTCCCATGGCTTTATCTATTGTTCGCCCTCCGCGCCTTTCTCCCGCTGACCGTGAATCCCCTCCATGCCTTCTTCCTGATCGTCGCCGTCCTCGCCGGTGTCGGCTGGGCTCGCCCCGCCCGCCTCGTTCGGGGCATCGTCCTCAGCGCCAAAGAACGCGACTTCGTCCGCGCCGCCCGCGGTTTCGGTGCTTCCAACTTTTATCTCCTCCGCCGCCACATCCTCCCCGAAGCCTCCAGCGTCCTGCTCACTCAGGCTGCGATCCTCATTCCGCAATATGTCCTCGCCGAAATGACGCTCTCGTTCCTCGGCCTCGGCGTTCCCGAGCCCGTTCCCAGTTGGGGAAATCTCCTTTCCAATCTTCAGCAATACAGCGTCCTTGTGTCTTACTGGTGGATGTATCTACCAGCCCTGGCCATGGTGCCGTTCTTCCTTGGATACCTGGGGCTAGCCAGCGCGTTGCAGGAACGCTCCGACCCGTACATGATAGAAAGGAGGAGTCTTGGGAGCCTAGCGTGAGAGACCGCCCCGGTACGTTCGCGCGCCACTGGATTCTCGTCCGGTTGCTCCTGACTTTTTTCGCGCTTTGTTTTCTCGCGGCGTTTATCCATGCACAGCAGAATAATTCGAAAGAGGAACTGCTCACTCTCCCCGGTGAAATCGGCCGCTCCGGCGGACGCCTGGTCGTTTCTCTCCGCGGCGAACCCAAAACGCTTAATCCGCTGATCGCCGCCGACGCCCGCTCCCGCGAAGTCATCGGCGTCATGCAGGCCGACCTCATCCACATTAATCGCGCCACGCAACTCACCGAACCCGCTCTTGCCAAATCCTGGAAAGTATCAACTGACGGCCTCACTTACACGCTGGTCCTGCGCACAGGCCTGAAGTTTTCCGACGGCCAGCCAATGGATGCCGACGACGTTCTCTTTACCTTCCGCGTTTACCTCGATGAAAACACTCACGCGCCGCAGCGCGATCTTCTCATCGTCGGCGGCAAGCCCATCGCTGTCCGGAAACTCGACGCGCAAACAGTCGTCTTTCAATTCACCAAACCGTACGGCGTCGGCGAACGCCTCTTCGACGGCCTTGCCATTCTTCCGCGTCACCTTCTTGAGAAATCTTTCCAGGAAGGCAAGCTAGGCCAGATCGGCTCCCTCGGCACCGCCGCAAATCAATGGGCGGGCCTCGGACCGTTCCGCTTGAAGGAATATGTCGCGGGCCAGCGCTTGGTCCTTGAACGCAACCCTTACTACTGGAAATCGGACGGCAGCGGCAATCGCCTGCCGTACCTCTCCGAGCTGGTTTTTCTTTTTGTACCCAACGCCGACGCGCAAGTCTTGAAGTTCCAGTCCGGCGAAACCGACATGATCAGCCAATTGGGCGCCGAAAACTTTTCTGTGCTCTCTCGCCAGCAGAATGGCTACACAGTCAGCGACGCTGGCCCCGGCCTCGAATACAATTTTCTTTTTTTCAATTTGAATGACCTCGGCGAAAAAGCTTCTCCGGAAATGCAACGCAAACAAAAATGGTTCCGCGAAGTGAAATTTCGCCAGGCCGTTTCCGCCGCCGCCGATCGCGAAGCCATCGTTCGCCTGGTCTACCAGGGCCGCGGCGCTGCCATTTGGGGCCTGGTAGCTCCGGGCAACAAGCGCTGGGGCGATGCGAATCTCCCGCGCCCACCTCGTTCTCTCGATCGTGCCCGCGCGCTTCTCAAAGAGGCTGGCTTTTCCTGGACTACTGGATCGAACGGAGAGTCCACGCTGCAGGATTCCGACGGAAAACTGGTTGAGTTCAGCATCCTCACCAGCTCTTCCAACGCCGACCGCTCCAAAATGGCCGCGCTTCTCCAGGACGATCTGAAGCAACTCGGCATGCGCGTGCAGGTCGTTCCCCTCGAATTCCGCTCCCTCCTCGACCGAGTCACGCAAAGCAAGGAGTACGACGCCTGCGTCATGGGCGTCGCCAGCTACGACGCCGACCCCAACTCCGACATCAACGTCTGGCTCTCCAGCGGAGGCACGCACCTCTGGAATCCCTCGCAGGCGCACCCGGCAACTCCGTGGGAAACGGAAATCGACCACCTAATCGAAGAGCAGCTATCGGCGCGCACTTTCGATCAGCGAAAAAAACTCTACGATCGCGCGCAGGAAATCCTCGCCGAATACCAGCCCATGATTTTTCTCGCCAGCCCGGACATCCTCGCCGGCGCCAAAAATTCCGTCGGCAACTTCCATCCCGCGGTGCTCGAGCCCTACATTTTGTGGAACGTCGAGCAACTTTTCCTGAAAAACGGCGGGGAGAACGCCCCTCGATGACCCCGGCCCGCAGCAAGGCCCCAGCCAAAGCGGCAGCCAAGCCGGCACCCAAATGGAACGATACGCGCCTCGTGAAAGAGTGTCTCTCCGGCAACGAATCCGCCTGGGCTCAACTCATCGACAAATACAAAGCCCTGATCTACTCCATTCCCATCAAATACAATCTTCCGCCGCAGGAGGCCGCCGACGTATTCCAGGCCACCTGCGTCGAGCTTCTAGTCCGTCTTTCGGAATTGCGCGAACCGCGCGCGCTCCCCAAGTGGCTCATGCAGGTGGCTCATCACGAATGTTACCGTGTGAAGCGCCTCAGCCAGCGCGTCGTCAGCCGCGATAGCGAAGACGACACGCCGGAACCCGAAACGCCGCCGATCGCAGACACTCTCGTCCAGCAAACGCAGGAAGAGCAAATGCTGCGCGAAGCCATGGCCACGCTGACGCCGCAATGCCGTCGCCTGGTGGAAATGCTTTTCTTCGAATCGCCTTCGCGTTCCTACGCGGAAGTGGCCGCCGAACTCGGCCTGGCCCTCGGTTCCATCGGGTTCACCCGCCAGAAATGCATCGAGCGGCTCCGGCGCCAGCTCGAGGACTTGGGCTTCTCCTGATGCCACCCACCGTCGCCAAAATCTCAAGCGAAGCGCTGATCGCGCAACTCGGCGAGCTCTCCACCGACGCCGCCCGCCGCACATTTCTCGCGAAACACAAAAGATTGGTTCGCCAGTCCACGATCGAACAACTCGCCCAACTGGTCGTCCAGCGCGTCCGCGTCAGCACCAATGAAGCTCTCCACTTCGCCGAAGCCGCGATCCTCATCGCCAAGCGCCTTCGCCGCAAAGAAGCCCACGCCCTGGCCCTCCGCGCCATGGCCAACGCTCTTTATTCCACCGGCAATCATCGCGCCGCCATCGAGCATCATCACCGCGCCCTCCAAATCTACGAATCCTTGCGCGCCTGGCAGGAAATGGGCCGCACCCTGAGCAGTTCCATTCAACCACTGATCCTCGTCGGCGAATACGATCAGGCCTTTCAAGCCGTCGAGCGCGCCCGCGAAATTTTCACGCGCCTCGACGACCGCTGGCGCCTCGCCCGCCTTGAAATCAACGTCGGCAACATTTACCACCGCCAGGATCGGTTCGAAGAATCCATCGCGCACTACGAAGACGCGTACCGCGAATTGATGCCGTACAAAGATTCGGAAGGCATCGCCGTCGTCCTCAGCAACATGGCCGTCTGCCTCATCAGCCTCAACGATTTTCCCCGCGCCCTCGCCACCTACCAGCGTGCCCGCGCCTTTTGTCACGAATACAACATGCCGCTCCTCGTGGCCCAGGCGGATTACAACATCGCCTATCTCTACTATCTTCGCGGCGAATACAGCCACGCCATCGAAGCCCTCTACGCCGCACGCCGAGCCTGCGAAGCCATTGGCGACGCCTATCACTTCGCGCTCTGCCATTTGGATCTCTCCGACATTTATCTGGAGCTGAACCTCAGCGAGGAAGCCCGCGAAATGGCTCACGAAGGTTTCCTGCGTTTCGAAAAACTTGGCATGGGCTACGAAGCCGCGAAAACTCTCGCCAACGAAGCCACCGCCTACGCTCAGCAGGGCAAAACTGTTCAGGCGCTTGAGCGGTTCACAAAAGCCCGCGAAATGTTCGACCGCGAAAAAAACCTCGTCTGGCCCTGGCTAATCGATCTTTATCAAGGCCTGCTGCTGTTCCATGAAGGACGTTATTTTGAAGCCCGGCGCCTCTGCGCCGCGGCCGCCGCATTCTTCGATCAATCCGTGCTTTTCGGCAAAGCGGTCCTTGCGCATCTCCTGCTTGCGCGAATCGCTTTGCAAGTCAGTGATCCCGCCGAAGCGCAAAAAGAAACCGACCTGTCCCTCGCTCGCCTCGCCCATTTGCAAACGCCGGTCCTCGCTTATCAGGCTCACCTGCTTCAGGGGCAACTCGCCCAGGCTCGCAACGACCGCCCCGCCGCTCTCCGCGCTTTCCTCGAAGCCAAAGCGTCGCTCGAAGCCATGCGCAGTCGCCTGCAGGGCGAAGAACTGAAAATTTCTTTTCTCAAAAACCGGATGCAGGTGTACGAAGCCCTGCTCGACCTTTTCATTTCCGGCGACGGCTCCGACGCCAGGCCGGAAGAAGCTCTCGCCTGGATGGAAGCCGCCAAATCCCGCAGCATGATCGAAATGATCTTTCAAAGCGGCCAGAGCCTCCCACTGGGCGAATCCGGCCAGAGCGACCTCGTTCGCCGCATCCGGGACCTGCGTGAGGAACTCAACTGGTATTACCACCGCATTGAACTGGAGCAACTGCGCCCCGAGGAAAAATCCGGCGAACGCCTCGA
>Ga0137403_10006820_pt1 | contig 13011 bp, 12 predicted proteins | sample CZOMad2_1_16fung_FD_122057 | JGI IMG/M metagenome (GOLD analysis project Ga0137403, IMG submission 122057) | Vadose zone soil fungal communities from Angelo Coast Range Reserve, California, USA - CZOMad2_1_16fungal (Hybrid Assembly) | ecosystem: Environmental > Terrestrial > Soil > Vadose zone... | reverse complement strand
CACCTCAGTTTGCGAAAGACCTTTCTGAACGGCCTCAACGACTCGCCGGCGAAGATCTTCTTGAGCTTCCGCCGGCAGCGAGCGAGCATCTTGGTTTCCCATGCCCCACACACTAACACATTATTTTCTGACTGTCATCTATATTATGCTCCGATTAGTAATCGCCTAGAGAATCGAAGGAGTGAGCGATGCCTCACGTAATCGTGAAGCTCTGGCCCGGAAAATCAGAACAGCAAAAGACTCATCTCGCTGAAGAAATCGCTAAAGACGTTATGACCATTCTGAACTACGGAGAAGAGTCGGTTTCCGTAGCGTTCGAAGAAGTCAAATCCCAGGATTGGGCGGAGAAGGTCTATAAACCCGACATTCAAGACAAGTGGGACAAGCTCTACAAAAAACCGGGATACGCGATGTGAACAACACAGGTTCCGATAGCTGGCGAGCACCATGGAAGAGAAGGAGATAAACCATGCGAGGAGCTGTTCTCTACGGTCCGCGCGATGTGCGTTTCGAGGAGCGCGACACGCCGACGATCATGAAGCCGACGGATGCCATAGCCGAGGGCTACCGGGCGATGAACGAGCGCCGCGCGATCAAAACGCTGCTGCGCCCGTAAAAGCGCTTGGTGCGGCTGCCTTCACCGTGGCCGTTCCTGGCCAGACCAAGTCTCAAGGAGGACCCACAATGGCGACATGGTCGAAACACGAACTGCGCAAGATCGCTGAGGCCGATGACTTGCACATCTCACCGTTGCGCGAGGACGGGGTTACGTACGGCACACCGACATGGATTTGGTCCGTCGCGGTCGATGACGCGCTCTACGTGCGCGGCTACAACGGGCAGAAATCTCGTTGGTACCAGGCGGCCGTGCGGCAGAAGGCGGGGCGGATCACTGCCGCCGGCATGACGAAGGAAGTGATATTCGAGCCGGTCGACGGGCCGATCAACGACCGCATCGATGTCGCCTACCGGGCGAAGTACCATCGCAGCACATATCTCAGCCCGATGATCGGCGCACGCGCCCGTTCCGCGACAATTAAGGTCATACTGCGCGAGAGCAATGCCTGATCCTCTTCGTCATGGCTTCATTCAAAGCATCGGGACAACCTCGCGCATGAAACGAAGGAACAAAATGAAACTGTTTGCTGCGATCGTCCTATCATTTTCCTTGTTCGCGTCAGGTACCGCGCATGCTCAGGCACGAGCCGCGGCTGGGTCTGGCGCTGCGCCGACTTCGTCACTCCAGGATTCGCAAACGATCAAGATCACGCGAAGCGGTTCACAACAGTCCAGCAAGGGACCAGTAGAATACTTCACTGGCGCCGTACGGATCGAGCCCCTTTTCAGTGTGCACGATCCATCACGCGCGATCGGCGCGAACGTCACGTTCGAGCCTGGCGCTCGGACGGCATGGCACACTCATCCACTCGGCCAGACACTGATCGTTACGGCGGGCAGCGGCTGGATTCAGCAATGGGGAGGCCCAGTCGAGGAGATACGAAAAGGTGATGTCGTCTGGATTCCAGCGGGAACGAAACACTGGCACGGAGCTACACCAAATACAGCGATGACTCATATAGCAGTACAGGAACAGCTAAACGGCAAACTCGTCGAGTGGATGGAAAAAGTTAGCGACGAGCAATATCGCAAGCGATGAGGCTCAGGCCGCGTGACCTTGAGGACATGAGACACATCCCGGCAGATTTTAGGTGATCACATACTCCAAAGATACTATACCTGTTTTGTATACTATGTGAGCGGTGAGGGATAATTTGATCCGATTCCCCAGGCTCGGTAGCAACGGAACTCCTGCACCGAGAAGGATCGGGACAATGCGAACTTCAACCGTGTCGACGAGTCCGTCTTTGGCGAGGCTACGAAAGAGCAATCCGCCGCCGAATAGCCAGATATCCTTGCCAGGGCCAGCTTTCAGAGCGGCCAAAGTTTCCCGTTGACCATCCGTCACGATAGCAACTCCAGGATGATCCTCTTGCCTCAACGTTCGCGAAAAAACAATGGTCTTCATACCGGGGATTGACACACGTCCGGCGGTCACCATCCCCTCAAATGTCCGGCGCCCGACCAAAATGGTGTCGAACTGACTGAATAGCGCAGTGAAGTCGAATTCCGGATCCCCGGCTATCCAATCGGCTTCGCCCTCTGGTCCCGCGATATAACCGTCTAAACTCATCACCACCGAATACCGCACGCGCCGCATGAACGTCTCCACCGGTCATATTTTTCCGGGATTATAACTCCCGCCTTGTCTCTCATTGTTACTAGAAATCTGGCAGAGCCCGGTTCGCGATCTGCGGTCGGGCTATTCCGGAAGAAATCCAGGGACGTGCGACAAAGTACCTTCGGACCCGTTAAGAGCGAGGGCAACCTTGAACCCACTTGATCCCGACATGGCCGCGGAGCGGAGGCGGTCCGCCAGCTGAGCCGCGTGATGCTGTATGTGGCGGAGGTTCACTAACTGGTGCTCCAGTTTCGACATCCGGTACCAAGGGAATCCACTCTGCGAATTTTCCAGGTCGAGTTTGTCAAGAGCCGCGATCAGTGAATTGCCCTACGGCTACAGCGCTGTTCTGTTCCACGATCAGCCCGTTTCCATGATAACTTGCGGTTTGCCGACCAACTGGAAGTCATGAGGTATCGGAAACAGCAGAACGGTAGAGTAGTCGTCTGAGCTGGGCGATGCCAACTGACCGGGACTTGGTCTTATGCTATGCACATGGCCAATAAGCTCTTCGCCGTTGCTACTCTGTGGTTGGTGACCGCGTTCGCTGCTGCTCAGAGCACAACTACTAATGTGCGCCCGCGCGCTTCCGACCTGGGGCTCAAGGTCGGCATCCTGCCGACCGGGCCGCTCGATGCGATCACCGATGTTGCCGGTGTCGAAGTCGGGCAGACGACCATTATTCGCGGCGACAACATCCGCACCGGCGTAACCGCCGTTCTGCCACATTCCGGCAATCTCTATCGAGAGAAAGTGCCTGGCGCGATTTTTGTGAGCAATGGTTTCGGAAAGCTAGCGGGCTCGACGCAGGTTGATGAAATGGGCAACATCGAAGCGCCCATCCTGCTAACGTCCACCACAAGCGTGCCGCGCGCGGCGGACGCGTTGATCAGCTACATGTTGGCGCTGCCGGGCAATGAGGAGGTGCTGTCCATCAACCCGGTGGTCGGCGAGACCAATGACGGATATCTAAGCGACATTCGCGGCCGTCACATCACGCCCGACGACGTGTTCGCCGCTGTCAAGAACGCAAAGGGCGGTCCGATCGAGGAGGGCGATGTCGGCGCAGGCACCGGGACGGTGGTCTTCGGCTGGAAAGGCGGAATCGGGACCTCGTCACGCCGCCTGCCCGCCAATCTCGGTGGATACACAGTTGGTGTCCTTGTGCAGACGAATTTCGGCGGCGTGCTCATGATTGCGGGCGCTCCCGTGGGCCAGGAACTGGGCCAGTACTACCTGCGTCACGAACTACAGCAAGCCGGCAGCGGGAAAGACAAGGCAGACGGATCCTGCATGATCGTCGTCGCTACCGACGCGCCGCTGGACGCGCGCAACCTGAAGCGGCTAGCGGCGAGGGCGTGGCTGGGCGTTGCGCGCACCGGCAGTTCCGCCTCAAACGGCAGCGGAGACTACGCGATCGCATTCTCGACGGCGCCGCAGGTGCGGATCCATGCCAATGACAAAGCGCTGACGCAGAACGTGGAAGTGATGACCAACGACGCGATGTCGCCGCTGTTTCTGGCCGCGATCGAAGCGACGGAGGAAGCAGTGTACAACTCGATGTTTAAGGCAACGACGATGAGTGGCAACGGACACACGGTCGAGGCTCTGCCGATTGAAAAGACCGTGGAGATCCTTAAAAGACATAGAGCGATCCAGTGAAATACGTCTCCGGCATCCACCTGGTTCACGGCCTCCTCGAAATGATCGAAAAGCAGCCGCGATACACATCGCTATACACATCAGTACTGCCGACCTGAGCTGCGTTTCATTCTGTCCGCTGGGATTTTGGCTTGCCTGTCACTTTGCCATGGACTAGGCTTTGTCTCGCCCAGCGTTCACTTACTTGGATCCTGCCGGCGACGGCGCAACAACGGACATACGCCTGTTCTGTGTTTCGGATGATTGTGCCCAGCACTTCGGAGCTGATTCGGGCTTTTTTTCCGGTGGCGGGCGAACTTTCAATTAGCGCGGTGCCTGAGCCGCGCACCAGCTTACTTCTCACTTTCGGCACCCTGGCGGCGATGAGCCTATTCGCGACCAGTTCCGATATTTTTCGTAAAATCCGTCCATTTCGTGGGTGGATTACTCTTTAGATCAGAGAAACCTTCTCGGTTGGCCCAGTTTCCCCGACGGCCGGACCGAGATTTTGCTGTCTCGCATTCGCTCGCCATGCAGATTCAGTCGACTCGGCCTAACTGCCAAGGAACTCCTCTCGTCAATATCCGTATATAGGTAAGGATGACCGCGCTTCGGGAGGTACCGATGCAGTCGCTCCTATCTGACTTGCGCTATGCCATTCGCGAGCTTCGTAAGCGTCCGGGCTTTACCGTCACCGCCGTTCTCTCGCTTGCCCTCGGCATTGGCGCGACAAGCGCTGTCTTCAGTGTCATCTATGCAGTCTTGATCGATCCTTTCCCTTACCCCGGTTCGGATCGCATTGTGGAGCTGAGGCTTGTAGATAAGGCGGGCAACGATCGCTTCACCGGGTTAAGTGGTCCCCAAATGGACCAGCTCCGGCAGGCAAAGTCACTCGAAGACGTCACTGCCATGGACTTTTGGAATCTAACCACGACGGATGGAGATCTTCCGGAAGATGTGCAGGCGATGTACATTTCTCCGAACGCACCGAATCACTGGGGCATCCGCGCCCAGATGGGACGATGGTTGATTCCCTCCGATGCGCCGCCTGGACAGGAGGCTCAGCCGGTAGTCGTTCTGACGCATCAATTCTGGCAGCGCTATTATCTCGGTGACCCCGGCGTTATCGGCCGCACGATCCAACTGGTTCACAAGCCGTACCAGATCGTGGGAGTCATGCCACCGCGTTTTAAGTGGGGTGCGGCGGACATGTACGTGCCGCTGAAGGTGACTCTAGATCCGAATATTCGTTACGGGCCTTCGATCAAGCTTCGCCCAGGCGTAACTGCTGCACAAGCGAGTGCTGAACTCCAGCCCATCTTGCAGGAGTTTGCCAAGCAATCTCCCGCGCAATATCCGGAAACATTTCGAGTCCAGGTACGCAGCATCGTTGAAGTGTACGCCAGACCTCTTGGGCCTACACTCTATCTGCTTCTCGGCGCGGTCGCTTCCCTGTTGCTGATTGGCTGTGCCAATGTATCCATTCTGCTTTTGGCACGAGGCACTGAACGGCAACACGAACTCGCCGTGCGGGCGGCTGTTGGAGCCGGCCGCCTACGCATGATTCGGCAACTGCTTACGGAATCTCTTGGAATTGCCACCACCGGCGCGATCCTCGGTGTGCTTCTCGCATGGCGAGGACTTTCCTTCCTCGCCGCGCGACTCCCAGAAAATTCTTTCCCCGCGGAATCCGTGATCAAGATGAATGTGCCGGTACTGCTCTTCAGCGTGGCGCTAGCGTTCGTCACAGCGATTTTGTTTGGACTCTGGCCGGCGATGCAGCTCTCGCGGCCGGAGATCGCCCGATTGATGCAGAGCGGCACGCGTCGGGTGATGGGCAGCGTGCGCGCAAGGCGCAGCCACGGCGTCATGGTCGCGGCGCAGGTAACTCTGACCCTGCTGATGCTGACGGCAGCAGGGGCGGCGGGGAAAGGTTTTCTTCACCTTGTGAACACCGATCTCGGCTACGACCCGCATAACAGCATGTCCGTGCCAATTCCCGTGCACGAGAACACACACGTTTCATGGAAAGATCGTTCCGAATATTTCGAGCAAATCCGCTCCAGAATCGCCACCATGCCAGACGTGGTAGCGGCGGGTATCTCAACCAACGCAACCCCGCCGTCGAATGGCTGGCGCCAACGGATCGAAATCATGGACAGCAGCACAGCGGAAAAACCTGAAGTACGGGTGAACTTCATCAGCCCAGAATATTTCCCGCTGTTGCGTATTCCGCTCGCACAAGGCCGCATCTGGGATCATGCCGAGAATATGCGCGGTGGGATGCTGGCGGTAATCAATCAGAACATGGCGCGGCAGTATTGGCCCAACGGCGATGCCATTGGCCACCAAATCAGGATACCGGCACTAAAAGATCAGCCGCCGTATACGCGCGCTGTTGCCGGATGCGACGGCTGGTTGCAAATTATCGGCGTCGTTGCCGACGCGCGAGACGATGGGCTGCGAAATCCGATCAAGCCGCAGGTTTATGTCCCGTATACGACACAGATGTGGATGTTTACGCAAATCCTTGTGCGGACGCGTAGCGCGCCGCTGGCCCTATTGCACGATATTCGAACTCAGCTTGTGAAGATTGATCCTGAGCAACAGACGATGCGTGTGCGTGATCTCGAAACGTGGATCACCAACCAACAAGAGTATGCGCAGCAACGGCTTGTGGCCACACTGTTTGGAATATTCTCGATTTTGGCGCTGGCGCTGGCATCGGTTGGCTTGTACAGCGTTGTTTCGTACGGAGTCGCGACCCGCACGAACGAATTTGGCATCCGCATGGCCCTCGGAGCGAGAGCCTCGGACGTCTTCTGCATTGTACTGTCGTCAACAGCAGTGAACGTTGGAAGCGGGCTGGCCGCCGGCATCCTATTAAGCGTCGCCTTCGACAAACTCGCCACAAAATGGGTGACCGAAAGTTCCCGCGACCCGGTGGTTCTTGCAGCGGTAACCCTTCTGCTTGTGGTCGCCGCCACACTCGCGTGCTTAGTGCCAGCCCGCCGTGCCGCTGCCACTGATCCCATGGAAGCGCTTCGCTGCGAGTAACCCCCACGGAGTCCAGCGACAGAGGTCCGCTTTGGTTTCAATCGACGATCGTCACGAGACTACTTGGAGCACGGCCGCGCCCGGAATCGCGTCATTCTTCAACGCATTGAGCGCTTCATTTGCTTCGGACAGCGCAAATCGCTGGACTCGTGTTTCGATCGGAATCTCCGCTGCTACTTTCAAAAAGTCTTCCCCGTCCTTCCGCGTGTTATTTGCCACGCTGCGCACGATTCGCTCCTGATAGAGCAGCTCGTAATCAAACGATGGAATTGGACTCATATGTATTCCGCCCAAGACCAGCGAGCCACCCTTTCGCAAAGACTTAAGGGCCGCTGGTACGATTTCGCCTGCCGGAGCAAACACGATCGCAGCATCCAATTTTGCGGGAGGCTCGGCGAAAGTTTCGCCGGCCCATTTTGCGCCGAGATCCAACGCCAATTGCCGGTGACGGATGTCGCGGGTCGCCGCGTATACTTCAATTCCCCAGTGACGGGCGACTTGTATCGCCACGTGAGCCGCTGCGCCGAATCCGTAAAATCCTAGCTTCCCTCCGGGTTGAATTCTCGACAACCGTAGAGACCGAAATCCAATAATCCCCGCACACAACAACGGCGCCGCTTGTTCGTCTGCAAATCTTTCCGGGATTGTGTAGATGAACTGCTCCGGCGCGACGACGTACTCCGCGTATCCTCCATCCACGGTGTAGCCCGTGAACTCAGGCTGATCACAGAGATTCTCGGATCCCGAGCGACAGTAGGAGCACGTTCCGTCCGTGCTGTGTAGCCATGCGATTCCTACGCGAGACCCCACCGAAAAGCGCGATGCCTGTTTCCCCACGCGGTCGACGATTCCCACAACCTGATGGCCAGGAATGATGGGAGATTTTCTAGGGGACAGCTCACCTTCGACGACGTGCAGATCGGTCCGGCAAACACCACAATAGCGTACCCGCACGAGAACTTCGCCCTCGCCAGGCTCGCGCATTGGCACTTCGCCATATTCCAGGGGCCGCGTTTCAACTAGCGCGGGACGCGAGAGCACACACGCTTTCATGGAGAAGCCTCGCCATCAAGATCAACGCCGTGCAGGGCGCACGACAAGTCGCTCACCGACGATTCTCCAACAGATCGACGTTTGAATGAATCCCTTTCCATGGGGCAAACGCTACGCAGCTTCCGCTTCCCCAGCCTGCTGTCGACACGGAGCATTTCGCCAAGGATGAGCGTGGTGGGCCATTTTCCATTACAAATACCATCTTACAAACACCATTCGATCCTAGGGCGACTTCGATTTCGCTTGTAACTCACTCTCCCGCAAGGGATTAGTCTCGATCCCTTTTCGTCACAACTTTTTACAATCGTTTGCTTGGGCTTGACACGTGGTCTTTCGCAGGTCTTTATATTCGTTATTCACAGTTGAGTTTCTGACGGAGTACCAGTTTGACGAAGCCAAAGATGTCCGGGAAGTGGCGCTTAACCGATCGTACGCGTCTGCTCCTCACTCTGGAGCTTGCAATCATGCTCCCTGCGGCCTTATTGATGGCCTTCAGTATCTGGAACCTCCGTCACATTCAGCGCGACAAGGCCATCGAAGCCGCCATCCAGCGCGACTTCTCCATCGTTCTGCACATCGCTGAGAAAAAAACCTGGCACAAAGCAGCCGACATGTTAACTCCGGTCCGCAAAAAATTCCCTTGTGCCGACGACGCAGCCACAATTAAGCCCCAACTCGACGCCATGCTTGCGGCTCATCCCGAGTTTCTTTACGCAATCCTCTATGACAAAGATCACGACTTGTTTACCTGGCGCCTCCAACCGGCGCGCGAAGGCGACGAGGCTTTCCGCAAACGCATGGCGGACTTGATGACCATGACCAGCAAGTGGTTTCCGATGGAGGCCCCCGAGCTGGTCCACAAACTCCGCATGACGGCCGAAAAGGATGAAATGCCGTTCGGCTACGAAGGTGGTTGGATGGATCGGAATGACGAGCACTATTACTGGAGCATTGCGTATTTTATTCCTCCGGATGTGCCCAAGGGCAGCGTCGTGCTGGGAGTGGTTGGATTTGATCCGGAGTATCTGCGGAATTCTTTTTTCCCCGCGGTCATTAACGATGTGCTGACGAGCAAGAGCAGCGTATTGAGAGCTGACGCCAGTCCTCCCGCCATGATGGTTCGTCCGGAGAAGAGTTACACTCCCTGGGTCACGTCGTCAAACTGGGACGGCGGAAAGGGTGAAATGGAGCGCCCGCTTGGTGACATTTTCCATGGCATGGTCATGGGCATCAAATACCCGGGCACCACGATTGACGAAATCGGCGCCAAAATTCTCAGAAACAACTACATCATCCTTGCTGCCCTCTCTCTGGTCATGGCCGGCGGAGTATTCCTTACCTATCGCAATATTTCCCGCGAAATGAAGCTAGCCAGACTGAAATCGGACTTCGTCGCGAACGTTTCTCACGAGTTGCGCACTCCGCTTGCTCTCATTCGTCTTTATGCCGAGACGCTCGAACTCGGCCGTCTTACCGCGCAGGAAAAGTACCAAGAATACTTTCGCATTATTCGCGAAGAGAGTGAGCGCCTCACCGCTCTCATCAACAACATCCTTGATTTCTCCCGTATCGAGGCAGGCCGTAAGGAATACGAGTTCAAAGAGACGAACCTCGCGGAACTCGTTCGCACCACACTTGATTCGTATCGTTTTCAGATCGAACAAAACGGTTTTGCCTTTGAGGAGAATATCTCCGGGGATATTCCACCTTTGAACGTGGACCGCGAAGCCATTGCCCGCTCGTTGCTCAATTTGGTCAACAACGCTCTAAAGTATTCAAAAGACCAGAAATACATCGGTGTGAGCCTCTATCGCTCGAACGGCAGTGTCAAGCTGGAGGTCCAGGATCGCGGAATTGGAATTGCAGCCGGTGAACAGGACAAGATTTTTGAGAAGTTCTATCGCTGTGGCGATCCGTTAGTGCACAACACCAAGGGATCTGGGCTTGGGCTGTCGCTTGTGCGTCATATTGCGCAGGCGCATGGAGGTACCGTCTTCGTGGAAAGTGTCCCGGAGAAGGGCAGCAAGTTCACGATCGCGTTGCCGATCGATCCGTCAGCCCGAGGAGGAATTGCACCCGCATGACCGCCTCAAGCGTCCAGCTATTATTTCCAGGGTTCCGCTCTTTCGCGAAGGAGAATTCATGGGAGTAACAAAAATCCTGATTGTCGAGGATGAACCAAACATGGTCGCCGGCCTCCGCGATAATTTCGAGTATGAAGGCTTCCAGGTGGCTACGGCCCTCGACGGCGTGGACGGCCTGGAGCAGGCCCTCAAAAATTCACCGGACCTGGTAATTCTTGACGTGATGATGCCACGCATGAGCGGGCTCGACGTGTGCAAGCAACTCAAGGCCAAGCGCCCCTCCATTCCGATCATCATGCTGACAGCGCGCGGTCAAGAAGTGGACAAAGTAGTGGGGCTCGAGCTCGGCGCTGACGACTACGTCACCAAGCCTTTTTCCATCCGCGAATTGCTCGCGCGCGTTAAGGCGGTACTGAGACGCACACAAACTCTGCCGAAGGAGATGGAGCGCTATACCTTTGGCGACGTCGAGGTGAACCTCCGGAGCTATCAGGTTCTTCGCGGCGGCAACCCGGTGGAGTTGTCCGGAAAAGAATTTGAACTCCTCAAGCATTTTCTGTGTCATTCCGGGCAGACGCTGAGCCGGGACCGCTTGTTGGACGAGGTGTGGGGATACGAGAACTATCCGACGACCCGCACAGTCGATACCCACATCGTGCGCATCCGTCAAAAGCTTGAGCCGGTTCCTGAAGAGCCTCGCTATTTCCTAACAGTACATGGCATTGGGTACAAATTTGTTGGCTAATTTTTGCGCTGGCGGAGGAGTTGGACATGTGGAATACGTGGCAGAGGACAAGCCCGGAACAATTGGCTCTAGGCGCTCCGTTCACTCGTGAAGAGCCAAAGGACGAAGAGGCTTCCTGCGGGGATGGACGTTCACAAGAAGTCCGCGCGCTCGAGGAAGAGTTGGCCATATTGCGCCGCGAACAATCGAAGCTCTACCGGGGCATCTTTGAAGCGGCTCAGATTCAGCGCAGGCTTTGTGCTCCTCGGCAATTCAGCTCTGGCGAATTTGAGGTTGCCGGTGAGATATTTCCGGTCCGCCACCTTTCCGGCGATTTTTTCAAAGTGATGGAACTCGACTCTGCGCTTGGCATAGTGGTTGGGGATATCGCTGGCAAGGGACTATCGGCAGGAATCTGGCTGCCTCATCTTGTCTCGCTGATTCACCGCTGCGCACAGGCACATGCAGATCCGGCGGACGCGATCGCGGAAGCCAATCGCGAGCTCTGTGCCGGATACGGTGAGCCGCCGTTGGTCGCACTGTTCTTCGCGCGAATCGACCTGCAGGACGGCGAGATTGTTTATTGCAACGCAGGATTACCGTCTCCTTTGATTTTGGGACGCGACAATGACGTCATCCACTTGGAGAAAGGCGGCCCTATGCTCGGTGCCATGTCCAATGGGACTTTCAATACAGGGAGAGTGATCCTGGACCCGGGCTACGTCTTGATTGCCTGCTCCGACGGGGTAACGGAATGCCAAAACTCGCGAGACCAAGAGTTCGACTTGACGCGGCTCTCGGCAGCCGCACGAGCTGCCGGGGGAGGAAGTGCCAGTGAGACGCTTTTTTCTACTCTGGGCGCGGTGCTTGATTTTGCGGATGGGTCCTCGCTCAATGACGATTTGACGCTCTTGGTGGTTCGGCGCGAGGTGACGATGGCGATACGCAGCCGCTCGCGTGCTCGGGATTCCTCAATCCCTACGCGTGAGCAGGTTCCTGTCGGGCCGGTCGGCAGCGCTGTCCGACAGAAATTGGTTTCCTAGCGGTTGTACTAGGCAGGATGCACGCTCCCGGCTCCGCAAGAGCGCGGACTTGGAGACGACACTTGGGGTGTGTTCAGAAGGGAGCCGTCATGGCAACGACGATGAATTCAGTACTGTTGGGAGAGTCGGGAGTTCGCGACGCCATTATTAATGTTGCTTTCAGAAGCTGCCCGGAGTTGCTCGGCACACTCTACGCCTCGCATTATCGTTACGTCTTGAACGTGTGTCGGCACTTCTTCTGGCGGCGGGAAGATGCGGAAGATGCAGCCGCCGAAGTTTTCTTGAAGTTGCATGCCGTACTGGAGACTGAGAATCACCCGATACGATCCCGGTCTTGGCTGTCAAAGGTCACGGGCCGGCATTGCATCGATAAACTACGCCAGGTAAAGGCCGAGCGCCGTCGTCGCGTTGATGAAGTAGAGTTCGATACCCTACCAGACAGCTTAACCCTTTCGCCTCTTTCTCGGGTTCTGCGGCGCGAGCAGCAGGGCAAGGTGCGGGAAGAACTGCGCCACCTGCCGCGAGACTATCGGATCCTGCTTGTGCTGCACTACTATCGGCAAATGACCTATGCCGAAATTGCGCTCGCTCTCGGCAAACAGCTGCCAGCGATCAAGACGGCAATTTTTAGAGCCAAGAGAATGCTGCGCGACAGAATTCTGGGTCCAGCAAATGGGCAGTACCGGCAGATGTGGGGAACGCTCGAGTGAAGTCATTATTTCGGGTTCGTCCGTATCGCGATGTCCCGATTACGACTACATCCAAACATCCTCTTGAAAGCTGAAATGTCGGATTTGTAGCACTCTGATTCGTATCACCCTCAGTGCGGGCCGAGAAAGCTATATTCCTCACCCGAATCTGAGATGTGAAAAATACGATAGCCATGTGCTCGTAGCGTGGAAATTGCTTCTCGAGTCCTGGAAACGCCAATTTCGCGCCACCGATGATGAAATTCGACGCACAGTTGTCTCACGGGGATGGAATTTTCTAAGACGTCATGGAGCACGGCATACTCCGCGCCTTCAACATCCATCTTTAATATATCGAGGGAATCGTGTCCAAGGTCCTTCATGATCGTGGCAACGCGGCGAACCGGAGCCCAAATGGAACGCTCGGAGCCGGCGCGCTGCACAATTGTGTGCGAAACGTGCGCTGGCGATTTTGGCGGCG
>Ga0137403_10006819_pt1 | contig 13012 bp, 14 predicted proteins | sample CZOMad2_1_16fung_FD_122057 | JGI IMG/M metagenome (GOLD analysis project Ga0137403, IMG submission 122057) | Vadose zone soil fungal communities from Angelo Coast Range Reserve, California, USA - CZOMad2_1_16fungal (Hybrid Assembly) | ecosystem: Environmental > Terrestrial > Soil > Vadose zone... | reverse complement strand
CCTCCGCCAGCGCCACCGCCAACATCGATTGATAATCCAGTTCAGAGCTCATCGCATTCCCTCATTCGCCGGAGAGATAATGTGTTCCCGGCAATTGTTTCAATTGGCTTGCTGCTTCCTCTGGCGTGATATCCCGTTGCGGCGTGGCCAGCATCTCGTACCCCACCATGAACTTCTTCACGCTCGCCGACCGCAACATTGGTGGAAGAAAGTGCGCATGAAGCTGAAACCCCGACGAACCGGCCTGCGTCGGCGTCATCTGGTGGAATCCCATCGTGTACGGAAATGAAGTACGAAATAAATTGTCATAACGAATCATAAGTCGTTGCAGGATTTCGGCAAGCGACCCTCGCTCCGCTTCCTGCAATTCGCTCAGACAAGCCACGACTCTCCGGCTGATCACCAAGGTCTCGAATGGCCAGACCGCCCAGAAGGGCACCAACGCAACAAAATGATCGTTTGTCGCCAAAATTCGTTCCTGTTTTTCCAGTTCAATTGCCAGATAATCTTCCAGCAGCCCGCTCTTATGTTTTTCCCGATACTGGCCGAATGACGTGTACTCCCGCGCCTGGTAATCCGGAATCGTTTCGTTCGCCCAGATCTGCCCGTGGGGGTGCGGATTGCTGCAGCCCATCATCCTCCCGCGATTTTCGAATATTTGTACCGACTGAATCCCCGGCTGGCTGGAAAGTGCGGAAAATTCCTCGGTCCACGTATCTACAACCCGTCGAATATCCGGAACGCTCATGCGCGCCAGCGTCAGGTCGTGCCGCGGAGAAAAACAGACCACCCTGCATCTGCCTCTTTCGCTCCGGCCCAGCAGCAATTCTTTTTCTTTGTACTCGCCCGCCGGCGTATCGGGTTTTAGCGCCGCAAAATCATTGTCGAAAACAAACGTCCCCGTGTACTGAGGATTGTGCGCTCCTCCTGCGCGAGCATTTCCAGGGCAGAGGTAGCATTGCGAGTCGTAAGGTTCGACTCGATCGGCCGGCGCCGCTTCCACCTGGCCTTGCCACGGCCGTTCCGCCCGCTGCGGAGACAGCAGCACCCATTCCCCGCTCAACGGATTGAAGCGCCGGTGCGGATGCATCTTCATATCAAAGCCGCTCATAAATCGCCCGTGCTCATCTATGCCAGTCTGCCCGCCCCATCCGCGGCCGCCGTGCTGTAGATTTCCGGTGCGCGCCCTGTCGCCCGTTCATACGCTGCCGCCACTTTTGTCTGGAATTCTTCCACATTGTCTTCCCGCACCAGGTTGATGGTGCAGCCGCCAAACCCTCAGCCGGTCATCCGCGCTCCATAGACGCCCTCGTTTTGCTGGGCGAGGCGGACCATCAAGTCCAACTCCTCGCAGCTCACCTCAAAATCATCCCGCAGGCTGGCATGGGAACTCTCCATCAATCGGCCGAGCTGCCGCAAATCACCGGATTTCAGGGATTCCGCCGCCCGAAGGACTCGCGAATTTTCCGTCAAAACATGGCGGCAGCGCATTTGAATCACCTCGGGGAGTTGTCCTGCAAATTTCTCAAAGTCCCCCGGAGTGATGTCGCAAAGGGTTCTTGCTCCGGGCACTCGTTCGGCAAAAAATCGCGCGCCAGCCTCGCATTCCGCGCGCCGCTTATTGTATTCGCCCGTGGCCACGCTGTGCCGCATCATGGTATTGCAGATCACCAGCCGGATGTCGGAGGGAATTGGGAGTTGCTTGAACTCCAGCGTCCTGCAATTCAGACGCAGCGCATGATTTCTTTTGCCATGCACCGAGATGAACTGGTCCATGATCCCGCAGCGCGCGCCCACAAATTCGTTCTCCGCCCGCTGGCACAATCGCGCGACGCTCACTCCTTCAAGCGTTTTTCCGGAAATCTCCAGCAAGGCCTTGCACACCGCCACCTCCAGCGATGCGGAAGAACTCAGTCCCGCGCCCAGCGGCACATTTCCGTGAATATACAAATTTGCGCCAGGCAGGCCACCCAGCGCTCGATCCAGCAATCGGGCTACACCGGCAACGTAATCGCTCCAATGGACCCGAGCCGAAACCGGCATGTCGTCGAGATCAAACTCGACGCTCTCCGCGTAATTTTCCGAAGTTACCAGCAGCCGCCTGTCGTCGCGCTGTGCAATCGCGATCTGCGTCCGAAATCCAATCGCCGCGGGCAATACAAATCCTTCGTTGTAATCGGTATGCTCCCCGATCAGATTTACGCGCCCCGGCGCCTGTACCAGCACAGGGCGTTCTCCGTAGACCGCCCTGAATCGTTCCAGCAGTTCCAGGGAAGGTTGTTCTGGCGCGGTCTGGTTGCTCATTAATTACGAATAAGCCTGAGACTTCTTGATCACGAACCTGAATTCAGTGCCGTGGCGCCGCTCGCTCTGGTCCTCCCGGCTTGTCAACCGCTCCCGCGGCGGCCTGCTTGCCTCGCAAACGCATCAGGGCCAGCATCACCACTCCAAAGGCCAGCAGCGCCACGCCCCACCACAGGTTCATATTCACGCCCAGCGAATGCTCAGCGTACATCGCGCTCCCGTTCGTGGCCGCGCCATACCCGATCAGCAAAAGTCCGAACAGCGTGAACAGCATCCCGATTGGCATCCGGATATCAAATCCCATCGCTTCTCCTCCGTTGTTCGCGAGCCGCGTGCCTCTACCAGAAAACCAGGTTCAAGCCGAAAAGCAGCACCACTACAATCAGTGCCAGCATGGCAGGTTTCTGATACCACCTCAGCCCGCCTTCTTCGGGTTTCGCCGTCAGCGAATACACCAGCCCTTTCAATTCCTGTTCCGGGCGCGGCGCAGTCAGCAATGAAATGACGATTGTAAGCGTAAAGCATCCGACCCACGCGAAAATCGCTGTCCAGAAATTCTGCGCCATCTCACTCGGATACACGCGCAGGATCGGCCCAAGATATCCGCCCTTCACTCCTGCAACCGCTCCCGCCGGCAGCGTCAATCCATAATGCGTCGCCGCCGCCACCGTTCCTCCCAGCAATCCCCAGAACGCCCCGTGTCCGGTGGTGCGCTTCCAGAACATCCCCAGCATGAACGTCGCAAACAGGGGCGCATTCACGAACGCAAAAACAAGTTGCAGCACGTCCAGGATATTGTTGAACTCCTTCGCCACAAACGCCGCCATCAACGAAATCCCGAGACCAAAGACCGTGGAGGCGCGTCCCATCCATAAATAATGCTGGTCGCTCGCCGTCTTATTGATGTAGCTCTGGTAGATGTCGTACGTCCACACGGTGTTGAACGCCGTCGTGTTCCCCGCCATTCCCGACATGAACGAAGCGATCAGCGCGCACAGTCCAAGTCCCAGCAATCCGGAAGGAAAATACCGCACCAGCATCATCGGTGTCGCCAAATCGTAGTCCAGCACCACTTTTCCATCGGCTGTCACCGGCTGCCCCGCGGCATCGTATTTCGGTGGAATAATCCCCTTGCCACCGGTAAAAAAGGCCGAGTGCGCCGCACCGCTTGCCCCTTCGCTGTTTTCCACCACCACGCCATGCACTCTGGGGCTCGTGGCTACTCCAGCGATCATCCCAGGCAAAATCACCAGGAACGGGAAAACCATCTTCGGAAACGCGGCGATCACCGGCGTCCGCCTCGCCGCCGTCATCGAATCCGCTGCCATCGCCCGCTGCACCACCAGAAAATCCGTGCACCAGTATCCGAACGACAGCACAAACGCCAGCCCCATCAGCATCCCGAACCATTCCACTCCCATCGGATTCGCGTTCGAATGCCCCATGTACTTCCACGAATGCACCATCGCATCGTTCGCAATCCGCGCCTTCAGCCCGTCCCAGCCGCCGACGTCTCGCAGTCCGAGATAAACCAGCGGAATAAAGCCCATCACGATCAGGAAAAATTGCAGAACTTCGTTGTAAATCGCAGAGGTCAGTCCTCCCAGGAACGTATACGCCAGCACAATCAGCGCCGAAATCAGGATCGCCGCCGTGAAATTCCATCCCAGTAACAGCTGCAGCAGCTTGCCCATCGCATACATCGAAACGCCCGAGGAAAAAACCGTCATCACTGCGAACGAAATGGCGTTGAACCCGCGCGTCTTCTCGTCAAACCGCAGCTTCAGGTATTCCGGCACCGACCGCGCCCGTGACCCGTAGTAGAACGGCATCATGAACACACCGACGAACAGCATCGCCGGCACCGCCCCAATCCAGTAAAAGTGCGAAGTGGCGATTCCGTACTTCGCCCCGCTCGCCCCCATCCCGATTACTTCCTGCGCGCCCAGGTTCGCCGACAAAAACGCCAATCCCGCAATCCAAGCCGGAATCGACCGGCCCGAAAGGAAAAAATCCGTGCTCGTTTTCATGTATTTTTTCAACACGAATCCGATGCCCAGCACGAAAGCGAAATACAGCAGGATAATCGTGTAGTCGATCAAATGCGGTTCTGGTCGCACGTAACATCCTTTCAACGCCGCCGCTCATTCGAAAACCCTGGTGCAGCGCATCTAAAATGGCCTGAGCGGAGCACTTTGGCAAGTCCCAAGACCAATCGGTTATCGCCCAGCCTGCGCACCGCCGTGGACGCTTTCAATCTCGGCTGGGGCACCTCCTCCGGCTTTTGGTTCCGTTCCTATTCCGGTTAAACTTAATCTTCGTAAGTTTTGAATTTATACACTGGTTGAGGCCATGAATCCCGAACCTTCCGCTTCCCCCAAATCCCCTTTCAAGAATCCCTTCCTGTATTCTTCACTGCTGATTTTTGCGGTGATCCTCTACGTCTCCTATGTTCTTTATGCGCGCTACCAGTCCAGCCGTGAATACGAGCGGCAAACCAAGCAGCGCCAGTCCGAAGAGCGCCGGGAAGAAGATCGCCTTGCCGTCGAACAACTAGGCGGCTCGGAACTGGCCATCCGTGGCCTCTACGTTTCACCTCGTACCATACACCGTGGGGAAACCGCACAACTCTGCTACGACGTCGCCAACGCCAAGACCGTCACTCTCGATCCCCCCGCGGGCGAAGTCTGGCCCTCCCACTCGCGCTGTCTGAATATCTCCCCCCGGAAAACCACCACCTACACCCTCACCATTAAGGACGCGGCCGGAAAAGCGGTCTCCCAAAGCGTCGAACTGCCCGTCCATTGAAATCGCATTACCCTGTCCAAGTATTTGAAAGTAAGACTCATAACGAATTCCGTGCCTGCGACACCTTCCTTTCCCCCTTGTCGGGAGAATTCTCCCCAATCTATAATGTTTCGTGCGGAGTCCGGCCTCGCCGGATTCCGCATCCTTTTTCTCTGACGCGGAAAACTATGTCCGACCCTCTTGCCAAAATTAAAAAGAAGCTCCAGCAGGAAATTGATTCCTTGGAGCACGAGCTCAACGTCGACCTCCCCAAGGAAATTGCCGTCGCCCGCGCGCATGGCGACCTTTCGGAGAACGCCGAGTACAAATACGCCAAAGAGCGTCAGGGCTACGTAAACGCCAAAATCGGGCACCTTAAAAAACGCATGGGCGATCTCGGCATGCTGAACCTCACTAATATTCCGAAAGACCGTTCCGGCTACGGCTCGCGCATCGTGGTGATGGACGTCCAGAAAAGCATGGAAATCGAATATAAGCTCGTCAGCACGGAAGAAGCCGACGTTGAGAAGGGAATGATCTCCACCACTTCCCCCATCGGCCGCGCGCTTCTCAACCGCAAGGTCGGCGACGAGGTTGAGGTGCTCACTCCCGCCGGCAAAAAAGAATTCGAAATCGTCCGCCTTTTCACCATTCACGAAGAGGCATAGAATATTCCGGCCGCCCGTCCGGCGGCGAGGTGCCATGTTTTATTGGGGTTCGGGTCCGGCTCTTGGCTTGCTGACTTGTCTCGGCTATGGTGTTTTCCTGCTCGGCTCCCTGTATCTCTGGCGCTACCGGGACGAACTCTCCGTGTGGATGGAAAACGAATTCTCCGCCTTTCGTCGCAATCTCTCCCGTTACGAATCCGTCGGGCCCTTCTACCTACCGCGCACCGAATCGCGCCTCCGCGTAATCCCGGCCGGCTTTCTGCATTCTGTCAGCCGCCTACCCCAGCGCCGCTTTTCCCTCGGCGCCATCCTTCTTGCGCTCGGCCTGCTCCTTTTCACCCTCGACTTCTTCATCTAGCTCAAGTTTCCCGATCGCCTCTCCCTCTCTCCTTTTTCCAATTCTGCTATTCTGCTTCCCTATGCAACCTTCTCTCATCGTTCACGGCGGTGCCTGGCACATTCCCGATGACGCGGTTGACGCAAGCAAATCCGGCTGCCTCCGCGCTCTCGAGGCCGGCTGGAGGATTCTGGAACACGGCGGCCATGCGCTCGACGCCATCGAAGCCGCCATTATCGTGCTTGAAGACGACTCAGTGTTCGACTCCGGCTTCGGCTCTCACCTCACGCTCGACGGCCACGTCGAATGCGACGCCATTGTCATGGACGCCGCTACGCTCCGCGCCGGCTCCGTTGCCGGCTTGCGTCGCGTGAAAAATCCTATCCAAGCCGCCCGCGCGGTCCTCGAAAAATGCCCGCACATGATGCTCGTCTCCGGGGGCGCTGAACATTTCGCCGCGGCGCACGGCGTCCCGCTATGCGATCCCGGGGACCTCATCTCTCCCGCCGAACGCGAAGCCTGGCTTCGCTGCAGCAAAGATTCCCATGCCGCTGAAAATCACCGCGGCCACGAACAGGGAACTGTAGGCGCCGTCGCGCTCGATCGGCATGGCCGCCTTTTCGCCGCCACCTCCACCGGCGGCACCTGCTGCAAGCTCCCCGGCCGCGTCGGCGATTCTCCCCTGATCGGTTGCGGTTGTTATGCGGACATCGAAACAGGAGGTGTTTCTTCCACCGGTTATGGCGAAGCCATCATGCGCGTGGTCATGGCCAAAACCGCCGCTGATTTTCTCCGGCCCGCCGGCTCTTCACCCAACCGCGCCGCCGAAGCCGCCGTACAACTCCTCGCCAATCGCGGCAAAGGCACGGGCGGTCTCATTCTTCTCGACAAAAACGGCCATCCCGGTTTTGCCTTCAATACGCCCAGGATGGCCTTCGGTTACGTCAACGACGATTCAGACTTCTTTACTTCCGTCTGACCCCGCCAGCCTCCGCGCCGAGTCCGACAAATAATACGGTGCCGCCACGGTATAAATCTGCTTGGTTCCCCGCGCCAGCAGCACCCATTGCAGCAGCCGCGCCCGCTGGTTGTGCAGAAAATATTCGTACCAGCGGTCTTCCACGAATTCCGGTATCACCACCGCAATCTTTTTCTCCGGGTACCTCTCCGCCAGCTTCAGCACATACTCCACGATCGGCACCACCACGAATCGGTAGGGCGAAGGTAGCATCACCAGTTCCGGCGGCTCCACGCCGGCCTCGCGGTAGGGCTTCACAACATACCGATCCCAATCTTCCTCCAAGAGAGTCGCATGCTCGCCCGGCTCCACGTGGACCGCCACCACATTCGGCGACAGTCGCGCCGCGAATTCGATCCCCTGCTTCGCAATCGCGCTCCACCTGTCGATCGGAATCACAACCACCGGCGGCTGATTGCGCGCTGGAGGTTCCACGGGCAGCATGGATCGAGTAGCCATGGATATACCGTGGTAGTGCGCACGCACCTTGTGGAATGCCACGATCGTCAGCGGAATAAACAGCAGCGTCAGCCACGCTCCGTCCACAAACTTCGCCACCAGCACCACCACCACCGTCACTCCGGTCACGAACGCGCCCAGTCCGTTCACCAGCGCGAATTTCACCCAGTGCGGCCCCCGCGCTTTCCACCAGTGCCGCACCATCCCCGCCTGCGAAAGCGTGAACGCCAGAAAAGCCCCCACCGCGTAGAGCGGAATCAGCCGGTCGGTCACGCCTCCAAACAGAAACAGCAGCACTCCCGCAAGTATCGCCAGCACCACGATCCCCTGCGTGTACACCAGTCGCCGCCCGCGCTGCGCGAATCCGTGCGGCAAATAATTGTTCTGCGAAATCGAGCGGCACAACCGCGGGAAATCCGCAAACGCGGTATTCGCCGAAAGCGAAAGCACAAGCAGGATCGATCCGATCGACACGTAATAAAAAACGCTCTTGCCGAACACCGCCGCAATCAACAGCGAAAGCACGCTCTGGTATCCGGGTTGCCCAGGGTCCGTCGCCACAATCCCGTACGCCTTCACCAGGTACGAGATCCCCGCCAGCAGCACGCCCAGGATCGCAATAATAATCGTCAGTGTCAGTTGCGCGTTTTTCACCCGCGGCTCGCGGAAGGCCCGCACTCCGTTGCTCACCGCTTCCACGCCGGTCAGCGCCGCGCAACCACTGGCAAACACGCGCAGCAGCAGCCAGTAGGTCACTCCCTGGAGCGCAGCCGGCGGAGTCGGTAATGGATGCGCAGCCACCGGATGCCCGCCGCTCAGCAATGTGCGCACCACGCCCACGGCAATCGTGATCACCAGGCAGCCGACAAAAAGATAAGTGGGTACAAGAAAAGTGAATCCCGCGTCCTTCACTCCGCGCAGATTCACGATCGTGATCACCACCAGGATTCCCAGGCACATCACCATCGTGTGGGGAAGCAGCCTCGGCACCGCGGAAATCAGCGCGCCTACTCCCGCCGAAATTCCCACCGCCGCCGTCAAAATGTAATCGGCCAGCAGCGCCGCCGCTGCCAGCAATCCCCAGAACGATCCGAGGTTGTACCTCGCCACCGTGTACGACCCGCCGCCCGTCGGATAAGCCTCGATCGTCTGCCGATAGGAAAAGTACACGATCACCAGCAGCGTGATAATCGCCGCGCTGATCGGCACGATGTATCGCACGCCCAGCAGTCCCAGTGGAATCAGCAGGCTCAGTGCCGCTTCCGGCCCGTATGCCGCCGAACTCAGCGCGTCCAGCCCGAAAATCGGAATCCCCTCCGCCGGCCCTATTTGTTCCGCGCGCTCTTCCGATGATTTCAGCGGTTTTCCAAAAATCAGGTTAACGATATCCATAAAAGGCCGGGTGATTCTCCTCAAGTCGCATCTCGTCCTGCAAGCGCAGCCTCATCATTTGTCCCGAACCACTCCACAATGTCAATCCGCTTTTCCGAGCGGCTATCCACGACTTCCGATTTTTCGCTACTGTTGACCCGTCCCCTAACTCTCTCTACCATTCTCTTATGTGCGCCAACGCAAATTTTCGCGGCGACCGTCTTTCCCGGCTCTCGCTAATCGCCGTGTCCTTGTTTTTCATCCTTCCGCCGGCCCTCCGAGCCCAAAACGCAGACGATGTCATCAACGCCTACATCAAAGCCCGCGGCGGCCTTGCAAAACTAAAATCGGTTCAGACTGAGCGCGTTACCGGCGTCATTACCTTTGCCCCCGGCGTCGAAGGCCCCTTTTTCGTCGAACGCAAGCGTCCCCTTAAGATGCACATGGAAATCGCCATCAACGGCCAAAGCCTCGTCCGCGTCTATGACGGCAAATCTTCCGGCTGGATCTACAACCCGTTCGCGCCGAACGCTGCCGTCCTTCCCATGACGCCCGCGGACATTTCCGGCATCGCCGACGAAGCCGATTTCGAAGGCCCGTTCGTGGACTACAAAGCCAAAGGCAATCAGATCGAATATGTGGGCAAGGAGCAAATCGACGGCAAAATTGTCCACAAACTGAAGCTCACCGATAAGCAAGGCGACGCCAGCTTTTTTTTCTTCGACGCTTCCACAGGCTTAATCATGAAGTGGCAGGGGATGCGCAAGGTTGGTGACAAGGCCCTACCCTGGGAAACCTATTTCCGCGATTTTCGAGAGGTCGACGGCCTCAAATATCCCTTCCTCGTCGAGTCCGCCGCCACGGATTCCGACCAGATTCAGAAAATCACCGCCACCAAAATCGAAACCAACATTGCCCTCAACGACTCTCAATTCGCCAAGCCTAATCCACCCGCGCCTCCCGCCACGCCAGCCGACCCGCCCAAACCAAACTGATTCCCTCGCCGCTAAATCACGCCATGTCCGCACCCAAATCATCGCCCGACGAAAACTCTCGATTCGGTCTCTGCGCCGATTGCATTCACTCCCGCGTCATCGAATCCAGCAAGGGCTCCCGATTCCTCTTCTGCCAACTCTCCCAATCCGATCCATCCTTCCCAAAATACCCCCGCCTTCCCGTCCTCACCTGCCCCGGATACTCCCGGAAGCCGGCAGCCTGATCCACCAGCCGGCCGCTCTATGATTGTTCCCCATTCATATATATATCTAGTATACTCAGCCCGGGTAGACTCTCATGCCACGGATCCCCCTCTTCCGTTCGCTTCTATTTGCTTCATTACTTCTCTGCTTCGTGGTTTCCTCTCCCGCTGAAATTCTCAAAATCACCAGCTCCCCTTCCGGGGCCGCGGTCGAGATCGACGGCATAACCGTAGGAACCACGCCCTTCGAAAAAGAGTTTCCGGGCGGCTACTTTCATCGCACGCATACCGTCCTCGGCCAGCGGCTCGAACACCCGTTGGTCGCCCGCCTCACTTTCCCCGGCTATGCCACCCGCGAAATTTCCCTGACCGTTGGTCCCATGAACTGGGTTGACCTCCACGGCCATAATCACGGCGAATACTGGCTCATCAAGTCCGATCACTTCCACGCAGACCTCGAGCTAATCTCCGCCGCCTTCACCGGCACGGTCGCGGCTGTCTCCGCCGCGCAACCCGCTGCCTTCTCAATCGAGCTCTCGCTCGAAGAAATCGTCAAGCGTGCCAAGCCCGCCGTCGTCTGCCTCAAAGGTCTCAACACCATGGGCTCCGGCTTCTTTGTCACCGAAACCGGCGTCATCGCCACCAACGCCCACGTCGCCCGCGGCGATTCATCGCTTCTCGCTATCCTTCCAAACAATGTTCAGCTGCAAGCCCGCGTCGTTTATATCGATGCGGACCTCGATATCGCCCTCGTGAAAGCCGATCCGCCTTCGCCCGGCTACGCTTTCCCATTTCTCGTTCTTGCCGACGTCAGCGTTATCCAGCAGGGCGAATCTGTCCTCGCCGTCGGCAATCCCGGTGACGCCATGCTGTTCAGCGCCACAAAAGGTATCGTCAGCGCCGTCGGAAAATTTCCCTCTTTTGGCCCCGGCACCTGGATCCAAACCGACGCCCCCATCAACCCCGGCAACTCCGGCGGCCCGCTGCTCAATTCTCGCGGTCAGGTACTCGGCCTCAATACACTGAAGATCACGAAGAAAAACGTCACCGGCATCGGCTTCGCCCTCAGTTCCGCCGATCTCCTGACCGTTCTCCATCGTTTCTATCCGGATATCCCAAGCACAACGGTTCGCGCCTCCGCGGAAACTCCCGCCGGTTCCACCGAACCCGCCGCAGCAACAACTCAACTCGCCGAATCCTCTACTCCGTCCGCGCAATCTCCAGCCTCATATGCCCCGCCCGACGGCTACGGCCAACTCACCATCACTTCCGAACCCGACGCCGCCGAAATCTTCATCGACGGCAAATTCCACGGCAACGCCCCAGCCACGCTGAAACTCCCTGCTGGCTCCCACGTTATTCTTATCAAATCTCCCGGCCGTCCCGACTTCGCCCGCACCCTCGAACTCCCCAAATCCAGTAAGCTAAACCTCAAAGCCAACTTTGACTCCTCAGCGTCCCCCTGAATATTTGCTTCGGCGTTGAGGCCGCCCCTCAGCATTGCCCCCACCCCGCCCCTGTGCTAGCATCCCCCCGTTAAGAAGAGCGGACCAGGGATTCACTCTTTTCTCCTTCGCCCCGCTTGCGGGACCCAGGTAGGGCCGCGCTCTCCTTCAAACCAAAACTCTCACCAGGCGCCGGCCCGCGCCTGTTTCTTCGCTCGGCGGACCATCGCCCGGTGACCTCGTTTGGTCACACCTACGCGGAGGTTTGTCATGAAAATCTATCAAACCAAGGACATCAGAAACGTTGGCATTGTAGGCCACGGCGGCACCGGAAAAACGCAACTGGTGTCGTCGTTGCTGTATTCCGCCGGAGTCACGCCACGCTTCGGCAAAGTTGCGGAAGGAACCACCACCACCGACTGGGACGAAGAAGAAATCGGCAGAAAAATTTCGATTCAAACCGGCCTCGCCTACGCCGAATGGCCCTGCACGCTCTGCTCCGGCGACAAAGTAAAAATCAATCTCATCGACCTTCCAGGCTACTCAACCTTTATTAATGAGGCCAAATCCTCTCTCATCGGCGCCGACGCCGCGCTGATCACAGTCGCGGCGAGATTCGCCTGCGCCCGGGAACTGTTGACCCGTACCTCTATCTCTTCGCTGACGAGTCGGATGGACAAAGCAGACTCACGTATGTTCGGCTCGACGGCAAGACAGTGACCGCGATCGTAATCTTCGCCGCGTGCGGCACTATCGACGGCAGCCCCTGTTTCGGTATCGGTTGTGCCGTGCCCGAGGCATACCGCAACCAGGGACGGGCAAAAGAAGCCGTCAGAGCGGCTCTGGTCGAAATGCAACATGGGTTCGGGCGAATTTTTCCAGTGTTCTATGTGGAGGCAATCGTCGGGGCTGATAACAAAGTCTCTCAGCGTGTGGCTAAAGAGACCATCTCCTACACCTCAACCGCGGTGACGGACCAGGTTTCGGGTCTGCCCGCGTTCCAATATGTTCGAAAAATCGAACGCGTGGCTACCTAGGTAGCTAGACGATTTGTGTTGTGGACCATGTGGACCAACTAAGGCAGGATTTTTGAGTGGCGCGGCTCGTAAGTGCGGCACCCACAAGGCTTTAGATTTTTCGACTCTCCGGTTGGGGACCAGGAGGTCGAAGGTTCAAATCCTTTCGCCCCGACCAATCTTTCCCCTCTCGAATCTGTACTTTACGCAACATTATTCCTGAACGACCGAAGACGCAAAATTGGGTACATTGGGTACAACAACGGGTTTTTGCGCCGAAATCTCAAAACCTAAGCCCGCTTCTGCCACGACTTCTCTTCTGTATTCCACGTGTGGCTGGCGAATTGTTAATTCGGGCATGATTCCTCGGGATTCCCCATCCTGCTACGATTCTGCGATGCGCAATCTG
>Ga0137403_10006817_pt1 | contig 13013 bp, 15 predicted proteins | sample CZOMad2_1_16fung_FD_122057 | JGI IMG/M metagenome (GOLD analysis project Ga0137403, IMG submission 122057) | Vadose zone soil fungal communities from Angelo Coast Range Reserve, California, USA - CZOMad2_1_16fungal (Hybrid Assembly) | ecosystem: Environmental > Terrestrial > Soil > Vadose zone... | reverse complement strand
GTACGAGAAGGACGTCGTCAAAGGTGAGAGCCTTCTGGACTGGACGCATTGCCACACCCAAAAGTCGGATTATACGCCGGTCGCAACTGCCGGTAAATTCTTGGGTTTCGCCTGCGCCCTCGATTGACGCGTGCGTCAAAACTCGCTATGGTGCGCCTCACCCGTCAAGGGGAATTCGTCATGCCTCGAATCGCGCTGCTTGTCGTCGCATTTCTCGCCGCATCGAGCACGCAGGCGCAGGTCCACAAGTGCGTCGATGCCGCGGGCAAGATCATCTATACGCAGGACCCCTGCCCCGCGAATACGAAATCGGGCACGATGTCCCGCAACGTTCTCTCGGCTCCCGCGGCTTCTCCCGCCGGCTCCCCCGCCGATTCGCCCGCCGACAAGGCGGCGGCCGCGGCCAAGAGCACTGCGCCCAAGACCGCGGCGGAGCAGGAACAGGCGTTCCGCCAGCGCCAGCAGGAGCAGGCAAAGGCCTCGAAGCAAGCCCAGCAGAAATCCGCGGAGGCCCAGGCCAAGGAACTGAACTGCCGCAACGCCCGGGAGCGCCTCGCGCAATACGATATCGGCGGGCGCCTTTCCCGCATCAACGCGCAGGGCGAGCGTTACTACATGGACGACGCGCAGATCGAGCAGGAGAAAAGCCGCGCGCGCGCCGACATGGCTCAGGCCTGCAACTGAGCCTCATCCCTTCGCGCGCTTCTTCGCGGCGCGCGTTCGCCTGACTTCCTTCGGATCGGCCCGCAGCGGCCGGTAGATTTCAACGCGGTCCCGGTCGCGCAGGACCGTGGTGACGGGAACCGGTTCTCCATGGATCCCGACGTGCGTCGTGTCCATTTCCGGAAACGCCGCGCGCAGGCCGCTCACCCGAATCGCGTCCTCGACCGTGCTTCCTTCCGGCAGCAGGATCCTGCGCAGCACCTGCCGGTCGGCAAGCGCGTAGACGATTTCGACGGCGATCTTGAGCGGGCTCACGCGCTGCCGAATTTCTCGTCCGCGCGACGCACGAACGCGTCGACGAAGGTGTCCGTGATGTCATGAAACGCCGGGCCGGCGACCTTTTCGAGCAGCATGCTGGCAAACTGGTACCGCAGGCTCAATTCCACTTTGCAGGCGTTGTCGGAAAGCGCGGTGAACGCCCAGCTTCCCTCGAGGCTGCGAAAGGGTCCCGACACCAGTTTCATTTCGATGCGTGCGTCGGGCCGATTGAAATTTTCAGTCGTGAATTGCTTTTTCATCCCGCGAAAGCTGACGTGCAATGTGGCGACGGTCCGGCCCGGTTCGCTCACGGAAACGACCGCCCGGTCGCACCAGGGGAGGAACTGCGGGTAGGATTCCACGTCCGCGACCAGCGCGTACATTTTTTGTGCGCTGTGGGCTACCAGCGCCGATCGGTCGACGGCTGTCATCGTTGTAGAATCGAGCAATCATATAAGGAAACCTCCCAGCGTGACGATCGTCGAAAACCGCAAGGCGTCGCATGAATATTTCATCGAGGAGCGTTACGAGGCGGGTATCGCCCTGGAAGGCTGGGAAGTCAAGGCCATCCGCGCGGGACGCGCGCAACTGAAGGAAGCCTACGTGATCGTGAGCAACGAAGAGATCTTCCTCATCGGCGCGCACATCAGTCCGCTCGAAGCTGCGTCCACCCACATCCAGGCCGATCCGGTGCGCACGCGCAAGCTTCTGCTGCACGCCGAGGAAATCCACCGTCTCATCGGCAAGGTCGACCGCGCCGGATACACCCTGGTGCCGATCGATCTGCACTACCTGCGCGGGCGCGTGAAGATCAACATCGGCCTTGCAAAAGGCAAGAAACAGTACGACAAGCGTGCCGCCGAAAAGGAAAAGGACTGGAAGCGCGAGCAGCAGCGCCTGCTGCGTTCGCGGTGACCGGCCGTAGTACTAGGTCGCCGTCACCTTGGCTTTGGCCGTCGTGTCGGCCTCGCGTGATAGCTGCAGCCAGGTGTCCACAACGGTGTCGGGGTTGAGCGAGAGGCTCTCGATGCCTTCCTGAACGAGCCACTGAGCGAAGTCGAGGTGGTCGGAGGGCCCCTGCCCGCAGATACCGACATATTTCCCGGCCTTGCGGCAGGCCTGGATCGCCAGTCGCAGCATGGCCTTCACCGCGGGATCGCGTTCGTCGAACGCGTCCGCGACGAGACCCGAGTCGCGGTCCAGGCCGAGTGTGAGCTGGGTGAGATCGTTCGACCCGATCGAGAATCCGTCGAAGTGCTCGAGGAACTGCTCGGCGAGCACCGCGTTCGAGGGCACCTCGCACATCATGATAAGCCGCAGCCCATTGTCGCCGCGCCGCAAGCCGTTCTCCGCGAGCAGCTCGATCACCTGGGCGCACTCGCCCAGCGTGCGCACGAACGGCACCATGATCTCGACATTGGTGAGGCCGATCTCGTTTCTCACCCGGCGCATCGCCTGGCATTCCATCTCGAAGCAGTGGCGGAACGACTTGGCGACATAGCGCGACGCGCCGCGGAAACCGAGCATCGGGTTCTCCTCGTCCGGCTCGTAGCGCGCACCCCCGATCAGTTTCTTGTATTCGTTCGACTTGAAGTCGGACAGGCGCACGATCACCGGCTTCGGCCAGAACGCGGCCGCAATGGTAGCGACGCCCTCGGTCAGCTTTTCCACGAAGAAGGCGCGCGGATCACGATAGCCGCGCGCCGCGTGCTCCACTTGGCGCTTCAACTCGGCAGGGAGATCCGGGTACTCGAGCACCGCCCTGGGATGCACGCCGATCATGTTGTTGATCACGAACTCGAGGCGGGCGAGACCGACTCCCCAGTTGGGCAGCGCCTGGAAGTCGAACGCGAGGTTCGGATTGCCGATGTTCATGGTGATTTTCACCGGACATTTCGGCATTTCACCGTGGTCCCGCGAGGTGACTTCGATCTCGAGGATGCCGCGGTAGACGTTTCCGGTGTCCCCTTCGGCGCAGGAAACGGTGCACGCCTCGCCGTCCTTGAGCGTGGCGGTGGCGTCGCCGCAGCCCACCACGGCGGGAATGCCCAGCTCGCGCGCGATGATAGCGGCGTGGCAGGTCCGGCCGCCGCGGTTGGTGACGATGGCCGCGGCGCGCTTCATCACCGGCTCCCAGTTGGGGTCGGTCATGTCGGTCACGATGATGTCGCCGGGCTTGATGCGCCCCATCTCGGAGGCGTCCTTGACCACGCGCACGGTGCCCGCGCCGATCTTGTGACCGATCGCGCGGCCCGTGGCGAGGACTTCGGAGGTCTGCTTCAACAGGAACCGCTCCTGCCCCTCCGCCGATTTGCGCGATTTCACGGTCTCGGGTCTCGCCTGCAGGATGTAGATCCTGCCGTCGGAGCCGTCCTTCGCCCACTCGATGTCCATGGGCCGCTGGTAGTGCTCCTCGATTTTGAGTGCGAAGCGCGCCAGCTCGATCACGTCCTCGTCGGTGAGGCAGAAGCGGCCGCGGTCGGCCTCGGGCACGTCCAAGGTCTTCACCGAAAGGCCGGCGGAGGCTTGCTCGGCGAATACCATCTTCTGCAATTTCGAGCCCAGGCTGCGCCGGATCACGGGAAATTTTCCTCCGCGCAGCATCGGTTTATGCACGTAGAACTCATCGGGGTTGACCGCGCCCTGCACGACCATCTCCCCCAGACCCCATGAGGCGGTGATGAAAACCACGTCGCGGAAGCCCGATTCCGTATCGAGGGTGAACATCACCCCGCTCGCGGCGAGATCGCTCCGCGCCATGCGCTGCACGCCCGCCGAGAGCGCCACCGCCGAGTGCCCGAATCCCTTGTGGATCCGGTAGGAGATGGCGCGGTCGTTGTAGAGCGAGGCGAACACCTGCTTGAGCGCGGTCATTACGTTGGGGAGGCCGCGGATGTTGAGGAAGGTCTCCTGTTGGCCGGCGAAGGAGGCGTCGGGCAGGTCCTCGGCCGTGGCGCTGGAGCGCACAGCCACCGACACGCTCTCGTCTCCCCCGGTCAGCGCCTCGTACGCCTTCCCGATCTCGGCCTGGAGCTCTTTCGGAAGGGGCGTTGCCTCGATCCAGCCGCGAATCTGCGCTCCGCAGCGCTCGAGCGCCCCGACGTCGTCGGCATCCAATCCCTTCAGGCGCGCTTCGATGCGGGCGACCAAGCCGTCCTGGTCGAGAAACTCCCGGAACGCATCGGCGGTGGTGGCGAACCCTCGCGGCACCCGGATCCCCGCCTGCGAAAGCTGGCCGATCATCTCGCCCAGGGAGGCGTTTTTCCCACCGACCTGCTCGATGTCTCCCATTCCGAGCCGGTCGAAATTCACTACGTATTTGAGCCGGGCCATGAAACCGTTCTTCGTCGCGGTTGAAGGATCATCCTGAAACCGTTATGTTACAGGCAGCGCATCTTCGGCGCAGCCCAAATACCTCCCCTGGCCTTATGCCCGACCGCCACCGAACGGTCTTCTTCGTCTCCGATGGGACCGGGATCACGGTCGAGATGCTCGGCCACAGCCTGCTTACGCAGTTCGATGGCATCGTGTTCAACCAGATGACCGTCCCCTTCATAGACTCGGTCGAGAAGGCCCAGGCCTGCGTGAGCCGGATCAACGAGGCCTCCGCCGCGGGAAACGGCCGGCCCGTCGTCTTCACCACGCTGGTCAACGCCGAAATACGCGAAACGATACGCAAGGCCAACGCATTCGTGCTGGATTTCTTCGAGAGCTTCCTCGATCCGCTCGAAGCGGAGTTCGGGGCGAAGTCCACGCACACGGTCGGCCGCTCGCACAGCACGCGGGACGCAAAGGGCTACACCCACCGCATCGAGGCGATCAATTTCGCCCTCGCCCACGACGACGGCGCCTCGTCCAGGGACCTCGGCACGGCGGACGTGATCCTGGTGGGGGTGTCGCGCAGCGGCAAGACGCCGACCAGCCTGTATCTATCGCTGCAGTTCGGGATCCGCGCGGCGAACTGCCCGCTCATCCCGGAGGACTTCGACCGGATGAGCCTGCCCACCGCGCTCCAGAGCTACCGCGGCAAGCTTTTCGGCCTGTCCATCGCGCCGGAGCGGCTGCGGGAGATCCGCAACGAGCGCCGGCCCAACAGCAAGTACGCCGACCTGGAGAATTGCCGCTACGAAGTGCAGCAGGCGGAAAAATTGATGTCGCGCGAAGGCATACGCTGGGCGAACTCGACGACGAAATCCATCGAGGAAATCGCCACGACCATTATGCAGGAGTTCAAGCTGGAACGCAGGGGGTATTAGGTTGCGCTCCGCTGACGAATCTGCTCGAACAGGCAAATCGCCACCGCTGCGGCGACGTTCAGCGACTCGGCGGGACCGGGCATGGGGATGCGCACCCGGTGAGTGGCGAGCTGTCTGACGCTCTCGGACAATCCGGCGCCCTCGTTGCCGAACAGCCAGGCGACCGGCCCCTTGAGGTCGAGCTCGTAGAGGGACGCTCCAGCTTTCGGCTCCGTGGCGATGATGCGTCCTGAAAACGCGCGCGCGATTTCTCCCAGATCGATATCCTCGAAGATCGCCAACGAGAAATGCGCGCCCATGCCGGCGCGGATCACCTTCGGGGACCATGCGAACACCGAGCTCTTCGACAGGAAAACCTGTGGCACGCCAGCCGCAACCGCCGTCCGAAGCATCGATCCCAGATTCCCGGGATCCTGGATATTTTCCAGCAACAGGCAGCTCGAAATACTCCGTGGCATCGGGCTCGGCAGGGGCGTGCGGATGACCGCCGCGATTCCGGCCGAGCTCACGAGCTGCGACACTCTCTCGAGAAGCGCGTCCGCGAGAGCCAGGCGCGATTTCGCCGGTACGTTCTCGAAGAAGTTGCGGATTTCCGGCCTGGCGAGAGCGGTCTCGCTCGCAAGTATCATCTCCGCGATACCGCCGCTGTCCTGATACGCCCGCACCAGATGCTCCCCTTCCAGGATCGTGCTGCCGGTCCTGCGGCGCTCCCGCGACGAGCCGGCAAGCCGGATCAGGGCCTTGACCTGCGGGTTGTCCCTCGAGCGGATGGATTTCACTCGATGGCGCAGGTGCGGAACCCGGCAAAGATGTCGCCGCGTTCAGGCTGGTAGAAATTGCGCCAGGTATTCGATATCAGGCGCGCCGGAGTCGCGAAGCTGCCGCCGCGCAGGACCTTGTGGGTCGCGAACCAGGGCTCGGAGTATTCGATGTACGGATCGCGCACGAAGCCCGGATAGGGATCGAAGGGACTCGAGGTCCACTCCCAGACGTTGCCGAGCATTTGCCGGCAGCCGCTCGAGCTGTCCCCGGCCGCGAAGGCACCGACCGGAGCGCGGCCGCTCCCGTCCAGGTTCGCGCGAACCCCATCGTCGGCGGTGTCTCCCCAGGGGTAGCGCCGCTTTCCGGACTCGCGCGAAAACGATGCCGCCATCTCCCATTCCGCTTCGCTCGGCAAACGCCGGCCGGCGTAACGGCAATAGGCATTTGCCTCGTGCCAATTCACGTGCATCACCGGGAGATCGCCGTCCAGCCTCACCTCCTCGTCGAAGCAGCGCTCCCGCCACTCGTCGTCCCGCTCGACCCAGTAGCGAGGCGCGCGCACTTCGCCCTTCCAGTCCCAGCCTTCGGGCGACCAGAGATCGCGGCGCCGATAGCCGCCGTCGCGAACGAATTCCAGAAATTTCGCGTTCGTGACCGGCACCCGGGCAATGCGAAAGGGTTTCAGCTCGACCCGGTGCGCCCACTTTTCGTTGTCGAAATGAAAGCCGGAGTTTCGCGCCGCACCGAGCAGAAACTCGCCCCCGGGCATCTCGACGTCACCGTCGAGGGCGCCCTTCCCCGCATTGTTCCGCTCCAGCGGGTCCGCGTAGCCGAGCGTCTGCCGCGTATAGTGAAACGCTTCCGCATGCATGTCCTCGTGGAAGAACACCAATTGCACGAAATAGAGAAACCACTGGTTGTCCGGCTCCCTTTCGAGGCGCGCCAGCACGCGCTCGAGAACGCGATCCTGATATTCGAGCGTGGCCGAAAGGCGAGGCAGAGGCAAATCCCAGCGCGTGTCGTGCTCGACCTTCGCGGAATCGTAGAGCGCGTCGGCACCCTCGAGCAGGCTCTCCGAGAGCGACTCGTCGGCGCGCAGCCTCAGGCACCAGCGCTCCTGGAACCAGGCGACGTGCCCCAGCTCCCACAGGACGGGATTGACGATCGCGAGCTTTGGACCGAACAATTGCGGACCCTCGAGGTCGCGGGTGAGGAGCCGGGTGCGCCGCCTGGCATCGCGCAATTGCTGCGACAGAGATTCGACAAACATGGGAGAGTTCAAACATAGCATGAAAATCGCGCTCATTACCCCTGCCGGGGTGCGGTCCCGAAGCGGCAACCGCCATACCGCGACACGCTGGGCCGCGATGCTGCGCTCGCTCGGTCACCGGGTCCGGATTTCGGTTCGCTGGGACGGCCGGGCGGCCGACGCGATGATCGCGCTGCACGCGCGGCGCAGCCACGCCTCGATCGCGCAATTCAGCGAACGGTTTCCCGACTCGCCCCTGGTCGTCGTTCTGACCGGCACGGACCTGTACAGGGATATCCGCACGGATCGGGATGCGCAAGCCTCGCTTGTGCTCGCGGACCGCCTGGTCGTGCTGCAGGACATGGGGACGCTCGAGCTTCCGGCACGGTTCAGAGGCAAGACCCGTGTGATTTATCAGTCAGCCGAAGTCCACGCCCCGCGCGAACCGCCTTCGCGCCGTTTTCGCGTCGCCGTGATCGGACATCTGCGGGAAGAGAAAGACCCTTTCCGCGCGGCGCTCGCCCTCGCCCACCTGCGCGACCTGCCCGAGCTCGAGATCGTGCAGCTCGGGGAAGCGCTTTCGCCCGAGATGGCGCGCAGCGCACGGCGTCTGGCGCGCGCCGACCCGCGCTATCGCTGGCTCGGGAACGTACCGCACTGGGTCGCCATGCGCTGGCTCGCGCGCAGCCATGTGCTGGTGCTCAGCTCGCGCATGGAAGGCGGCGCCAACGTCGTCTGCGAAGCGGCGGCCGCGGGCGTTCCGGTGATCGCATCCCGGGTCTCCGGAAACATCGGCATGCTGGGCCGCGGCTACCCCGGCTACTACCGTCTCGCCGACGAGCGGGCTCTCGCCCGCCAGCTACGCCGTGCGGCCCTTGACCCCGCCTATCACCAGCACCTGGAGCGCCTTATGGCGACGCGCCGGCCGCTGTTTCGGCCGGCTGCGGAGCGCGAAGGACTGCGCAGGCTGCTCGCGGACTTCGCGCCGCGCCCTCAGTCTTCGCGCTCCAGGATTTCGCGGACCGGAGCGAAGCTGCGGCGGTAAGCTTCGCATACGCCGTGCCGGCGCAGCGCGCGAAGATGCCGCGGCGTCGGATATCCCTTGTGCTCGTCGAAGCCGTATTGGGGAAAGCACCGATGCAGCCGGCACATCTCCGCATCGCGCGCGGTCTTCGCCAGGATGGATGCCGCCGCGATCACCCTCACCTTCGCGTCGCCATCGACGATCGCCCGGACCGGGAACGCAAGCAACGGGCAATGCGGGCCGTCGAACAACACCTCGTGGGGCGAGACCGAAAGGGATTCCACCGCGCGGCGCATGGCGAGGAGGCTCGCCTGCAGGATGTTCAGGCTGTCGATTTCCTCGACGCTCGCCCAGGCGACGGCCCAGGCCAGCGCTCTGCTCTTGATGAGGAGCGAGAGGCGCTCGCGCTCGCGCGGGCTCAGGACCTTGGAGTCGGCGATGCCGGCCGGTGCGCGCCGCCCCGGCTCGAACACCACCGCGGCTGCGCAAACGGGGCCTGCGAGCGGCCCGCGGCCGGCTTCGTCGACACCGCAGATCAGGCGGACTGCAGCCACGGCAGGAGCGCTTCCGTAGCGCGGGCCGCGGTGTCCCTGCGCAGAAGCCGCCGTATCTGGTCGAGGCGTTCGGGAAGCCTGCGGTTGACGACGGGATCGTTGAGCGAGTTCAGCACCGCCTGGGCCAGGTTCTCGGGGGTCGCCTGGTCCTGGAGAATCTCCGGAACGAGAAATTCCCCGGCGATGATGTTGGGAAGGCCGACCCACGGCAGAGTTCCCATCTTCGACATCATGCCGTAGGTGAGTTGGGCCATCTTGTAGGTGATCACCATGGGCTTCCTGGCGAGCGCGGCCTCCAGCGTCGCGGTCCCGCTCGCCACGAGCGCGACGTCGCACGCGGCGATCGCGTCGCGCGCATGGCCGAACAGCACGGTGAGCGGCAATTCCCCCGCGCCGGCCTCGTACATCGCTTCCTCGAAAATCGCACGCGTTTCACGGCTCACGAGCGGCACCAGAAAATGCACGGCGGGCTGCCGCGCCGCGATCAGCTTGGCGGTCTGTATGAGGCTCGAGGCCATGTAGCGCACTTCCGACTGCCGGCTGCCGGGCATGAGCGCCACGACCTTCCGTGTCGCAGGCAGCCGCAATTGTTCCTTTGCCGCGGCGGATTCGTCCTCGTCGGAGGTGGCGTCCGCCAGGGGGTGTCCGACGTAGGCCACCGGCACTCCGGCGGCGCGGTACAGCGCCTCCTCGAACGGAAACAGGACCAGTATCTTGTCGACCGAGGCAGCGATGGCAGACATGCGTCCGCCGCGCCAGGCCCAAAGCGAAGGGCTCACGTAGTGCACCGTCGGAATGCCCGCTCGCTTCAGCCTGCGCTCGAGGCCCAGGTTGAAATCGGGAGCGTCGATGCCGACGAAAAGCCTCGGCCTCGCCGCGATCAGGCGCCGCCGGAGCTTTCGCCGGATCGCGTGGAGCTCCAGAAAATGCCGCAGCACTTCGACGTAGCCGCGCACCGCCAGTTTTTCCATCGGGAACCATGAATCGAGGCCCTGCGCCTCCATTTTCGGGCCGCCGATGCCGACGACCTGGAGTGCGGGGATCTCCCTGCGCAGCGCGGCGATCAGATGAGCTCCGAGAAAATCCCCGGAAGCCTCCCCGGCCACCATGCCCACGACAATGTGATCGCTTTCCACCAGCGGCTAGCGAACGATGCCCCGCTGCGAGCGCTCGAGAAACTCGACGAGCACCTGGAGCTCCGGCGCCTTCGCGGCCTGGCCCGCGATCCTGCGACGCGCTTCCTCGAGCGCGAGGCCGGAACGGTAGAGAGTCTTGTAGGCGCGCTTGATCGTGGTGATTTTTGTCGCCGGGAAGCCGCGCCGCTTCAGCCCTTCGCTGTTGATTCCGAACGGCTTCGCCGTATTCCCGGCGGCCATCACGTACGGAGGCAGATCCTGCAGCAGCACCGTCGCGACCCCGGTGATCGAGTGCGCGCCGATCGAGACGAACTGATGCGCCCCGGTAAACCCGCCGAGCACGGCATAGTCCCCGACCTGGACGTGACCGGCGAGCGTAGCCACGTTGGCAAAGACCGTGTGGTCGCCGACCCGGCAGTCGTGCGCGATATGCACATAGGCCATGATCCAGTTGTCGTTGCCGATGCGCGTGACGCCCGTGTCCTGCACGGTGCCGCAGCTGAAAGTGCAGTACTCGCGGATGGTGTTGCGGTCGCCGATCTCGAGGACGGTCGCCTCCCCGGCGTATTTCTTGTCCTGGGGCGGACCGCCCAGAGAGCTGAATCCGAAAATGCGATTTTGCGCTCCTATGCGCGTTCGCCCCTCGATCACCACGTGCGGTCCGATCGAGGTTCCCTCTCCGATCTCGACGTGCTCTCCGAGGATCGAATACGGTCCCACCGATACCCCGGAGGCGAGCTTCGCTGCGGAATGAACGATGGCCGTCGGGTGGATCATATCGGACGCAGCGTGCACAGGATCTTCGCCTCGGCGGCGAGGACGTCACCCACGCGCGCCTCGCAGGCAAATTTCCAGAGCCCTCGTGCGTTTCGCTCCATCGAGACCTCGAGCAGGAGCTGGTCGCCCGGGATCACCGGCCGCTTGAACCGCGCCTCGTCGATCCCCACGAAGTAGTAGACCGACTTGTCGTCCGGCTTTGCGTTCATCGTGCGGAACGACAATACGGCCGCCGCTTGGGCGAGCGCCTCGATGATCATGACTCCCGGCATCACCGGATAGTGCGGGAAATGCCCGGTGAAGAAAAGCTCGTTCATGGTGACGTTCTTGAGCGCGAGAAGCCGCTTCCCCGGCTCGCATTCGAGCACGCGGTCCACCAGAAGCATGGGATAGCGGTGAGGCAAGTACTCCAGGATCTCTCGGATGTCCATCGCTTACCTCTTTCTCTTTACGGGGAGCCGCTTCTCCAGCTCGCGGATTCGTTTGACCAGGCGGTCGAGGCCGCGCAGATGCGCGACTGTTTTCGCCCATTCACGGCTGGGTGCCGAGGGCAGCGCGCCGGTATAGGTGCCCGCGCGCGTGATGGATTTCGTCACCACGGCCGCGGCTGATATGGTCACGTGGTCGGCGATCGTCAGATGGCCGAAGATGCGTGCCGCGCCTCCGATCGCGCAGTGCGCTCCGATGCGCGTGCTGCCCGCAACGGCCGCACACCCGGCCACCGCCGTATGGGCGCCGATGCGCACGTTATGGCCGATCTGGATCTGGTTGTCCAGCTTGACGCCGTCCTCGATCACGGTGTCGTCGAGCGCACCGCGGTCGATCGTCGTGTTGGCGCCGATCTCGACGTCGTCGCCTATGAGGGCACGGCCCGTTTGCGGAATCTTGATCCAGCGCCCCGCATCGCTCGCCATGCCGAAACCGTCGGCGCCGATCACCACGCCGGCATGAATCAATGCGCGCTTGCCGATCAGGCAACGCGGATAGACGGTCACCGAAGGTCCCAGGCGGCTGTCCTCGCCGATCTCCGCGTCTTCGCCGATCGTGCAATTGGCATCGATCACGGTGCGCTCGCCCAGCCGCGCTCCCCGGCCGATATGACAACCCGGGCCGACCGTGGCGGATGCGGGGATTTCGGCGCCCGCTTCGACCACCGCGCGCACATGGACTCCCGCAACGGGACGACTCTCCGGGCCGAAAAGCTGTGCGGCCCGGGCGTAATAGACATAGGGGTCGTCGCACAAGATCCTGGGCAAGGCCGTCGCGTCCCGCTCCTCTCGCGCCAGGATCACGGCCGAGGCGCGGGTGCCGCGCAATTGCGCGCGGTACCGGGCGTGCGAAAGGAAGCAAAGGTCGCCGGAACGGGCGCTTTCCAGGGTGGCGATTCGCCGGATCTCGGCATCGGGATCGCCGATCAGCTCCCCGCCGAGCCTGGCGACGATCTCACTCAGCCGGTAAGTACGCGAGATGGATTGCGTCACGGTGAGGCCCGGCCGATTCACTTGCCCGCACGAGATTCGTCCAGCGCCTTGATGACCTTGTCGGTAATGTCGATGCGGGGGTTCGCCCACACGACCTGTTCGTTCTGAAACACGACATCGAGCTTTTCGGCCTCGGCGATCTGCTTCACCGCCCGGTTGGCGCGTTCGATCACGACTTCGAACTCTTCCTTGCGCCGGTGACCCAGATCCTCGTTGAATTCCCGCTGTCTTCGCTGAAAGTCCCGGTTGAGGTCGCCGAACTCGCGCTCGCGCTTCTGGCGCTCCGACTCCGACATCGTCACGGCGTTCTTCTCCAGGCTCTCCTGCATCTTCTTCAGCTGCTCCGCCAGCCGCGACAGCTCCTGACCGCGCGGGGCGAACTCCTGTTCCAGTTTCTTCTGGGCGCGCTGCGCGGCAGGCGCTTCCCTCAGGATCCGCTCCAGACTGACGAAGCCGACGCCCGACTGGGCGAGCGCAGGACCGGCGGCCGCGAGCAGCGCCGCCAGGACCCAACGCACGAGGGATTTTCCCGTCAAACCATTCTCCTGCCGGCAAAGACCTGCTCTCGAAAAAACAATTATACCGGTCCGTCAGAATGCGTAGCCGAGCGTGAACTGGATGCGCTGGATATCGTCCCCGGGCTTGTCGTTCAGCGGCCTGGCGAAACTGATCTTCATCGGCCCGACCGGCGAGTTCCAGGCAAAGCTGATCCCCGCCGACGCCCGCATCTGCGAAAGGTCGAATTTATCGTTCAGTCCGTAAATCTGGCCTCCGTCGACGAACGCTCCGAAGC
>Ga0137403_10006816_pt1 | contig 13015 bp, 13 predicted proteins | sample CZOMad2_1_16fung_FD_122057 | JGI IMG/M metagenome (GOLD analysis project Ga0137403, IMG submission 122057) | Vadose zone soil fungal communities from Angelo Coast Range Reserve, California, USA - CZOMad2_1_16fungal (Hybrid Assembly) | ecosystem: Environmental > Terrestrial > Soil > Vadose zone... | reverse complement strand
CAGTGACAAAGGCCGACCCGGTATGGGAGTCCCGACGCCACAATTCGGACGTTGCCGCACAGGCAACCGCCGGTGAATCGGTCCATGCTGCGTCTCCTCTAAAATCAAGCAGGGCCGGCGGGCCGGCGCAGCCGTCGCTGCGGCGGCGGCCAGGAAGCGACGCCCAGCATCTCGCCGTAGACGGGATCGCGGGCGGCGCGAATACGGTGCAGGCGGATAAAGGCCGCCAGCCGCTGCGGATGGGCGCGCCGGTAGTCGTCGAGAGCCGCCAGCATGCGGCCGCCGGCACCCAAGAGAGCGTCGGCGTGGCGGACGATGGTGCGGTTGGGCCAGGGCTTGGTGGTGAGGCGCAGCAGCTCCGCGAAGGACTGCTCGGCCTGCGCAGCGCCGTCGCGCCGCACCAGCGCGGCAAAGGCCGTGGCGGTGCTGCGGCTGACGCCGCCATGGCAATGGATGAAGAGCCGGCCGGCGGGGGCGACGAGCGCGCGCTCGATCAGCGCCAGCATGGCCGCGACGTGATCCCGCTGCGGACCGTCCTCGACGCCGGATTCGGAATCGCGGAAGCGCATGACCAGCGCGTCGCGGCTGGCGGGCTCATGGGCATAGGCCGACGGATCCGGCATGGCCGGATCGAGGATGCCGATGAGGTGCGTCGGGCGGAAGCTCGGCAGATCGGCATCGATGGTGTGCAGGCCGCCGACCTTGAGCATGAGACGGGTCGTCATGCCCGCGCGTCCGCAGCCAGCCGCTCGGCGATCGCCGGCATCGCCTCGGCCGCCACGTTGGCGAAGGCGAAGCGGAGAAACGGATCCTGCCCGCCGCCGAACATGCTGCCGGGCAGGCAGAGGATGTTCTGCCGGTCGGCGAGACGGCGCGCCACCTCCGCCGCCGGACGGCCGTCGAAGGGGTGGCGGACATAGGCGAAATAGGCGCCGGAACTCACCAGCTCGTAGCCGATATCGTTGCGGCGGAAGACATCGCGCAGGGTCGCGAGCCGGTCGCGCATCATCGCGGCGTTGGCGCGCCGCCACTCGCCGAGCGCGCGCAGGCCGTGGATCGCCGCCGCCTGGCCGACGCGCGGCGCGCAGATGGCGACCGTGTCCATGGCCTTGGCGATCTCGGCGCCGAGCCGGCGCCCGCAGGCGATGGCGCCGACGCGATAGCCGGTGAGGCAGAAGACCTTCGAGAAGCTGTAGAGATGGACCAGCGTGTCCGGCCAGGCGGGATCGCCGAACAGCGCGTGCGGTGGCGCATCCGTCGCAAGGAAATCGCGGTAGGTTTCGTCGATGACGAGCGCGAGGCCGCGCGCCTGCGCGAGGCGGTAGAACGCCGCGAGGACGTCGGGCGGATAGACCGACCCGGTGGGGTTGTTGGGCGTCACCAGGACGATGGCGCGCGTGCGCTCGGTGATCAGCCGCGCCGCATCCTCCGGGTCGGGCACGCCGCCGCGCTCGGGTCGGAACGGCAGATGCACGGCGCGGATGCCCTGCATATCGAACCACATCTGATGATTGAAGTAGTAGGGCAGCGGCAGGATGATCTCGTCGCCTCCTTTCGCCAGCGCCAGGGTGGCGAGGCAGAAGCCCTGGTTGCAGCCGGCGGTGATGACGATCTGCTCCGCCGCGACGGCGGCGCCGTAGCGCGCGCCGATGTCTTCAGCCAGGGCCGCGCGCAGTTCCGGCAGGCCCTCGATGTCGGTGTAGCGCGCCATCGTCGGCTCACCGATGCGAGCGGCGAGGTGATCGGTGAGTTCCTTGGCCGGCGGATAGCCGGGCACAGCCTGCGACACGTCGATCAACGGCTTGCCGGCCGGAAACTCGCGCCCCTTGATCCAGCCATAGGCCTCCGCGATCGGCGGCTCGGCGACGGCGGCGAGAGCGGGATTGACGCGTAGCGGCATGGCCGCAGATGTAGCGGACGCGGGCAGGCCTGTCACCTGCGACAGAGCGATAGGTCGAGCGTCACGGTCGGGCCTTAGCTCACGATTCACCACAAAGACACAAAGACACAAAGAAGGAGCAGCAACGATTGTCTGTAAGGAGCATGTCCGTGGATGCGCCCAACGGCAGATTCAACGCGATCGCTTTGTGTCCTTTGTGTCTTTGTGGTGAAAGCCTTTCTGCGGAATGGCGAGTGTCAGGTTTCGAACTGCAGCACGCCGAAGATCATGTTGACGTCGTCGTTGTTCTCCGAGAGCGGCATGGAGATGTCGCGGTAGTTCTGGATCCAGCCTTTGAAGCCGACATAGGGAATGTGGCTGACGATCGGTCGCTTCTCTTCGAGGATGCGCACGGCGGTCTTCCAGATTTCGCTGCCTTCGCTCTGCTGGGGCAGCGCGCTGAAGCGCTCGCCGGTACGGTCATGGCCGAAGCGCGCGGCGACGGCGGTGCCGACCAGGCGGTAGCGGAAATCCAGCGGCTCGCGCTCCACATCGATCAGCACGACATAGGGCAGGAGATCGAGGATTTCCGTGGGCTCGATGTCGCGGCGCGCCGGCATGCGGCGAGCCCCGCGTTTGCTGTCCCAATAGTCCAGGCCGTGCTCGATCAGGTTGGACACCCTGCGGGACGCTCGATTGGACATGACAGCACGCATTACTCCGTGTTTGATAACGCCATCGGATCGCAAGAGGACGCACCCATGGGCATCTCCTGGCTCGACCATGTGAACATCCGCACCGCCAACCTCGCGGCCATGTCGCGCTTCTACGCGGACATCCTGGGCCTGCCGAGCGGGCCGCGGCCCAATTTCCGCTTCGGCGGCGCCTGGCACTACTGCGGCGACCGCGCGACCGTGCATCTGGTCGAGGTGCCGAAGGCGCCCGCCGCCGACGAGCTGCGCCTCGAGCATTTCGCCTTCCGCTCCTTCGGCTTCGCGCCCTTCCTCGATCGCCTGCGCAAGGCCAGTGTTTCCTACGACATCTCCGTCGTGCCCGGCCTCAACATCCGGCAGGTCAACATCTACGATCCCGACGGCAACCATATCGAGGTGCAGTTCGGCGCGGACGAGCAGGCCGAGATGGGATCCTTCGAGGGGCGGGCGCCCTAGATCAGTTGGGCATCGCCACGGTCATGTAGGGTGCCGGCGCCTTCTCGCTCGCACCGGTCAGCGGCGCCGCCGCATGGTCGACAGCCGGCAGGCTCTTCAGGTAGACGGCGATCGCCTGCACGTCCTGATCCGTCAGCGTCGCGTAGGAGCGCCAGGGCATGGCCGGCGCGAGTTCGCGTCCATCCGGGCGGGCGCCGGTGCGGAGCGCCGTCACGATGTCCTGCTCGCTCCAGGCCCCCAGACCCGTCTTCCCGTCGGGTGTGAGGTTGGGCGGATAGAAGATGCCGAGGCCGGGAATCTCGAAGCCGATGTCGGAACCCGCGAGGAAGTGCGTGGGATCCGGCTGGCCGGCGAGCGCGCCCGTCGTGTGGCAACCCGTGCAATCCATGGTGCCCACGAGGTACTTGCCGCGCTCGCCCGACGATTCCGCGCGCGCGGCGCCGAAATCAGCGACCGTCAGCATCGCCGGCACCACCATGCATCGTGCGATCTTGTTCGCCATGTTCGCCTTCACCGTCTCTTCGTCGGCTACGCCCGGAAACGCGGCCGCTTTCCCGCGGATGGTTGCCGCAGGAGTTCGCGCCTCGTCGCCGTGTGAGTTATCGCGGATCAGCGTTTCTATCGCATTTCGCGGAAGCGGGATTCCTGTTTCGATTGTTTCGTGTGACTCGGTCAGCGGCGTTACTTCGACGCCACGATCTCCTGCTTGCGCCGCGCGACGTAAGCCTCGAGTTCCTCGCGAATGGCGGGATCGAGCGGCGGCTGCTCGTAGTTTTTCAGAAGCTCCCTCCAGATCGCGTTGGCGCGGCGCGTGCCGTCGAGCGCGCCGGCCTCGCGCCAGGTCTCGAAATTTCGCCAGTCGGACAGCAACGGCTGGTAGAACGCGTCCTCGTAACGCTCGAGCGTGTGGGCGGCGCCGAAGAAATGGCCGCCGGGCCCCACCTCGGCCATCGCGGCGAAGCCGAGCGACTCCTCGTTCACCGCCATCGGCGTGACGAACGCCGCCATCATCTGCAGCATTTCCGCATCGAGGATCAACTTCTCGAATGACGCCGTCAGGCCACCTTCCAGCCAGCCGGCAGCCTGATAGAGCAGGTTGACGTGCCCGGAGAAGCAGGCCCACAGCGACATGGCGGACTCGTAGGCGGCCTGCACGTCGACGGCGTTGGAGGCGTTCACGTTGCTGGAGCGGAACGGCAGCCGGTAACGCCGCGCCAGCTGGGCGCCCGCCAGCACGGCCTGGGCGTATTCGGGCGTGCCGAAGGCCGGCGCGCCCGTGCGCATGTCGACGTTCGAGGTGAAGCCGCCATAGATCACGGGCGTGCCGGGATTGATGGTCTGGGCGAGGGCGATGACCGCCAGCGCCTCGGCGTTCTGCTGGGCGAGCGCGCCGGCGATGGTGACCGGACTCATGGCGCCCGAGAGCGTGAACGGCGTCACCACCACCGCCTGACCGGCGCCGGCATAGGCCGTGAGCCCTTCGGCCATCGGGATGTCGAGGCGGAGCGGCGAATTGGTGTTCACGATGGTCATCTGCGCGGGCGTGCGCGCCATCTCCGCGCTCGTGAGGCCGAGCGCGATGCGGTTCATCTCGATGGCGTCGACGGCGCGGCCGCTGCCGAGCGCCCAGCCCTGCCAGGTCTTGTCGGTGAGCGTGATCTGCGCCAGGTAGAGATCGAGGTGGCGGCTCTCCGCCGGCAGGTCGAGCGGCTCGACGGGGCCGCCGCCTTCCTGATGGATGATGTTGAGCGACTGCACCAGGCGGATGAAATCGCACATGTCGGCGTAAGTGCCGTCGCGCCGGCCGCGATCGAGATCGCTGATATAAGCGGGGCCGCCGACCGAGGAGATTACCACGCGGTTGCCGCCGAGGGTCACGCTGCGGGCCGGATTGCGCGCGCGCAAGGCGAACGACGCCGGCGCCCTGGCAATGGCTTGTTCGATGAAGCCGCGGTCGAAGCGCGCGCGCTGGCTGGCGTGATCGACGTCGACTCCGGCCGCCTTCAGCAACGCACGCGTGGGCTCGTGCAGCACCTCCATGCCGATCTCTTCGAGCACCTTGAGCGAGGCCAGATGGATCGCCTCGACCTGATCGGCGGACAGGACTTCGAAGGGCCGATAGGGCACGGTGATTTCGCGCCAGGGCAATTGCCGCAGGCGCTGCGCCGTGCGGCGCTCGCGGCGCCGGGGTGTCGCATCACTCGGTCGCGATGTCGCTTCGCTCATGGGACCACGCGTTCGCGGCGGAAGGGCACGTCGCCCGTCGACGGCTCGTCGAGCGCGCGGGCGAAGCGGTGGCCGCCATACACCGCATGCACGATGGCGCCGGGCACCAGGCAGTCGCCGATGCGCGTCACCGATCCGATGCCGGCCGCCGCGAGCGCCGCCGGATCGGACTGCAGCTCCCGGTAGAGCGTGTCGTCGGGCTGTCGCGACGTGACCAGCAGGAGCGTCGCGCAGGCGCGTGTCTGCCGCCGGCCGGTGTGAATATGCTCCAGAGTCGCCGCGTCCGCTTCGGCGCCGACGAGATCGTGGAACGGCAGGATCTCGACCCCGAGCCGGATCAGCTGCGCCTGTACCCTGGCCTGTTCATCGGTCATGCGCGTCCAGGTCGAGGCCTCGGCGGCGGGAGTCGCCAGCGCTACGGCGTGGCCATCGCGCCGCAGCTTCTCCGCCAGCACGCCGCCCATGTAGTAGTGGTCGTCATCGAACACCAGGACGGGACCGGCGACCGCGACGCCGGCCATCACATCGCCGGGCGTGACGATATTCGCGTGATCGAGCCCTTCGATCGGGTGGTGGTGGCGATAGCCGACACCGTCGCGCCGCCAGGCCGCCCCCGTTGCCACGACCACATGATCGAATCCGAATTCCATCACCTGCGCCGCCGTCAGCAGGCTGGCGGGAAAGACTTCAACGTTGGTCAGGCGCTGCAGCTGGCCGAGCCGGTAGTCGCGTACGCGCGCCCAGCTCGACAGGCCCGGCAGCCTGCTCTCGCGCGTCACGCGGCCGCCGAGCTTGGTGGCGGCCTCGGCGAGCGCCACGGCGTAGCCGCGCTTGCCGAGGGCGACGGCGCATTCGAGTCCGGCCGGGCCGCCGCCGATGACGAGGATCTTGGCCGGGCTTTTCGCGGGCGCGATGCGTTCGGGATGCCAGCCGCGCCGCCACTCCTCCCCCATGGTCGGGTTCTGCGTGCAGCGGATCGGCACGCCCTCGTTGTTGCCGGAGCGGCAGATGTTGCAACCGATGCATTCGCGAATCTCGTCCTCGCGACCCTCGTCGATCTTGCGCGGCAGGAAGGGATCGGCGATCGACGGCCGCGCGGCGCCGATGAGATCGAGCAGGCCCTTGCGGATCTGACCGACCATGGTGTCGGGCGAGGTGAAGCGGCCGACGCCGACCACCGGCTTGCTGGTCAGCTGCTTCACCAGGGCGACATAAGGCGTCTGGTAGCCTTCCTCTGAAAACCGCGCGCTCAGGGAGTCGTTGTCGACGTCGCTGACATTGACGTCCCACAGGTCCGGCAGCTCGGCCAGCATGGCCACGATCTCGCGGCCTTCCGCCGCGGCGGTCACGCCCTCCGGGCCCATCAGCTCGTCGACGGCGAGCCGCACCGCCACCGCGCAGCGATCCCCGATCGCTGCTTTCGTCTCTTCGATCATCTCGCGCAGCAGGCGCACGCGGTTCTCGAGGCTGCCGCCATATTCGTCGCTGCGCTGGTTGTAGCGGCGGGCGATGAACTGGAACGGCAGGTAGCCGTGACCGGCGTAGACATAGACGATGTCGAAGCCGGCCGTCGCCGCACGCCTTGCCGCCGCCACCTGCCAGCGCCGGAGATCGCGGATGTCTTCCTTGTCCATCGCCCGCGATTGGATCGGATGGATGAGATGGAGCGGCAGACCCGAAGGAGAGAGCGGCGGCTCGCGCGTGTAGCGGTTCGGCGCATGATGGCCGCCATGCCATAGCTCGACGCCGGCGAGCGCGCCGTGGCGGTGCACGGCCTCCGTCATCCGCGCCTGCGCCTTGACGTCGTCGTCGTCCCACAGCGTGGCGAACGCGAAGGGGCCGTCATCGGCGGTCGGATGGATGGAGCAGTATTCGGTGCAGACCACGCCCCAGCCACCCTCGGCCTTCACTTCGCGCATGGCGGCCAGGGTCTGCGGCAGCGCATAGCCCATGCCCGAGCAGTGCGGCACCTGGTAGAATCGATTCCTGGCCGTCACCGGCCCGATGCGGACCGGCTCGAACAGGATGTCGTAGCGCGGATTGCGCGGCACGCGGCGGCCCCCCATAAGCCGCCGAACGCTACAACGGCGCCGCTATGCCGACTTGCGCGATTCCGTCACGCCGTGGCGCGGAATCGCCTGTACGGCTTCAGATTTTGAGGTGCAGGAACGGGCGGAACTTGTCGTCGAGGATCTGAGCAGGCGCGGTCCGTCCGTCAGTAGAGGCCGGGGATGACCCGCGCGGTACGGCGGGCGTAGTCGTCATATTCCGGGAAGGCGCCGCGCAGCACGCGCTCCTCGTTCTTCATGCGCTGGAACTGGCAGCAGATGTGGAGCAGCAGCCACAGGACTGCCCACACGGAGGCGAAGGGCAGCGTCAGGCCGATGACGCCGATCTCCTCGAACAGATAGACGGGATGGCGCAGGAAGCGGTAGGGACCGCCGGACACCAGGCGGCGCGCCTCCGGCATGATGCTGGCGGAGCGGTTGAGATAGCTGAAGGCATAGACGGCGAGAGCGGAACCGATCGCCAGCAGCATCAAGGACACGGTGTTGACCGACACCGTGTCGGGATTGCGGGGCAGCAGGGTCATGAAGCTGGGCATGCAGGTGCCGACGAGCGCGAACAGCCGGGGGAGGATGCCGGACGACTTGGCCACCGGCCGCAGCCGCACGATAATGACAAGGACGATCAGCGACAGGAACATGATCAGGGTCAGGCGGGCGACGACCGCGGTGGCGAAGAACAGCAGCGAATGATCGGCACGGGCGTCGAACAGTTTGATCAGCCCGATGCACTGCTTCAGCATGAGGAGGCCGTGGAACGTCACGGCGGCGCCGCGCATGGCCAGGTCCCAACCGCGGCTCCACATCATCCGCTGCAAGAGGGCCTCGAGCGGCAGCTGCGGCCGCAGCTCGGTGGTCTCGGACCCGCCGGACATGGCGACTCCTACGGCGCGACGCGCAATAGCCGCGCGACGGCGGGGCGATCGAGCAGCCAGCCGACGGTGAACCAGATCGCGACCGTGCAGAGAATGCCGGCATAGCCGTCGATGGCGTAGTGCCAGCCGAGATGGACCGAGCCGATCAGGATGAGGGCGGCGAATCCCGCCAGCAGGATGCCGAGCCAGCGGCGGACGGCGAAGCCGACGAGCATGTAGGAGAAGGAGGTGGCGACGTGGAGGCTGGGCATGGCGGAGATGCCGGCGCCGATCTCCGTGCCGTTGCCGGCATAGGCCTGCCACAGCATGTCCTGGACCTGCAGGGACAGCACGGGCACCATCTCGTTGGCCTGCCGCAGATAGGCCATGAGCGGCGCGAAGGGATCGGGCAACCCGGTGACGCGCGCGAAATAGACGGGGCCGGCGGAGGAAAGCGACGTCGCGGCGAGCGTGCCGACGAGCGACCACAGCAACAGGGTCGTCAGCAGATACTGCATGCGCAGCCGCGGCCGGGAGAGCGAGATGGCCTGCCACGCCAGCACGCCGTAGGTGACGAAGAACCAGAGGTGATAGAACACCGTCACGAGCGCCGTCGCATAGGGGTAGCCGAACACCGGCTGCAGCCACTCCCAGGCAGCGTGTCCGCCATGGAGCGCGGCATCCCAGGCCGCGAGCCGGACATCCCAGGCGAACGGGTGGAACAGCGGGATCGCCGCCTTGAAATAGGTGAAGGTGGACGCGAACAGCGGAAACAGCACGAACACCGGCAGCGCCATGCAGACGCGCTCGACGGTGACGTAGCGGCCAGTGATCTCGGTCCAGAGATAGTGCGTGAGTCGCGGCGGCCTGACCTTGATGAGCACATAGCTGGTGTAGGCCAACAGCAGGCCGGCGAAGAACGCCGCGTTCACCGTCAGCAGGACGTCGCTATAGAGGCCCGGTGAGAACTGCGCTTGCACGCCGAACAAGGGCGGGAGGACGAACGCGGCGGCGACATAGAGGACGACCAGCGCCATGAAAGGCGAATGGATGCGCAGCGAACGGCCGAGCGCCGCGCCGACGTGCGCGATCCAACGCATCCGCGCCACGTCGGTAGACGCAGCGGCAAGAGGGGAGGATGCTGAAGTCAGCGGCGCGGCGATGCCGTCGGGCGGCATGGGATACCTTCGGTGGAACAGCGGGCGTATCGTCTTCGCACCCGCCCCGAAGTTAAGTCCTGAGGCTTAATGCGGCGTTAACGCCTTCGGGGTCTGTCCCGGTCCGGCCGCCGCCTGCTATAACGGCAACAACGTCCCCGTAGCTCAGCAGGATAGAGCGACGGTTTCCTAAACCGTAGGTCGCGTGTTCGAGTCACGCCGGGGACGCCATAATTTCAATATGTTGCAGGAATCATCAGCTTCTATTTTTGGGTCAGCACCCACCAGATACCCACGAGGGACTGATTTCATGGGATCAGACCATGCCGGTGATCGAAGCACAGTCCGTAGCGGAGAGGACGTAGTGCCAAAGAAACGCCGGGGCGGGGCCTTGCGGTTTCCGAATGAACTGGCGCGCCATCTCTCGCGCGCTCGTCCTCAGGTCACGCCCGCAGCCTAGACATCTGACCGTTGGAACCGTGCGCAGCCGCGCAAGGGTGATTGTCGCTACGCGTGCAATTGTGAACAGTCACGGGGGCGCCTGCCGTGTCACGATGCCATCATGAACACAGAACTGACGAACGCGTACCAGCGCTTCGCGCCCTAGTACCTCTGCACAGAGATTATGACTCGTTGACGGGATAGGCTCTGCGGAGTTTTTTGCGCGCCTTTTCGGTGGTGAACATCCATTTGATCTGGGCGTGGTCGGCATTGCGCTGCTGTTCCCAGGCGGCGATTTCGCCGATCAGTTGATCTTTGTCGTCGATACGACGGTCGAGGCATTGGCCGCGCAGCACGCCGATCTCGATCTCGACCATGTTGAGCCAGCTGGCGTGCTTGGGGGTGTGGTGGAACTCCAGGCGCTTGAGCACGCGCCGGGCTTCGGGCGCCGGGAAGGCGTCGTAGAGCGCACCTGCGGAATGGGTCGAGAGGTTGTCCAGCACCACCCGGATCACCGGGGCGTCGGGATAATGAAGATCGACCAGGTCGCGCATGCAGTGGGCGAAGTCCTGGTTGGTGCGCCGGTCGGTGATCTTCACCCGGCGCCAGGGCCGGTGGGCGTCGAGGAAGACGAACAGGTTGACCGTCCCATTGCGGCGATATTCGCAGTCGTAGCGCTCAAGCTGGCCCGACTTGGCCGGGATCGGCTGGCGCACCTCGCCGATGAGCTGGGTCGGACTTTCGTCGAAGCACACGACCGGCCGCTTCGGATCGGGCGCTTCGGCGTAGAGGTCGAGTACGTTCTCCATGCGGGCGACGTATTCGCCATCGATCTTGGGAATGCACCACATGTCCCGGCGCCACGGCTTCAGATCGTTCTCCGCCAGCCGTCGGCGCACCGTCTCGCGGGACAGGCCTTCATGCTCGGTGAGCGTGACCAGCTCTCCGGCCAAAAGCTCGAGCGTCCAGCGGGCCCGCCCTGGCGGCGGCTTGGAGCAGGCGGTCGCCACCAGCAGCGCTTCCTCCTTGCCGGACAGCTTGCGCTCGGCGCCGGGGCGCGGCTCCTCGCTCAGCGCGCCCTCCAAGTTCGCTTCCACAAAGCGGCGCCTGGTCCGATAAATGGTCGAACCGCTGACCTTCAGGGTTGCGGCGATCTGCTCGTCGCGGGCTCCCGCATCGGCAGCCAAAAGGATCTGCGCCCGCTTCAGCTTGCGCGCCGCGTGCCGGCCGCCGCTCAAAAGTGCCGCCAGCTCGTCACGTTCCGATTGGCTGAGTTCGACGCGATATCCTACATTCATCCGAGCCTCCTGGCGGTTCAAGGCGCAGATGAATCTTCAAATGAATCAAATCTTTGGCCAAAACATCCCAGCCACCGAACCCGGCTTCACCACCACACAGGGGCAGTACCTAGCCTTCATCTATGCCTATACCCGCGTGCTCGGCCGTCCGCCCGCCGAAGCCGACATGCAGCGACACTTCAAGGTCACCGCACCTTCCGTCCACCAAATGGTGCTCACCCTCGAACGAAACGGGCTCGTCAAACGCGAGCCCGGAGTCCCACGCAGCATCGAAGTCCTGATCGCTCCCGAGGCGCTCCCAATCCTACGCTGACACCCAGCGCAACCCGTCATAATCTCTGTGCAGAGGTACTAGTACGTCCCGCTCGTCGTGCTGTATAGCGAGGTCGAACAATCTCCGCGGAAGCTGATCGGCGAGCATGCTCTCTAGCTTTCCAATGGAGGATGAATCGTCGGGAAATGCATCTGGAAACCGCAGGAGCTTTTTGACCTGCGATCGTAGCTTTGCGGAGACGCTATCGTCGATTCCGAGATACCGCCTGCGGACATCTTTCAGACTGCTGTCAAGCAGGCTCCGCAGCCGCTCAAGGTCGTAGATTTCGAGGGTGTAGCCCAATTCGATCGCGTCCTTGGTGAACGCGAGTTTCATCGCGGGGCTTACCGTGACCTTACAGAAGAGAGCGATTTGACCTTCCCCCTTGTCCCTCTTGGCAAGGTCGCGCTTGAACTTCTCGCGTATCCTGCTATCGAGCGTAACGAACGCAACGCCCGAAGTCTCGCCGTCGCGGAACTTTATGTCGCGACCGCCATCCGCACCCCCGCCGGGAGCTAGCGGTTCGACGCCTGAGTATCCGAGCGAGTTCAAAACATCAGCAGCCATGCGCTCGAACTCATGCTGATTGTCAAAAGCCTCTAAAGCGTGTCGCGTGTGGTTTAGCATGAGGAGTTTGTTTTGGTCGACGTAGCGCGAAACAGCATAGGGGCAGAGTACATCTGGCGGGAAACACTCTTATTTAGGCGTTGTGTTGATATCGAGCATCAAGGATCGCTCGAACGTCGTCTACCGTCAGTGGCTGAGGGCCCTTCCGCCGTTCTCGCCAGACCGGCAGCATACGCCGATAGATGCCGAGCATCGGCCCGTGGCTGTTGAGACCACGTTGCTTGATTCCGGGATGCAGACTGTTGAAGCGGGCTAGATCGATCGTGAAGTAGTGAGCGTACGCCATCCGCTCGGTCTCATAGTTGCCGTCGAAGCCGGGGAACTCGATCTCATGTTCTTTTATCGCCGCGTTGTCTTTTAGTCTATCGAAGGCGAAACGAAGGTCGGAGTACATGTCGAGAATATCCAGAACCTCCCGACTGTCTTCTGCGCTCAAGCCATCTGCGAAGTGATCAACCAACCACCGATAGTGCAGTTCATACCCCGACTGAAGGGCCTCTACGTGCTTCAAACAATGATCACGATCCTCGGGATATAGGGCGGCGAGCGTACGATACTGATTCGCCAGAAAGAGACGCTCTTTCAGCGAAAGAGCCAATCCTCCCCGCTTGTTTGGCCCATGTTGCAGATCGTCTATTTTCTCCGCGAGCGCCTGCCGAAAAACATGGCTGACATTCAATCCATGCTTCTCCGCCAGTCCGTCGAGGCGCTCTTTGAGTTCGTCGTCAATTCGAAAACTAACCGTGGCCATTGCAATCACCGCATTGTAGGACGTGTATTGCAATTATAATACATATGCTTCTGTTCGCAAGATGTACAATTCATGAACCCAACGCGAGCCGCATCCATCAACTTCGAGGTTCACAGACGGCCAGTTGTGGCGCAGGTGCCGCAACCAACGTTCGGTCACCCACTGCGCGCGACCCGCGGCACATACGTCTCCAGCTCCGCCGCCGGCAGCTTCACCACCTGCCCGATCTCGGCG
>Ga0137403_10006815_pt1 | contig 13016 bp, 11 predicted proteins | sample CZOMad2_1_16fung_FD_122057 | JGI IMG/M metagenome (GOLD analysis project Ga0137403, IMG submission 122057) | Vadose zone soil fungal communities from Angelo Coast Range Reserve, California, USA - CZOMad2_1_16fungal (Hybrid Assembly) | ecosystem: Environmental > Terrestrial > Soil > Vadose zone... | reverse complement strand
GGCATCACATGGGGCATCACATGGGGCATCACCTGGGCCACCAGCGGGACGATCACTTCGCAAGTTGATCTTTGCTTTGCTCGCAGTGAGTCTGTGCCTCGCCTCCACAGCATTCGCGCAAGAGACTCAACGTGAGGAGCCGCAGGCGCCGAAGATAATCCGCAAGTCCGGAGGCGTGTTTCAAGGTGCGGCCACGAAGCGTGTCGAGCCTGCCTATCCGCCGCTGGCCAAGGCCGCGAAGGTGAGCGGTTCCGTGGTTGTTGAAGTGACCCTCGATGAGGAAGGCAAGGTCATTTCAGCGCGAGCTTTGTCAGGCCATCCGTTGCTGAAGGACGCGGCGGTGGCAGCAGCGCGTGCGTGGAAGTTCGCGCCCACGATGCTTGAGGCCGTTGCCGTCAAGGTTATCGGCACGATCACCTTTAACTTCTTGCTCGATGACACGGGCGAAATAGAAAAGTTGAAGCAACAACTGGCCGCCGATCCCAATTCACCTGAATTGCATTTAAAATTAGGGATGGCTTACGACTTGGACAGCCAGCCTGAAAAGGCGATAGAAGCATACAATCACGCGCTTCGGCTCAAACCCGATTATGTGAATGCCCATTTGTCACTGGGCTGCGCTTACAAGGGTCTAAGCCAATACGAAAACGCATTGGAAGCTTTCAATCGAGCACTCAGCTTGAAGCCCAAGGATGCTGAGGAAGTGTACATGGAGTTGGCTCGGACCTACCTGAGACTCAACCGGCCAGATGAAGCACTCGAGGCCGCCAATCAGGCGTTGAGCATCAAGCCTGATTTTATCTATGCGGATGAAGCGCACGCGCTGGTCGGGCTGGTTCTTGTCGGTCAAGGACGCTACAACGAGGCTCTGGACGCATTCAAGGAGGCAGCCAAGATGAGTCCCGGCATTGCTCAAATCCACTTCTACCTGGGAATGACCTATGTACTGAAGGGAGATCGGCAATCTGCAACGAAGGAGTACGAAATCCTCAAAGAGAAAGACCCAACAATGGCCGAACAGCTATTGAAACGCATCAACAACCAACAGTAGCGACACTCGGTTTAACTGTGCCAATCTCAACCGCCCCAAACTGTACGACGCTCACCTTCTCCCGAGATTAAAGAAGTTTGTATTGAGGCGAAAAGAGCAGGTGAGAAGAATGTAGCTCTTGATGAGCATCACACTGCCCATCGTGAGTCATTGGCAGGGTGTTCTGGCTCCTCCATCTGAACCGCAAAGCTGTCTTCAATAGCTTCAGCAGAGTGGCTGAATCCCGATGGAATGATCACCGCTTCATCGTGACGAACAGTCAATTGACTGTTGGCGATCTGCATTCGCCACGCCCCCTCGATCACGCGAATGAACAGCTCGCCGGTGGCAACCTCAGCGCGGACGCGCTGTCCTTTTCCGACACGCAATCGCCGGACTCGCTCGCCGGGCGGCATATTGTTTTGAACAGACGTGGGGGTGAACTTTCTCTCGACTGAATCCCATCGGTACAGCGTCATATCAACTCCTCTTGATGTCCGACAAACTTCAGTTTTTCGCCAGCTTCCGAATTCACCACTTCAACGCTCAGCGACAAACTGAAGTTTGTCGGACAATTCTAACCGGACAAAGAGGCCAGCCTCCGATGTAGCATAGACTTTAGTCTGTGCAGACTGAAATCTATGCTACACCGACGGCTGGCCAACACCACTCCGCTCACAGGTGATAAGACTTTCTTAGCCTATCATTACGCGGCAGTGGCCTCCTCCAAGTCCTCCGTCATGATCCGAATCAAATGGTGATCTTCAACCACCTTGATCTCATCGGCGAGCGCCGTGAACCGCTTGTAAATCCGGTCCAGGTCGCGTCGCGAGAATTCATAGCCCAACTGCTCGTACCTCAGCCCAAGCGCGTGCCTGCCTGAATGCTTCCCCAATACAAGCCTGCTGTCGGGCACGCCGACCGATTGCGGCGTCATGATCTCATAGGTAAGCCGGTTCTTGATCACCCCGTCCTGGTGAATCCCAGCCTCGTGCGCGAATGCATTTCGCCCAACGATCGCCTTGTTAGGCTGAACCGATACGCCGGTCAGCTCGGTCAATAACTGGCTCGCAGGATAGAGCTCGCTCGTCACGACCGCCGTCGCAAACGGCATAACATCGTTTCGAACACGCAACGCCATCACGATCTCTTCGAGAGAGGCGTTCCCGGCGCGCTCGCCTATTCCGTTGATCGTGCACTCGACCTGTCGAGCACCAGCTTCGATGGCCGCAATCGTGTTCGCGACTGCAAGCCCCAGGTCGTTGTGACAGTGAACCGAGATTGTGGCCCGTTCGGCGCCGCGCACAGTGCTTCGAATCGTCTCGATTATCTTCGTGAACTCGCGAGGCGTGGTGTAGCCTACCGTATCCGGGATGTTGATCGTGGAAGCACCCGCGTCGATCGCGGCTTCGACAACCGCGCAGAGGAAATCCAGGTCCGTGCGCGTCGCGTCTTCGGGCGAGAACTCGACGTCCTCGCACAGCGAGCGCGCGAGTCCCACCGCCTCGCGCGCTCGCTGGATCGCCTCTTCGCGTGTGATCCGGAGTTTGTGCTCAAGATGAATATCGGAAGTCGCCAGGAAGGTGTGGATGCGGGGACGGGCCGCCTCGCTAACTGCACCCCACGCCCGCAATATGTCCTCTGGGGTCGTTCGCGCGAGCGCGGCGATCGACGGCCGGCGGATTTCTCTTGCGATCGACTGCACGGCTTCAAAGTCGCCATCGGACGCGATGGGGAACCCCGCTTCAATTACGTCAATTCCCAGCCGGTCAAGCTGGCGGGCCATTCGCAGCTTCTCAGCCAGGTTCATGCTGCAGCCGGGTGATTGCTCTCCATCTCTCAGTGTGGTGTCAAAGATGATCACCTTTGAGTCTGCCATAGATACTCATCTCCTCCGGGCGCACGCCCACCGGGGCCACATGCTAGTGCCCTGAAGTGATCAAAGTCAAAGTTATAATTCTTGGGTTAGCAAGCGCTTTTGCTTATGTTATAATCGGCGGTGGTCAGCAGCCAAAGTCTTGTTAATAGGCAGGGTGATGTCCGACAAACTTCAGTTTGTCGCGAGTTGTCGCAAGCTTGTCGGGCTCAACCAGATCGGATTTGGACGAACGGCAACAAGAACGGCGACAAACTGAAGTTTGTCGGACATCACGGGGGTAAAGAATGGACCTGTTTCAACTCGAAGTGTTCGTTATGGTGGCGAGGGAAGGCAGTTTTTCGCGCGCGGCAGAGAAACTCTATCGCACACAGCCGGCGGTGAGTCAGGCGATTCGCAAGCTTGAACGCGAGGTGGGTGAATCGCTGTTTGATCGCTCGTCACGCGACGGAACTCTGACTGACGCGGGGCAGATGCTTCAGGAATACGCCCAGAAGCTTCTAAACCTGCGAAGCGAGGCGCACGTCGCGCTCAAAGAGCTGCGCGAGAACCACAAGGGGAAGCTCGCAATCGCCGCCAACGAATTCACATGCCTTTATTTGCTGCCGGTGCTGGCGGAGTTTAGGCGGCTGTATCCGATGATCAAGGTGACTGTGCTGAGGTCGCTGGCCAGCCGCATACCGGCTGATGTCCTCAAGCACGCCGCCGAACTCGGCGTGCTGTCATTCAATCCCGAAGAAGCGTCGCTCAAGTCGATCGTGGTCTATCGCGACGAGCTCGCGTTTGTAGTCAACCCGGGGCATCCGCTGGCAGCATCGAAGCAGGTCAGCATACGCCAGCTCGGCGCGGAATCGTTTGTCGCTCACAACGTGCAGTCGCCCTATCGCGCAAAAGTCCTTGAGGCCTTTAAGCGCCACAAGACTCCCCTCAACCTGGATGTCGAGCTTCCGACGATTGAAGCGATAAAGCTATTTGTGTCGCGAGGCAGCGGCGTCGCGCTCGTGCCAGGCATATGCGTTGAGGATGAGGTCTCGAGCGGCGAACTTGTCCGCGTGCCCGTGCGAGACTTGCAAATCGAACGAAAGCTGCGGCTGGTGTACCGCAAGAATGCGAGCCTGTCGCACGCCGCGCGAGCTTTCTTGAAGGTCGCAGAATCGATGGCTTCAGAAACTAAGGGTAGATACTTGTACCAGCCCGAGCGGTGAGCATCGTCTTTGCGACCTTTGCAACTTGGCGCGGACGATTTCACGCAGAGGCTGAAACTCGCGAAGTTTTTGGACACACACGCGGGGTGTGGAGTAGTATCTTGCCTCGGCACAAGCTTTGTTCGATCGGTGCGAATTACGGTTATGCCACGAACTCTATTCGACAAAATCTGGGACGCTCACGTCGTCCATCATGAACCGGGCAAGCCCGCGATTCTTTACATCGACTGCCACCTTGTTCACGAGGTTACCTCACCTCAGGCGTTCGAGGGTCTCAGGCTCGCTGGCCGCAGCGTCCGCCGCCCCGATCTTACTTTCGCAACTGCAGACCATAATGTTCCGACGTCGAGTCGCTCGCTTCCAATCGCGGATCCGATTTCCAAGACGCAGATCGACACTCTTGAAAGCAACTGCCGTGAGTTTGGCATCAAGCTTTATGGACTGGACAGCCCGGATCAGGGAATCGTTCACGTCATCGGGCCCGAATTGGGATTGACTCAACCCGGAGCGACGATCGTCTGCGGTGACAGCCACACCTCGACTCACGGCGCGTTTGGAGCGCTGGCCTTCGGCATCGGCACCAGCGAGGTCGAACACGTGATGGCGACTCAATGCCTGCCGCAGTCACCGCCGAAGACTTTTCTGATTTCCGTCGAAGGCAAGCTCGCCCGCGGCGTAACCGCCAAGGACGTCGTGCTCTATATGATTCGATCCATCGGAACCGACGGCGCGAGCGGGCACGTGATCGAATACGCCGGGGAGACGATTCGCGGGCTGACGATGGAAGAGCGAATGACTGTCTGTAACATGTCGATCGAGGCAGGCGCGCGCGCAGGCATGATCGCTCCCGACGACGTTACTTATGCCTATCTGGATGGCCGCGCGTTCGCTCCCAAGGGCAACGCATTCGAGGCGGCGCTCGAATACTGGAAGACTCTGCCCACCGACGCGGGAGCTGCGTTTGGCCGCGAGCTCGAGATCGACGTTTCGTCGCTCGCGCCTCAGGTTAGTTGGGGAACGAATCCCGGAATGGTGGCCGATGTGACCGGAGCGATCCCCGATCCGGAATTGATGCCCGACGAGAACGCGCGCAAAGCAGCTCGAGGCGCGCTCGAGTACATGGCATTGAAACCGGGGACTGCGATTCAAGAAATAAAAGTTGATCGGGTGTTCATTGGCTCGTGCACCAACTCGCGCATCGAAGATCTGCGCTCGGCGGCGAGCGCGATCAAGGGAAAGAAGGTCGCCAGTGGACTCTATGCGATGGTCGTGCCCGGTTCGCAGAAGATCAAGCAGCAGGCAGAGCTGGAGGGACTCGATCTGATCTTCAGACAAGCAGGGTTTGATTGGAGGGAGTCGGGTTGTAGCATGTGTCTCGGAATGAACCCGGACATCCTTCAGCCGGGGGAGCGGTGCGCGTCGACTTCAAATCGAAACTTCGAGGGCCGTCAGGGTCGCGGAGGCCGCACTCATTTAGTAAGCCCTGCGATGGCGGCGGCCGCCGCGATAGCCGGGCACTTCGTGGACATTCGTGAGTGGGAGTAAAGGAATTGCCAATTTTCGATTTGGTAGCCCGAGGTTAACCTGGCAATCGGCAATCGCAAATCGGCAATCGGCAATCGGAAATCAACAGATGAATTCCTTCTCAAGACACGCGGGTGTGGTTGCGACGCTTGATCGTGTCAACGTCGACACCGACCAGATAATCCCCAAGCAGTTTCTGAAGCGAATCGAACGGACCGGCTTCGGCCAGTTCCTGTTCTATGATTGGCGACTCAATCCGGACGGATCGCTAAAGCCTGGCTTCGAACTCAACCAGCCTCGCTTCCAAGGCGCGACTATCCTGGTGGCTCGCGCCAACTTCGGTTGTGGCTCTTCTCGCGAGCACGCGCCGTGGGCGTTGCTGGATTACGGATTCCGCTCGATCATCGCGCCGTCGTTCGCGGACATCTTCTACAACAACTGTTTCAAGAACGGCATGCTTCCCGTGGCGCTTTCAGAAGAACAGGTCGAGCAACTCTTCGAGCGAGCGACAGCAATGCCCGGATACGAGTTGACCGTGGATCTCGAGCGGCAGTGGGTGACCGATGATGACGGCCTCAGGTTCAGCTTCGAGGTTGATCCGTTTCGCCGGGAGTGCCTGCTAAAAGGGCTCGACGACATTGGGCTGACTCTCCAGCACGAAGATAAGATTCGAGACCACGAAGCTCGTCGCGTCGTGTTCGAGTAGGCGATGGCCATAACCTTTCCCGAACGATTCAACATGGCGACGTACTTCCTCGATGACCGGATCGAGGAAGGGTTCGGCAATAAGATCGCGGTCTATTGCGGCGCCAAACAGTACACCTACAGAGAAGTGCAGCAAATGGCGAACGAGGTCGGCAACGCGCTGTTGCGACTCGGCGTCGAGATGGAAGATCGCGTGCTGATAGTTTTGCCCGACTCGATCGAGTTCGTAGCAACCTGGTTTGGAGTTGCCAAGATCGGCGCGGTCATCACGATGGTCAACACGATCCTGCCGGCCGCCGACTACGAGTACTATCTCGACTACACGCGGGCAAAGGTCGCTGTGGTTGACGCGTCGGTGATGGAGCGATTTACTCCCGCCGCTTCGACTTCGCCGTACCTCAAGACCACCGTAGTCGTAGGCACGAAAGTGTCCGGCAGCCTTGAAGGTTTGGAAAGCCGCTCGACAATCAAGTCATATGCTCGACTGACCATGGAAATGCCTGACACGCTCGAGACCGCGCCGACCACACGAGACGACATCGCGATATGGCTTTTCACGTCGGGCTCGACCGGGCATCCCAAGGCTGCGGTTCATCTGCAACACGACTTGCCGTACAACACCGAGTGTTACGCCAAGCAGGTGCTGGGCATTACTAAAGACGACATCACGCTTTCGGTGCCGAAGCTGTTCTTCGGCTACGCGACCGGGACCAACCTGCTGTTTCCGTTTGCGGTGGGTGGAGCGACCGCGCTGTTCCCCGAGCGCTCGACGGCCGAAACGATGTTCGAGATGATTCACAAGCGCCGGCCCACGATCCTGACTACCGTGCCGACGATGATCAACTCGATGCTTCAGGTGGAAGGCGCGCGCGAACGGTACGACTTATCGTCGCTTCGCTTTTGCGTGTCCGCAGGCGAGGCGCTACCGCCCGAGTTGTATCAACGCTGGGTGGAAACCTTCGGCGTCGAGATCCTCGACGGCATCGGCTCGGCTGAGATGTTTCACATATACATCACAAACTATCCGGGCGATGTTGTTCTGGGCAGCCTTGGAAAGATAGTCCCCGGCTACGAAGCGCGCATCGTCGACGCCGACGGCCGCGACGTATCGACCGGCGAAATGGGCACGCTTCGGGTGAAAGGCGATTCGGCGGCGTTGTGCTACTGGAACGCCCACGAAACATCCAAGGCGACGTTTGCGGGCGATTGGTGCACGACGGGCGATCAGTTTCGTGTGGACGAGCGGGGTTACTACTGGTACTGCGGCCGCACAGACGAGATGTTGAAAGTCGGCGGCATATTCGTGTCTCCTACCGAGATCGAGAACTGCTTACAGGAACACGATGCAGTGCGCGAATGCGCGGTGATTGGCGCGAGCGATGAAGACAAGCTCGTCAAGCCGAAGGCATTCGTCGTGTTGGCGGAAGGCTTCGTTGAAAGCGGCGAGCTTGAGGACGAGTTGAAAGAGTATGTGAAAAGCAATCTCGCCGGTTACAAGTATCCGCGTTGGATCGAGTTTCGGGATGAGCTTGCGAAGAATGATCGCGGGAAGATCGATCGCCGAGCATTGAAGGCATAGTTATGTAGTTTGTCCGCATAGACAAATACTGTGAACTGCCATGAAGAAATGCCTTCTCGCGTTAGTAACACTCATCATCTTGGCTGAGGGATGCCATATGACCAGGCATATTCCGGCAAGCTCCTTCCTTTCTATGTTCTCTCTGGAGAGATCGGTGAAGGAGACTGCTTACAAAGGCATAAACAACTCTCCTGGTCCAGGCGGCAGCATTGGAGGAGGGAGCGGAATAGGCGGCGGAACGATTGGACCCCATGGAACCAAAGCAGGTCTCTCATCTTTTACGGGCTTTATGATCAATGAAGAGGGCGAGAACAAGTTTAACGAGAGCGAATTCATCGAAGCTCTAACCTCTCAGATAAAGAAAGAGATTGAAGACAACCATGCCAATATCACCGGAAGCGGCAGCCCGGCTTCCAATGAGTTTTACGTTGACTACAAGGATGGAAACATGAAAGGGCGTATCACGGTTTCAGGTTCGGCCGAGGGACGAGTATATGCTGTGCAGGCGAATGTCGACGAAAGCAACAAGCCGTAGCGAAGGAGTCCGGTTCACACGCAAGTGAGAAATGAAAACAATCCTTTGTATCCTCTTGATTCTCGCCCATGCCGCCGTTGCTCAAGGCCGGCAGAATCCACCGCAGTCGACCGCCATTCCGGAATCAGCAACCCGGCTCTTCAAAACAACCGGGCGTGATCGGCAATACGAATTCTCGTCTCACTTGAAGCCCTCTTATCTTAGCGGCGATTTCGACGGCGATGGCAAGCCCGACATCGCGATTCTCGTCAAACAGAAAAGCAGCGGTAAGATCGGCATCGCCGTTTGCCATTCATCCACAAACAAGGTGTTGTTTATCGGCGCAGGAACCGAAGTGGGAAACGGCGGCGACAACTTCGATTGGATGGATATTTGGAACGTAACTCCGAAAGCTACAGCCGCGAAAAAAGTTGGAAAAGCTACGGCAGCACTGCTGAAAGGCGACGCGTTACACGTCGAGAAAAGCGAATCGGCAAGCGCGTTGATTTACTGGAACGGGCGACAGTACGTGTGGCGCCAGCAGGGCGATTGATGGATGCCCTAACGCAAACTTTGTTCGTAGTTCGGCCTTCAGGCGGAAGTCTGTATGTTGGTCTCTTCGGTGAAGAGCTACGAACTTCCGCCTAAAGGCCGAACTACGAACCTCGTTGAGGAGCAACAGTGACTGATCGTCAATACCCTATTGGACGTTTCAAGCTGGACAGCGCGCCGAATGATGAAGACATTCGGCGAGCGATCGACGAGATTGCGCAAGCTCCGGCGAAGCTTCGAGCCGCGGTTGAGGGCTTATCGCCTGAGCAACTCGACACACCCTATCGGCCGGGTGGCTGGACTGTTCGCCAGGTTGTGCATCACGTACCCGACAGCCACTTAAACAGCTACTGTCGGTTCAAGCTCGCGCTCACCGAAGACGAACCAACTATCAAGGCTTACCACGAAGACCGCTGGGCGGAGCTTGACGACTCGCGCTCTGCGCCGATCGAAGTGTCGCTCGCGATGCTTGAGTCGCTTCACAAACGTTGGGTCATGTTGATGAGTTCTCTTGCACCAACGGATTTCGCGCGCACGTTTCGGCATCCCGAGATTGGGCTGGTCAGCCTGGCAAAGAACGTCTGTCTGTATGGCTGGCACGGCCGCCATCACGCCGCCCATATAACTTCGCTGCGTGAACGAATGGGATGGGACTCGTAGACGGCTATCGGCCGCTAATCGCTACGGAACTCTCTCGCCAATGTCTCGAGGCGCCATGCCTTGCGACACATTGACTGGCTACCAGGAGGATTCGTCTTGCGCAAGCTCAAATTCATCGCCATTGCCGCGAGCGTCTTGCTCGCGTTCGCACAGTCGCCAATGGCTCAGAGCCCAACCTATGATCTCGTGCTTCGAAACGGGCGCATCGTCGACGGCTCGGGCAGTCCCTGGTATCGAGGCGACGTAGCAATACGCGGCGACGCAATAGTTCGAGTCGGGCCCGCCATTACCGATTCCGCCACTCGGGTGATCGACGTCGAAGGCCAGGTAATCGCGCCCGGCTTCATCGACATTCACACTCACGCGCGCGGCGGCATTTTCGAAGTGCCCACCGCCGAGAATTACGTGCGACAAGGTGTGACGACCCTGATAGAAGGTCCGGACGGTTCTTCACCGGTTCCGCTCAAACCATTTCTTGACAGGCTCGAAGCGTTGCCGAAATCGGTGAACATCGGCAGTTTCATCGGCCAGGGTTCGGTGCGCGCGGCGGTGATCGGCAACGCCAATCGCCGGCCGAGCCCGGAAGAGCTCGAGAAGATGCGCGCGCTGGTCGAGCAAGGCATGAAGGACGGCGCGTTCGGGCTCAGCTCCGGGCTGTTTTACGTGCCCGGCACCTTCACCCCAACAGACGAGGTCGTCGAGTTGGCGCGAGTCGCCGGCCGTTTCGGAGGAATCTACATCTCGCACATGCGTGACGAGGCGGCGGGCATAGTCGACAGCGTCAAAGAGACGATAGCGATCGGTGAACGCGGCGGGCTTCCCACTCAGGTGACTCACCATAAGATCATCGGGCCGGCTAACTGGGGAAAGAGCGTCGACACGCTGCGATTGATCGACGAAGCGCGCGCTCGCGGGGTCGACGCGACTATCGATCAGTATCCTTACACCGCTTCGAGCACGAGTATTCAAGCGGCGCTGCTTCCCGCCTGGGCCCAGGAAGGCGGCCGCGCGGAAATTATGAAGCGGCTCAAGGACCCGGCTACGCGAGCGAAGATAAAAGCAGAGACTATCAGGATCATCAAAAACGAGCGCGGCGGCGGAGATCCGAAGAATATCGTCATCGCCGGATGCGGATGGGATTCGTCGCTTGCCGGCAAGAACCTGGCCGACGTAGCTCGCTTGCGGGGAATGGAGCCGACGGTTGAAAACGCCGCCGAAGCAGGCTTGTGGATCGTCGAAAGCGGCGGTTGCAGCGGAATCTTTCACGCGATCAACGAGGCGGATCTCGAAAGAATCCTCAAGCATCCGGCGACAATGATCGGTTCGGACGGCGAGATTCCGATCTTCGGACAAGCTCACCCGCATCCGCGAAGCTACGGCACGTTTGCTCGAGTCCTTGCAGTGTACGTTCGCGAGCGACACTCGATCACGCTCGAGGAGGCGGTGCGAAAGATGTCTTCGTTTCCCGCCCAGCGCCTCGGCTTGCTCGATCGCGGAATGCTGCGACCTGGAATGAAAGCCGACATCGCCGTCTTCGACCCCGCTCGCGTGCGCGACGCGGCGACCTTCGAGCGGCCTCACCAATACGCCGAAGGTGTTTCCGCGGTGATTGTGAACGGAAAAGTCGTGTTCGAACGCGGAGCGATGACCGCGGCTCGACCCGGCAAGGTCCTGTACAAACGACAATGAGCGACGCCGTGAAGAAGTTTCAGAACCAGACGTGGGAAGAGGCCCGCGAAGCCATCGCGCGCGGAGTTGTTGTGATTCTGCCGGTCGGTTCCACCGAAGCGCACGGCCCGCACTTGCCGCTTGCGACAGACGTGATCATTTCTGAAGAGATGTCGCGCCGCGCTGCAGAGAAGCTCAGCGCCCGAGGCATCGAAACGCTGGTGCTGCCCGCGATCTCCTACAGCGTGACCGAGTTCAGCGTGGATTTTCCGGGCACGATTTCAATCAAGAAAGAAACCGCCTCGGCGTTGATCCGCGACATCTGCACGTCGCTCTACGAACAAGGCGCGCGGTTGATCGCGATTGCCAATTCGCACCTCGAACCCGAGCACGTCGCTTCGATCAACGAGGCCATCGAAGCGGTGAAGCAGGAAACCGGCCGCGCGGTCGCCTTTCCCGATAAACGAAGGAGGCGCTGGGCCGAAAAGCTTACCGAAGAGTTCCGCCGCGGCGATTGTCACGCAGGCTCATATGAGACTTCGCTTGTGATGGCTGCGCGGCCGGAGCTTGTGCGAGAAGATATTCGCCAGTCGCTCGAGCGCGTGCCGATCTCGATCGCACGCGTCACGGTCTCCGAGGGCTGGTGCCCCTCGCCGACCTGGCGCGGCTTGCTCGTGTTCCAGAAAATGTTTTGCAATACGAAGCCCAAGCCTCCGCCTTCGGTGCCGAGCATTTCATCCCCTGCGCCAGGCGTGACCACGACCAGGCAACGTTATGAGACGTCGCACATTGCCAATCCCACCTGCTCGGCGTGCCACACCCAGTGGGACCCCATCGGCTTCGCCTTCGAGCACTTCGACGAGGTCGGGCGGTACCGCGCTGACGAAGGCGGCTTGGCCATCGACACCACGGGCTACGTGCTCGACAAGACCGGAAAGAAAGCGCTGACCTTCGACGGCGCCACGGATCTGGCAACACGGCTCGCCAGCGACCCGGAGGTGACCGACTGCGTCAGCGGTTTGATCAGCGAATATGTCTACGCGGGTGGCGGGGGAGTGAGCTGCCTGGCTGAGACCGCGCGGACCGCGCTGAGCAAAGGCCAATTCGGGCTGCTCGAATACCTGGCCCAGCTTTCGACGGAGCCGCAATTCAGCGAACGCACGCTGCCCTCCCCCTGATTGCGACTGAGGCGACTGAAGCGACGCGCCACGCAGCGGCTGTTGTTGAGCCGACGCGCAGCGGCTGTGGTAACCTCGAGGTATGACTAGGGGTCATCTGACTTGGTCCGCTGGATGGGTATTATTCGCCGCAGCCTGTTGTGGCTCTACGCCTCCCGCTGAGGCTCCGAGCACCGTCTCAGCGACGCCCGCAGCGACGGCGACGCCGAGCCCAACGGCAGCTCCCGACGACGCCTCGCCGAAGCCTGACGCCGAGCGCGTCCCCCCAAAAGAAGAAGTCATAGAGCCGACCTTCACGCCCGACATGTCGGTCGACGATGCGATCAAAGCCATTCCGCAATCTGCCGAACGCCTGAACGTCGATCAAGAAACGCTCAGCACGCCGTTGCAAGCGGAGTCGCTGTACGCGCCCTGCAAACCCGGCGCCGCCCACTTCACCCTGCGCATCGCTGTCTGGCGCGGAAAAGCGGTCGCGATCGATCTAACGACCAACCCCAAAAGCCCAAAGCTTGCCGAATGCCTCAA
>Ga0137403_10006814_pt1 | contig 13016 bp, 9 predicted proteins | sample CZOMad2_1_16fung_FD_122057 | JGI IMG/M metagenome (GOLD analysis project Ga0137403, IMG submission 122057) | Vadose zone soil fungal communities from Angelo Coast Range Reserve, California, USA - CZOMad2_1_16fungal (Hybrid Assembly) | ecosystem: Environmental > Terrestrial > Soil > Vadose zone... | reverse complement strand
ACTTTTTGCCGAACGTCGTCGAACCACGGTAATTAATCGTCAGGTAGGCGAATCCATGATCGAGCCAGCATTGACTCATGGGGCTGAAAACTTCGGTCATTACGGCTTCAGGACCCCCGTGCATATGCAGAATCGTGGGGAAGGGACCATCCCCATCAGGTAATCCCAACCACCCCTGAATTTCTTGACCGTCGGAGCAAGTAAATATGACGGACTTCCATGGGCGGCTCTGCGGGGCTTGGCCCGCCGACAACACCACCCGGGGCTGGGCTGCAGATTTATTTTCCAAAGCAATCAGTCGTTGAGGATGCGTGGAATTTTGCCACTCGGCAAAGACTTCCCCGTTCGGGCCAAAATAGATCCGATTGTATGCGCCTGATGGGAATTGAAGTTCTGTGATTGCTCCACTGGCGATATCGTAAGTATAAAACCGCTCTACGGCCTGGTAAACTTGCCACAGTAGTAATTGCTGACCATCGGCTGACCAGTCAACAGGTGTAATTTCTCCGTCCAGATCGTCGACACGCAGGTCGACATGATCTCCTGTTGAAGGATTCCAGATAAGTGGCCTTGGCAGCCCTGATCGGTTTGTCGTACAAGCAACTCGAAAGTCACCGGCTAGAGGCGCGAAGCGTATGGCGGTAATCCTAGATTCTGTTTCTTCCCGCAGTTCTCCGAGTTGTTTGCCGCTCCTTGTATCGAGGGCTAAAAGACTAAAGAGCAATTTACTGCCGATCCCTAAATCAACGACTGCAATCCTACCATCGTACGAGAGACGAGGTGAAAGAACGAGATTCTTGCTTCGGCAAATCAACCGCGGAGGTCCAAGAGCATCTGACGGGCCAATATCGACCGCGTACACTCGATATTCATCTGCGACTGCCGTGGTAAATGCAAGCAAGTTTCCCTCGCCGCTTAACCCCAGAGCGAATGTAGGATAGGGAGGCATGTCCGGAGTGATATCCTCAGCTTCGCCACCTTCGAAGGTTAGCCGCATGTAGTGACCAATCTCATTGCCCTTGGTGTCGACAAAACAATAGACATGACGGCCATTGGGAGAAATGACTCCGTAGAGCAGGCCTTCAAAACGATCGGTAAGCTGCCTGAGTTCCCCGGTCGGCACATCCCAAGTATAAAGTCGATAGATGCCTGATCGGTTGCTCATGACCAAGCCCCGCGTCGGCGCCAAACGAGCGATCCGCGTGCTCGTAATTACGGCGGATCGAAAGCGCTGTTTCCAAGGAGCGGAATTATCTAGCTGTGGTTCTCTGACCATAGGAACCACTCCTTGCCTTTAAGAGGCTTGGCTAAACTACTCATGCTTTCCAGCCTGGAGGCAGACTGTTTCCCATTAAACGCGCGTAGAGGATCCACTGTCCGTGATGAAGAATCTCGTGTGCAAGCATGCGCATCGAGCGCTAAAGATGTCGACCGTTTGACCGTCTCAGCGAATCGTCATGTTCTCATACACCGTTTCGATAGCCTGCGGCAATTCTCGGACAAACTCTTCGCGGTACAAGGGAGCGTGGACAGATCTTGGCGAGCTGCATCCCGAACCCGCGAGAGATTTTTGTTCGCAAAGGAATGGCAGTGATCGAGACACTAACTCTTGTGCTGGTCGCCGGTTGTGTTGCTAGCTTTCGCCTTTTCACGCGCGTCGGCCAGAGTTCCGGCAAAGTAGAAAGCCTCCTCGGGCATGCCATCGCACTCGCCTGCTAAAATCGCACGACACCCCTCCAACGTTTCGCCCAACGGAACATGGACCCCCGGCACATTCGTCCACGGCTCTGTCCAGTGAAACGGTTGGGTCAAGAAACGGTCGAGGCGGCCGGCGCGCTCAACGATCTTTCGGTCCTCGTCCTTCGGAAGCAGGTCAAGTCCCCGGCTTTCAATAATCGGCTGCAGATCTTGATAACGGCGCAGAAGATGGCGGGCCTCTGTAGCGAGCTCTTGGTGTGCTTTGCTGACTTTCCCTTCTCGCAGAAGACGAGAGCGGGAGTTGATGGGATCCACGGCAGGATAAAGCGCCCGTTTTGCCCGGCCAAAGTCGAACGTGATCACGGCACTTAGATCAGCGAGAGGCTTGGGTTCCGCGCCCGCAGTTTCGCCGCCAAAATAAATTGTGGTTATGCCAGCGTCTTTTTTTGAAATAGCTTTGAGTCGCGCCATAAAGTCTTCATAAAGAGTGATGTGATTTAGCACCAGGAAGAAAACTTCCTCGCCTTGCGCCCGCAGATCATTAGCCCTTCCTAGAGCCAGCTCCAACATTGCACCACGCTGTGTGGCTGAGTCATTAACTTTACCAAAGATGGCAGTTACGGCATCCGCTATACCTGCATCCCTGGACAGCAATTGAAAATCTCTACTTGTGAAGTTCTCGTCGTCCAGCCCTAAGCATATCGTCTGGGAACCATAGAGCGTATTCATCCTGAGCACTAATTCGGTGAGGAGTACCAATGCTCCCACATTTGAATGAGGCGTAAGAATGCCATTGTGTCCACCTCGAACCAGCGGCGCAAATAGATCGATGGCCTTTATCCCGGTCTCCATAATAGATGTGGCAGAGGCAGGAGATCTTTCAGGCGTTCGCGCTATGGCCGGCTGATCAGCTCCCTGGCCGACCAAAAGCTCAATGATACTTTTCGCGTCCTTTAGAACCGCCCAGTCCATGGGCGTACGACCGTTTTTGTCTAAAAGATCAATCCGGGCTCCGGCTTCCAACAATGCTGCCACGGCTTCACGGTAGTTCCGCATGGCGGCGAAATGGAGCGGGGTATGACCGTTGTTTGTCGTCGTGTTAGGATTGGCTCCAGTTTCAAGGAGTCGCTTAATGATGGCTTCCTGACCCATCCACACTGCTGTATGCAGCGGCGTCATGCCGTAGCGATCGCTTGGTTCTACATTCACCTTGCATGAAAGGAGAAATGCCAACAGAGCTTCTTGGCCGGTAACAGCTGCCCAATGGAGGGCCGTTCCGCCCAATGGCCAGTAGTGTCTCTCACGCGTGATGCGCGTCTGAAAACGCATCTCAAGCAGATCAGGTTGCCGTTCCACCATCGCCCTAAAACTTTCGAGATCACCCGTCCGGAGAGCGAGAAGATATTGCACTTCACTCACAAACGCGCCCGTTTGCGACGGGCGACCACCTTGAATTTGCTTCTCCATCATGGTCTCCAACCTCCCCCTGAGTTTTTTTCGAGCCGTAAACAAATGTTTCTTGATCATACTGACCGGGAGCACTAGAAACTCCTCAATTTCCTTCTGGGAATAGTCGCGGAGATAGAAAAGGGTGATGATCTGCCTTTGAGTCGCCGGCAACTCAGCGATCGCCTTGTGGATCTGGCTTTTATTTTCTGACGTTTCTAGCACTCGCATAGGATCCGGCAGTGTCGCGGCAAATTCCGCGGAATCGTCGAACGGTTGGTTTGGTCTTAAGCTTCGTCGTTCGCGGTCGCTATGCTTGATGACTACGCGCCGAAACCAGCCGGGGAACGCCGCGGGTTCCCGGAGCGTGGCAAGGTCAAGATAAGCCGCGATAAACGCTTCCTGGGCCGCATCCTGGGCCAGACCAGTATCGCCCAGCATCGCATAGGCGATACCGTACGCCATGTCCTGGCAGCGTTTCACGACCTCGGAAAACGCTTCCTTGTCACCACCTTGCGCCGCAGCAACCCAATCACGCAGTTCTTCTACTGAACGACTTTTCGGCATCTGCTTATAGGACCCACTCGGAGGCCTGAAGGTTACCTCTAATCCCGAGTGAATGATCGGAATTTGGTTTTTCGGGTGCCGACCGTGAGACGCCGACTTGCTTTAACACCCGAAACAATCAACCGTTGGTGTTGGCTTCCGATGGTTAACGCTCGCCCAACTCAAAAACGCAGATTTCGGAGAAATTGCCCTCAAGTAGGAAGGAGGTGTGTTTCGAGAAACCTCAATCGCATGGCCAACCAGCTTGGACGAAAGGCCCTAAACTCCCCAGGCTTTCCAGCCTGGAGGTAACTTCTTTCCCATGAGACGCGCGTAGAGGATCCACTGTCCGTGATGGAGAGTCTCGTGAGCAAGCATGCGCATCAAGTGCTGAAAGACGCTGGCCATTTCATCTCCCCACTCAATGGGCGCATTCCAATCCACTCGCTCGACCGCCTGCACTAGTTCTCGGTCCAGTGCTCGTAGATAAGCTTTTAAAGCATTTTTAGAACAACCGCCTCGATAGCGCTTGTTTTTGTAGTCGAACCTGATCTTCTTACTATTCAAAGCTTCTTGGTAACACTCCTGAAGACGGCCGACATGGCGAAACTGCTTCCAGAAGGGTCCGACATCTGGACCAGGAGCTTCGGCCAACTCAGCGTCAGTGAGCGAGTCCAAAAGCTCAAGGGTCAATCCCCGGGTAAACTTCCATTCACTTTTGAACAGATCCAGGTCAGTCATTTGCTTCCTATTTACGTTTCTCCAACTTGCTCTCTATTCTTTCGTAGGATCTGTATGGCAGCCTTTTTGACTTTCATGTTTGGGTCATGGAGGAGGCCTTCGATTTCGGCTCGGAACAGTTCCAGAGCACTCGTCCCAGCTTCTTCGGCCAGTCTTTTCAATGCCAATTCTCGGATCCGATCGTCTTTGTCTTTTAGGCATTTTCGGTAGACCCTAGGATAGTCGCCGGTCTCGGATATCGGCCCTAAGCAGACCAAAGCGTCAAAGCGAATGTCGGGTTCTTCGTGCTCCAAGTACTTGAGGTAGACCTCCTTAACTCGTTCTCCCCTGGAATCAAATCGCCATAAGTTAAACAGGATGGTGCTTTTCTGCTCTAGAGGACCATGATCGAGTCGGTCAAGAAGCAGGTCAAAGATTTTATCGTCCCTGAGATTGCATAAGGCATTGACAGCCGTCTGCTGAACTCGACGATCGCCATCATAGAGCCTCGCGATCAAAGCAGTTGCAGCCTGAAAATTCCCCTCCCATCCGATCGCGAAGGTTGCATGAAGCCTGCGGTCCGCGTCCGAGCTTTCGATCTCTTTCAGCAAACGGTCGACGAGAAGTTGAGGGTCTTTAATGAGTGGACCGATCACGCTCAACTGGATAGCGGCATCATGGCGGACTTCCTCGTTTTCCGTTAGGTCAATCATTATGTCGTACAGAGGCCAAAGGACCTTTTCCTTGGCAAAGGAGCCGAGAACCAACATGATCTCGCGTTTTAGATCTCTGTCCGCGTACTTCATAGCTCTCAGCAGTAGAGAAACAGCCTGATCACCGTCGTCTAAGAATGATTCGACGGATTCAATATATTTTCTCGCCCTGTCAATAATACGGGCTTTCGGCTCAAGTTCTATTACGTGATTCTTCTTCATCGCTAGTCCCGCGCTTAGCCCTTTACTAGCTCCAACACCTCGAGCAAACTAGTAATAGCGGCCCCCTGCCATTCTCTAGCTTCTTGATGCAATTCACTACGAGTTTCCTGTGAGGGCGTTCGAATCAATACTGGATGCAGACCGACCTGAGCAGCAGCGGTTAATTCGTGGTCTTCTCCATCAGCAATGTAGAGACAATCTTCGGGTGTGACGCCGAGGCGCTCGCATGCGAGGTGATAAATACGAGGATCCGGTTTCCTGAGCCGTACTCGACTGGAGAAAATCGGGGTATCGATTAGATCGGCGAAGGCTGTGTCCAACCATAGAAGAGGGATTTCAATGGAACAATTGCTGATAAGTCCTATCTTATAGCCCCGGTTCTTCAATTGGCTCGCTGTATTTACGGCATCCGGCCTGGGTTGCAGCGCCTGTCTGATGTATTTCATCCGGATCTCAACTGCTTTCTCAATCTGCTCCGCTCGCGGGCTCACGTTCATGGCATGGCAAACGTATTCTATGTTGGCTTCCACACTGTCGAAGGCGCCGATGATTCGCATATCCGCTGTTTCACCCCAAAAACGAATAAATTGCTCATAAGGGACACCAAGAGCCGCGGCCATTTCTTGATGCATTTGGCCGACCGAGGACACAAAGTCATCCACCAATGTCCCAAATAAATCAAAAATGACCGTGTTAAACTTCATGCGACTTGCCGGGACTCACCTTTGTAAATAGTTTGCTCGTCAAGATCTCTCTTGCCGCGCCGCCTTAATCTTTGGTCCCTTCGGCGTGTCCTCGATTTCGTACCCAGCCTCTCTTACTTGCTCCCGCAGCCTATCCGCATCCTTCCACTGTTTTGCGTTGCGTGCCTTCTCGCGCTCCTGCACAAGGGCCATTAGCTCCGGAGGTATGACCGCCTCTTCTGGCTGCCACTCTGCTAGTCGCAATCCCAACACTCGGTCAAACTGTAAGAGTGTGGCCTTCTTGATTGAAGGAGACAAATTGTCTTTGACCAACTCCCATACCACTGCCAGTGCGCGCGGCATGTTCAAGTCTTCGTTGGTTTGCTCTTTGAACCTATTCACATAAGTTAGGTCAGCTTCACCGGGCTGTCCCCAGTCATGCGCGGTTGTGCGTAAGCGTTGTAGCGCGGTGGCCGCTGCATCGAGCGCTTCCCACGTAAAGCTCAGCTTTGCTCGATAGTGAGCGCCCATACAAAAGTAGCGGTATGCCAGCGGATCATATCCCCGATCGATCAAGGTCTGCGTGCGCAAAAAATCGCCGGCCGATTTCGCCATCTTCGTCTGCTCGAAAAGCAAAAAATGACCATGCATCCAAAAGTTGGCCAAACGCGTTCCGTGGCAGGCCTCGGTCTGGGCGATTTCATTCGTGTGGTGAACCGGAATGTGATCTTCGCCGCCGCAATGAATGTCAAAGAAAGTACCCAGATACTTGGCAGACATGGCGGAACATTCGATGTGCCACCCGGGAAAACCGACACCCCATGGGCTATCCCATTCCATCTGGCGCTTTTGATCGGGCGGGCTAAACTTCCACAGAGCAAAGTCTGTCGAGTTGCGCTTTTCGCCCTTGTCAACGCGCGCTCCGGCCCGCAAACCGCTCGTATCCAGCCGCGCGAGGTGCCCATAGTCGGCCAGATGGGAAGTGTCAAAATAGATCCCGTCGGATGTACGATAGGTGAAACCTTTTGCTTCAATGCACCGGATCATTTCGATCTGCTCTCGGATGTGATCGGTAGCCCTGCACCAAATCGTCGGTTCAAGAATATTGAGTCGCGTCAAATCATGCGTGAACTCCCGGGTGTAATAATCGGCGATTTCCCAGGCCGATCTTCCCGCGCGACGAGCACCCAGCTCCATTTTATCTTCGCCGGTATCCGCGTCCGACACCAAATGGCCCACATCGGTAATGTTGATTACGTGCCTGACTTTGTAGCCATTGAATTCAAGTACCCGACGGAGGATATCTTCAAAAATATAGGTGCGCAGATTACCGATATGGGCGTAATCGTACACGGTCGGACCGCAGGCGTACATGCGAACTCCGGAGGGATCGAGAGGTTCGAAGTCGCGCATCTCACGTGTGTATGTGTCAAATAATCGTAGTGTCATAGCGCTAATAAAGTTTCACGACGATTTACCATTGGCCTATGGGCCGATTTTCGCTGTTAGCGCGCTGCTGCCCGCAGAAGCGCTTTCCCTTCGGTTTTCAGGAGATACGGCCAAGTGTTTTCTTCCCAGTCTATTTTATCAGGCTCAAGGGAGTGTGCACAGCGTGTCCCGTAGGCAATGCAGTAAACGCACAGGGCAAATAATGATCTCAGCTCGTTCTTGGAAAAAGGTTGTTCGCGCGCTGCTTCATAGTTGGCGAGAGCCACCAATGCCGGATGAGGCATGCGGGCGATGATCAAGTGGCGAGGAGGCGTCATGATAGCGGCGCCTAGGAGCATCCCGCTGTCTTCAATCGTCAGAAGATATGGGTGAACCTTTACTCGTCCTTGATCGTTTACAAAGTATTTTGAAATTCCGAAAATAAGGTTGTTCTCAGCCTCCCCGCGTTGCAGCCACTCTCCGGCTCGTTCAAGAAACTCTCGAGCCGTCTTATGCTGAGTGAGGTTCATTACTACTTCTTCCTAAATATTCTCGATTTTCACCGGCTCAATGGGATCAGCTAATTCAAAGCCAAAGACTTTCGAGTAGAAATACAACTCCGCTTCAAGCACTCGCTTGATATTCTCCGCCTTTCGGAAACCGTGCTGCTCGCCTTCGAAAGTGAGATAAGCCACCGGTAGCTTCTTGGCGCGCACTGCCTCAACCATCTTCTCGGCTTGATTGGGCGGAACCACCTTGTCCTCCAACCCTTGGAAGAGAATCATCGGACACGCTAAGCGGTCGGTGAAGTGAATCGGCGATCGTTCAACATAGAGATCACGTCGTTCTGGATACTGGCCGATCAGTCCGTCGAGATAGCGGGACTCGAACTTGTGGGTGTCTCTTGCTAGCGCTTCCAAATCGCTGATCCCATAGTGGCTGGCACCGGCTTTGAAGACGTCACGGAAGGTGAGCGCACAGAGCGTGGTATAGCCGCCGGCGCTTCCGCCTCTGATGGCAAGCCGGTTGCCGTCCACTTCTCCGTCCTCTACAAGATAGCGCGCGCCATTCACACAGTCATCCACGTCGACAATTCCCCACTGGCCCTTAAGCCGTTCTCTGTATTCACGGCCGTAGCCCGAGCTGCCGCCATAATTTACATCGAGTACGGCGATCCCGCGGCTAGTCCAGTGTTGGATTGAATACTTTAGCGAGGCGGAGCTCGACGAGGTCGGTCCGCCGTGGCTCATGACCACCAGCGGCGGTTTTTGGTTCGACGGCGCTACGTAATCTCGATTCCGCGGCGGGTAGAAATGCCCATGAGCGGTACGACCGCCCTCGGTGGGAAACTCAATGGCTCGGGGAGCGGAGATATATCCGGCGTCAACAGTTGCTTCTCGCGACCGTTGCAGGACTTCAAAACGTTTTGTCGTCAATTCCAATGAAACAATGGACGTCGTATCGGTCGAAGACGCGCCGATGAACAGCACGCGATCACCAGCAGTCTGAACTTGGGAGATCGTGGTGAACGGGACTTCGATGGTCCCCAACGCTCCTGTCGCGGTGTCCAACATGGCAAGGTAATCACTGCCGTCCTTTGTGTAGGTACAGACAATTTGTTTTTCGGATACAAAGCTAAAAAGCCTCGTGCCGAAGACCCACTGAGGTTGGCCGAACTCGGCGTCCAACGGACAGAGCGGTTCGACTTTGGATTCTTTCAACCGATAGAGATTCCACCAGCCGGTGCGGTCGGACACGAAATAGAGAACTCCGTCTGGCGACCATTCCGGCTGGAAAATCGATTCGTCGACGCCGCCGGCGATATATTCTTTCTCAGTCACAGAGCCATCGTCGTCAAGCTTGCCGACCCAAAGCTCCGTGCCGTTCCACGGCATGTTGGGATGATTCCAAGTGAGCCACGCCAGTTGAGAGCCGTCGGGACTCAGACGCGGCGATGAATAAAAGTCATTTTCGGAAACGACGATTTGTCCGGCATCGCCACCGTTGAGAGCGACGCGAACGATGGAATTGACAGCTTCGCCTGGCCCGGAATGATCCTCGCGTACGCAATAAAAAACATTCCTACGCCGATCGATTTGCCCGTCGGCGTACCGCAAACCAGATCCAGGGGTCAATGGCTTCAGTTCAGAGTCGAGATCCTGGAGATAGAGGCGTTGATCGGTGAAGTTTGAAAATACAATGGTTCCATTTGAAACTGCATAATCACCGCCGCCGTACTCATGTATGCGCGTGCGGGCGTTGAATCCCGCCGGCGTGATATCAGTTGTCTTACCGTCGCGTGAGCGACGGACAATGACTTTTCTGCCGCCCTCTTGAGCGCGTCGCTCGATCCAATAGATATCTTCGCCGTCGATGCGGATTTGTTCCAGACCGATTTCGCCGCCAGCGACGAGATCGGCTGTGATCGGCGACTTCCAGGAACCGTAGGGTGAGACGATTGACATCACGAACGTCTTTCTCGCCGAATTAGTCTCTCAACAGTTATCTGCTGGCGGAAACTTTTTCGCTGGCGATCCACGCATTCATCTTCGCTTCGAGTCGATCCAATGGCAGAGCGCCGTCCTTGAGTAACTCGTGGTGGAAGTCGCGAACGTCGAATTTGTCGCCGAGAGCCAGCTTCGCGTTGGCTCGGAGCTCGGAGATCTTAAGCTGGCCGATCTTGTATGCAAGCGCTTGTCCCGGCCACACGATGTAGCGATCGATTTCAGCGGCGACTTCCAGTTCCTGCTTCACGGTGTTTTCCACCATGAAGTCGATGGCTTTCTGCCGGTCCCAACGCAAATAGTGCATGCCGGTGTCGACGACCAGGCGGCTGGCGCGCCAGATCTCGTACATGAGCTGCCCGAACTTCGTATAAGGATCGCCGTAGAGACCCATCTCGTCGCCAAGCGACTCGGCGTAAAGTCCCCAGCCTTCGACAAACGCCGTGTAACCGCCGTAGCGTCGGAAGTTGGGGATGTTCTGTTCCATTGCGAGCGCGATCTGCAGGTGATGTCCGGGCACGCTCTCATGGAGCGATAAGGCCATCATTTCGTACTTTGGTCTGATCTCGGGCTTGAAAGTATTCACGCTGAATATCCCCGCGCGGGAGCCGTCGGCGGCGGGTCCACGGTAAAGTCCGGCGGGACTATCGGGCGCAATATTTGCCGGCACAGGCTCGATGCCGTAGGGCATGCGCGGCAGGGTACGAAAGACTTTCACCAGCAACGGATCTATGCGCCGGCTCAGCGCGCGGTAGGCTTCAAGTACTTCACTCTCAGTTTTGAAGTAAAATTTCGGATCGCGGCGCATAAACTTGGCGAATTCGGCGAAGGAACCTCGAAAGCCCAATTTGTCGATGATCGCCTGCATCTCGGCGCGGATGCGTTTGACCTCTTTTAAGCCGATCTCGTGAATCTCCTGCGGCGTAAGATCGGTGGTGGTGTTATCACGCGTCGCGTAGGCGTACATCGCCGCGCCGTTGGGCAGCTGCCATATGCCGACGTGATCCCATGCCGCCGGCAAGTAGTCGCTAACGATAAATTCTTTTAACTTGCGATACGCCGGAACTACGGCGGTAGCGATCGTCTCTTGCGCAGCCTCGGCGAGACGAGCCTGATCGGACGCCGACACCCAAGAGGGGAAGTGGGTAAAGGGTTTATAGAGCGGACTCGCTTTCGGATCGCTGACGATTTGATGATCGATCTGGGCCGGAACTCTTTGCAGAACGATCTTGGGATGAATGATTCGTTCTTTGATTCCCAAGCGCATCAGTGCAACGGTCTGTTCGATGCGCACGGGAAGCGCTTTTAGCCGCGCTAGCCAATCTTCGTAGTCTTTGAGGGTTTCGAAGCGTAGATCTTGGGCAAGTTGGTTTACAGTGTGCACGCCACCGAGTTGATTGAGCGGCAGAAGGTACCAGCGATACTGAAAACCCTCGATCTCATATTCACAATTTCTCTTAAAGAGGTCGAAGTTCAGTTGATCCGCGGGCGCGAGCGCGGCGCGGTCGATCTTCATTAGCTTGGCCAACGTCTCGATATCGTGATCGTGCCGTTTGTAAATCGCGTCCAGACTGATATCGCTCCAAATGTGATTCCAACGCCGGTCCCCCAAGCTGGAAGCCCAGGTTGGATGTTGCTCCATCTGGTAGTTCCACTCGGTGGCGAACAGTTCGTGCAGCGCTTTGGCCGCGTCATTGGCGCGCGAATCCTGAGCGAACACGCCGGCGTAGAACAGAAAATACAAAACGATTGCGCGCGCGGCGCAGAGAACTGATCGTTGCATGGGATTTTTTCGCCCAGGTCTAAATCGCTTAGGCGCCGACCGGAATCCTTAAGAGCTTTCGCGCGTTGCCGTGCATCATCGCTTCGCGCTCCGCCGCGGTGCATTGCATCGTTTGGATTTTCTCAGCGGCCATCCAGTCGCCAAGATCGAACGGGTAGTCGGTGCCGACCATGACGTGCTCCGCGCCGACCATGCGTTTCAAATACTCGATAGTCTCAACGCGATAGACGAGGTTGTCGAAGTAAAGATTTTTTAGATATTTGCTCGGTGGTTGTTTGGCGGGCATGCGTGAGGAGCCGGTGCCGCTGCTGAAACCGTTATCGAACCTGCCGAGATGATAGGGGAAAAACCCGCCGCCGTGAAGCAGCGCGAGCTTTAAATTCGGAAAGCGGTCGAACACGCCGCTGTAAATCATGTAACCGACGGAGAGCGTGGTATCGGCTGGATTGCCGCAAACAGTGCGCAGTCCGTAACCACCCATCTTGTCGCCGCCCGCGACCCATTCGGGATGCATGATCATCAGCACGTCCAATTCCTGCGCCTTGGCCCAGAAAGGATCGAAGTCTTTGCTGTCGTAGTATTTTCCGACGACGTTGGAAGCGAGGGTGACGCCGGACATTTTGAGATCGCGAATCGCGTGCTCCAAAACTTTGGCCGCGCGCGGCGGATCTTGCAAAGGCACGGTGGCGACGCCAACGAAGCGGTTGGGATGGCGTTTGACCAGATTCATAATGCCTTCGTTGTAGAGCTTCGACCAGGTTTCGCCTTTGTTGCCGTCGAGCTCGTAGCCGACGCAGGCGGTATGCACTTCGACCGTGGCGATGCCAACGTTGCCTTTGGTCATAACGTCGAGGCGGTTATTCACTTCCGCCATGCGCGGATCCGGGTTCAGCCGGTTGCCTTTGGGAAATTGGATTTGCAATGGATTGTCTTTGTCTGTCTTCGGCGGAAAGTATTCGACGCCAAGCGCTTTGCCGTTGCGTTTGACCTCATCGATGAGCTCCAGCGGAATGTAATGATGATGAATGTCGATGGCGGATGCCGTGGTGCGGCTCGTCGTCGACGTAGTCGCGCATCCCGCCAATAGGCCGGACGAGACTACCGCGGTCTTTGCGGTGAATCTTAGAAAGTCACGTCGGGTGAGATTTAAAATATCGCTGCCCATAAATTGCCTCCGATTAAAGGGCGCGGCTGAAACCCGCCCTACGACAGAATAAATTCTCTGATCACCGCATGCGCGGCGCTCGGGTTGGTCGCTAGATAGTGATGCCCT
>Ga0137403_10006813_pt1 | contig 13017 bp, 15 predicted proteins | sample CZOMad2_1_16fung_FD_122057 | JGI IMG/M metagenome (GOLD analysis project Ga0137403, IMG submission 122057) | Vadose zone soil fungal communities from Angelo Coast Range Reserve, California, USA - CZOMad2_1_16fungal (Hybrid Assembly) | ecosystem: Environmental > Terrestrial > Soil > Vadose zone... | reverse complement strand
CGATGAACTGTTAATCGATCCAGGTGGACACGTAACAAATCATCCAAACGCTAACAACGATCGGCATCCCATTTGGCCTCAAGATCATTGCCGTGCTCGGCGACGGACCGATCACCGGCAAAACCGACGGCGTGGTCGCTTACGAGAGCGCCCATATTGACGGTGTGGAGTCGGAAAAGGTCGTGCGCTCCGGCTACTCAACCCAAGGGCACCCCGAGACGATCGAAGAAGTGCGGCGAATACTGCGCGAGCATATCGGCGCGCGGTAAGTCCGCGTACTCCATTGTCGCCCTCAAAATATCCAACCCCGGGCGTGTGATCTGGCGATCGGGCAGATAGTTCGCCTGGTGGATTAAGCAGATCAGGGCGTTAGCAACCACCGCCGGGTCGCGGTGGTCGAGCCACTCCGAGTAGCGCTTTTTTTGATCCGACGGATCGATCCGATCCGACTGATCCGTCCGATCTGTCTTCACCCCCACCTCCCGCACCCGCCGTGCCTCGGGGTCGTCTTTTTCCCACTGCTTCAGACCGCGCTGGCGCAGAAAGTCCTCGTAGTCGAGCAGCAGCTCATCGAGGCTGGCGCGCGCGACGTTCACTAACCGCAGCTCCGTCTGACTCGAAGTCGCCGAAGCCCTGCTACCCTCCGCGATGTTCTGCCGCCCGCTGCGCGCCGCCTGCACCATCTGGTCGTGCGTCCGCGACCGTTTGTCAACGAACCGGTCGCAGAACGCCACCGTGCCGTCGTAGATAATCTCCGTCACCTGAAACGAGCGCAGCCGACGGTAACCGCCATGCGGACGCAGCGTGGAACTATCGCCGCTCATCAAGCATCCACCTTCACCACGCGCGAAGCAGGAGCATCGAAAATTGGGAGAGGGTGAGTTTGGGTCACTGGCAGCTCCCCGGTCAATGCATCGCTCATAACTTATTCCGCCGCGTCGAATTACGAATTTTCTTCTGGCAGGAAATCGCTTGCGCGGCCCATTCGCCGAGTCGCTCGGTATCTTCGAGAACTTCCAGCGGCACCTGGTAATAACTCTTGAGCGTTTGCTTGGCGTTGGGACGAAACGGTCTCATCCTGCGCTTGCGGTATTCGCCGACGGTCGAATCATCGATTTTGAAGTACACGCGATCTTTGTGAATGATGCCAAAAAAAGTTTCGTCTCGATAGAGACCAAAACCGCCGAACATCCGCCGCGCGTCGATATCGTCTAACTCACGCAGCTGGTCGAGCACGAAATCCTTGAACGACTCATCTTTCCTATTCATGACCAAAGATGGTGCTTTCTGCGCCGAAACTTTGAACCTTGAACCCTTGAACTTTGAACTGACCCTCATCCCACCGCTAGCGCCACAACACCCAAAACCATCGCGCAGGCGCCGGCCAAACGCCGGCGCACATCGCCTTCGCCGAGCAGCCGCGTTCCCATCACCGTGCCGATCAGGATGCTGATCTCGCGTGCGGGCGCGACGTAACTTACGGGAGTAAATTGCATTGCGGTGAGCACCAAAATATACGCCAACGGGATCAACACGGCGCACCCGATCGCCTCGTATTTATGTTCCAGCCATTCCGCAACGGCTTGATCCGAGTATTTTAGCGCGATGGGCGTAAGAAACAGCGCCCGGCCGACGTTAGCGCCCCAATCCAAAACTAGCGGAACGACCCCGAAATGACTCACTGCTTGTTTATCCCACAGAGTATATGCGGCGATGAACAAGCCGGTAATCAGGGCATAGAGGAGCGCCTCTTGAGCGCCGCTTTGGCGCAAGCGATCGAGGTTCGTCGTCAAGATAACCGCGCCGCCGACAATCAGCAGCGCGCCGACGAGGGCAATCACCGACGGCCGTTCGCCAAGAAATGAGATCGCCGCCACACTCGACAGCAACGGCCCCGTGCCGCGCGCCAGCGGGTACACCAATGATAAATCGCCGACGCGGTAGCCTTGGTTGAGGAGCAAGAAGTAAGCGGTGTGCAGCGCCGCGCTTCCGGCCACGATGCCCACCGTAATAAAGTCGATCTGTATCCGCCAAACTTCAATGATCGTGATCGCCGCCGGCGCATAGAGCAACGCCGATAGCACCGCAACCAGCCAAGTAAACGTCGCGTGCCCGCCCGCGTGCTTGTTGAGAAAATTCCAGGTGGCGTGAGTTACCGCAGCCGCCAGGATCAGTGTGAGGGCCGAACCGGTCATGACGAACTGAAGCGGTGAAACTAAGAACGCTCACTCTCGACCGCAACAATCGCGTCGCCGGTGCGAATCGTTCCGCCGGTGATGATATCGGCGCGAAGCCCGCCGCGATGAATCAATCCGCGCATGGCGCCGCGAGTGCTCAGACGCTCGAAGTGAGCGCACGGTTCGCAGAGCCGCATGCCGCGCAAGACCACGGCTCCGACTCTGAATGTTCGCTCGACGAGATGATTCAGCGCCACGTTGCGGGTCACGATATTACGCCGGAACTGAGCCGGCGCGACCTCGACGCCGTACTCTCTCTGCAGGCCTTCGATCGCTTCGATCTCGATCAAGGTCACGTGACGTCCAGTGCCGGGCTTATTTGAATACGTGCCAACGCGGGCAAAGTACCGATCTCTTTCTAGACCAAGTCCGGTGACAACTTGTACTTCGTCGACCGTTTGCATCGCAGCCGCGCCGGTCGGGGCAACATGCAGTGAAACGACGGACCCCACAGTGTTCATATTGATTTCAGTGAATTATTTTTCTTCGCGACCCATGCGACGATTTCCGGCGTCTGCACGCCGTCCTTGAGCAGATTGCATGTGCCTTTTTCGAGAATCTCTTGCGCCAGGCGCTTGGCGCCGGTGATGGCTGCTTTGGTAAAACCGGAACCGTAACTCACGCGCGCAACACCCAAGTCTTGCAACTCGCTGACACTCGGCGACTGCGGTCCGGCAAGAATGCTGATCGGCGCTTTAACTTCTTTGGCGATGCGCCCGATAATCTCGGCCGAATGGAGGAACAAGTAGAAAATGCAGTCGCCACCCGCTTCAGCATAGGCGTTGCCGCGGCGAATCGCCTCTTCGAGCGCCTTCTTCGGATCGTCGGGCGTCACATGGAAAACGTCGACCCGCGCGTTCAGAAAAAACTCGCTGCCGAGTTGTCGCTTGGTTTCCATGACAGCTTTGATTTTGCGGAGCTGCTCGGAAAGCTCGACCAACCCGCCTTTGCCTTTGGCGGCGCCGTCTTCGAGATTCATGCCGGCCACACCGCGCGCCACCAGCGCGCGCACCGTATCGCTCACACCATTCTCATCACCGTAGCCTCGTTCACCATCGGCATTAAAGGGCACCGATACGACAGCGGCAAACGTGCCGCTCGTCTCGATGAACTCCTCTCGGCTCATCACCTCGCCGTCCGGATAGCCCAATGATGCGGCGATGCCGCCGCTCGTGCCTTGGATTGCCTTGAATCCCATCTGCTCGAATAACAGCGCGCTCAGGACATCGTAAGCGCCCGGCATGATCAAAATCTCAGGGGCACGAACAAGCTCTCTGAGCTTGCGGCTTTTCTCATTGGCAGCGGTGATTACCGTGTTTGTTATCGGTTCCATCATGACCTCCAGATATTTTAACTATAGACGCTCTTATCGTAAGGCTTAAGGGCGCATGGAATCAAGCGAGCGCCACTCGGTCCGAAGACTGCTGTGATTTGCGGCGGACGAATGGGTGGTATTAAGATTCGCGCGCGGCAGTGCCGTGCCACTTCGCCATGTGACCGCGTTCCGTTTCCGAAAGCGCCTCGCTGCGATAAAAGCGATCGTAAAACTCGTGGTCGAGATGGCACGCCTGAAAGCCGAGCACGGTGCGAAAAGGCGGCATGTAAGCGGGAAAGCGGCCGTAGCGCGCATAGAGATATTCGCAGTATGCGGTCGTCGCATCGACCGCCGCAGCGCTGATTTCAGAGACGCCGTCGGCAATCGCCGCCGGGTCGCGCCATGCGCTGTGTGCCGCACCGGCGCGGAACAGGCCTTGTGCGCCGTACTTCGTTTCAACGACAGCGCGGACGGCATCTTTCATGCTCGCGTAGTACGGCGGACAGTAGGGCTGGAGCAAAACCTTGCCGTCCCGTTCCAGGCCCAAAGCATATGGAACATACGAGTTACGACCGAACACCTTCATCAGCGCTCCAATAAAAACACCTGTCCCGAGGTATTTGCTCGCGGTCATCTTGCCCATGCGAAAGCCGAGAGCCTGGAGCCAACTGTATTCGTGTTCAGCGAAGTTGGGAAATCCCCCTAGCCCCAGGGCTTGGCACATGAGTCCGAGATTCTGCAGCATCATGCCTTGCTCGATCGTGACGAGCTCCGAGACCATAAGTTCCAGCCGTTGCACCGTGAGCACGCGGCCCTCGGCGGGATCGTCATACAAATGGCCGCCTTTGCGGCGCGCGAAAAGGCCGAGGCCGGCGGCTCGGCAGCCGGCGCGCTCGTCGATCACGAACGCGCCGCTATGCTCATTGAAAACCTCGAGCAAGCCGTTGATGTACATGAAGGTCAACTCGTTAATCGGCAGGAAATACGTCGTTCCCGGCGCATAGAGCGACCAGCGGTTCACGTTGACATTGAACATCGGCGCCACCGGCGGCGCTGCCCGGCCGTCTTTGATTTTGATTCGCATGCGCTGATAGAGCTGCGTGAACTCTCTGCTATCCGCCTGATCGATCAACCCCGCAATTTCCTGCGGCGTGAAATCTTGCGGCCGCTTGATCAAGTAGGTGGCGTCATCTTTGATGACCATTAATGAAACGGCTTGGATCGCGTCGCCGCTAGCGATCGTCCGGCCCAACGAACGTGCTGCCGCTGACAACGGGAGGTACGTCGCGGTTGTCGCCCAACTGGTAGTCGGTCTGGTCAAACTCGGGAAGGCGGTCACCCTTGAACCAGGTCGCTGGATTTACACCCTGCTCTCTGGCCCACGCCTGCCATGCCGCTTGGTCCGCCGAAAGTGGGCGGTCGAAGCTCTCGACGTCGGCGATCTTCGCCTTCGTTTCCGGGCTGTACCCCTCCAGGCGATCTGGCAGGTCGAACTGGTTCAGAAGGTCGTCGAGTTTCGGCCGTTTGAATCCACCGACCGTATTCTCATAGGCCCGGAAGATCCGCGCCTCCGGCTTTTCCTCACCCATCCAATGGTCGCGCACGTACACGATGCCGTCGGGACCGACGAAGTTGTTTGCCCAGTCGACGTCACGCCATTGCCTGAACCGCAGCTGATCTTCGGCGGAAGCAGGTGTGGAATCTTCATGCGCCTCGGGTCGGACCTGTTGGGCATAGGCCAACTGTTCATCGAAGGTGCGGGGTCCGCGCGCGAGATACTCCTGGCCTTCTCTGTCGAGCTTCTCGCGATACATATTGACCACGCTCGCCGGCAATCCGGTCGGATCGTCCGAAGTGGCCGCGACGTCCGGTTCGTCCTGAGCAGGAGCTTTCCGACGGCTGGCGCCTCCCTCTCCAGATACGAACTGCGGCACTGGCCACAGTTCGCCCGAGAGCAGGCTCATTCTCGTCGGCCCCGAGTGATAATTTCCCATCGGCGACCGCCCATAGCGGCCGCCGCCCTGATAGAACGGCATGTTCGGATCTCCCTCTGACAAAAAAGGCGGCCCCGCCGAATGGCAGTGGACGCCTTTTGAGGTGAATGGCGTGACCTCTCGCCGGAAAAGCGACAGGTCGGTTAGAGGTGCGATAGTTTTCTAGCTGGCGAGAACGCGCAGCTGCTCGTCGGCCAATTTGCCCGTTTCCAGTGCATCGATCATGTGAGCACGCACGCGCCCAAGCATCTTGAGCATGAGCCAGAGACGCTCGCGCTCGTCAGCCGCATCGCCGGCGCTGGCGGCCCATGCCTCGCGTAGGGCACCGTCCACCGCGGCGAACGCCTCCTGCAACAGCGGATCCTCCAGCAGACGGCGCACCTGCTCGCCGCGGCGAGACTCTTGTTCCAGCGTCATGCCAGGCCTGCCTGGCGCGCCTTCAGCGCCAGCGCGCCGCGCTTCAGCGCGATGTCGGCGGCGAGCTTTGCGCGGTCAAGGGCGAGGTCGGCGGTCGCGCGCTGGCGGTCGAAGGCGAGGCGCGCGGCTTCGATCTGCGCCTGCTGCTGCACGGCGGCGAGCGCAGGATCGGGTTGTGCGGGCGCCGGCGGCGGCGGCGGCGCAGGCGGGCGCTGGGTCGGATCGGTGAAGTAGGGATCGGCCGACTTGAGTCCCGCATTCTCCACCAGCTTGGCGAGCGTGTTGTAGACGTTCTCGAGCCGCACCAGCGGGCCGTCGACACCGCCCTGCATCTGGATCGCCTGCACCTGGATCTCCAGCAGGCTGCGCAAGTGCGTGAGCATCTGATCCTTGTTGCCGGTGCCGAGTCCGACGCTGATCGAAACATCCATCTGGGTGTTCCATTCGCGCGGGTCCATCGGCACCCAGCGGTTGCGCAGGCGGATGATGCGCGGCGCGTTCTGGTGCCGGTTCACCAGCTCGAGGATCTTCCGGAACAGGTCCTTGACGCCCGTCTCGGCGAAGACGCGCGCGATCAGCTCCACGCGCTGCTGGGCCGCCGTCATGATCTGATTGATGCCGGAGGCGGTCTTGTTGAGCGTATCGGCGTCGAGCCCCTGCATGTAGCGGGTGACGCCCGTGCGGTTCTCGCGAACGCCGTCGATGTATTCCAGCATCGGAAAGGCCTGGGCGGCGACCAGCGGCGTGTCGAGCGGCAGGATATGTCCCTGGCCCGGCACCGCGCCGTTCTTCAGCCGCACGATGCCGCCGGGCCGGGCGGTCAGCATGTCATCCAAGTTGACCTGGTCGCTGATGATGTGGCGGCCATTGTTGCTGAGATAGAGGTTGTCGAGGATCTGCCGCAGGATCGTCGACTTGATCAGCTGCAGGTCCATCACCAGGTCGGCCACCGACAGGCCGAAGAACCGGTGCGGCATCGGGATCGGCGTCAGCGAGACGAACGGCAGCGGCCCATCCCATGCTGCGTTATCGAGGATCTCCTGGCCGCTGCCAGCGACCGTCACCTTGCGCCGCTCGGCGATGCCGTCGCCGTCCCAATCGCATTTGATGTAGCATTCGGTCAGCCAGATCTCGCGCATGGCGCGGTTGGGGCCGTCGGCCGCGCTGCGGTCGTGATCGTCCTGGAGCGCGAAGCGCTCGCGCCGTTCGCCGGTAGGGTCGTCGTCCTCGCTCCCGGACAAACGGTCGATAAGGTCCCGGTCGCAGCCCATCTCCGTGAGTTCCGACACGGTCTTGCGCAGACGATGGGCGACGAACGGTGCCTCATCGATCGACCGCGCGCGGCGACCGATGAGGAACTCCTCCGGCGGCACCGTCATGATGCGCACGGCCCCGCTCTGACGCCGGCGCTTGACGACGAGATCATGATAAGTGACCGCGGTCTCGATCGGCAGGCCGTTCGGTCCCATGACCACGCCATTGTCCTGGTACTCGCTGTGGGCGATCGGCTCCACATCCGGATCGGCAAGAATGAGTTGCATCTCCTCGAAGCTCTTGCGCAGGTAGCTCTCGCGCGTCGCCGTCTCGCCTTCCTCCCACCACACCTTGGCGATGCCGTTCTTCTGCAGCAGCGCGTCCTTGAACAGCGTATAGAAATTGAGGAAACCCGCGTTGTCGCGGGCGAAGATCCAGTTGACGTACTCGGTCGCCTGCTTAGCGACCTCCTCGTCCTCCGGTCCGGTCGGTTCGAAGCGCACGACGTCATCGCCCGCCGTGAAGATCTTGAGGAGCGACGGCAGGATCCACTCGACGACGTCGGCGACGTCGGTCGACACCACCTTGCTGCGCCCCTCCTGCTCGTTTCCGAGGGGTTCGCCGAGGTAGTAGCGCAGCGCCTTGCACCGCTGCTCGCTGAGTTCACCCCCGAGGTGGGCGAGCGAGTCGGCGATCTCGGCTGCGAGGATGGATTTGAGTTCGGAGTCGGTCATTGTCGTCATGACGGTTCCCTTGAAGACCTCAGGTTGGCATCCGCGGCACGGCGTGCCGGCGTGACGCCGGTTTATTGTCCATCGGACAATGCTGCTTTCAGTCGTGTCTAGTTGGGATCGCCCGTAGCTTGCAGCGGGCCCGACCACTCGACGCCCACGGCGGTCCGCTTCAACTCGCCGCCTCTGTTGACCGGCAAATCCGCCGGGCATCCGGCATGGCTCCATGCGAGAACGGAGTTGGCCGCGGCGATACGGGCAGCGGGTGCGGCCGCCTCGTCGCCCATGATCGCAATCAGCACAGTAATCGCGTCTTCGCTATGCCGCTGAGCAATATCGCGGATCTTGCATCGGCACTGCGGCTGGGCCGCAGGCAGCCGCCTCCCTTCATCGCGCATGACCTGTTCCTCGGATTGTGGCCGGATTTGCGGCGGACCCGACGCAAGGTCGCATCGATCGTGCGGTCGCCAGCGACCGCGGTGACAGGTCCGCTGAAACAAAAAGGGGCCGCGCGCCGCAGGCGCACGACCCCATGTCATAATATTTGTATTATAGGACCTCGATCCTACTTCTGTCAAGAAGAATCTTCACTCCGCCGCCTGGGTCAGGCTGGGGCTGCGGTGGAGGTCCATACGGCCGAGGCGGCCCGCGGCGCGACCATAGCAGGCGACCAGCACATCGAGGCCGAGGCAGACGGCGGCCAACTCGGTCTCGTCGGCACGCCAGGCAGACTGCGGACGTCGCCGTCCGCCATCGAGAAAGCGGGGCAGGCGGCCGAAGACGACCAGGTTCTCGGTGGCGTCGCAGACCCGCCGACCGGCAGCCAGAAGACGGTTCTTTCCCTGCCGGAAGAGGGACTGGAGCTTGGCCAGCTCGGCCTCCGTCAAATCATGGCGATCGGCGTAACCGGCGGCCTGTGCGCCGAACAGATAGCTGCAATTCACCTGCGTGCGGCCGATACTGCGACCGTAAAGAAACGCGTAGTAGCAACCCGCTTCATGCTGCTCACGACTGACGAGGCTCCGCGCCAGCAGGAGGCCGAGCGGATACTCGGTCAAAACCGGATCGCCGCCCGCCGCCAGCCGCTCACGGTGCATCTGCAGCTCGGGCGTGCCGCGATCAATCAGCGGTCGATCGTGATTTGGGCGCCCGCGCCGCCCCTGCCCCTGCCAACCCCGCTTGCTCTGCTTATCCATCTCCCATGCTCCTTTCCGCACTGTTTTCTCGGTTCGATATTTCGAGTAACATATTGTCAAAAATTGTTTTTTCTCTACCAGGCGATGTGGCCGTAACACGCCGCCATGGCATCCGCCCAGTCTTCGCCGGCCTTGCACGGTTCGCAGATCCGCTCTTCGGCCCCGGCGCTGTCGAACCATCGGGAACAGGATAGACAGCGTCTGGATGCTGGTGGGGACCGGCGCGGCCGGTGACGGAGGACCGGTCCGGCCCTCGCCCTTGTAGGTGGTGGCTTCGGGTGATACATGATATTGTACCTGTTTTGTTCCTACGCAGATACTATGAGAACCGCGTTGACTTGTCAACGTCTTCGACATATAACGTTACGTGCGTAAGCGTGATAGGAGAGCGACCCATGACCGAAGTTTCCGAAGCTGCCCGTCAGCTGAAGGTTCTGCGCGAGCGCGCCGGCCTCTCGATGCGCGAGGTTTCGGAATCGCTGGGCTGGGCGCTGACGCGCTATCAGCACTACGAGGACCGCTACCGCCGCCGTTTCCTGCCGGTCGAACTGATGCGGCACATGGCCGCCCTGTTCGCGCAGAAGGGCGTCGATCCGCGCGCAGTGCTCGCTTTGGCCGGCGTCGATGCCGGGTCAGGCGCACTGGCAAGCCTGCCGCCGATCGCCCGCTTCGAGCCGATCGCCCAGCCGGCGCCGGGACGCGACCTGCCGGTGATGGGCGCGGTGAAGGGCGGCGCCGAAGGCTTCTATTTCAACGAGGGCGACGCCAAGGAGTATGTGCAACGCCCGGCCATGCTGGCCGGCGCCTCCAATGCGTTTGCTCTTTATGTCGATGGTGACAGCATGGAGCCGCGCTATTTCGCCGGCGAGATTCTATATGTGAACCCGAATCGGCCGCTGACCAAGAACTGCTTCGTCGCCGTCGAGTTGGCGGACGGTCGCGGCATGATCAAGCAGTTCCTGCGCCGCAGCGACGACCAGCTGGTGCTGCACCAATTCAACCCCGCCAAGGACATCAAGCTGGTGGCGAAAGACGTGAAGCACATCTACCGCATCATCGGTGCCGGTGAAGGCAGCTGAGGCTGGCGCGCACCATCGCGCAGACGCACGACAGCCCGCCCGGAGGGTGTTCCGGGCGGGCTGATGCAAGGAGTGCGAAAGGGACTAGAAAATCGTCAGGGACACCAGGAAGGCGTACGCAGCACCGAAGAGGGACAGGCTCACCGCTGTGTAAAGCATCCTCGTCTCCTCCGCTGTAGATCGCGAGAGAATACGGATCAGTAACAATTCGTGTTGTGGCATTTCGGTGAGATTAATCGTGAAACTTCGACCAACCTATTGGAATCGTTTAAATTAACGATTGACGTCGACGACGACGCGGCCGCGGATCCTGCCCGCGAGGATGTCGGGGCCTAGGCGGAGGAGATCGCCGAGGCCGGCGATCCGACTCATGGTATCGAGCCTTGCGGCCGGCAGCTCCCGCGTGAGCCGAGACCAGGCCTGAGTGCGCTCGGCCGTCGGACAGGTCACCGAATCGATGCCGAGGATGCTGACGCCGCGCAGCAGGAACGGGATCACCGTGGTCTCCAGCTTGGTCCCCCCCGCCAGGCCGCAGGATGCCACCGCCCCGCGATACTTCATTTGCGGCAGGATCGTCGTCAGGGTCGAGCCGCCGACGGAATCGACGCTGCCGGCCCAGCGCTCAGGGTCCAGCGGCTTGCCGGATGGGGTGGCGATGCTGGCGCGGTCGATGATGGAGGTGGCGCCTAGTGACCTCAGATAGTCATGCGTTTCCGCGCGGCCCGTTGACGCCGCGACGCTGTAGCCGAGCTTAGCGAGGATCGCGGTGGCGACGCCGCCGAGGCCCCCGGCGGCGCCGGTCACCAGGATCTCGCCCCGCCCGGGCGTCAGCCCGTGCCGCTCGAGCGCCATGACCGCCAGCATGGCAGTGAGGCCGGCGGTGCCGATGGCCATGGCGCGCTGCGGCGTCAGGTTCGGCGGCAATGCCACCAGCCACTCGCCCTTGACGCGCGCCTTCTGCGCATAGCCGCCCCAGTGAGTCTCGCCGACGCGCCAGCCGGTAAGAATCACCGCATCGCCCTTCTTCCAGTGCGGCGAATCGGAGGCCTCGACCGTGCCGACGAAATCGATGCCGGGAACGTGCGGGTATTGGCGCACCAGCCGTCCGAGGCCGCTGAGCACCAGCCCGTCCTTGTAGTTCAGCGTCGAGTACTGCACCGCCACGGTGACGTCGCCTGCCGGCAATTGGCTTTCCGCCACTTCCTCGATCGCGCCGGCCACCTTGCCGCCGGCTTCGCGCAGCACCAATGCCTTCATGACCCTGCTTCCCTTGTCGACGCTAGCGCAGCCGTTCGAGGATGCTGACGTAGTTGGCGACGGCGGTGCCGCCCATGTTGAAGATACCCGCGAGCTTGGCGTCCTTCACCTGCATGTCGCCGGCCTCGCCCATGAGCTGCATGGAGCACAGCGCGTGCATCGACACGCCCGTGGCCCCGATCGGATGGCCCTTCGACTTGAGGCCGCCCGACGGATTGACCGGCAGACGGCCGTCCTTCTCGGTCCAGCCTTCGAGCACGGCACGGGCGCCCTGCCCCCGCGGCGTCAGGCCCATGGCCTCGTACTCGATGAGCTCGGCGACCGTGAAGCAATCATGGGTCTCGACCAGGCTGAGATCGTCGAGCGCCAGCCGCGCGGTGGCGAGCGCCCGCTGCCACGCCACGGTGGCGCCCTCGAACAGCGTGATGTCGCGCCGGCTCATGGGCAGGAAGTCGTTCGCCTGCTCGGCGGCGCGGAACCAGATCGCCTTGCGCATCGTGAGCGCGGTTTCCACATCGGCCAACACCACGGCGGCGGCGCCGTCGGAGACCAGGCTGCAATCCGTCCGCTTCAGCGGCCAGGCCACGATCGGGTTCTTTTCGGATTCGGCGCGGCAGAAGTCGTAGCCGAGATCCTTGCGCATCTGGGCGAAGGGGTTGCCGACGCCGTTCTTGTGGTTCTTGGCGGCAATGCGGGCGAGCGCGTCGGACTGGTCGCCATGCTTCTGGAAGTAGAGCTGGGCGATCTTGGCGAAGATGCCGGCGAAGCCGCCGGCCGTCTCGGCCTCCTCCTTCACGTAGCTGGCCTTCAACAGGATGTTGCCGATCTCCGGGCCTGCCGTATCCGTCATCTTCTCGACCCCGACCACCAGCACCAACCGCGCGCGCCTGGCGGCGATGCTGGCGAGGCCGCCATGGATGGCCGCCGAGCCGGTGGCGCAGGCGTTCTCCACCCGCGTCGCGCGCTTGAAGCGCAAGCCCGGCTCGCTCTGCATGACGAGTGAAGACGGGAACTCCTGACGGGCGAAGCCGGCATTGATCTGGCCGACGAACACCTCGTCGATGTCGGCCGCGGCGACGCCGGCATCGGCGAGCGCCGCACCGACTACCTGCCCGATCAGCGCTTCGACATCAACGCCGTCCCGGCGTCCGAACGGCGTATGGCTCCAGCCGACGATGCATGCGGTCATGGCACGGACTCCTCTGGGTGGGCCGCGACGTTCGCTCGACGATAGCGGCAGTAGCGGCCTTTACGCAAATAGGCCGACGGCCCGGCGAGCGCCAGGGGCACACTATGCCGATTCTGCAAAACAACCCCATGCATTGAAAAATCGTCAGTTCTTTTCAACGAACTAGCCTGGGCGACTTTGGGCCCATTTCGAGCGCTCAGAGACCGCCAGCGATCAGGAAGATCACAGCGTATCGCCGAATCGGACGATGTCGCCGATCGGCGTCCCAAGCAGCTGGTCGTCGCGCATCACGGCCTGACCGCGGACGATGGTGGCGATCGGCCAGCCGGTCACGGTCATGCCGTCGAA
>Ga0137403_10006811_pt1 | contig 13018 bp, 16 predicted proteins | sample CZOMad2_1_16fung_FD_122057 | JGI IMG/M metagenome (GOLD analysis project Ga0137403, IMG submission 122057) | Vadose zone soil fungal communities from Angelo Coast Range Reserve, California, USA - CZOMad2_1_16fungal (Hybrid Assembly) | ecosystem: Environmental > Terrestrial > Soil > Vadose zone... | reverse complement strand
TCGACGCCACGCACGCTCAGCTGCAGGCTCTCGGCGTCGACGTCGACGAGTCCGTCGCACGCGTGGGAGCACCAGCAGAGATTCGTATCGGTGCCGTTCAGATGGCCGGTCCCGTGCCGCCGATGTTCTATTTCCGCGATCCTGACGGCAACTCCCTGCTCATCGTGCAGCCGGGCTGAGGGACTCGGGCCGATCGCTCGTCACGGCATGCCCCCGAACGTCGCCACGCGCCGACGCGCGCTATTCGCGGGGGTGGGTCGCGAGCCAAGCCGCCTCCAGCTCGCCGAGCGTGCTTCCGACGGCGCATCCATCAACCGTTCGAGCGGCGAGGCTCGGTACCTTCAGGACCTCAGGCATCGCTCGGATCAGCTTGCCCGCGTTATTCCGAACGTTGTTAAAGACATTGGTGTACTGGATCTCACGGGAAACCACCCCTGAGACACTGTTCTGAAGGGGTTGCCATTCCCCCTCCGGGGTCGGAACGAACAACGACTCCGCGGGGCTCGCGAAGGACGCCTTGGCGGCATCGGAGACAGCTTCACCCGAAAGCTTGACGAAGTCATCGGGACTGAGCGGCGATGGCAACCCGGCCCTCTGGCCCGCGCCCGACATCCAGTGGCCCGCCGGCGTGCGAGCCTACCCCGACCGCACCGACGAGCATCTCGCCATCAACGCGGGCCGTCTGGGTGGGATGAAGACGTTCCGCTACACGGTGGTGCCCGATTCGTCGGGGCCGCTGCCGCTCCCCTCGGCGACCTACGTGTACTTCGACGTCGGCGCCGGTGGGTTCCGCTCGAGCGCGCTTACGGCCGACCGACTGATGGTGGCTGCGGGCACGGAGGCCACCGCCTCGCGTCCGCTGCCGCCGGCGCTGCTGGCGCCCGAAGGGCCGGCGCTTGCCCAGCGCCTCACGGTCATCATCCCGGCCTGGGTGTGGCTCCTGATCGGAGTGGCTCCGCCGCTGGCGTTTCTGTCGCGCCGGCTGCTGCGCCGGCGCCGGCGGAGGCCCCAGGTGCCCGCCCCGACCGACGTCCGGAGTGCGGGGTGGGAGGTCGAGGCACTGGTTCGCGAGCTGGTCCCGGCGCCGGAGGCGCTCACCGACGGCAGTCTCGTGTCCGCGCTGCGCACGGCCGGCATGGATCCGGCGCTGGCGTCCCGGCTGGTCGAGCTGCGGACCCGCTTGCAGGAAGCGCGGTACGGGCCGGGAGCCGGCGGCGTACCTGGTGAGCTTGCCGGCGAGGCGCACGCGATCGCGGTACGGCTGGCCGACGGCCGGCGCCGCCGCCGGTATGCCGCGGGCGGCGTGCTGCTGCTCGCGCTGGCGACCGCCCCGACAGCGAGCGGGCAATCGCTCTCGCCCGAGTGGCGTTACGCCCATGGCGGCTTGCATGAGGCCGCCCGCGCATTCGCGGACCGGGTCGCGGCGGCGCCGGCGGATCCGGCCAACTGGTACGACCTCGGGGCAGCATACTATCGCTTGGGGCAGGATGGCCGCGCCGCGGCCGCGTGGCAGCAGGCCCGCCGCATGGCGCCCCGGGATCGCTCGATCGCCCGTGCGCTCGAGCTGGTGCCTCCGCCGGAGTCGGGGAGCGCGGCCCGCCTCTGGAACGCGCCGGTCACTTGGCGAGAGCTGGCCCTTGCCGCGGCTCCGCTGTGGCTGATCGGCTGGGGGCTGCTCGCGATTCGGTCCCGGCGTCTGCGAGAGCTCGGGTTCGCCTGCACCGGGTTGGTAGTGCTGCTGACCGCCGCCGCCGGGTTCCTTCGTGAACGGGAGCGCCGGCCGCTCGCCGTCCTGCTCGGCAAGACGACGCTGCAGCTCTCGCCCCACGAACGGGCCCCGAGCCTTGCGCCGCTCGAACCGGGGACGGCGCTGATCGTGGTTCGGCACGCATCCGGATGGACCATGGTGGACGCGCCGGGCGGGCGCCTTGGCTGGGTCCCCTCCGACTCGCTCACCCTCCTCCGCGGAAGCTGACCTCATGACCCGGCGCATCGCGATCCTGCCGGACGCCGTAGCGGATCAGATCGCGGCTGGGGAGGTAGTCGAGCGGCCGGCATCGGTGGTGAAAGAGCTGGTCGAGAACGCGCTCGATGCCGGCGCGCGGCACGTGCGGGTGCTGCTGGAGCAGGGCGGCAAGACGCTCATCGAAGTGAGCGACGACGGCACCGGGATGGGGCGGGAGGATGCGGTGCTGGCGCTCGACCGCCACGCCACGAGCAAGATCCGGAGCGCGGCGGATCTGGTGGGCGTGAGCACCTTCGGTTTCCGCGGCGAGGCGCTCCCCGCGATCGCTTCGGTCTCGCGGCTCGGGCTCGCCACCAGCGACGGCGAAGCCGAAGGCTCGCAGTTGGCAGTCACCGGCGGCCGGCTCGACCGGGTGGATCCGGCGGCGCGCCAGCGGGGGACGACGGTCACGGTTCGCGGGCTCTTCTTCAATACCCCGGCCCGGCGGAAGTTTCTTCGCTCGACTGCTAGCGAGACCCGCGCGGCGCACGATACCCTCGCGACCCTCGCGTTGGCGCACCCCGCTGCCGGGTTCGAGCTCGAGGTAGACGGCGTCACGCGACTCCAGGTGCCCACGGGGCAGGACCTGGTCGAGCGGCTCGCAGCCGTGTGGGGGCGCGAGCTGGCCGGTACCCTGGTGCCCCTCGGCTATGCCGCGGGGGCGTTTCGGGTCGAGGGCTTCGTGCAGCGACCGGCGGACGCCAAGCCGACTGGGCGGCGCACCCAGCTGTTCGTGAACGGACGTCCGTTCAAGGATCCGTTTCTCATCCGTGCCGCCGAGGCCGGCTATCGGTCGTCGATTCATCCGGGCGACCGTCCCTCGATGCTGCTCGCGATCACCGTGGCGCCGGACGCGGTGGATGTGAACGTGCACCCGGCGAAGCTCGAGGTCCGCTTCCGGGACCGGATCGGCGTCGAGCGGGTGGTCGAGGAAGCCGTACGCGACGCGCTCGGCCGGCTGGGGGCGGCGGCGTTGATAGGCGGGCAGGCGGACAGGACGATAGGCGGACAGGCGGACAGGCGGGCAGGCCGACAGTGGTCCGAGCCTTGGGATCCGGCACTGCAGTCGGAGCTCCTGCCCGCCGGCCCGCCTGACCGCCGGTCCGCCCAGTTCGCTCCCCCTCTCATTCAGGTATTCGACACCTATCTGGTGTACGAAGCCCCCGAGGGCATCGTCATCGTCGATCAGCACTCGGCTCACGAGCGGGTGCTCTACGAAGCGGTCATCGCCCAGCTCCGGGGCGGCGGCAGCGCGGCGCAAGGCCTCCTGCTCCCGCTGACGCTGGAGCTCACCGACGAGGAGCTGGACGCGCTCGAGACCTATGAGCAGGAGATCCGGGCTGTAGGGTTCGAGGTGGAGCCCTTTGGCGGACGAACGGTCGCGCTCCATGCAGTGCCCGCTCCACACCCACGCTTCGATGGCGGCGCCTGCTTCCGGGAGACCATCGCCGACCTCGCACGGGGGCGGTTCGGCGGCTGGGCCAACCGGCTGGAGCGGTTCGCGGCCACGTTCGCCTGCCGGGCGGCGATCAAAGCAGGACAGTCGCTGAGCGAGCCCGAGATGCGGCAGCTTCTCCTCCGGCTGTTCGAGGCCGATCTTCCGCCGCACGACGTGCACGGCCGGGCCACGATCGTGCAGCTCCCCCGTGAGGAGCTGGAGCGCCGGTTTGGCCGGCGCTAACCTTCCGATCATCGTGGGGCCTACCGCGGTAGGGAAGACGGCGGTCGCGCTGGCGCTCGCGCGACACTGGCCGTTGGAGGTCATCTCGGCCGATTCTCGTCAGGTCTACCGTCGGCTGGACATCGGCACCGCCAAACCCACCCGGCGCGAGCGGGCTCGCCTGCCGCATCTCGGTCTGGATCTCGTCGATCCCGGCGAGCGGTACAGCGCCGGGCGATTCGCCCGGGATGCGGAGGCGTGGATCCGCGAGATCACGGCGCGCGGCCACCTGCCCGTCGTCGTCGGTGGAACGGGACTCTACGTCAAAGCACTGGCCGATGGTCTGTTTCTCGAGCCGCCGCTCGACCCGGCCCAGCGTCAAACGCTGCAGGCGTGGGCAGCGGAGCTCGACGCGCGGGAGTTGCTCCGGTGGGCCGACCGGCTGGACCCTGAGTTCCGGGGCGGGGGACGCCAGCGCGCCTCTCGAGCTGTAGAGGTGGCGTTGCTCACCGGCCGGCCGCTCACCTGGTGGCAGGTGGCCGCCCGCGCGACGAGTGGGATCCGTCCGTGGTACATATACCTGACGGCGCCGCGCGCCGTGCTGCAGCAACGGATCATCAATCGGGCGGAGGAAATGATCCGGCGCGGCCTCGTCGAGGAAGTCGCGTCGGTGCTCGCCGAGGGGCACGCCGCTCACGCGCCGGGCCTGGATGGCATCGGCATCCGCGAAGCGGTCGAGTACCTTCATGGGCAGCGGCCCCGCGAAACCGTGGCAGAGGCCATCGCGATCGACACCCGCCGTTATGCCAAGCGGCAGGAGACCTGGTTCCGGCATCAGCTGTCCGGCCCGGTGCTGATGCTGGATGCGACCCGCCCGGTCGAGAAGCTGGCCGCGGAGATTGCGGCCGCCTGGGAGAGGAGTGCCGAGGCATGAGGTTGGGCATCACCTGTTACCCGACCTACGGCGGCTCGGGCGCCGTGGCCACCGAGCTCGGGCTCGCGCTCGCCCGGCGGGGCCACGAGGTCCACTTCATCACCTACGATTCTCCCTTTCGCCTCCGGGGCTATGCCGAGCGGGTCTACTTCCATCAGGTCGAGACCCGGATGGGCCGCTACCCGTTGTTCGACCACTACCCCTACACTCTGGCCCTCGCCTCGAAGCAGTACGAGGTCGCGCTTCGCGAAGAGCTCGACATCCTCCACGTTCACTACGCGATTCCCCACGCCACCACCGCCTATCTCGCGCGCGAGATGCTGCGCGGCACCCGCACGTTGCGGGTCATCACGACCCTGCACGGCACCGACATCACGCTGGTGGGCCAGGAATCGAGCTTCTACGGGATCACTCGCTTCTCCATCGAGCAATCCGACGCCGTGACCGCGGTCTCGGCCTTCCTGCGCGACGAGACCTATCGGGCGTTCGGGTGCGTGAGCTGTGACGTCCGGGTGATCCCGAACTTCGTCAACCTCGAGGAGTATCGGCCGGCATCCGGCCCGCGCAGCGCGGCGCTCGCCCCCGCCGATCACAAGGTGATCACCCACGTGTCCAATTTCCGCGAGGTCAAACGGGTCAAGGACGTCGTCCGGGTGTTCGCCCGCATCCGCCGAGCCATGCCGGCGACCCTTCTCATGGTCGGCGACGGACCCGACCGGCCCGACGCGGAGAAAGAGGCCGAGGAGCTCGGTGTGACCGGAGACGTACGCTTTCTGGGCCGGCTCGACTCGATCGAGACGCTGCTCCAGGGCAGCGACCTGTTCGTGTTGCCCTCCCAGACCGAATCCTTCGGCCTCGCGGCGCTCGAGGCGATGGCGTGCGGCGCTCCGGTGGTGGCGAGCCGGGCCGGCGGACTGCCCGAGGTGGTGGACGACGAGCTGAACGGCATACTGGAGCCGGTGGGATCGGTGGAAGCGATGGGGCGGCGGGCGGTGGAGCTGCTGCGGGACCCGAAGCGTTATGGCGCCATGCGGGAAGCGGCCATCGCGAAGGCCCGGGAGTTCTCCGCCGAGCGCATCGTGCCGGCGTACGAGGCGCTCTACCAGGAGGTCATGGCGTGGACCTGAGCCAGCTGGCGCAGCTCCATCCCATCGTAAAGGCGGTGATCCTGGGCGTTGTCGAGGGCGCGACCGAGTTCATCCCGGTTTCCTCCACCGGCCATCTCATCGTCGCGGGTGATTGGCTGGGCTTCACCGGAGAGGACGCCAAGGCGTTCGAGATCTTCATCCAGCTCGGCGCCATCCTGGCTATCGTCTGGCTCTATCGGGTGCGGCTCGCCCGGGTCCTCCGCACCGCCGCGAGCGACCCGACCAGCCGACGGCTGGTGACCAACCTGCTCATCGCTTTCCTACCGGCAGCCGTGGTGGGACTGCTCGCACACAAGGCGATCAAGGCCTACTTGTTCTCGCCCCTGGTGGTCGCGGTCACGATGCTGCTCGGCGGTATCGCCATCCTCTTGATCGAGCTGTGGCGGCCTCGGCCCCGGGTTGGCACGGTGGATGAGCTCCCCCCGCGGACCGCCCTGGGAATCGGCCTGGCCCAGGTCCTGGCGCTGGTGCCAGGCACCTCCCGCTCCGGCGCCACGATCATGGGTGCCTACTGTCTCGGGCTCACCCGCGGGGCGGCTACCGAGTTCTCCTTCTTCCTCGCCGTCCCCACCATGATCGCCGCGACCGGCTACGATCTCGCCAAGAGCGCAAGCGCTCTCTCGAGCGCCGACGTCCCCCTGTTCGGTGTCGGGTTCCTGGTCGCCTTTCTCACCGCGGTCGTAGTGGTCCGCGCGTTCGTCGGCTACGTCGCGCGTTCCAGCTTCGCGGCGTTCGCCTGGTATCGGATCGGGTTCGGCCTCCTGCTGCTCGTCTGGTACTGGCGGCATCCCGGGTAACCGATGCATACCGTTCACCGGTTCGAGCGACTCCTGTCCACCCAGGACGAGGTGCACCGCCTTGCCGCCGCGGGCGCGCCGGCGGGGACCGTGGTGGTGGCGGCCGAGCAGGAGATGGGGCGGGGGAGTCGGGGCCGCCGGTGGGCCTCGCCGGTGGGCGGACTGTGGCTCAGCTTTCTCTGCCGGCCGGCCAGGTCGGTGGGAGTGGAGGTGCTCAGCCTCCGGGCCGGCCTCGCCGCCGCCGAGGCGCTGGCCGAGGTCGGCGGACTCCCCCCGATCTCGCTCAAGTGGCCCAACGATCTCATCCTGAAGGACCGAAAGGTGGGCGGCATCCTGTGCGAGGCTCGCTGGCAGGGGGACCTGCTCGCCTGGATCGCCGTCGGGCTGGGGCTCAATGTCCGAAACCCAGTGCCGGCGGACCTTCCCACCCCTGCCGGACGTCTCGTGGACTGGCGCTCCGACCTGGAGCCGGACCACGTACTGTGGCCCCTGGTCGGTCGATTGCTTCCGCTGGCCGAGACGGGCAGCGGTCTCTCGCCGTCCGAGCTGGCGTCCTTTGCCCGGCGCGATTGGCTGGCGGGGCGAGACCTGGTCCGTCCGGTCCAAGGACGTGCGGCGGGTATCACGGCTGACGGCGCGCTGCAGGTCGTGCTGCCCGATGGGAAACTGGTCGGCGTCAGCTCCGGCTCCGTGGTGCTCTCGGGAGAGGCAGCGTGACGGAGAGCGCCGTGGAGGGCGCCGGCCATACGATGATCCTCGCAGCCAACGGGGAGGAAGGGCTCAAGGCATACCGCACCGATCCGGCTGAGGTGCTAGTGACCGACCTCGTGATGCCCGGGAAGGAAGGAATCGAGATGATCCTCGAGCTCAAGCGGGAGTTCCCGGCGGCGCGTGTCATCGCGATCTCGGCTGGTGGCCGCGGCGCGGCAGCAAGTTATCTCGAGCTCGCGGGCAAGCTCGGAGCCAGCCAGATTCTCGCCAAGCCGTTCACGGGCCAGGAAATCCTGGCCGCCATCACCCAGGTCCTCGGGAGCTGATCGTGCTGCTCGCGCTCGACATCGGCAATACTGAGATTACGCTCGGACTCTTCCGCGGGCGGGAGCTCGAGTCCCACTGGCGGCTCACCACGGTGGCCGATCGGACACCAGACGAGTGGGCCGCGGCGCTCGCCGCATTCCTCGGCCACGCCGGGCTCTCGCCCAATCAGGTCCGGGCGGCCTGCCTGGCCTCCGTCGCGCCGGCGGTGACCCAGAGCGTAGTGGAAGGCGTCCGCACCACGACCGGCTGCTCGCCGCTCGCGGTGGACGCCCGCTCCCAGCTCCCGCTGGTGCTCGACGTGGACGAGCCGCTCAGCGTCGGAGCCGACCGGGTGGTCAACGTGCTCGCCGCGTCGGAGCTCTATCAGGCCGACATCATCGTGGTGGACTTCGGCACGGCGACCACGTTCGACTGCATTACGCGCGATGCCCGCTTCATCGGGGGCGCCATCATGCCTGGCCTCCGTACCTCGGCGGATCAGCTGACCCGCCGAGCCGCCAAGCTCCCCGCCACCGAGCTCAAGCCGCCCGCCCGCGCCATTGGCCGCCACACCGAGGAGTGTATCCAGTCGGGCGTGCTCTTCGGCTGCGCCGACGCGGTCGACGGCATGGTCCGCCGGATTCGGGCCGAGTGGCGTGGCGGCGGAGTCCCGCGGGCGGTCGCGACCGGCGGACTTGCCCAGCTCGTCGTCCCCCTCACCGCCACGATCGACGAGGTAGATCCGGATCTCACACTCCGCGGCGTCATGCTGGCGGCTGGATATCTCGGACTCTCCTGGTGAGCGCGCCTCCCTGGGCCGGGCGAGGGTTCCGCGCCGGGGCCTACCGCGTGTTCGGCTCAGCCCTCGCCTACCTGCTCCACACCCGGCCCACCGAATGGCCGATCATGGCCGCCCACACCGCTCTGGGCTATCTCCTCGCCGTCGGTCTGAGCCGAGCGGCTCACGGCGAACGGCTGAGTGCCGCCCTGCTCGGACTGGCGGTGTGGGTCGTGGGGCTCAATGGTGGCACGCTCGCTATTAACAGCGCGTTCGACCGCGACGAGGGCGACGTCGCCTACCTGCGCAACCCGCCTCCCGCTCCCGCCCATCTCTTTCGGTTCGGCCTGACGCTGATGCTGCTGGGGCAGCTCACGGCACTAACCCTGCCGCTCGAGTTCGCCCTGGCGTACGGCCTCTGCTTCGCCCTGTCCATTCTGTACTCGGTTCCGCCGTTCCGGCTCAAGGCGGTCGCCGGGGTGGACTGGCTCATCAACATGTGGGGGTTCGGGACTCTCACGCCGTTCGCCGGCTGGGCGGCGACGGGAGTGCCGCTGGATCCGGCGCGAGGCCTCGTGCTCCTCGCATTCTGTCCCTTGTTTGCCGCGCTCTACCCGCTGACCCAGCTCTACCAGATGGAGGCCGATGGCCGGCGGGGAGACCGGACCCTGGCGCTCCGGCTCGGTCTGCGGCGGAGCCTCCTGGTCTCGCTTCTGTGCGCCGCGCTTGGGTTCGCGCTGTTCCTGCTTGCCGGCGTCCGGGCCGGCTGGCGCCTTCATGGCGCGGGCGACCTCGCCCGTTGGAGCGGCCTGACGCTGGCGGCCGCCGCGTGGGCCGCGGTGCTGCTGCCATGGCTGGCGCTCCAAGCCGGGCTCAGCGCCGGGCAGCATCAGCGACGGATGTATTTCGCGCTGGGCGCCTGGGCGATCACGGACCTCGTGGTCGTCCTCGCGTGGGGGACTTGATCGCCCGTGGCCGCCGTTCGGCCGGCCGGGTATAATTGTGCCGACCGCCTTTGGAGCCGTCATGGCCTCGACTGTCGAGCTGACCCAGGATTACGATCGCACGGACGTGCCCCACATCGTCCGCGGCGCGATTCAACTCGGCGTCCTTGAGTCCGTGTTTGTGCTGGCCTGCTCGTTGATCACCCGGTTCCTCGAGGGCCCGGCCGAGACCATCCCGCTTGCAATCGTCATCGTCGTGGGCCTGGCGCTGGTCAGCGGCCTGCCGGGCCTCTGGACCCGGGCGCGCACGGTCGAGGGCATTGCGGGGGCGGCGGGCATCGGGCTCGGCGCAACCGCCGTCTTTCTGCTGGTGGACGTGGCGCTGCTCCAACCGATCGGCACCTACACCAACCGGTGGCGGGAGATCGGCGGGTTCAGCAACTGGTGGTATCACCCGGTGTGGTGGATGGTGGGCACCTACCTCCCCTGGATGGGCGCGTGGCTGCTCGCGCAGCAGGCCGACCGGGGGCAGCGCCAGTCGATCGTGCCGATGATGGCTGGCGCGCTTGCCTTCACCGCCCTCGCGGGCATCGCTGCGGTGCTGATTCACTTCCCCGGGGCGCGCTGGAACCTGCCGACCTTCGGGATCGCGTTCCTCCCGGGCCTTGCACTGGCCACGCTGTTCTCGGGGATGCGCCGGCGAGCCGCCTGACCGATGCGGTGGGTCCGGTTGCTCTTCAGGATCTTCGGCTGGCTGCTCACGCCATTCCTCGCGTGGGCAGCTTCGTTTTTCGGGGCAGTCGCCGGCGCGCTCATCGCCATGCGGGTGCGAGACCCCCGGGCGGGCGTCGCCGTTACCGCCGCCGTCGGCGCACTCGCCGGGTGCTTCACCATTCTGGCATGGCTCGGCGTCCTCCGTCGGTCGCGGCACGTACGCGAGGTACTTGCCGTCCGGAGCGACGGGACGCCGGACATCGTGGCGGCCACCGATGGCGCCGAGTCTCCCGATCCGGCTCCGTAGCATAGGGCTCGCCGGCCTGACGGCGGCCTGCGGTGGGGAGCGCGGCGGTAAGCCATCCGCACCCCCGGCGACTGTCATGCCCGAGGCGGCGGTGCCGGTGGACTCGCTGGTGCTGCGGACGCCCGGCGGCGGAGAGATCTGGTTCACCCTCGCGCGCGAGGAGCGCGACAGCACCGGAGCATCGTGCGTGGAGCGCACCCTCGAGCTCCGGGGTCCCCGCCGACTCCCCATTCCACTGCTGTACACCCGCGACATCCCGCGATTGGTGAACGACTCGACGGTGAGCGCTCGAATCTGGAACCATTGCGCACCGGGAGACGAGTACCTGATCAACCTGCGGACCGGGCAGCCGGTGCGGGCGCGCAAATGACCGGGCTCCGCCTGCTCGCAATCGGTGCAATGCTGGCGCCGGCCATTCCGGGCGCCGCGCGGGCTCAGGGCGCAGCGATCGAGGTCGGCCGGTACTTCGAAGGCGACGACTGGACCATTTTCCGAGCCGGCCTCGAGCGCCCGCTGTGGGGTCCCCTATCCGTCGCGATGTACGGGACCCATCTGCGCGCCTCGAGCGCACTCGGCGAGCGGTTGTGGGGAGCCGGGGTGGATCTCGCTCTGTTTCGGGAGGCGCGGCAGGGGCCGTACGCAGTCGGCGGACTGGCGGGTGGCTTCGCGAGCCAGGCAAGCAAAGACCTGTGGGGCTCGTGGTCGGTTGGTGCGGGCTACCAGTTGATTCCGCTCTCGTTTCTCTCGATAGGTGCCGAAGCCCGCTGGCGCAAGTTGAGCCCCGGCGGCCGTGACGGACCGGAAGTGTCCCTTCGGCTGGGGGCGGTGTTCGGGCGTCGGGCCGGCGGGTCGAAGGAGCCGGGGCCGCCGGCTCCGCGGGACCCCGGCGCGGCAGAAGCCGGCTCCCGAGCAGAGCCGGGGCGGCTCGCGACCGTCGGCCGGCTCGATGCTGGGGCCACGCTCACCGATTCCGTGGTGGCGACCGCCGCCGCGACCATGGGCACCGCCTACCGGTTGGGCGGCACCACGACGGAGGGGTTCGACTGCTCGGGGCTCATCCAGTACGCCTACGGTCATTACGGCATCGCGCTGCCTCGGACCAGCAGCGAGCAGGCAACCGCGGGCGAGAAGGTGGAGCGCACCCTGGACGCACTCCGGCCCGGCGACATCCTCACCTTCTCCAATTCGGGTGGGCCGGTCACCCACGTCGGACTGTATGTAGGGGACGGGCGCTTCATCCACAGCGCGTCGCGGGGGGTGCAGCTGAGCCTGCTGAGCCCGGACGACCCGTACGGCCGGTGGTGGCACAAGCGATGGGTGGGAGCGAGAAGGGTAGGCAGCGGTGAGAGGTAAGAGGTAAGAAGTAAGAGGTGAGAGGTAAGAGGGGGTTCCGGTGATCTGACGTTCCCCCCGTTTTCGCTGGCAGGTTAGAACGAGAGTAGGTTGGCTTCAGCGGTCCTCCAATACCGAAAGGACGGGGACCATGAAGCGCTCGAAGTTCACCGAGGAGCAAGTCAGTTATGCCCTGCGACAGGCCGAGGGCGGCACCCCGGTGGCCGATGTCTGCCGACAGCTGGGAGTCAGTGAGGCGACGTTCTACGTCTGGAAGAAGAAGTATGCGCACCTGGGGGCCAGCGAGCTGCGCCGGCTGCGGCAGCTCGAGGACGAGAATGCCCGACTGAAGCGGCTGGTGGCGGACCTGACGCTCGACAAGCACATCCTCACCGAGGTGATCCGAAAAAAAGGCTAAAGCCGGCACGGCGGCGGGAGCTCGCGGCCTGGATCGGGGAGACGTTCCAGGTGAGCCGGGTCCGTGCATGTGGGCTCGCCCTGCTGGCGCGCTCGACCTGGTACCAGCGCAGCACGGCGAAGGACCAGTCGGCCTTGCGTCTGCGGATTCGGGGGCTGGCGCAGGCCCGGCCGCGGTTTGGCTACCTGCGGATTCATGTGCTGCTGTGCCGGGAAGGGTGGCGGGTGAACCGGAAGCGGGTACGCCGGTTGTACCGCTTGGAGGGGCTGCAGGTCCGGATGCGGGTACGGCGGCGGAAGCACATGTGCCTGCATCGCGGCCCGGCCCCGCTGGCGACGGCCCTCCATCAGCGGTGGAGCATGGACTTCGTGCACGACCAGCTGTTCGATGGCCGGCCGTTCCGGGTGCTCACGGTGGTCGATCAATGGAGTCGCCAGAGTCCGGTGCTGGAGCCGGCGTTCGCGATCGGCGGCCGCGACGTCGCTGCGGTCCTCGAGCGCATCACCGTGGCCACGGGCGCCCCGCGCTCGATCACGGTGGACCACGGGACCGAGTTCATGTCCACGGCACTCGAGGACTGGGCCTACCGGCGTGGGGTGCAGCTCGACTTCATTCGGCCGGGTAAGCCCGTGGAGAATGCCCACATCGAGTCGTTCAACGGGCGCTTGCGTGACGAGTGCCTCAACGTGCATCAGTTCCTGACGCTGGACGACGCGAAGGTGAAGCTCGAAGCTTGGCGTGCCGACTACAACCACCACCGGCCACACGGCTCGCTCGGGCACCTGACCCCGACCGAATTCGCGACCCAACGTCAGGTCACCGGGACCGCGGAAGCCGCCCTACTCTAGCGCGGAACTGTCCGCAAATGGGACCAACGTCAGCCTCGCCCGCGCTGCCTGAATCAGCTGTCCACGAAATCGGGGCAAGATCAAGGTGAGAGGGCTCAACCACCTCTCACCTCTCA
>Ga0137403_10006810_pt1 | contig 13019 bp, 8 predicted proteins | sample CZOMad2_1_16fung_FD_122057 | JGI IMG/M metagenome (GOLD analysis project Ga0137403, IMG submission 122057) | Vadose zone soil fungal communities from Angelo Coast Range Reserve, California, USA - CZOMad2_1_16fungal (Hybrid Assembly) | ecosystem: Environmental > Terrestrial > Soil > Vadose zone... | reverse complement strand
CCGAAGGACATCACCTCGGCACAATCGAAATGCCGGAACAACCCGCCAACTTGATTTGGGGCGATAACGATTATCGGACGCTTTACATCACGGCGACGACTTCCGTTTACAAACTGCGAACAAAAGTGCGTGGCTTTGTTCCGTATCTGGCACAGCCTCAGCAAAGGGAAACGCAAAAGGTCAGCAACTGATCGCAGAGTACGCGGGCACTTCCGCTACTGCTTGGGATGGCTGCGAACCGCGATCAGCGACATCTGCTCCAAGTCTGGATATTGCTCTTCGTCATTTGGTTTTCGATCATGCGGCGCAATCTGCTGCACGTTGACTCGTGCAGGAGCAATTGCGGTGAAGTATTTGCGGTAGACCTTTTCGAAGAGCGGCATGTCCGACAGATCATCGAGATAGACCGTAGTAAAAACGACCTGATCGAATTTCATCTCCGCTTCTTCGAGGTTGTCCAGTTGATTGCGCATCGTTTGATGCGCCTGGTGGGACGTCGTCGCGGCATAGACGCCGGAGTTGGGTCCGGGAATGAATCCACTCTTCGCGGAACAGTACAACGTGTCGCCGGCAAATACACAGGGACTCGCTGTCGGACTCGGCGGCATATTCTTCGGGCGAATCGCGTGACGCTGGCTCAAGTCGCGTACCGCAACGCCCGTGTAGGCGATGTGCGCGCCATCGGGCAGGCTCGACACTTGAATCGTCGCGCGGCCGGGAGTATTCCCGAATTCGAAGCGGCTCGCATACTCCTTATTCATAACGCCCATCGGAATGTCATGAGTCAAGTAAGGATTCACGAAGACCATGTTGGCCAGTTTTAGGCCTGCGAGCTCGACGACTTCTCGCAGCTTATCGAGCGCCAGCTTGACCTGCACACCTGGGTCGTCTGGAATTTTTCCCGATAACGAATCCGCCCCAAGCATCGTTGAAACAAACAATCGATCGTGAGTCAAAACTGCGCTGGCGTAGCCCGGTATTTGTTTATCGCCAGCAAGAACAATGGACTTCTTGACGGCGGTATTTTCAACGGCAACGGCCGTGATCTCGAGCGGCGACTCCGGCACCCTGGCTACGCCGAGCACTGCGCGGGCCGGCGGTGCGTTTGGAAAATATTCCGCGAATACTTTGTTCACTTCAGCGGAAGCGGTTATGTCTTCCAGATAAATCTGAAGATAGACAACGTGGTCCATCGTCAGGGCAGCGGATTCCACCACGGCTTTTACGTTGTCCAGGGCTTGGCGAATTTGTCCGGCTGTATCGGGGGGCAAGCTGCCGTCTGCGCGACGCGGGCCTTGTCCAGAAACGTAAAGATAGCCGTCGGCAAGAACACCGGGAGAGCCTAGCGTGTTCGGCGATTTGTCAGCGCTCTTTCGTGAAACGGCCTTGATTTGTGCGGCAACACTTGTGGCGCAAAACAGAAGCAATGCTGCTGCGAGCGGCTTCATGCGGCTTTTCCTTTGCGGGCCGCGCTCAAGAGTTCGCGCAGTCTTTGGCCGACAATCATTTCTTCACCGGGTTGGATCGTCATGGAAACGAGTTCGATGTGGTTGACCCGCTGCCGTTCTTTTCGAGTGGGCTTCGCTTTTTGTATTCCTTCGCGGACGGCGGGGACGAGGCTTGGATTGTCCGCACCGAGAACTTCGATGACAGGATCGCTGGCGCGCAACTGCTGAACGCAGTCCGTGATCGTGTACCCCCAGGCGGCCTCATCCCAGGAAACTTTCAACGTGGGATAGCGGTTTCCGTCGTCCGGAATGTAAACGCTGGTAGTAACACCCGGAACGGTTTCGACGAGCTTCGCAATGCGATCCACGCGCGCGTTCCATTCGTCGTAGAGTTTTTTCGGATCGATTTTCAACCAAGTCTCAACGGCGGTCAGAGCGCCGATCACTTCTTCCTTGCCGACTTTCATCGCACGGCAGACGGCCCCTTCCCACGGAGCAGAGTTGCGCATTGCGGCTTCGATCAAATCTTTTCTTCCCAGCAATACGCCGCTGCACTGGGGGCCCTGCAAACCTTTCCCGCCGGAGAAAGTGTACAAATCGATTTTCATTTGCGCGTAGAGCTTAAGATTGTCGGCTGGAGGAATTCCCGCGGCATCGTCGAGCAACATCGGGATGTTGTGGGCTTTGGCGATCGCAAGTTGTTTTGCGAGTTTATCGCCGAGGTCGGTTGTATAAATCATCGCGGTCTTGTCGTTGACGGCGTTCGCGATTTCTTCGGGAGATTCGACGAGGACCAGATTCGCACCGGTCAACCGGATGGCGCTGTCGAACGCGCTCCGCCCGCCAGCCATGATGACTTCGTGTTTCATGCCGGTCGTATTCGGCAACTGCCAAATCTTTGCCGGATCGGTACCCGCCATGCACGCCGCCGCCGATGCTGCCATCGATCCCGCGGCGCCGGAAGTGATCATCCCGGATTCGGCACCAGTCAATTCGGCCAATTTGCGGCCGGCCGCGTTTTGCAATTCGACCATGTTGACGAAATGGTGCGACGCTTCGGTTTGCGCGGCGCGCACTTCCGGAAATTGCAGTGAGCCGCTCAGATAAGTCCATGTACCGCGGCAGTTGATTACGGTTTTCACGCCGAGCCTGGTGTAGACGTTTTCTTGTGTGGGCAGGCCGATCGCAGCGGCGGACTTCGCGTACAAATCCTGCGCGGCAATCTGCGCGAGCAGCGGCGATGCTGCGAGATATTTCATGAAGCTGCGGCGGTTCGATCCTTGCGAGCGAGACATGTATTCCTCCGTTTTCGCTTACTTCGAAATTATTTTGTGAAGATGAGCGTGCCGAAATGCTCGGGCACATGATTCGGATCACGGTTCACGACGCAAGTCGGCTGCCAGCACATAAAATGACGCTGCGGGTCTTCGCCGAGGCCGTCAATGCGATACAAATTGACGCGCCATTTTGTGCCCACCTTGACCGTTTGTTCGCTGACGGATTTCAGCGGAACGCGCGCTGCTGCATACCAGACATGCGTTTTTTCGTCGATGCGGCCCAGGCGCTGCCAGCCGGAATTCCAGTCAGCGGTGGATTTGTCTGTTCCCAAGTCGATATCCAGGTCAACCCAATCGCCGGTAGGAGCAATCTCAAATTCCTTGTAACGCTTGATGTTCGTCCAATCATCGCCAAGAAAAAATTCGACCACATCACGGTCCCAGAGCTTGAGACGATCTTTGCTGTTATCAGCGGGCAGCCAAAGATTCAACTCCGCGTAGGGAGAGACGAAGAGAAGATAGAGATCGGTATCCGTCCAAAACGCGCGAACTTCAGTTTTGAGTTTGGGGTAGTCGAACTGCCGGGAACAGTCTTTTTCAATCCAAGTTGATGCCGCGTGCTCCCAAGTTTTCGACCGCGGATCGGTGTTCAGCTCCGGCGGTTTCGAAACATACGGAACGGAAAAGTCCGCCGTGGGCATCGTCACTTCACACATTTTTGCAGCGGCGTAATCTTGCGCGGATTGCGCCACGCGACGCGATCTTGCCGAACTGTAACGGATAGACACGGCTGCGACGCAAACGAGCGCAACTACGATGAACAATATTTTTCGAGTGGATCGCATATTATGGGCGGGGCGCGTTTTTCAGTTCGGGCGAGATTTCGAAAGCTCGTTCGAACTGAGCGCGCGATTCCGCCTCCTTTCCTTGCTGGTGAAGAGCGAGAGCGAGGTTGTAATGCGCTTCCGCATAGCGCGGTTTCAGGCGAATCGCTTCAGTAAATTCCGCTTGTGCTTTTGGAAATTCAGAAGTCTGCAAGAACACCAGGCCCAAGTTGTTGTGAGCTTCCGCGAAAACCGGATCGCGCCGCAAGAGTTCACGAAACACGTTCGTCGCGCCGCTGAAATCGCTTTTTTGGCTGAGAACCAGGCCAAGTTGCACGCGTGCGTCCACGTATTTGGGATTCAGAGCGATCGCTTGATTCAACTCCTGCGCACTTTCATCCAGTTTGCCTATTTGCGCCAACGCCAGCCCCAGATTGTAGTGCGCTTCCGCAAAGTCCGGATCGGACGAGACGGCCTGCCGGAATTCGGTTAGCCCGCGTTCGTGATCCGCTTGCCTCCAATAAAGCAATCCGAGGCTCGAATGCGCCCGCGCGTAGTCCGGCTGCAGCTCGATGGCTTTCTCGAGCGCCGTTCGCGCGCCAGCGCTGTCGCCCTTGCGTTCGAGAGTCACACCCTCGTAGTAATATCCCGTCGCGAGCGTCGGACTTTCCTCCGTGGCTTTTTGAAAACGCGCCAGCGCATCGTCTAATTTCTGCTGCTTCAGCGCCTCTACGCCGTCGAGAATCAGTTTCTTCGACACCGCCAGATGCGCCCGGAATTCATGCAGCGCGTTCAGTTCTTCCAACTCCTTCTTCCCCGCTTCGGTCTTTCCCTGCGCGCGCAACGCAATTCCCAGGTTGTAGTGCGCATCTTCAAAGTCGGGCTTCAGCTCGATCGCCTGTTGAAAGGCTGCGATAGCGCCCGCGTTGTCTCCGCTGGCTTTAAGCTCCTTGCCGAGGTTGTATTGTGCTTCCGGATTTTTTGGGTCGACCTCGCACGCCTTGCGAAACTCAGCGAGTGCGCCGGCATGATCGCCCTGACGACGCAACGTAACGCCCATCATGAGGTGCGCGGGCGCGAAACCGGGATTCGCTTGTAACACCTGGCGAAACTCGGTTGCCGCTCCAGCCAAATTGCCGACCTGTCCTTCGATCAAGCCGAGCTCGAAATGCAATTCCTGAGTCGGCTTGATTTGCAGCGCGCGGCGCAATTCGCGTTCCGCCGCCGAATAATCATTTTGCTGAGAGTAGATGCGCGCCATCAACCGGTGCGCCCCGGCGTTTGCGGGGTCGAATTCCAGCGCCAGGCGTAGTTCCTTTTTTGCAGCATCAGGTTCGTGCATGTCAAACAAGGTCGAACCCAGCGCGTAGTGCGCATCGGCCCATTTCGGTTTCAATTTCAGAGTCGATTCGAATTCCTCAACGGCCTGCGCAGCATCGCCTTTGTATTTGAGCGCCAGCGCCAAGTTGTAGTGAGTCGTTGCGTCGTTAGGTTCAAGGTCCAGCACTTTTCGGTAATTCACGATTGCCTGATCCCAGGATTTGGTGCGAGAAAACTCCAGGGCGCGCTGGCGATAGTCTTCGGCCGTCTGCGCAAAGGCGATCGAGCATGTGAAGAGGCCAAGCGCCAGGAATCGGAAAGTGGGTCCCATGCAAGCGAAGCATATCAGGCAGGGCGTACAAAAGAGCACACCCTGCCCGTTGGGGGAAATTACCAGTAGAATTTCGCGCTGATCTGGCCGATGCGCGGATCTCGCGCACTCGTCACGAGACCGAATTGGCTGCCACAGTTCGGGTTCACATCATTCGTACAGGTGTGGAAGCTGCCGTTCGGATTATTGAATTGGGCATGGTTAAAGACGTTGAAGAATTCGGCCCGGATTTCGAAAGCGATGGACTCCCTGATGGCTGTCCTCTTTGATAGGCCAAAATCGGTGTTGTTGAGACCGGGCCCATGAAAGAATTGGCGGTTCGAGTTACCAAAGCTGCCGACCGGACCGCTGGCAAAGGCATCCGGCAGGAAGAAAGTGTTCGCTCCATTGGGACCGGCTTTACGGGGATCCTGGGTTACAACATTTCCAACGCGGTCAGGCACGTCAGTGTTCGAACTGCCTGTTAAGGAAACATCCTGCCCCTGCCGAATGCCGACGGGCAGACCGCCAGCGAAGCGAGTGATTCCGTTGATTGTCCACCCCTGCGTTAGCCGTTTGGGTGCGCTCTTGAATGCGCGGTCGAAGGGTAACGACCAGATATAGCTCACTACGAAATTATGAGTGATGTCGTAGGCCGAAAGGGAGCGGCTGAGGCGATGATTTGCGAAGTTGACCCACTGGCCAAAACCGGATGAGTCATCTATGCCTTTTGAGAAGGTGTAGGCAGCCAGGAAGGTGAAATCCGTTGCTTTCCGCTCTACAGTGATTTCTCCGGCGTTGTAATTTGAGTTGGCAATGTTGGCTGTAATGCTGTTGTTTGGTCCGAAGTTGGGCCCAAGTGTGTCACGTGTGCCGACGACCTGGGTGCCATCGGGCAGTGTGTATGTAGTCTGCTCGCCGTTCGGCCCGCACGTGGGAGTCGCGCCCATTGCGTTGAGCTGCAGACAAAGGGCCGGGTTACCCGGATTTGCGTCGTACTGTGAGATCAATTTGTGGCCCTGCGTCCCTACGTAGGCCAGCGTCATGACCATTGATTTCGAAAGTTCGCGTTGAAATGAAAGGTTGTAGTGCTCCGCGTAAGGCATACGGTTGTGAATGTCATAACCGGGGGAAAATGCCAGCGGCAAATAAATTGAGTAGTCCAGCGTTTTATTCGCGGGGCTCCCGGGAACCGGGAATGTAAACGGGAAGCGCTCGCCTTGCGAACTTCCGTCCACGCGGGTTTGAAACGGCAGGTCCATGACGACCGGGATACCCGGCTGCCAGTACAGGCCAAACGGGGCGTCACCCACCTCATAGAATAAGTTCAGATCCTCCACAGACGTGTAATAGATACCGTAGGAGGCACGAATGCTGGACTTGCCAGGTCCGCCGAAAATCTTGCCGAGCGCGCCTTCGCTGAAGCTGGGCGAATAGGCAATGCCCAGACGCGGAGAGAAATTGTTGTAGCGCGTGGGAGCGAGTGTGCTCGGAATGCCTGGATCCCCGGGAACAACCCAACCGAGAGGCGCTGTTGGGAATTGGGTGGACTGCAGGCCGGGCACGATGGTCTCGATTTTGCCCTGCGTGTCATACCACGGCATGCTCACTTCCCAGCGCACTCCCAGATTCAAAGTGATGTTAGATTTCACTTTCCAGGTATCTTCGGCGTATGCACCGCCGTAGCGCGTCCGCGAATCCAAGAACTGCTGGCTGCACTGGTTATATCCAACGGAAGCGCCCAGCAAAAAATCGGCGATATCGTTGCCGGTCTCGGTGCCGTCGAAAGTGAAATCGCCGTTTGGAGCGCAGGTATTGCGCTCGTTGATTTGCAGATAACGGAATTCTCCGCCGAATTTCAGCGTGTGTGGGCCTCTGATCTTTGAAAAACCTTCGGAGACATGCCAAGTATTGTTTGGTTGAAACGTGGTGAGAGTGTTTACGCCGATAGAAAAGTTATTGAAGTATTCCGGAGGTACGGTTTCGGGGAAACCCGGAGGGCCGGAGGGATTGATGCCCAAAGTTCCCACTCCGGTCACAAAACCCAAGTCGGAAAGTTTTGCGAAGCTGGACTTGGGCTTGTCAGTGACTGTCGCTGTGCGGAAAAAACTCACACGGACTTGGTTTACGCCAGTCGAACCGACCATTTTGTTATTACTGATGACGATCTGCTGGGCGCGCGACGGCGTCAGGCTGGCGAAGCCCGGCACACTGGCGTTCAACGAGTTCACGACGGTAGAGTCATCGAAGTGATAGTAAAAGGACCAGTTACCGGTTTTCTGGTTGATGAAATCGACGCGCTGGCCTGCTTTGTTGTCCGTTGCCGTGTTCTTTTGGCCGTTGTCTGTAAAGGTGCCTAGCACAGGATCGAGATTGGGAAGTGGGATATAAGGAAGCAATTTGGTCGCTGGCGCCGCGAATGCGCTCTGAGGAATGACGCCACCAGGGAAAACACACTGAGCCGGATCGTTACAAGACTGAATAGTGAAGGCGTTGGGATCGGTCGGCGTTGGAGCCGGCACTTCTATCGCCGCATAAGGCTCCCCAGCCGTAACGGTCTTACCTAGCCTTTGGCTAAGTATCTGCGCCCAGTTGGGGCCACAAGTTGCCCCAGTGGGACATGGAGCGCTTTGAACCACCATGGCGTGGCCGCTATTGGAGTCGACAAAAGCGCCAGTGCCAAAGTTTCCATTTCGCTGATCTGAGGTAGGCAGCGTCACAACGCCCGTACTGGCGCCAACCGTCTGCCGCGTACCCTGATAGTCGGTGAACCAGAAGAGTTTGTTCTTCCGGAACGGCCCACCCACTGCGTATCCAAACTGGTTGCGACGCAGCTCCCCTTTGGACTGATCAAAAAAATTCTTGGCATCGAACTTATCGTTCCGAACAAATTCGAACACGTCGCCATGAATTCCGTTCGTTCCTGACTTTGTGATCGCATTCATAACCGCGCCGCTGAACTTTCCATATTCAGCATCGAAACTGTTTGTGATCAGGCGAAATTCTTCAATCGAATCCAGGTTGGGAATCAGGCCTGCGCCAAGGTTACGTCCCTCACTCACATCGCCACCGTTCACCAGGAACGCATTGGCTGTTTCACGCTGCCCATTCACGGACAGATTGCCGGACGACAATATCCCCGAAACCGGCCTGTCCTGCTGCATCGAACCCGACGTCACGGGCACTACCCCCGCTTGCAATCCCAAAAGGTCAATGTAGCTGCGACCGTTCAGCGGCAGCGAAAGCATTTTCTTCGAATCAATCACGTCGCCCAATTGCGTGCTATCCGTCTCCACTTGCACCGCGTTCGCTTCAACCTTCACTTCTTCCTGTACCGTGCCTACTTCCAGCGTGACGTCTATATGAAGTTGGTCGTTAACTTTCACTTCGATGCCGGAGGCTACTGATTGGCGAAATCCCGCGCCGGTAACGGTCAGTTTGTATGTGCCTGCAGGCAAGGCCAATATCGTGTACGTCCCGTCTGCGGCGGTCGTCGCTTCTTTGCTGAAGTTGGTGTCTACGTTTGTTGCAACCACGCGTGCGCCACCGACCACAGCTTGCGTCTTGTCGCGTATCACGCCCAAAATCGATCCCGTTACGTCGGCGCGTACTGTGGTCGCCGCCAACAGCACAGCCACAGCAAGTATGAGTACAAACTTGAAAAAGGAAACATGACGTCCCATGAGCACACCCCCGGTCTGCCGCGTACAGTGGCATGGTGATTTACGGGAGTCAAGAAGATGACGCTTCCTGTTCTCACTGGATGAAAACGGCTGTTAAAGCCGATCCGAAGTGCATCCCCAAAATAGACGCAAGGCCCAGTAGCACAAGGAATTACATCGCAATGTCCGCGCAGGATTTTTACAAATGCGACGATTCAAAAACTCTTCTGCTGTGCAGATTAGGCGATCGGCAAGAAAACGGAGCTACTACTGAGGAATTTTGGTGGACGTGACAGGGATCGAACCTGCGACCTCATGCTTGCAAAGCACGCGCTCTCCCAGCTGAGCTACACGCCCACATTCGTTACGACTTCTATTTTATTGTATTTGGCGCGTTTCGAAAACTCCGATTGCCGCTCGCGTTTCCGCGCAGCTGTCCCGGCACGCCTATTTGAGAATCCCCAGCGCCTTCTTCGGCAACCGGCCCACTTCCTCTTTCGCGATTCCAAAATTATCCGCAATCAACGAAGCGGGATTCCCCGCCAGCCATTTCGAAATCGAAATCTCTTCGAACGTTGGGCTATTGAACAACGCAAAAAACTTCGTCGGCTCGCTTCCAATCTGTTCCACGTAGTGCCCAAATCCCTGTTGGATAAATCCCACTTGCCCCGGTCCGAATTCTTCCGTTCGCGATCTCCCATGCGCTCCAAACACCGTGATCCGCGCGCGGCCGCCGAGGTAGTACTGCCATTCGTCCGCATTGGGATGCCAGTGCATTTCCCGCAGCGCTCTCGGCTCCAGATATTGCATCACCGAGGTCAGCGTCGTGTTGATGGGAAATTCCTTCATCGTCACGATCCGCTCCCATCCCCCCGGAAAAACAATCGGCGCCATCTTTCCCAATCGAAATTTGTGCGGATTCTGGCTCGTCTCCAAATCGTCCGCCAGATACGGTTCCGGAATCGTCGCCGGTACTTTGCCCGGTAAAATGTACAACTCCTTCTTCGGCAGTGCAGCCACCGTTGCCGCCGACAAACCCAAATTCCGCGTCACCACCGCCGGCGAACTCTGCGCGATCCAATCCGTGATGCTGAACGTGCCAAACTCCGAAAAATGTCCGTCGTCAAAACCCAAAACGAAATGCGCTTCCTCTTTCCCGATGTTCTGCAGCGCGTGTCCGTGGCCCTTCGGGAAATACCAAATGTCTCCCGCCTCAAAAATATCCGTCGCCGGTTCTCCGTTCGGCGCAATCACGGTCGTCATCACCGTGCCCTTCAACATCAGCGCCCATTCCGCGGCAATCGCATGCCAGTGCAATTCGCGAATCCCGCCCGGTTTCAATCTCATCGAAACTCCCGCGATGTGCTGCGAGGCCGGAAATTCGGCAACCGTCGCTTCTTTTGCCGATCCCGCTTCGCCCACCCATCCGCGCGTGGCTTCCAAATCAAATTTAAAATCCGCGATCGGTTCATGCTTTCCGGGATCTTTGCCCGTCTGGTACGCCTGTTGTTCCTGCGCGCGCAATTCCGGCGCGGAAAAGAGCGCCGTTCCCAATCCGGCCAGCGAAGCCGTGCCCAACAAATCCCTGCGCGTCAATTTATTTTTATTCCGCTCGCCCAATTTCATTTCTGCTCCTCCCGCCGTCCAAAATTTTCCTCGAAACACTTTTCTCACTCTGCGCATTCTACTCCGAAGGAATTGTTTCTCCCGCCGCTCATTGGCGTATCATCGAATCAGTTGCTGCCTTCCCTCGTCTCGTGAGGTGTCTCATGATCTCCCGTCTCCTGCTTATCGTCGCGGTTTCCGCCGGTTGTTCCGCGTGCGCCTTCTCACAAGAACCCGCCCCAAAGCCGCAGAGCCACATGCGCCGCGCCGTCGAACAGCAGGGCGGCTTCATGCAAGGCGGCATGCATCACGCCGTTGCAGTCGGCGTTGTCCTCGATCAAAAAGTTGACGCAACCACGCACACCATCACGCTGCGCGTCGGCCCCATGAATCTCCCCGCCAACACTTCCCACATGAAAATGCCTCAACCCGCCGATTTGATCTGGACCATTCCCATCACCGGCTGGCTGCTCTCTTATCACCCACATCTCGTCGACGCGTCCGGCAACGCGGTCCCCGGTGTTGTCCTTCATCACGTCGCATTCTGGAACGAAAACCGCTCCGATTTTCTCTGCCCCAATAAAGAGGAACACATTTTCGGCGCCGGCGGCGAACTCACCGATTGGACTCCAATTCCCGGCTACGGCTATCGCGTTCAAAAAGACGATCGCATCCGCGTGGAAACCATGATTCACAATCCCACCGCTGCCTCTTACGACAAGGCTTTCCTGCAAATTGAAATTGGTTATCTCGATGACGCGTCGCCCGCTCCCGTCAAAAATTTCTATCCCGCGTGGATGGACGTCGCCTCATGCGGCAGTTCCGGTTACGACTTGCCGGCTGGCCCAAGCGAAAAATCCGGCACCGTCGGCGTGAAATATGACGGGATACTCCTCGGCGTCGGCGGCCACATGCACGATTACGCAAAGCAAATTGTTCTCGAAGACGCCACAAAAAAGAAATCCATCGCCACTCTGCAGGCCAAAACAGACGACAAGGGTCTCCTGCTCAGCATGCCCGTCATCACATTTTATTCCACGGGCGGTGAACCGCTTGCCGCCGGCGATCAATTGAAAATCACTGCAAACTATGACAACCCGACCGGCAAACTCCTTCGTGCTGGCGCAATGGGCATCGTCGTCGGCTATTTCGTTCCCGCAAACGACAGCGCTCTAGCGCCGCTCCGCCACGCTGCAAAATCGCCGATGCCTCACCCGCACGATATGCACGACATGAAAGACATGCCCAACATGTCTCACGATCAATAGCGGACAGCTTTTAGGAATACTTTATCGCCGAGTCCGGCGCTCCGGACGCCCGTCCGGCGCGAGAAGTTTCACGTACTCTGGCTTCCGTATACTTTCTTAAGCGATTTGGCTCCAGGTTTCACAAACGTCAGTCGCCAGAAATTCTCGCAGGGTGAAATAAATTCCACGCTCACGTACTTGTGGCCGTTGCGGTGCCGTCGCGTCGAAACGATCCGCGCTTGCGCCGACTGCCGCGTGTGCTCGTTCATCAGCACGATCGTCTGATCCACCGTCACTTCTTCTTCCATGTCGATCAGGCAGCCGAATTCGCTCAGCACGGTCGTCGTCGTGCTCAAGATAAATTTTTCCCCGCGCACGGTTTCGCCGTCTATCCGAATCGGTACGGCCAGCGTCACCCGGCTAGACCGCCTTTTTTCTCCGCGACGATAACTTGGAATGGCCACGTTCTTCCCTGAGAACAACCCTGCATGCGCTTACAATTACGCTTACAATTCAAGGGCCCGCAATCGGGAATCTTGCCCAAAAGATGCTGCTGTTCGCTGAATCGAATGACCCCGGGCTTCAGCTTGCCCGGGGCTTTACCACTTTTGATGCCATTAGCCTACCGCAAGCCCCGCCCACCGTTAAATCGTTTTTCTAATCGCTCCTATTTGCAGCACGTTCACGCAAGAAATTGCCTTGCAGTTCGCGCTCACTCGGCCTCCAGAGCCAAGAGGCCAGCCTGACTCTTGCACTCTCTTCCTTTCGTAGATTCTCTCTTCGTCTTCAAGCAATTTCTAGGCACTAGTAGGGGCACGATATATCGTGCCCTCTTCGCGAGATCACCACACGCACTTGTCGCCAATCGCGCCACTGGGCAGAATCGGTCGTTGCAGGGGTCGACTTCTGCCTGCCCCGGTCTTGTCGGGGAATCGGCCCTTTTCGAGCGTCGCCTTTAGCCTGCCATCTGTCCCGCGGCCACACAACTACCGCCAGTGCCGCACAACGTGGTCTTTGCTCGTCGAATGGTGCAGCGAACCTCGCCATCGTTTCGCTTTCTTTCAACAAAACGCACCTCGGCTGACGCATCAGCGCCAGTGGAGTCACTACAACATGCGGATTCGCCCGCTAAAATGGCTCAAACGTAGGCCATGGACGCCAGCCCTAACCCTCCCATTCTCTGTCTCTGGTAGTGGCCAATCTTTAGATTGGCTCTTCGCTTTTCTTTGTAACGCTGGCGTCCCGCCGGCGCTCTTTCCTTCGTAGCGCCGTCCCTTTCGCGTATTTTGCGTCCCGGTGGTTTTTACCGGGAAGGGCGGCATCTTT
>Ga0137403_10006809_pt1 | contig 13019 bp, 20 predicted proteins | sample CZOMad2_1_16fung_FD_122057 | JGI IMG/M metagenome (GOLD analysis project Ga0137403, IMG submission 122057) | Vadose zone soil fungal communities from Angelo Coast Range Reserve, California, USA - CZOMad2_1_16fungal (Hybrid Assembly) | ecosystem: Environmental > Terrestrial > Soil > Vadose zone... | reverse complement strand
GTAAGGACCAACACGTCGGCGGTGGCGAGGTCTCGGGGGTCCTCGGCGATGCGCGCGGTCACGGTGAAGTCTTGCAGACCCGTGAGTCGGATGCCCGCGTGGCGGAGGAGCTTGGCCCTCGCCCCACGCGCGAGCACCGTGACCTCTTCGCCGGCCTGCGACAGATGCGCAGCCAGGATGGACCCCATCGCACCGGCACCCACGATGAGCCATCTCATAGGTGTTCCCTCCTTGCTGTGTCGATTGCGAAGGTGTAGAAATGATGACGCCCAGTTGGCTGCAGCATCCACACTGCGAAATCGGAGACGACATGGCAAACACGAGCCTTGGCGCGGGACTTCAGCTTCGTTCGACGGTAAAGAAGGACGGCCTCCTCGATCTATCACTGACCACGGTCCCCACCCCTGAGCCGAAACCGGAGGAGGTCATCGTACGCATCGACGCCTCCCCCATCAACCCCTCCGACCAGGGACTGCTTTTCGGCGGAGCCGATATGAGCACGGCACGGATATCCGGCCCGGCTGACAACCCCGTGGTGACGGCCAACATTTCACCCGCGGTGATGAAGGCAATGGCGGGACGCCTGAATCAGTCGTTGCCCGTCGGGAACGAAGGAGCCGGGGTGGTCGTCCAGGCGGGCACGTCGCCGGCAGCGCAGGCACTGATGGGGAAGACCGTCGCCATTCTCGGCGGCTCCATGTACTCGCAGTACCGCTGCATCAAGGCCGTGCAATGCCTGGTGTTGCCGCCGGGTACCACTCCTGCCGAGGGCGCCTCCTGCTTCGTCAATCCGCTCACCGCGCTCGGTATGGTCGAAACCATGCGCTCGGAGGGTCACAAGGCGCTCGTGCACACGGCGGCCGCCTCCAATCTCGGGCAGATGCTCAACAAGATCTGCATCAAGGACCGCGTCGGCCTGGTGAACATCGTGCGCAAGCCCGAGCACGTAGACGTCCTGAAGAAGATCGGTGCCACCTACGTGTGCAACTCGGACTCGCCAACCTTCATGGACGACCTGACCGAGGCACTCGTCGCTTCCGGTGCCACGGTGGCCTTCGATGCGATCGGCGGTGGAAGACTTGCGGGACAAATACTCACCGCCATGGAGAATGCGGCGAACAAGACGGCGAAGGAATACAGCCGTTATGGGTCCACAACGCACAAACAGGTATACATCTACGGCGGACTGGACCGCGGGCCGACCGAGTTCAACCGCACCTTCGGCATGGCGTGGGGTATTGGCGGCTGGCTGCTCACCCCCTTCCTGCAGAAAATCGGATTCGAGACTGCGCAAAAGCTGCGAGAGAGGGTCGCGGCCGAGATCAAGACCACGTTCGCGAGCACCTACACGAAGGAAGTCTCTCTCGCCGAGGCGCTGCGGATCGAGGAGATCGCCGTCTATGGCAAACAAGCCACGGGCGGAAAGTATCTGATCAACCCGAACAAAGGACTTCGCTGAATCAGTTCGAACCCGTGCCTTGGTCATGGGCGTCTTCAGGAGGCGGTGCCCGCGCCGGCTCGGCGAAGCACGACCCCCACGCCGTGACGCGGCTCGAGCATGATGCCGGGATCCGGCTCAACCCGCCACCCGGGCACCAGAGTGAGCTCATAGCATTGGGCCACCAGCGCAACGATGACCTGCATCTCGATCATGGCCAAGGCGCTCCCGATGCAGGCGCGCGGTCCACCGCCGAACGGAAAGTACGCGTAGCGCGGGCGCGCCGCGTGTCCGGTCGAGAACCGCCCCGGATCAAATCTGTCGGGATCGTGCCAAAAGAGGGGATGTCGGTGCGTGACAAACGGGCTCAGCAGCACTATAGCCTGCGCCGGAATGTGATACGCGCCGATGTCGATGGCGCCGGTCGTCGTCCGGGCGGTCACCCATGTGGGCGGGTAGAGCCGCAGGGTTTCCTCGATCACCGTGCGGGTGTACTCCAGCGCGGAGAGATCCCCGGCGAGCAGCCGCCGCGTCCCCAGCACGGTGCGGACTTCGCGCTGGAGCTGGCGCCGCGCCGCGGGGTTCTGCGATAGAACGTACCAGACCCAGGCGAGGCCGCTCGCGGTCGTGGTGTGCCCGGCGACGAAAAGCGCCTTGACCTCGTCGCGCAGCTCCGCTTCGCCGAATCGTTCACCGGTCTCTTCGTCGCGAGCCGCCAACAGCATCGACAGCAGATCGCCCCCTGGACCGCGGCGACGCCCCTCGTCGATCCGGCGTGTCATGAACTCGTCGAGCAACTGCAGCGCACGCTCGTAGCGCTCCGTGCGTGATGTGGGAAAGCGACGCAGCCAGCCCAGAGGACTCCAGAGCTGTCGGTTCACGTGCGCCGTCGCGATGGTGAGTGCTCGGCCGACGGCCCGAGCGTCCTCCTCCGGGACCTCGCCGAACAAGACCCGGAGGATGATCGCGCGGGTCACCTCGGTCATCTCGCTGAGGAGATCGAGCGGTTGACCCTGCTCGGCGGGGCTACGCCAGCGGTCCAGCATCGCTTCGGCGATTGCGACGATCGCGGGCACGACGGCCATGAGCCGGTGCGGCCGGAAGGCCGGACGCATCAGATGGCGCCGCCGACGCCAGTCGTCGCCATCGACGGTCGTGAGACTCTCGCCGAAGAGGGGCTTGATGCGCGCGGCCGCCGGGCTCTTGTGAAAGAGGCCGTCGTGCGCCTGCAGCACGAACTTTATGTGATCGGGGTGGCTGAGCAGATAGAGGCGGCGAAGGCCGAAAGGCAGGGCGACGACATCACCGTACGTGCGAGCGGTCTGCAGAAAGAACCCGAGCGGGTCCTTTCGCACTATCGGGAAGACCCCCACCAGAGGATACCCGCGCGGGCCCGGAGGAGTCACGGGGACAACGCCACGAATGCTTCCAAACATCCGCCCTCGCAGAGGGCGCCAACCCGGCTACGCCGACGCGGCGGCGGCCTTCTCCTTCCGCTTCCGACGGCCGGTGGCGCCGGCCTCGCCCTTGGGCGCCCGTTCCTTCTTCTCGGCCCTCTTCTCCTTCTCCTTGGGGGCCTCGGCACGGTCGACTAGCTCGAGGAAGACCATCGGCGCGGCGTCGCCAGGGCGCGGACCGGCCTTGATGATCCGGGTGTAGCCGCCGTTCCGGTCGGCGAAGCGCGCGGCGATCGTGTCGAACAGGCGACCCACGACCTCGGTGTCGGGGACCATCGACAGGACCTGCCGCCGCGCGTGGAGGTTCTCGCGCTTGGCCAGGGTGATCATGTGCTCCGCGAGGCCGCGCACGGCCCGGGCCTTCGCGTCGGTCGTGGTGATGCGCTCGTGCCGGAACAGCGCGACGAGCAGGTTGCGGAACAGCGCCCAGCGGTGCTGTGTGAGCCGGCCGAGCTTGTAGCCGGCGTTCCGGTGCCTCATCGCATGACTCCCTCGATCATTGAAGGGTTCGGCTCGCCGCCGCGGCGGCGCCTCACCTCACACTCCTCAGAGCCTTTGAAGGGTTCGGCTCGCCGCCGCGGCGGCGCCTCACCTCACACTGCCTCTTCCGAGCGCGCCCAGGACGTTCGGGTCGATGCGCATGCCGAGCGACAGCCCGAGCGCGGCGAGCGCCGTCTTGATCTCGTCGATCGACTTCTCGCCGAGGTTCTTCACGTGCTCCAGGTCGCCCTCGTTCTTCTGGACGAGGTCCACGACCAGGTTCAGCTCGGCGTTCTTCAGCGCGTTGATGGCGCGCGCCGGAAGCGCCAGCTCCTCGAGCGTCTTGGCGAGGGCATCGCGCAGGAACGCCTCGCCGTCCCCGCCCTCCGCTTCCTCGTCCTCGTGCGGCACGCCGGCGGCCAGCGGGCGGAAGTGGTCCTTGAGATAGGTGGAGGCCCGCGTGAGCGCGTCGTCGGGGCTCACCGAGCCGTTCGTCCAGACCTCGAGCACCAGCTTCTCGTAGTCGGTGATCTTCCCGAGGCGCGACATCTCGACGTTGTAGGCCACCCGCGTGATCGGCGAGTACGCCGCGTCGAGCGCCAGCGCCCCGGTCGGCACGGTGTGGGTCGCGCGGTCGACCGCCTCGTAACCGCGGCCGATGCCCACGCCGAGCTCCATCGTCACCCGTGTGGTGGACTCGATGGTGAAGAGGTGGATCTCGGGATTCACGACCTCGATGTCGGTCTCGGGAACGTCCGCGCCCGTCACCGCCTTCGGCCCGGCGACCTCGATCCGGAGGACCTTGGCCTCTCCCGACGGAACCTGGATCGCGAGCTTCTTGAGATTGAGCAGGACGTCGACGGTGCTCTCCTTGACGCCGGGGATCTTGGTCTCCACGCTTCGGACACCGTCGATCCGCACCCACGACACGGCCGCGCCCGGCACGACCGACAGCAGGGTCCGCCGGAGCGAGTTCCCGACGGTGAGCGCGTAGCCCTTCTCGAAAGGCTCGGCGACGAGCCGGCCGTACTGGTCGCTCAGAATCTCCCACTCGACCTTCTTCGGCTTCTGAAACGGAATGCGTGGCATAGCCTTCCTTACTTGCTGTAGAGCTCGACGATGAGCTGCTCGGCGACCGGGATCTGGATGTCGTCACGCAGCGGCAGGCTCCGGACGACGCCCTTCTTCTCGTTCGTGTCGAGCTCCAGCCACTGGGGCACTTGCCCGCGGCCGGCGTTGACGTTGTCGTCCAGCCGCGCCTGCATCTTGGACGTCGGCCGGAGCTGGACCGCGTCGCCGACCTTCACGAGGAAGGACGGGATCGACACCTTCCGGCCGTTCACCTGGAAGTGGCCGTGCGCGACCATCTGCCGCCCCTCCCGGCGCGACGCCGCGAACCCGAGCCGGTGCACGACGTTGTCGAGGCGCAGCTCGAGGAGCCGCAGGAGGTTCTCGCCGGTGACGCCCTTCTCGGCTTCGGCCCACTGGAAGTACTTGCGGAACTGGCTCTCCAGCACGCCGTAGATGCGCTTGGCCTTCTGCTTCTCGCGGAGCTGGACGCCGAAGGCGGTCAGCTTACCGCGGTTGAGCCCGTGCTGACCCGGCGGATAGTTGCGCCGCTCGATCGCGCACTTGTCGGTGAAGCAGCGGGCGCCCTTCAGGAAGAGCTTTATGCCCTCGCGTCGGCACAGCCGGCACTTCGCGTCGCGATACCGCGCCATGGCCGGCCCCCTACACTCGCCGCCGCTTCGGCGGGCGACACCCGTCGTGCGGGATCGGCGTCACGTCACGAATCGAGGTGATCTCCAGGCCGGCCGCCTGCAGCGAGCGGATGGCCGCCTCCCGGCCGGCCCCGGGGCCTCGCACGAAGACCTCGATCTGCTTGAGGCCGTACTCCATCGCCTTGCGCGCCGCGAGCTCGGAGGCGGTCTGGGCGGCGAAGGGCGTGCTCTTGCGCGAGCCCTTGAACCCGGCGCTTCCGGCGCTCGACCAGGACACGACGTTGCCCATCCGGTCCGTGAGCGTGACGATCGTGTTGTTGAACGTCGCCTGGATATGGGCGATGCCGGTGCGCACCTCGCGCCGCTCGCGCTTCTTTCCGCCCTTCTTCCGTGGTGCCGGTTTCGCTTCTTCGGCCATGCCTTACGCTCCCGCCTTCTTCGGCGCTGCCGCCGCGGCGGCCGAGGGCGCCGAAGGCGCCGCCGCCGGCTTCTTCTTGATCATCACGCCGCGCTTGGGCCCCTTGCGGGTCCGGGCGTTGGTGTGGGTCCGCTGGCCCCGCACCGGGAGCCCGCGCCGGTGCCTGATTCCACGGTACGCGCCGATGTCCATGAGCCGCTTCACGTTCATCGACACATCGCGGCGCAGGTCGCCCTCGACCTTGAGCTCGCGCTCGATGATCTCGCGGATCCGGTTCACCTCGTCGTCCGTCCACGCCTTCACCCGCTTGCTGGGATCGACGCCGGCCCGCAGCAGGACGCGCCGCCCCGTGGACCGCCCGAGGCCGTAGATGTACGTGACCGCCACTTCGCCCCGCTTCTCCCGAGGCAGATCCACTCCCGCCACTCGTGCCATAGTCGCCTCCGCCCGCTCAGCCCTGTCGCGCCTTGTGCCGCGGGTTCTTGCAGATGATCCGCGTCACGCCGCGACGCTTGACGATCTTGCAGTGTTCGCAGCGCACCTTGATCGACGGTCGTACTTTCATCGCTCGCTCGTCCCGCCCTCTCTCTACTTGAACCGATAGGTGATCCGGCCCCGGGTGAGGTCGTACGGGGACAGCTCGACCTTCACCCGATCGCCCGGCAGGATGCGGATGAAGTTCATCCGCATCTTCCCGCTGACGTGCGCGAGCACCTTGTGGCCGTTCTCGAGCTCGACCCGGAACATCGCGTTGGGCAGCGGCTCGACCACCATCCCCTCGACCTCGATCGCGTCTTCTTTGGTCATCGCCCTTGACTCGCCGGCACCGTCGGCGCCGATTGGCCGGTCCGGCTCGTCAGCACCTCGGGCCCGTTGTCGGTCACCGCCACGGTATGCTCGAAGTGCGCCGCCAGGCTCCCGTCCTGCGTCACCGCCGTCCAGCCGTCGTCCAGGACCTTGACCTCCCAGCTCCCCATCGTGACCATCGGCTCGATCGCCAGCACCATCCCGGCTCGGAGCTGTGGGCCGCGTCCCGGATCCCCGAAGTTGGGGATCTGGGGCTCTTCGTGCAGCGCCCGCCCGATGCCGTGCCCGACGAAGGCGCGCACGACCGCGAACCCGTGGGCCTCGACGTGCGACTGGACCGCGTGCGACACGTCCGACAGTCGCCGCCCCGGCTGGCACTCCTGGATGCCCCGGTCCAGGCTCTCCCGGGTGACGTCCAGGAGCTTCTGCACGTTCGCGGGCACCGCGCCGATCGGAAGCGTGAACGCGCAGTCGGCGTAGTACCCCTCGACGATACACCCCAGGTCGAGACCGACGATGTCGCCCTCGTGGATCCTGCGCCGGGGCGACGGGATACCGTGCACGACCTCCTCGTTGATCGAGACGCAGACCGTCGCCGGGAACCCGCGGTAGCCCTTGAAGGCGGGCGCGGCGCCCTCACGGTGGATGAACGCCTCGACGTCCTCGTCGATGTCGAGGGTCGACATTCCCGGACGGACGAAGCCGCGCAGACGCTCGACGACGCCGGCCAGGATGTGGCCCGCGCGCCGCATGAGCGCGATCTCGCGCGCCGATTTGAGCACGATCACCGCTCGGCTCCCACGGCGCCCCGGATCGCCTCCCGGATGGTCGCGACCGGCCCCTCGCCCGACACGGTCGTGAGCAGGTTGCGCTGGCGGTAGTAGTCGAGCAGCGGCGCCGTCTGCCGGCGGTAGACGTCGAGGCGATTCCGCACGGTGGCCTCGGCGTCGTCCTCCCGCTGATAGAGCTCGCCGCCGCACGCGTCGCAGACGCCCGCGCGCTTCGGGGGGTTCGACGTCAGGTGATACGAGTGGCCGCACGCGCGACACACGCGTCGTCCGGTCAGGCGGCGCAGCAGCTCGGGCTCGGAGACGTCGAAGTAGACGACCGTGTCGAGCGTCTGGCCGAGGTCCTTCAGCAGCCGCGCGAGCGCCTCCGCCTGGGCGATGGTCCGCGGAAAGCCGTCGAGGATGAAGCCCTGGGCGGCGGCGCCGGCGCCGAGGCGCTCGGCCATCATCCGGATGATCACGTCGTCGGGGACGAGCGCGCCCTGGTCCATGTAGCGCTTGGCCTCGAGGCCGAGCTGGGTGCCCGCCGCCACCGCCTCGCGCAGCATGTCGCCGGTCGCCAGATGGAGCACCCCCCACTCGCGCGCGAGGTCGCGCGCCTGGGTGCCCTTGCCGGCGCCCGGAGGTCCGAGGAACGCGACGCGCACGCTCAACTCCCGTACCCGCTCGAGCGCGACTTGGACTTCTTCAGGAAGCCCTCGTAGTTCCGCATGAGCAGGTGGGACTCCATCTGCCGCACGGTATCGAGCGCGACGCCGACCACGATCAAGAGACTCGTGCCGCCGAAATAGAACGGCACGTTGAACCAGCGAATCAGGTAATCCGGCAGCACCGAGATCAGCGCCAGGAACAGGGCGCCCGGCAGCGTGATCCGCGTGAGCACCCGGTCGATGTACTCGGCCGTCTTCTTGCCCGGCCGCACGCCCGGGATGAAGCCGCCGTACTTCTTCATGTTGTCGGCCAGGTCGATCGGGTTGAACACGATCGCCGTGTAGAAATAGGCGAAAAAGACGATCAGCGCCATGTACGTCATGGTGTAGAAGGCCCGTCCCGGCGACATCGCGTCCGAGATCCACTGCATCCACGGGTGCGGCACGAACCGCGTCAGGGTCGCCGGGAACAGGATCAGCGAGGACGCGAAGATGACCGGGATGACGCCCGCGGTGTTGATCCGCAGCGGGATGTGCGTCGACTGGCCGCCGTAGACGCGCCGGCCGACGACGCGCTTGGCGTACTGCACCGGGATCTTGCGCTGGCCCTCCTGCATGAGCACGACGGCCGCGGTCACGCCGACCATCACCAGGATGATCGCGCCGAAGACGAAGAGCTTCAGCTCGCCGGTCGTGATGAGCGTGTACGAGGCCTGGATGGCCGACGGCAGGCGCACGACGATGCCCGCGAAGATGATGAGCGAGATCCCGTTCCCGATGCCCTTCTCGGAGATCTGCTCGCCCATCCACATGATCAGCGCGGTTCCGGCGGTCAGCGTCACCATCGTCAGCAGACGGAACCCCCAGCCGGGCGTCGGCACGATCGAGAGGCCCGTCGGGCTCCGCATGCTCTCGAGGCCGTAGGCGATGCCGAGCGCCTGGATGGCCGACAGCACGATCGTGCTGTACCGGGTGTACTGGGTGATCTTCTTGCGGCCCGCCTCGCCCTCCTTCGCCAGCCGCTCGAGGGTCGGGATGACGACGGTCAGGAGCTGCAGGATGATCGAGGCCGAGATGTACGGCATGATGCCGAGCGCAAAGATGGACAGGCGCCGCAGATTGCCGCCCGAGAAGAGGTCGACCATCCCGAGGAGCGTCCCCTGGACCTGATCGAAGAACTGCGAGAGCGCGTGTCCGTCGATCCCCGGCGTGGGCACGTGCGCCCCCAGGCGATACGCGACCAGCAGCACCACCGTCATGATGACGCGGCGCTTCAGCTCCGGGATCTTGAAGACGTTCTGGAAGCTCTGGAGGCTCTCGATCACGAAGCCGGCACCCGCTCGGCGAGCGTCTCGACGCGACCCCCCTTCGCCTCGATCTTCGCGCGCGCGGACTCGCTCACGGCGTGCGCGCGCACGGTCAGCGCGTGCGCGACGTCGCCCGCGCCGAGGACCTTCACGCGCGACCGCCCGCTCGGCTTGATCAGGCCGGCCTCGGCGAGGCCGTCGGGATCGACCACCGCGTTCGCGGCGAACGCGGCCAGCGACTTGAGGTTCACGACGGCGTAGACGGTCTTGCCGCCGTACGGGACGAAGCCGCGCTTGGGCAGCCGCCGGTAGAGCGGCATCTGCCCGCCCTCGAAGCCGCCTCCCTTGCCGCCGCCGGACCGGGCGCTGTGGCCCTTGTGCCCCTTCGTGGAGGTCTTCCCGTGACCCGAGCCTGGGCCGCGCCCGATCTTCTTCCGCCGCTTCGTGGCGCCCGGCGCCGGGCGCAGTTCGTCAAGCTTCACGGGTCACGCTCAGCACGTGGGGCACCTTCGCAATCATGCCGCGCACCGTCGGCGAGTCGTCGTGGCTGACGGACTGGCGGATCCGGCGGAGCCCCAGCGCCTTGACGGTCGCCTCCTGCTTGGGCGAGAGGCCGATGATGGAGCGCGTGAGGGTGACCTTAAGCTTCTTGTCGGGCACCGACCGTCTCCTCCACGGGGACGCCGTCGCCGCGCCGTCGCGCCGCGTGCAAGTCTTGAAGGCGCTTGATCCGGCGCAAAGCGTCGATCGTGGCCTTGAGCACGTTATGGGGGTTATTGGAGCCGAGAGTCTTCGTGAGGATGTCCTGCACGCCCGCCGCTTCGAGGATCGGCCGCACAGCGCCGCCCGCGATGACGCCCGTGCCGGGCACCGCCGGCTTCAGGAAGACCCGGCCGGCGCCGAAGTGTCCGGTGATTTCGCAGGGGATCGTCGTGTCCTTCAACGGCACGAAGATCAGGTCCTTCTTGGCGTGCTCCACCGCCTTCCGGATCGCCTCCGGCACCTCGTGGGCCTTGCCGAGGCCGACGCCCACGTGGCCCCGGCCGTCACCGACCACGACCAGCGCGGTGAACGAGAACCGCCGGCCGCCCTTGACGACCTTGGCCACGCGGTTGATGGAGACGACGCGATCGTTCAGCTCGAGCACGCTCGGATCGATCTTCGCTTCTGCCACTCGGTTCTCCCTTTGGAGAAGGGGGCTCCGCCCCCCTCTCGACTCCCCTGCGAACCCGCCGGGCGTGGAGGCCGCCCCCCTCTCGACTCCCCGCGAACCCGCGCTCGCTAAAAGACCAGGCCGCCGGCGCGGGCCGCGTCGGCGAGCGCCTTCACTCGTCCGTGGTACATGTAACCGCCGCGATCGAACACGACCCGGTCGATCCCCTGCGCCTTCGCCTTCCCCGCCAGGAGCTCCCCGACGAGCTTGGCGGCGGCGACGTTGCCGCCGGAAGGCTGGCGGGCCCGGAACTCCTTGCTCCGACTGTCCACGGCCAGGAGCGTCCGCCCCACGTCGTCGTCGACCAGCTGGGCGTAGATGTGATTCAGGCTGCGGAACACGGCCAGCCGCGGCCGCGTCCCCGAGCCGCGCACGTACCGGCGGAGGCGCCGGTGCCGGATATCTCGCGAAGCCCGCCGTTCCTTCGTGATCACTTGGCCCCCGCTCCCGCCTTCTTGCCGACCTTGCGGCGGATCACCTCGTCCGAATACTTGATGCCCTTGCCCTTGTACGGATCGGGCTCCCGCAGCGAGCGCAGCTTGGCGGCCGTCTGGCCGAGCAGCGCCTTGTCGGCGCCGCGCAGCGTGATCGACACCTGGCGCTCGATGTCCGCCGTGATGCCCTCCGGCAGCGGGAAGATCACGGGGTGCGAGTAGCCCAGCGCGAGCGTGATCACCCGCCCCTGGACCTGGGCGCGGTAACCGATGCCCACGATCTCGAGCTTCCGCTCGAAGCCGTCCTTCACGCCCGTCACCATGTTCGCGACCAGCGCGCGCGCCAGGCCGTGCAGCGCCCGCATCTTCCGGTCATCGCCGGTGCGCGAGATCACGAGCTGGTCGCCATCGAGCTTCGCGCTGAGCCCCGACGGGACCGGCTGCATCAGCTTGCCCTTCGGTCCCTCGGCGCGCACCGTGCCGCCGTCGATCTGCACCTTGACTCCCTGGGGGATACTGACGGGCTTCCGGCCGATGCGTGACATGAGGTCCCCTACCACACGTAGGCGAGAACTTCGCCGCCGACCTTCTGCTTGCGCGCGTCGCGACCGGTCACCACGCCCCTCGACGTCGACACCAGCGCCACGCCCATCCCGGCCAGGATGGACGGGATCCGGTCGTGCGTGACGTACACCCGCCGGCCGGGCGTCGAGACGCGGACGAGCCCGGAGATCATCTTCTCGTTGGCCGCCCCGTACTTGAGGTAGACGCGCAGGGTTCCCTGCTTGTCATCCTCCAGGACCCGGAAGTTCTTGATGAAGCCCTCGTCCTTCAGGATCTCGGCGATGCGCACCTTGAGCCGCGAGGCGGGAATGTCCACCTTCTCGTGCTCGGCACGGCTCGCGTTGCGGATGCGCGTGAGCAGGTCGGCGATCGGATCGCTTCGCATACGGCCCCTACCAGCTCGCCTTCACGATGCCCGGAACCTCGCCCTTGAGCGCCAGCTCGCGAAAGCAGAGCCGGCACATCTGGAACTTCCGGAGGTAGCCGCGCGGACGGCCGCACAGCTTGCACCGAGAATAAGCGCGCGTGCTGAACTTCGGTTGACGCTGCGACTTCATGATGAGCGCGGTCTTCGCCATGCGCGGCTACTCCCTGAACGGCATTCCGAGGTGCGTGAGGAGCACCTTCGCGTCCTCGTCCGTGCGCGCCGTCGTGACGATGTTGATGTCCATGCCACGGACCTTGTCGATCTTGTCGTAGACGATCTCCGGGAAGATCAGCTGCTCGCGGAGCCCGAGCGCGTAGTTGCCCCGGCCGTCGAAGCCCTTGGGCGGCACGCCGCGGAAATCGCGCACGCGCGGCAGCGCGACGTTGATGAGGCGGTCGAGGAACTCGTACATCCGCGCGCCCCGGAGCGTCACCTTCGCCCCGATGGGCACCCCCTCGCGGAGCTTGAAGTTCGCGATCGACTTCTTCGCCTTCGTGACGATCGGCCGCTGACCCGAGATCGCCTGCAGGTCGGCCGTCGCGAAGTCGAGTATCTTCGCGTTCTCACGCCCCTCGCCCACGCCCATGTTGATGACGACCTTCTCGAGCCGCGGCACCTGGTACGGGTTCGCGTACCCGCGCTCCTTCATGACCGCCTGGATCACCGTCTTCTGGAACATCTCCTTGAGCCGCGGCTTCGTCTCCCCGGTCCCCTTGGGGCGTCCCTTGGCGACGGCGGCCGCCGGGGCCGCCGGCCCCGCGCCCTTCTTGGGCTGGGCCTTCGCGGCCGGCGGCTTCGCCGCCGGCGCCTTCTGCGCAGATCCCGATTCTTTCGCCATGGTCTCAGCCCTTGTCGATCGGTTCGCCGCAGCGCTTGCAGACGCGGAGCTTGCGCCCGTCGGCGAGCGTCTTGATCCCGCTGCGCACCGGCTTGTCGCACCGGCCGCAGACGACCAGCACGTTGGACAGCGCCAGCGGGCTCTCACGCTCGATGATGCCGCCCTGCCGGAGCTTCTGCGTCGGCCGCTGGTGCTTCTTTATCATGTTGAGCTTCTCGACCAGCACCCGCCCGTTGGCCGGTAGCACGCGCAGCACCTTGCCGCGCTTGCCCCGCTCACGGCCGGCGATCACCGCCACCGTGTCTCCGCGTCGCACGTGGACGTGTAGCATCAGATGACCTCGGGCGCGAGCGAGATGATCTTCGTGAACTGGCGCTCGCGCAGCTCGCGCGCCACCGGCCCGAAGATGCGCGTGCCCACCGGATTCTCGTCGGGCTTGATCAGGACCACCGCGTTGCGGTCGAAGCGGATGTACGA
>Ga0137403_10006808_pt1 | contig 13020 bp, 7 predicted proteins | sample CZOMad2_1_16fung_FD_122057 | JGI IMG/M metagenome (GOLD analysis project Ga0137403, IMG submission 122057) | Vadose zone soil fungal communities from Angelo Coast Range Reserve, California, USA - CZOMad2_1_16fungal (Hybrid Assembly) | ecosystem: Environmental > Terrestrial > Soil > Vadose zone... | reverse complement strand
ATGGCGGACGAAAAGAACACATCCATACTGCTTCCAATCGATATTGAAGCGGAAATGCGCAAGTCGTATCTCGACTACGCGATGAGCGTGATCATTGCGCGCGCGCTGCCTGATGTACGCGACGGATTGAAGCCGGTACAGCGCCGCATCCTGGTGGCCATGAACGATCTGGGCCTCGCTTCCAATCGCGGCTACCGCAAGTGCGCAAAAATTTGCGGCGACACTTCCGGCAACTACCATCCGCACGGTGAAGCGGTGATTTATCCGGCGTTGGTTCGGCAGGCGCAAGACTTCAACATGCGCTACCCGCTGATTGACGGCCAGGGGAATTTCGGATCCGTCGATGGCGATCCACCGGCGGCGATGCGGTACACGGAAGCGCGCCTGGCAAAAATCAGCGAAGACATTCTTGCCGACCTGGAAAAAGAGACTGTCGATTTCATTCCCAATTTCGATCAGACTCGCGAAGAACCCGTCGTTCTTCCTTCGCGCATTCCAAATCTTCTGGTTAATGGCGCGAGCGGCATCGCCGTCGGCATGGCCACCAACATCCCGCCGCACAATTTGCGGGAAATCGTGGACGCCGCGATTTTGCTGGTGGAAAAGCCAGACACACCGTTGAAAGAAATTCTGAAAATTGTTCCCGGCCCCGATTTTCCAACCGGAGCGTACATCGCCGGGCGCGAAGGCATCGAAGCCGCCTACCGCAGCGGTCGCGGCAGCTTCACCATGCGCGCCAAAGCCGCAATTGAAGCGGCTTCCAAGGACCGCGACAACATTGTCATCACCGAAATCCCCTACCAGGTGAATAAATCCCGGCTGATCGAACGCATCGCGGAACTGGTGCAGACGAAAAAAATCGAAGGCATCGCCGACGTGCGCGATGAATCCTCGCGCGAAGGCATGCGCATCGTCATCGAATTGAAGCGCGGCGAAGAATCGCAATTCATTCTGAACAATTTGTACAAGTTTACGCAGATGCAGGAATCGTTTCACATGATCCTGCTGTCGATCGTTGGCGGGCAGCCGCGCGAACTCGGCTTGATCCAGATGATCAAGCTGTTCATCGAACATCGCGTTGAAGTGGTCCGGCGGCGAACCCTGTTCGAACTTCGCAAAGCCGAAGAACGCGAACACATTTTGGTTGGATATCAGGTTGCACTGGATCATCTGGACAGCGTGATCCGCGTGATTCGCGGATCGGCCAGCCGCGCGGAAGCCAAGGAAAACCTGTTCAAGTATTTTACTGAGCAGGACGTGACCATCACCGAAAACGGCAAGTCACGCAAACTCGAAGGAGTAAAACTCGACGGACGCAAATACCGTTTCCTCGGTGCTCCGGAGATCGAAGCCGCCGGACGCGCGAACACGCTGGGTCTCAGTTACATCCAGATTGACGCCATTCTCGAATTGCAATTGCATCGTCTGACGCAACTTTCCATCGACGACATTTTGAAGGAACTGAAATCCATCCGTGATTTGATTGCAGAGTTGCGCGAAATTTTGTCCAGCGACAAGAAATTGAAACAGGTCATCACCGCCGAGCTGAAAGAAGTTCACAAGGCGTATGGCGACGATCGCCGCACGCAAATTGTGGACAAGGTGGAAGAGATCAAACTGGAAGACTTGATCGCCGACACCGAAATGCTGATCACGGTGAGCCATGCCGGCTACATCAAGCGCACGGCGACGGACACCTATCGTCACCAGGGACGAGGCGGCAAAGGCCGCATCGGCGCAAAAACGCGAGAAGAGGACTTCGTTGAATATCTCTTCGTCGCGTCCACACACAGCTACATTCTGTTGTTCACTTCCAAGGGCCGCGTGTACTGGCTCAAGGTGTACGAGTTGCCGGAAGCCGCGGCAGCAACACGCGGAAAGGCCATTAACAGCCTGGTGAAACTCCAGGAAGACGAAAAGTTGACGGCGCTGGTAGCAGCGCGCGACTTGGAAGCGGCGGACAAATTCGTTTTCATGGCCACCAAAAACGGAACCGTGAAAAAATCCACGTTGACGGAATTTTCCAATCCGCGTTCGACTGGAATCATCGCCATCAATCTGGATGCTGACGATGAACTGATCGGCGCGAAATTGACCGACGGCAAGCAGATGATTTTTCTGGCCAGCCACGAAGGCCAGGCCATCCTTTTCCGCGAAACGGAAGTCCGCGCGATGGGCCGCAGTGCCGGCGGCGTGAACGGCATGGACCTGGACAAAGAAGATTACGTGGTGTCCATGGACGCTGTGCAGCCAGATTTTGAAATCATCGCCAAGGAACGCAAGAAGACTACGCAGAATCTCGAAGAGCTCGAGAACGAGGACATCAAGGACTCGCTGACCACGCTGATGCTTACCGTGGCGGAGAAAGGCTATGGCAAGCGAACCGCGCTGGCGGAATACCGCATCACTTCGCGCGGAGGCAAGGGCGTAACCAACATGAAGACCACGGACCGCAACGGCTCTGTGGTGTCAACGCTGCAGGTGACGGAAGAATCGGACGTGATGATCATCACCGAACACGGAAAAGTGATTCGCGTGCACGCAAACGAAATCCGCGAAGCCGGCCGCTCCACGCAAGGTGTGCGGTTGCTCAGGCTCGACGACGACGATTCCATCGCCGCCGCAGCGGTCCTACAGGAAGAAGACGAAGAAGAAAAGAAGTAAGCGGCACCAGTGTTAGACTATCCGCGCTATGAAAAAGCTGCGCCGCCTTTGTTCTCTTTTTATTTTGCTGACCGCTCCGTTGGCGCTGCTCGCCGTGCGCGGCGGTGCTACGGCGTCTCCGGCGAAGTCGTATCGCGCATACGTGGGAACCTACACGGCCAAAACAAACAGTAGAGGGATCTACGAATTTGACTTCGATGCCGCGACGGGAAGAATGGCAGCGGTACAAGTTGCGGCCGAGGCAAAGGACCCTTCATGGGTCGTTGTCCACTCAAACGGAAAATTTCTCTACTCCGTGAACGAGATGGGCAAGGCCAGCACGGTTAGCGCATTTGCGATTGAGCCGAAAAGCGGAAAACTTACGCAGCTGAATCAGATTCCTGCGCTCGGCGAAGATCCGTGCTTTTTGTCGTTCGATCGCACTGGAAAATTTTTGTTTGTTGCGAATTACACGAGCGGCAACGTCGCGGTTTTCCCAATCCTTCCCGATGGCAAGCTCGGCGAACACACCGCGCTGCAGCAGGACAGCGGCACGCTTGGCCCTAACCAGGAGCGCCAGGAAGCGCCGCACGCGCACTTTATTACTCCGTCGGAGCATAATCGTTTTGTGTACGTTGCAGACCTGGGGTTGGACCGCGTGCTGGTTTACAAATTCGATTCCGCGAAAGGCACCCTCGCACCAGTCCCCGAGAATGCCTGGGCGACATTGAAGCCGGGAACCGGACCGCGCCACGTAGCGTTCTCCAAAGACAGGAAGTTCATGTATGTTGTGGGCGAGATGACATCGACGGTAACCGTTTTCGCGAACGAGGACCAGGAAACGTTTCGTACCATCCAGACTGCCGCGATGTTGCCAGCTGGATTTTCCGGGCGAAACGATGCGGCGGAAATTGAGATTCATCCCAATGGAAAATTTTTGTACGCCTCTAACCGCGGCCACGATTCGATCGTTGTATATGCGATTGACTCGAAGACCGGGGTGCTCCAGCAAATGGCAGACGTGCCGACAGGCGGAAAGGAGCCGCGCCATTTCGTCATCGATCCCACGGGTAATTTTCTGTTTGCCGAAAATCAACTGTCTGACACGATTGTTGAATTTCGTATCGACGGCATGTCCGGCAAGTTGACCCCGACTGGCGAGACGCTTTCCGTTCCCGCCCCGGTGTGCATCACATTTCTTTCGCTCCATTGAGCAGTTTGAATCGCAAAGCTTCCGCTTAAGCGTCAACTGATTTAGAATTCACATTCTTTGTGCCTCATGGGAGATGTTCATGAATCGTCCGCGCCGGTCGAAGCTTGTGCTCCTCGCAATTTTCTGCAGCTTTTTCACTCCGGTTGTGTGGGCTGACGGCGAAACGCAGCCGGGCCGTGATCCCAAGCAGCCAGTGGACGAGAGCTACACCGCGAAGATGAAGAAATACACGACCGAGCCGTTTTTCACGTCGCCGCTGGTGAACTATTTGCCGGCATCGAAAAATGTGCCAACGCCTGAAGCGGTGCTGGGCGATGTGGCGGGGGCGCCGGGGATTCTGCCATATGCGGAGGATGTGTACAAATACATGCGCATGCTGGAGAAGACCAGCCCGCGCGTGAAGGTTTTCTCAATCGGGAAGACAGAGGAAGGCCGCGAGATGATCGCCGTGGCGATTTCCTCGGAAGAAAACCTGAAGAAGCTGGACGAAAATCGCGCCAAGCTTGGCAAGCTTGCCGATCCACGCACACTAAAGATGAACGACGCCGAAGCCGACAGAGTTGTCACGCAGGCGATACCCGTTTATTACATTACCGGAACAATTCACTCACCGGAAACCGGCGCTCCGACGGCGTTGATGGAACTGGCCTATCGCCTGTCAGTGGACGAAAGTACATACGTAAGGGAAATTCGCGACGGGATAATCACGTTGATCACGCCAGTGGTGGAAGTGGACGGGCGTGATCGCATGGTGGATCTCTACAAGTGGCACCTGGCCCACCCGAAGGAGTTTTATCCACCGCTGGTTTACTGGGGCAAGTATGTGGCGCACGACAACAATCGCGACGCGATGGGTGTGACGCTGAAGCTTACCGAAAACGTGCTGAACACTTACGTACAGTGGAACGCGCAGGTACTGCATGATTTGCACGAATCGGTGCCGTATCTGTACGACAACACGATTGGCGATGGTCCGTACAACGCTTGGATCGATCCGATTCTGGCGGATGAATGGCAGATGATCGGGGCCAGAAACGTTGCCGACATGACCAAGTTCGGCATGCCGGGAGTTTTTGCGCATGGCGATTTCGATACCTGGTCGCCGGGATATCTGATGTTCATTGCTGCGCTGCACAACGGCATCAGCCGGTTGTACGAAACATTCGGCAACGGCGGAGCGGACACGCTGGAGCGCACGCTGGAGCCCGAGGAATATGCGCGTACCTGGTACAAACAGAATCCGCCATTAGCTAAAGTGATGTGGTCGCAGCGCGACAACAACAATTACGAAGAAACCGGACTGCTGGTGTCGTTGCACTACTTCAACGAGAACAAGCGAATGTTCCTGAAGAATTTTTACGTCAAGGCGAAGCGCTCGATGGAAAAGCCGGGCACTGAAGGGCCTGCTGCTTATGTGCTTCCGTCGGATGAAGTGCGGCCGACGTTGCAGGCGGAGCTGTTGCGGGTGATCGAGAAGCAACATGTGGAACTGTCGCGTATAACCTCGCCGGTAACCGTGGCACTGCCAGTGAAAAAGGAAAAGAAAACCAACAAGACGGAGGAAAAAAAGGACGCAAAAAAAGACGAGAAGCCGGAGCCGACGTCCAAGACGTTTCCCGCGGGCAGCTACGTGATCCGCATGGACCAGCCTTACTCGCGCGTCGCGGACGCTTTGCTGGACCATCAATACTGGAGCCCGGAAGATCCGCAGAAAACTCCCTACGACGACACCGGCTGGACGTTTGGCGAGCTCTATGGCGTGCAAGTGACGCGGGTTACGGACACAAAAATTTTGCAATCGCCCATGGAACGGGTGAGCGAACTGCCTGCGTCCGGCGGAGTAAAAGGCGAAGGAGCAATTTTCGCTATTGAGAACCATGCCGAACCTGCATTGGCGGCGCTGCGTTACCGATTGAAAGGTGCCGACATGCAAGCAGCCGAAGAATCGTTTGAAGCCGGCGGAAAAAAGTTTGCCGCGGGAACGATTCTGGTGAAAGGCGTCGAGAGAGCGCAGCTTGACGGGGCAACGAAAGACCTCGGATTGCAGGCGATTGCAATGTCCGCTGCGCCGAGCGTGAAATCGCATCCCCTGCGGGCAGCGCGGATTCTGTTGTTGCACTCCTGGCTGGGCACGCAAACCGAGGGCTGGTGGCGGCTGGCGTTGGACAAGCTGCAAGTACCCTACGATTACGCGAGCACACAGACCATTGCGTCCACACGCGATCTACGCGAAAAATACGACGTAATCCTCTTTCCACCGGTCGGCTGGGGCGGTTCGCTGAATAACATTGTCAACGGACTTCCGACGGAGTGGGGAAATCCGCTGCCGTGGCAGAACACTCCGGAAACGCCAAATTTGGTTGGCCAAAATGACGCGACCGTGGACATCCGGCCGGGACTTGGCTGGGACGGCGTGGCGAAAGTGCAGAAATTTGTAAACGATGGCGGGGTGCTGCTAACAGTGATGGATACTTCACAGTTCGCGGCTGGAATCGGCATCACGATAGGTGTGAGCAGTAGCAACGCGGAGAAAATGAAAATTGCCGGGTCGGTGGTGGGAACGCGTGTGGTGGACGGCGCCAGTCCGATCGCGTATGGCTACGGAGAAAAAGTGCCGGCGTATTGCGACAACGGTCCGGTGTTTTCGCTGAGTAGCATTGCGGGGTCGCGCCGTCGAAGAAAGTTGGGTCCGGAGATGGGCGAGCGTCCGACCGGCCGCGGTACGAAAGACGATCCGGATTTTGCGGTGGGCCGGCAGGGGATGGAGGCTCCCGACGAACCGGAAATGGAAATCTGGCAAAATCCAAACGTCACGGATGAGCAGCGCTACAACAATTCACGAGTGATCCCTCCGGCGATGCGTGCGCGCGTGGTATTGCGTTATGCGGACGCCAAGGAGCTGCTAATTTCGGGCCTGGTGGAAGGCGGCGGCGAAATCGCACAGCATCCGGCAGTGGTGGATGCGCCGTTCGGCAAAGGGCATGTGGTGATGTTTTCGATTAATCCGGTATGGCGCGGTGAGACGCAGGGAACTTACTCGCTGGTGCTGAATACGGTGATGAACTTCGACAGCCTGAATGCCGGGCGGAAGAACGACGAAAAATAATTCAGCATGTTTTGTCACAACAGGGCAAAAAATAAAGAGAAGAGAGATCCCTCGCTGCGCCTCCTGCTCGCCACGGTGGGCAAGCGGCAGGCAGGCTCGGAATGACGATTTTTCCTAAAGCTATCACCGTAGGATGACGATTTTCGCTGGTGCCCGTTAACCGGGCACAATTCGCTGAGCACCGGTTGGCCGAGTACCAATCGGCTGACATCGTCAAAAAATACCGACCGATTTGGAGTGGTAAGGAACCGGCGGCGCTGGAGTATCATCAAAATAAGGAGCCCACCCTGAGCCGAGTCCGGGGTGTGAAATGATTTTGGTGACAGGGGCCAGCGGCAACGTCGGAACGGAATTGGTAAAGAAGCTGTGGGCTCGCGGAGAATCCGTGCGTGCGTTTGTTCGCAGTCGAGCGCACGCGCGATCCATCACCCTTCCGGGATTGGACCTTGCGGAAGGGGATTTCAACAAACCACAAAGCGTTGCGCGTAGCCTGGTGGGCGTGGATAGCCTGTTCCTGCTAATCCCTTCGTCTTCCGACGTCGAAAAACTACAACGCAGCTTCGTTGATGCAGCCAAGAGGAGCGGAGTACGCCGCATCGTGAAGCTGTCGCAATTGGGTGCTGACGAACGGGCCGAAGGGCGTTTCCAGCGTTATCACGGCGCCGTGGAAAGCTACATTCGCCGCTGCGGCGTCCCGTTCACGTTCTTGCGGCCCAACCTGTTCATGCAGGCACTTCTGAATTACCGCCCAACAATTTCATCGCGAGGTGCGTTTTACGCTCTGGCGGGAAACGGCAAAGTGAGTGTGATTGATGTGCGCGACATCGCGGCGGCTGCGTCCCGGGTGTTGACCGAACCGGGTCATGAGGGGAAGACGTACGAGCTCACCGGTCCCGAAGCGCTCACACACACGGAAATGGCGGAGCAACTTTCAAGAGCATTGGGAAAACAGATTGAGTATGTTGATGTAGCGCCCGACACAATGAGAGAAACTTTGTTGAGTTTTGGTTTACCGCCGTGGCAGGTTGAAGGCGTCGTAGAAGACTACGAACCGTACCGTCGCGGCGATGCTGCTAGAGTGACTCCCACGGTGCGCGACCTTACAAAGGATGAACCGACGACCTTCTTTCAATTCGCGCAGGATTATGCGGGGAAATTTACGGGACGAGCCGCGGGCGTGGCCTGATTTCGGCTTAGCAGTCTTCACGCGTTCGCTGCTTTTCAGCCAACCTTGCCAATTTGTTTTGCTTCGCCAAGACACGTTTGCCGACTGGCACGCTTGCCTATTGGGGCAATTGGAGTACAATCCCCGCCATTATGGCCAAGAAGAGAAAGAAGCGGGCAGGCACCAGGAAGAAAGCGACGTCGCGGCGCAAGAAAACGGGAAACAGCGGGAAGCTGCCGAAACGTGCAGTGACGTTGGCGGTGATTCTGCGGCCGCGCGAAGGGCAAGACATGATGCTGGAAGCCGAGTTGCGGGCGCTGATTGCGCCTACGCGGAAAGAAGAAGGGTGTTTGCGGTACGACCTCCACCGGTCAGTTGAGGGACCTGGGGCGTTCCTGCTGCACGAAATTTGGGAGACGCGGGAGCACCACACGGCGCATACGAAAACCGATCACTTTCTGCGGTGGAACGCGCGCAAGGATGGATTGCTGGCTTCGCGCGAAGTGGGATTTTGGAAGCAGATTGCATGATCAGCGCACCGTGAAAAAACTCATCCGCGTTGACACCCGCTGTTGCCGTGCCTACGCTTAATCAGCTTGGAGCTCCTTATGAAAATTATTTTGGTTGTCCTTATCCTTGCGGCAACACTTTCTGTATCTGCTATTGCTGCTGACGATCAGCATCACCACGACGCAGCGGACAAACAGGGAAGCGTCTCGTTTCCGGTATCCTGTTCTCCCGCTGCGCAAAAAGTTTTCGTGCAGGGAGTTGCGCTGCTGTACTCGTTTGAGTATGAGGAAGCCAACCAGAAATTTGAGAACGCCGGTCGAGTAGATGTATGCGCGATGGCCTACTGGGGCCAAGCGATGACTCTGTATCACCAGCTTTGGGATCAACCTTCCAAAGCGAATCTGCAACGGGGCGCGGAATTGCTGGCCACCGCGCGCGAGCTGAAAGCAGCGACGGCGCGCGAACGGGACTACATCCAGGCCTTGTCCGTGTTTTACACGGATACCGGCAAACTCGATCACAACGAGCGCGCTGAAGCCTACGCCAGGGCCATGCGCGGCGTTTACGAGCGCAATCCACAGGACCAGGAGGCGGGCGTTTTTTACGCGCTTTCGCTGCTTGGCTCTGCGCCGGCCCGCGACCGCAATCTAACCAATGCCAAGGCCGCGGTCGCGATCCTTAATAAGCTTTTTGCAGAGCAGCCGACGCATCCAGGAATCGCGCATTACATTATTCATAGCTGCGACAATCCGCAGATGGCCAGCCTGGCGCTTTCCGCGGCGCGAAAGTACGCCAGCATTGCGCCGGCTTCGGCACACGCGGTGCACATGCCTTCGCATATTTTTGCGCGTCTGGGACTTTGGCAGGACGACATCAACTCAAACGTTGCGGCAATTCATATCGCGGACAACATGGCGGAAATGCACTTACACCTACTGCACCACAAAGTGCATTCCATGGACTTCCTGGAGTATGCATATCTGCAGATTGGCGACGACACGAATGCCAAAAAGCAAATTGACGCCATCGAGGCAATTCGGAAAGGCGATGCCGGTCCAGAATTTGCCGACTTTGTGGAAGAAGAACAAGTGCGATTTCCGGTGATGTACGCAATCGAGCGCCGGCAGTGGAACGATGCGTTAAAGCTACAACCGAACAGCGAAATGCCGCCTTATGCGCAAATCGCAACCTATTGGGGGCGGGCGATTGCTGCCGGACACCTGCACGATGCCGCTTCCGCGCAAGATTCGCTCAAGCATTTCAACGAACTTCTGGAAGCTACACGCAAGGGGCCGAAGCCATACATCGCCGATGGCTTGAAGGACGACAGTGACATTGTGCAGGCATGGACTTATTACGCGTCTGGAAAGTCAGACGACGCTGTTCGACTGCTCCGCTCCGTTGCCGATAGCCAAGACAAAGTAGGTAAGCGGGAAACTGCTTTGCCAGCGCGCGAAATGCTTGCGGATATGCTTCTGAATTTGCAGCGGCACGAGGAAGCGTTGGCGGAATACGAAACTTCGTTGCACACGGACCCTAACCGATTTAACGGTCTCTATGGGGCTGCTAGAGCCGCCGGCGAGATGCAGCAAAAAGAGAAGGCCGCAGGCTATTATGCGCAGCTTTTGAAAAACTGCGATGGGGTGAATTCTGATCGTGCGGAGCTTGGGCAGGCGAAGACGCTGCTTGCTGTGCGATAGCAAGAACCGGGTCTGGGCTGAGGGAAGCCTGGTCGGTGTGGGTGCCATCGAAGAGAGATTCCTCGCTTCGCTCAGAATGACGGCCTCCGTGTCGGGTGGGTGGTTCCTGCTGCGAGCACGTGGGAGTGTGACTGACTAGTGCGACGGCCTCTGTGGCGGGTTGGAGCGACGGCCTGCGAACGTGGCTGCTTAGTGCTTGTGGCTGATTTAGCACGAATAGCGTTACTGCGGCCCCCTCCCCCGGCCTGCTGTCTCTAAGACTATGAAAACAAAGGGTGATTAGAAGATGGGAACGCGAACAGTATGAAAGTAAAGACTTTAGAAGTGTAAGCTGGGGAAGAGTATCAAAGCGAAGGACTTAGTTGACACAGCGGAAAGTGGAGCCTCTAGTGAAGCTGGCGGAGGTATCTAGGGAAGTAAGTATATCCTGGATTACTGGATTGTCAAGGAAAAATGGATCATCCGGGGGAGCGATAGTTCTACTTTGGAACTTGCGGGGGGTCGGATTTCGCCATGCGGACAATCGGCAAGGCGGCGCCGTTGCGGAGAGGGACTTCGATGTGTTCGAGGATGCGGTAGCCGCGAGCGAGATAAAGTGGAACGCCGGTGAGGGTGGCGCCCATTTCGAAGCGAGAAAAGCCAGCGGCGCGGGCGGCGGATTCGCAGGCCTCGAGAATTTTGGTGCCGATGCCGCGTCGCGCCCAGTCTGGATGGATGAAGAAAGCGCGGATCTTGGCGGCGTCGGTTGCGGGATTGAGAAAATTTGGTTCGCGGACGAGAGCATGGTCGCTGCCGAAGAGTGTTTTGCGATGGCTCCATCCTCCGCAACCGACGATTATTCTTGCACAGGCCGCTCGGGCTTCGGCGACAAAATAGGTGCCGTCGGCGACCAGTTGCGTGTCGAGGCCGAGAAGTGTGCCGAGTGCGCCGTTGATTTGTTCGGGTGTGTAATCGTTTTTTTGTAGGCCGCGGACGGAGGCTTCGATGAGCGCGTGGAGAGCCGGTCCATCGGCTGAAGTCGCCAGCCGCAGTGAAATGATACTCGTGGATTTTTCCATTAGTGATTTCCGAGCTGCCCTGAGTGGCATCCTAGCAAAATTCAACAGTTGAGATCATTCGCGAATCCTTATTGGATGCACTCAGCATGACAGCGAGTCGTATGGGTCGATGTCTTTGTGGCTCGGATCAATGGCTGCCTGGTTCGATTGTTGAATAAAAAAGACGGATGCATGGCGGAAAGCCGCCGGTCTGAAGACCGGCCACTACAACGGCAAGAGAAAATGCAGAAATAAAGAAAAGCAGAAAAGCAGAAAAGAAGATGGCCACCTGAAGGTGGCCGCTACAAGAAACGAGGAGACATCGGAGATGTTCGGCTTGCTGGATGCCTAGCTCCTGCGACTACGAGCCTGGCGGAGGAATGTAGTAGCCGGGGCGGGTGGTGACTTTTTTGCCTCGGGATTTTTCCGCGACGAGTGAAACGGAAATTTGGTGGTAGCCGAAGTCCTGCGCGTCGCCGGAACGCGATTTCGGCACATAGCTGATCATGTATTGAGAGTGGAGTTCGCCGCCGATTTCGTCGATAGCGGTTTCGATGGAGCGGCCTTTATACGTCGAGTAATAGCCGCCGCCGGTGGCGGCTGCGCCAACTTCCAGGGAACGCTGAGTCGCGGCGCTTTTTGTATGCTCGACGACCACCTTTGTCAGTTCTATGAGGTCAATGCCAGCGTTTTGCTGGTTGGCTTCGGTAGTGGGCGTTTGCACGGTGCCAGGAGGCGGGGGCATGCCGTAGGTTCCGGGCGGCGTAATGGGAGTCGGGGCATTATCGCGCGGCTTGGACTTCAGCTCGGCGCGCGTAGTGGAGAGACCAACACTGAAAATTGTGACGTTTTCAAGTTGAGCGCGGCGCAATACTTCACCGAGTCGCGCGTCGCTGCCGGTGTCGAGAGCTTCGGAAAGTATCAGAAGAACCCGGCGGCCGGGCACTGGCGTTTGTTTAGTAGGCTTGCGGCGATCGGAGAGCATCTCGACGCCCGCGGCCATGGCGTCAAAAAGGCAAATGCCGGATTCGCCGGTTTCGAGTCCAGAAAACGCGGCTTGGATCGCATCGTGGTTGCGCGTAAAACCTTGTAGTGTCTTCAGCGAGGAGTCGAATCCGATGACGGCTGCTTCTGCGTCGGGTCCCATTACCTGTTCGCTAAAAAGAATACCGGTTTTGTGGAGTTGCGGGAGGAACGAGTCGATGCGGGAACTGGTCTCAACGAGAATGACTATTGAAATCGGATCGCCACCCACATCAAAGTGGGTGATCTCCTGCGGAATACCGTTATCGGTGACGACAAAATCCCGTTCATCAAGATCGTGGAGCATGGCACCGTTCGCATCGCGCACGGTGACCGGCGTATTGACGAGCGTAACGCGCGCCGTGATTTTCGCGAGAGCCTCGGGAGGCGTTGACTGAATCGGAGTGCCAGTTGGAGGAGGCGGAAGCGGGCCTTCGGGAGCTTGGGCCATAAGGGGGCAGGCGCACGTGAAGCACGAGAGAAAAAGGAGCGCCAGAGCGGCAGATCGAGTCGAACGAATGACCATGCGATGCGTTACTCCTCCCTGCGTACGCCGCCACTGCCAAGTCTCAGTTCGCAAGAAACGCGCCGGCTGCGGATGATACGGCTGCGCCACTGGAGTG
>Ga0137403_10006807_pt1 | contig 13020 bp, 10 predicted proteins | sample CZOMad2_1_16fung_FD_122057 | JGI IMG/M metagenome (GOLD analysis project Ga0137403, IMG submission 122057) | Vadose zone soil fungal communities from Angelo Coast Range Reserve, California, USA - CZOMad2_1_16fungal (Hybrid Assembly) | ecosystem: Environmental > Terrestrial > Soil > Vadose zone... | reverse complement strand
GTGCTCGTCTTCTTCTCGCTCGCGCCGCTCAAGCGCGCCGCCTACCTCCTGCCGCTCCGCCCGGCGCTCGCGCTGGTGATCGGCTGGTGGATCGCCGAGGCGGCCGAGGAGGAGCGGCCCGCGGGGGCTTGGGTGGCGGTCGGGCGCGGGCTCGCCGTCGTGGCCGCCGCGGGTCTGCTCGCGCTCGCCGCGGCGGCGGGCGCGGTCCACTGGGGGCTGGTGCCGGGCGCGAGCCTGATCGAGCAGGGCGCGCGCCACGAGATCGACGTAGCGACGTATCTCCGGGTCGTCGCGGCGGCCTGGGCGGCGGTCGGCGCCGTCGGCCTGGCCGGCGCGCTCGCGGCCGCACTCGCGGCGCGCGCGCTCGGCCGGGCGCGCTGGCGCGAGGCGGCCCTCGCCATCGCCGCCGCCGTCGCGTGCACGACGGTCGTCGTCTACGGGCTCTTCGTGCCGGCGCGGGCCGCACAGAAGTCCGTCAAGCCGTTCGCGCACGCCGTGCGCGACCGCCTCCGGCCCGACGATCGGCTGGCGCTCCTCGCCAGCGACGAGGAGATCCCCTTCATCTTCCACGTGGGCCGGAACGTCCCCGTGCTGGCCCCGGCGGGGGCGCGCCCGCGCGACGACGTGCCGGCCGGCTACTACATCCTCGACCAGGCCCGCTGGCGCGCGTGGAAGGCGCCCGCGGGCTGGGAGGAGGTGCTCGCGAGCCCGCACCTCTTCTCCACCCACCGCCACGATCTGGTGCTGGTGCGGCGCCGAAGATGACGGCGCTTGCTCTCGGCCCCGCCGTCGGGCAAACACGCCCGATGCGCGCGACGATTGCCGCGGAAGAGCCCCGCGCGGCGCTGGCTGTAGAGGCCGTCCCGCCGCTGCCGAGCCTCTCGGCCTTCTTCCCGGCCCGCGACGAGGAGGCGAACCTCTTGCCCATGGCGCAGGCGATGCTCCGCGTCCTGCCTGCGGTCGCCGAGCACTGGGAGCTCATCATCGTCGACGACGGAAGCCGGGACGCGACCGGGGCGCTCGCGGACGAGCTCGCCCGCGCCCATCCGAAGGTCCGCGTCATCCATCATCCGGTCGGCCGGGGTTACGGCGCCGCCATTCGCTCCGGCCTCCGCGCCGCGCGCCACGACTACGTCTTCTTCACCGACGGCGACCGCCAGTTCGACCCGGCCGAGATCACGGCGTTGATCGACAGGGTGGACGGCGCTGACGTGGTGGTCGGCTACCGCCACGCGCGCTCCGATCCGCTCGCGCGCCGGCTGAACGCCGCCGCCTGGAACCTCCTCGTGCGCGCCCTCCTCCGCCTGCCCGTGCGCGACGTGAACTGCGCCTTCAAGCTCTTCCGCCGCGCGGCCCTCGACGGCATCGAGCTCGAGGCCGACGGGGCCATGGTCTCGACCGAGCTCCTGGCGCGCATCTGCGGGCGCGGCCTTCGCGTCGTCGAGGTGCCGGTCGGCCACTTCCCGCGGCGCGCGGGTGCGCCCTCGGGGGCAAGGCTGCGCGTCGTCGCGCGCGCCTTCGTGGAGCTCGTGCGCCTCCACCGCCGGCTGCGCGCGTAGCGTCCGCGGGCGCGACTGTCGGCCCCCGCGCCTACCGCACCCGGAACGCGACGAAGTCGCGCGAGCGGCGGAGCTCCTCGAAGCGGCCGTCGGCCGCGAGCACGGGCGCGTCGCGCCGCGCGGTCACCACCGGCGTGCCGGCCCCGAGGCGGACCAGCGCGTCCGGATCGTCGACCGTGCGCACGTCCTCGCGATCGGCGTAGAAGGCGAAGCGCGCCCGGGTCCCCTCGTGCTTCAAGCGAAAGCCGGCGAGGGGTGCCTCGCGCGGGCCGAGCACGGGCGCGAGCGCCGTCACCGCGGCGCCCGTGCCGCCGGGATGGAGCGGGCGGGGCCAGAGGAGCATGACGGCCCAGGCGAGGCCTGCGGCGGCCGTGACCCAGAGCCCGAGCGCGCGCGCCGCCGGCAGGAGCGGACGGAGCGCCAGCGCGGCCCACAGCGCGAGCGCCGGATGGAGCAGCATGAGGTAGCGCGGCGAGTGCTTGGCGGCGGCGAAGAGGAAGCCGTACGCGACCAGCGTCCACACCGTGAGCAGGCGAAGCCCGTCGCCGCGCTCCCCGCTGCGCCAGCTCCGCCACGCGCCCACGGCCGCGAGCGGCAGCCAGGGGAGCGTGGTGACCACCAGCGCGCGGGCGTAGACCGCGGCGCCCGGATGCCTCCCCATCTTCTCGCTCACGTCGGAGAGATAGCCGTGCACGAAGCGCCAGCCCCAGACCCACGTCTCGTAGAGATGCCAGGGCAGCACGACGGCGAGGAACGCGAGCGCGGCGACGACGAGGGCGCCGAGCGGCGGGCGGCGGTCGCCCGGCGTTGCGAGCCAGTACGCGGCGAGCACCGCAGGCGCCCCGAGCGCGAGCGCGCCCTTGCCGAGGAAGGCTACCCCGAACCAGACCCCCGCCCACCAGAGGCCGCTTCCCCCGCGCGCGAAGGCGCGCGCGGTGGCGAGGAGCCCGGCGAGCGCGCCCAGCGCGAGCGCCGTGTCGAGCAGGAGCGTGCTCCCGAAGCGGACGAAGCCCGGCGTGAGTGCGAGGATGGCGCCGGCTGCGAGCCCGACGCGCTCGTCGAACAGGAACGCGCCGAGCCGCCAGAGGACGAGGCAGGCGGCGATGCCGAGCGCCACGCCCGGGAGCCGCGCGCTCCAGGTGGAGACGCCGAAGAGCTCGAAGGCGAGCGCCGCGAGCCAGGCGACGAGCGGCGGCTTGTCGAAGAAGGGCTGCCCGGCCAGGTACTGCGTCGCCCACTCGCCGCGCACGAGCATCGACTTTGCGACCGCGGCGTAGATGACCGGGTCGCCGATCAGGTCGCCTTCCGCGAGCCGGCCGGCGAGGAGCGCGGTGGCGAGGAGGCCGAGCCCCAGCCCTGCTCCGAGCCGAGACGCATCCCCGTTCGCGCGGCGCATGGCCGTCCGCCGCTACTGCGTGGGGCAGCGGATTACAAGTGCGCGCGGCGCGCGAACGTCTGCCCGCGATCGTCTGCAGCTCTTCTCACGCGGGGCCCTGGATATCGGTGGTTCCGCACGCGTTGCCGGCCGGCGAAAACGTGATCCGAAAGGTGGATCCCCGCCCATTCGCGCACTCCACGTCGATCTGCCCGCCATTCGTCTCGACCGCCCACCGCGCGATGGCAAGGCCGAGGCCAACCCCATCCCGCGGGCGCGCCTTGTCGATTCGATAGAAGCGATCGAAGATGCGCTCGCGGTGCTCGGTGCCGATGCCCGGGCCGGTGTCGACCACCTCGATGGTGGGCCCGCCCGGCTCCCTTCGGACGAGGATGCCCACGCTTCCCCCCTCCGGGGTGTACTTGATCGCGTTGTCGACGAGGTTGATGAGGGCACGGCGCATGACCATGCGGTCGGCTTGAACCTCGACCGGCTCGGAGGCGACCACCGTGATCACCTGCCGCTTCTCCTCCGCCAGGACGCCGAGGTGAGCGGCAACCTCGCGCGCCAGCTCCGCCAGGTCCACACGCTCGCGCCGGAGCACGACGTTGCCACCGTCCGCCCGCGAGAGTGTCAGCAGGCCCTCCACCAAGCGCGCGAGCCGGTCCGCCTCCTCGAGCATGCTGCCGATCACCTCGCGGTACTCCTCCCCTTTGCGAGGCTCGCGCAGCGCGACCTCCCCGACGGCTCGCATGGCGGTCAGTGGCGTTCGCAGCTCGTGCGAGGCATCCGCCGTGAAACGCCGAAGCTCATCGAACGATCGCTCGAGACGAGCGAGCATCGCGTTGAACACGGCGGCGAGCTGACCCAGCTCGTCTTGCGCATCCTCCGCCACCAGCCGCTCACCGAGGCGGTCGGGCGTGATCGCGCGCGCGCGCTCCGCCATGTCGGAGAGGGGCCCGAGAGCACGGCGCGCCAGCGCGTAGCCACCCAGAGCGGCGAGGACGGCGGCGAGCGGAAGCCCGACGGCCATCCCCGCAAACAATTCCGCGAGCTCCCGACGCAGCGGATCCTCGGATCTGGCCGCGACGAGCACGATCGGCTGGCCGCCCAGGGATTCAGCGTCCGAGAGCCGTCGAACACGGGCGCGTGGCGGAATCGGTCTCGGCCTCGCGTAGAGCAGCTCACCGGCCGGGCTGCGGACCTCGAGCCAGCGGCCCGCCATCAGCTGCTCGTCGTCCTCGTCGGGCGCAGCACGCCAAGCGATGCGGCCGGTCTCGGTCCGCTCGAGCATCCCCTCCGCAACCTCGATGTCGTCGCGCAGATCGCGCTCGAGATGGACGTACAGGTTGTGCCGCAGGAAGACGAACACGCCACCCCCGTAGAGCGTCATGGCGACGGTGAGTGCGGCGGCATACCAGACCGTCAGACGCACACGGATACTCCGCGGAGCCCACGCGCGACTCATGCCTCGTCCTCCCGCAATACGAAGCCGATGCCACGGAGCGTGTGGATGAGGTTCGTGGATGCCTCCTGGTCGACCTTCCTCCGCAAGCGAGCGATGTGCACGTCGATCACGTTGTCGAGCGATGTCGCACGCGACGGCTCCTTCCACACGTCGCGCGCCAACATCTCGCGCGACACTGGCTTTCCGTGATGGCGCATCAGGTATTCGAGGAGCTCGAACTCCCGCGAGGTGAGCTCGAGCAACCTCGCGCCTCGCGTCACCCGCCGAGTGAGGAGGTCCATCTCGAGGTCGCCCGCCTTCAGACGAAGGACCTGCTCCGGCCGGCCGCGGCGCACGAGGGCGCGGACGCGAGCCAGTAGCTCGGGGAACGCGAAGGGCTTCACCAGGTAATCGTCCGCACCGCTGTCGAGTCCCAGTACCCGATCCTCGACCGTGTCCCTCGCCGTGAGCACCAGCACGGGCATGTGGCGCTCGCGCCGCCGCATCGTCCTGAGTATCTCGAGGCCGTCACGACCGGGGAGCATCAGATCGAGGATGACGAGGTCGAATGTTTCGGCGTGAACGCGGAAGAAGGCGTCTTCGCCGGTCGTGGACACGTCGACACCGTAGTGCTCCGCTTCGAGCCCCTCCCGCAGGGCCTCCGCCACCTTCGCCTCGTCTTCCACGACCAGGATGCGCACGAGATCGGCGCGGATGTTACGTCGGATCGCCATCAGCTGCCAGCGGAGAGACGGTGGACGCAGGGCACCTCCCTGTCTGTGTGGCTGAATTCTTCCTGAAGATTTCGTCAGGATGCCCGTGTGACGTTGACGGGGCCAGGACACGCCCTCTAGCTTGAGGCGGATGATCGTTCCCGCTGCGGCGCAGCCGTCGTGGCCGCGGCACGCAGCGTGTGCGCAGGCCGCCGCTCCATGACGGCGCGGTTGGTGGCCTTCGGAGCGACCGGATGCAGGGGGCGCCTGGGCGGCGTGGGGATGGCTTTGGCATTCGCCGCGTTCCTGGTTGCGGCAGCACCCGCCGCCGGGCTCACCGTGGAGGACTGCGTCCGACTCGCACTCGCGCGCTCGCCGGCCGTGCGCGCGGCGCTCGCGGACGCCCAGGCGGCAGCCGCGATGGTGCGGAGCGCCCGCGCCGCCTACTGGCCTTCCCTCGCCGCCAAAGGCGATTACGGGGTCTCCAAGGGGTTCGACCGTGCGGTCACGAATGGGGGCCAGACCGATGCCCTGGTCAGCCTGGGGGCCACGCTGCTGGACGGAGGGCTGCGAGACGCGCGGCTGGCCGCGGCGCAGGCCAGCCTCCGGTCCGCGACCGCGAAGCAGGTGCAGCAGCGGGCCGACGTCGTCTTCGCGGTCCGCGCTGCGTACTTCCAGGCGGTCGCTGCCGACGCCGCGCTCGCGATCCAGGACGACGACATCCGGATGCTGCGGGCGTATGTCGCGCTCCTCGAGCGCCAGGAGGCGCGGGGGATCGTGCCCCACAACGACGTGCTCCGAGCCGAGCTCGCGGTGCAGGCGGCGGAGACGGCGCGGCGCGCCTCGGCGGCCGACAGCCAGACCGCGCGGGATGCCCTCGCCATCCTGGCCGGCGTGGACGTCAGGGCGGGGACACTCGAAGAACCCGACGTCCGCTTCGTCCCGCCCCGCGAAGAGGCGGTGGAGGCGGCGCCGGTGATCGTGGATGCGCGTGCGACGGCAGAGACGGCTCATCGGGAAGTCGACGCGGTCCGCAGCGAGAGGCGCAGCCAGCTGAAGCTGACGGCGGATGGTGGGGCCCTCGGCGTGCGCCCGGGGCCCACGTTTCGGGACAACGGCGGCGGCCAGTTCCTCCTCGGGTTCACCCTGCCGGTGTTCGACGGCGGCGTGATCGCGGCCCGCATCGGGGCCGCCGAGGCGACCGCTCTCGGCACCGACTCTCGGCTCGAGGAGGCCCGGCAGACGCTCCGCGTCGCTCTGGCCCGCGTGGAAGCCGACGCCCGGCATGCGGAGGCCGACGTGGCCGCAGGCCGGCGGACCGCCCCCATCGCCAGCGAGCAGTTCCAGCTCATGCGCGCCCGCTACCTGGGCGGGGGGAACGTGCGGCTGCTGGAAGTGCTCGACGCGCTCAGCGTGTACGCGGACGCGCGGCTGAGCGTGCCGCGCTCGCTGCTGGCGTACCGGACGGCGGTCGCCGCCGGGGGCCAGGCCCTCGGCGAGGTGCCTGAATGATGCGCCTGATTCTCACCGTCCTCCTCGCGTTGCTCGCGCAGGCCTGTGGAAGGGGCGAGGAGGCGACCGAGACCGCCGCGGCGCCGCCCGTCCGAGTGCGCGTCGTCCAGGCACGTCGGGGCGAGATCAGCGCCGTCCTCGAGGTCACCGGCGAGGTCGAGGGTCTGCGGATCCTCCGCCTGGCCTCACCGGTCGCCGGCCGCGTCACGTTCCTGGCCGCCCGTCCGGGCGATCGGATCGCCGAAGGCGAGGTCGCCGCGCGGGTCGTGCCGCTCGAGAGCGAAGCTGCGCTGCAGGGCTTCGCGATGCTCGAAGGGGCCGCCGCTCTCGGTGTGGAGGAGCGGCGAGCCGTCGCCCGCCTGCGCAGCCAGAGCACCGACATCCCCTTGCGCGCGTCGTTCCCTGCCCTCGTGGCCGATCGCTTCCACAACCCCGGCGAACAGGTGGCACCCGCGGATGTCCTCCTCGAGTTGTTCGATCCGCACACGCTCGATGTGCTCGCGCAGGTGCCACTCGACGCGAGCGCGCGGATCCGTCCCGGGATGCCGGTCGAGATCCGCGGAGACGGCGTCCGGCAGACCGGCCGCGTGGTGGCGCTGCTCGCCGCGCTCAGCCCCCCCGCCCTCACGGTCCCCGTGCGCGTGTCGTTGCCGGTGCCGCCCGCCCGTCCACTGCTCCATGCCCCGGTCCGCTGTCGGATCATCACGGCGCGGCACCGGCACGCGCTTCTCGTTCCGCGCTCGGCGCTGCTTGCGTCCTCGGCAGCCGCACGCGGTACGCTCATGGTGGCCGCAGAGGGCGCCGCCGTGCGCACCGCGGTCCGCCTCGGCCTCAAGACCGCCACGGAAGTCGAGGTTCGACGGGGCCTCGCGGAGGGCGACCTGGTCGTCGCCGAGGGCGGCTACGGGCTGCCGGATCGCGCGCCCATCGAAGCCGTCCGCGGCACACCATGAGCCTCGGCCTCGTCGTGGGCCGCAACCGTACGGCCATCCTCGGCCTCACGGCCCTGCTGGCCGCGGCGGGCCTCTGGGCCGCCCGGCGGATGCCGCTCGCGATCTTCCCCGAGGTGGCGTTCCACCGCATCAGCGTGATCGCGCATGCGGGCCATCTTCCCGTCGAGCAGACACTGACGACCGTCACGCAGCCGCTCGAGGCCGCTCTCACCACGGTGCCCGGCCTCGAGCGGATCAGGTCCCAGACGTCGCGCGGCGGCGTTCAGATCGACCTCACCTACGCCTGGAGCACAGACCTGCTGCCGACCCTCCAGCGGGTGCAGGCAGCCATGGAGGAGGTCCGGCCGAGCCTGCCGCCGGGCAGCGACATGGAGGCCCGGCTGCTCGACACCTCGGCATTCCCGATCGTCGGCATCGCAGTCACGTCGCGCGAGCGATCGCTGGCGCAGATGTCGGACTTCGTCATCTACGAGGCGGCACCCCAGTTCCGGACGCTGCCGGGGGTCTATCGCGTGGAGCTGAGCGGCGCGAAGATGCGGGAGTACGCGCTGACCGTGGACCCCGTCGCGCTGGTTCAGCATCGGCTGGACCTGGCCGGCGTCGCGGAGGCCGTGCGGAGGGCCAACGTGATCGCCGCCGGGGGCGAGGTTCGCGACGGCTATCAGCTCGTCCTCACGGTCGTGCAGGGCCATGGCACCGAGGCGGGGACGCTCGAGGACATCGTGGTCGCCGACGATCACGGCGTGCCGGTCAGGCTCGGCGACATCGCGGCGATCGAAGCCGCCGTCCGGGAAGACTTCATCCGAACCGCCGCGAACGGGGAGACGGCGGTGCTGATCGGTGTGTCCCGCCAGCCCCACGGGGACACGATCGCGATCGCCGACGGGGTCCGCCAGCGCCTCGGCGAGCTCGAGCGGACGCATCCCGAGTACGCGTTCTCGATCTTCTACGACCAGTCGGATCTCGTGCGAGCCGCCATCCGGAGCGTGCGGGACAGCATCCTGCTGGGCCTCGTGCTCGCCGTCGGCACGATCTTCGTCTTCATCGCGGACCTCCGGGCGACCCTGGTCGCCGCCGCCGTCATCCCCGCGGCGGTGGCGATCGCGTGCCTTGCGCTCCACGCCACCGGGATGACGTTCAACCTGATGACGCTGGGTGGGATCGCCGCCGCCATCGGCCTCGTGCTCGACGACGCCATCGTCGTGGTCGAGAACTGGCACCGCCACCGCGCGCTCGGCGAGAGCGGCGACGCGGGTCTCGCGGCGGCGATCGGCGAGATCGCGCGCCCCCTGGTGGGCTCCACGCTCACGCCCGTCGCGGTGTTGCTCCCGCTCGGTCTGCTGGGCGGCGTCCCGGGGGCGTTCTTTCGCCCGCTCGCGGCGACCATGTCGCTGGCGCTGCTCGTATCGCTCGCGCTCGCGATGACGTTCACGCCCGCGCTCACCGCGGCGGTCGAGCCGGCGGAGCCTCCATCGGCGCGCACGGGGCCGGGCGACCGGGTGGCGACATGGCTCGCCGGACTCTACGGGCGCGGGCTGCGGTGGCTGCTCAGGCGCGCCTGGGTCGCGCTGCTCGCGGGCACGGCGGTCCTGGCGGTCGCGTGGCTCGCCTACCGGCACGTCGAGACGGGGTTCGTGCCGGAGATGGACGAAGGCGCCTTCGTCCTCGACTACTGGGCGCCCCCGGGCACGTCACTCGACGAGACCCTCCGCATGCTCGCGCGCGTGGACGCCATCCTCACCGGCACCCCCGAGGTGAGGGCGTTCTCGCGGCGAACCGGCGCGGAGCTCGGCTTCTTTCTGACCGAGACGAACCGCGGGGACTACGCCGTGCGGCTGAAGGATGGTCCCCGGCGACCCAGCGCGGAGGTGATCTCCGCCGTGCGCAGGCAGGTTCACGATGCTCTCCCCGGCCTCCGGATAGAGTTCGTGCAGATCCTGCAGGACATGATCGGCGACCTGAGCGGGAACCCCGAACCCATCGAGGTGAAGCTCTTCGGGACGGATCATGCCGTCCTCGAGCGGACGGCGCATGCTGCGAATACCGCCATCAGCACCACCCCCGGAATCGTGGACACCTTCGACGGGATCACCGAGGTCGGCCCGACCTACCGCGTCGAGGTCGATGAGCGGCGGAGCAAGCTGATCGGTCTCGATGCGGCAACCGTACAGCAGTGGCTCGATACGGCAATCACCGGGACCATCGTCGGACAGGTGCTCGAGGGAGACCGAGCCATCCCGCTTCGCCTCCGATACCCCGAGCAGTTCCGGACCGCGCTCGCGTCGATGGACGGCCTCACGCTCGTCGCGCAAGGGCGCCTCGCGCCACTCGAGTCCCTCGCCCGTGTTCGCGCAGGCCCGGTAGCGGTCCAGCGAAGCCGCGAGAACCTGCGGCAGGTCGTCCGCGTGACCGGCCGGCTCGAGGAGCGCGACCTCGGGTCCGCGGTGCGCGACGTGCAGGCGCTCCTCTCGGAGCGGCTCGAGCTGCCCGCCGGCGTCAGCCTCGAGTACGGTGGGCTGTACGCGAGTCAGCAGGCGGCCTTCCGCGAGCTTCTCACCGTGTTCTTCGCGTCGCTGCTGCTCGTATCGGCCTTGCTCCTGATCGAGTTCGGCTCCCTGGCAGCGGTGATCGCCATCGTCGCCGGCAGCAGCCTCGCGCTCTCCGGCAGCTTGCTCGCGCTCTGGATGACGGGAACGGCGCTCAACGTGTCGTCCCTGGTGGGGATGATCATGGTGGTGGGGATCGTGGCGAAGAACGGCATCCTGCTGCTCGACTTCGCCGAGCGGGAATACGCGCAGACGAACGACCTCGAGACGGCGCTCGTGCGGGCGGGGCGCGTGCGCCTCCGCCCCATCCTGATGACGTCCATTGCCGCCGGCGCGGGCCTCGCGCCTCTCGCCGTCGGGCTCGGGGCCGGAGCCCAGATGCAGCAGCCCCTGGCGATCGCCATCCTCGGGGGGCTCTCGATCTCGATGCTCTTCTCCCTCGTCGGGGTGCCGGTGCTGCACGTCCTGCTCTCTGGGGGGCGACGGAAGTGACGACGGTCCGTGTCCCTCACCGAACCACCAGCACCGAGCAGGGCGCGTGGTCGACCACCTTGTCCGCAGTGGTGCCGAGGAGCCGTCCCCAGATGGCCGAGTGGCCGCTGTGGCCGATCACGAGGAGGTCCGCACCCACCTCCATGGCGTAGTGGGGGAGGGCCTGCGCCGCGTGTCCCGGACGGATCTCGCGCTGCACGACCAGCCCGGCGCCGGTGATCTGCCGCACCGCCTCGTCCTGGATATCCTGGAAGAACTTCTCCGAGGAGCGTTGCTCGTCGTCCACCTCGTCGATCGCGCCCGGATAGCGGGGCAGCTCCTCGATCGAGACGAGGAAGAGCTCGGCCTTGGCCGAACGCGCCAGGTCGATCGCCACCTCCAGGGCCCGGCGCGAGCCCTGCGAGCCGTCGAATCCCACCGCGATACGCCGGTACATGCGTTACCTCCCGTGCCCGGCCGACAGCGCGACCGCGCGCGCCTCTTTCACCGCCGGCGACTGCGCTCTCACGTCCGGCTGGAAGAACGCCTGCGCGATCAACGTCGGCACGACGGCGCTCCCGATGACGACCGTCACCAGGACCGTGTACTGCGTGCGGTCGATGAGGTGGTGCTCGAGGCCGAAGAGGGCCGAGATGGTGCCGAAGGTGAGGCCGGTCGCCATCATGAGCGTCGTGTAGTTCGCCTCGCGCCGAGGGAGGTTGAAGACGCGCGCCAGCGGCCAGACACCGATCGACTTGGCCCCCAGCTTGACCCCGAGGAGCGCGAGGATGAGGCCGGCGCTGGTCGCCATGGCCGGCAGCGACACGAACAGGCCCGCCTTGATGAAGTAGAAGGGGGTCAGCATCGAGAAGGCGATGGAGCGCATGCGGGTCACGAGCACGCGGTCCTCGACGAACACGCCGGCCACCACGAGCCCGACCAGGTAGGCAGGCAGCACCGCCTCGCTCCGGGCCGTGGTCGCGAGACCGCCCAGGAAGAAGAGCACGAGAAAGAGGAACTTCACCTCGGGCTCGCTCACGCGGGCCGCACCGAAGGTGGCGATCAGCTCGCGCGACAGCCGCGGCATGAAGCGGAGGGCGACGGCAAGCGCGACGCCGAAGACGAGCAGCCAGCGGTTGAAGTCCGCGAAGAAGGCACCGAGCCGCCAGGACCGTGCCGAGGTCGGTCACGAAGCAGGCAGCGAGGATCATCTTCCCGAGGCTCGTCCGGCTGAGGCCCGTCTCCACCATCACGGCGTAGACGACGGCGACCGAGGTGGTGGAGAGCGCGATGCCGCAGATGAGCGCGCCCTGGTACCTCCAGCCGACCACCCAGTAGGCGAAGGCCCAGGCGCCCAGGAACGGGGCGAGGAAGGAGACGAACCCGATCGCCAGCGCCGCCTTCAGGTGAATGCGCAGGGAGTCGGGGTCGATCTCGGCGCCGGCGAGGAAGGTCAGGAGGACCGCCCCGAAGGCGGCGAGGAAGTTGACCCATTCGCTGGTCTGCAGCCCGAGGAAGTTGCCGCCGATCACCCCCATACCGATCTCGATCAGTGCGACCGAGATGCCGGTGCGGATCGAGACGAGGCTCGCCACGAAGGCGAGCAGCATCCACGCCGCCGCGACGAACCAGACGTTGATCACGTGCGCCAGCATCGGATCAGCCCACGCTCTGCAGCTCGACGACGAAAATGGTCCCTCGCCGGCGGCGCACGACGCTCTCCCGGACCTGCGCCAGCGGCGAGAGGCGTTGCTTGGGCGGCTGTGAGGGAGCCCCTACCATGCGCTTTTTCGGTAGGGGTCATCAGCCCGGTGGGCGCTTATACGGCGAACCCCATCGCCGTGAAGATCGAGCGTCACCGCATAGGCCGGTGTGGACGCGCTGTCAAATCTCGCAACGCTCAGGTGCTGGTCCAAATGGCCAATCGGCGTCTGAATGCGAGCCACCAGCCAGCAGTGGGTTCACCCTGAATGCCCGGCTCGGGAGCAACGTCCGTGTATCGGATGGTGAGACGGCTGGGGCTCGCAATGTTCGTCGGACTGCTTGCAGTTGGGGCCTTCGTTATCGCCGGCCGGCACTCAGGGAACGAGCCGCGTCCGCTTCAGCACCCGGTGATCATTGGGTTGCCGAACCTGGAGGTCGTTCCGAGGTTGGGTCCGATGGGTGTATTCTGCCTTCTTGGGCCTTCCGGTTCCCCCCGGTGCAGCCAAGAGCCACCGTGGCGGCGCCAGCCGAGTGCGCTTCTGCAGCCCATTCACGACCTCACACACACTACTGCCACTAGGAGCGTGACCCGAGACTGCCGTGCACGGGAGCGGGGGCACCGTCTCCGCTTCGATTCGGCGCCGCTGGACACGGGTCCGGGAGCGACCGACCCGTGCGGCGCCTCATAGGCGCTCCGACGGCGCCCCCGCTCCCGTGCTGCGCCGTCACGGACCGCGGGT
>Ga0137403_10006806_pt1 | contig 13024 bp, 9 predicted proteins | sample CZOMad2_1_16fung_FD_122057 | JGI IMG/M metagenome (GOLD analysis project Ga0137403, IMG submission 122057) | Vadose zone soil fungal communities from Angelo Coast Range Reserve, California, USA - CZOMad2_1_16fungal (Hybrid Assembly) | ecosystem: Environmental > Terrestrial > Soil > Vadose zone... | reverse complement strand
CTAGAGTCATGTGATGCTCGTAGCAGAAAAACCCTCCTACCCTTCCGAGTACGGTATCAAACACCCTCAGGTCCTCCCCACTGCCCATTCCCCATATGCACTTTTCGCTGTCAATTGACATGAGTTTCCTGTGCTTGCCTAAAATCTCACCATCTTTATCTATAAAAAGTATTGTATTATAGAGAGTGCCTCCATCTCTCTCATTCACGCCAATGATTACAAGGGCTCCAGCTTTTCGCGCGGCTTCTCGTCCGACGGCAGGTCCCTGAAGAGGAGCGAATACTCCTGAGCAGGTTGGTCGAGAATAATGTAACGTCGCCAGCCAGCCGGACCTATTTATATATCCTGGCTTCCATCGCAGTGTTCACCCTGCTGATCGCCTGTATCAATTTCATGAACCTGTCGACGGCGCGTTCATCCAAACGGTCGACGGAAGTGGGCATCCGGAAAGTGCTGGGCGCCGAAAAGAACGGTCTGGTCCGGCATTTCCTGGGCGAATCGCTGATCATGACCATGCTGGCTTTTATCGTGGCCATCCTGATCTCCGGGCTGCTCCTGCCCCTGTTCAACCAGTTATCGGGCAAGGATATCAGCCTGTCCTTGTCCAGGGACTGGAAATTATTTTCGGGTTTCCTGCCGATGGCTGTAGTAACGGGCCTGATCGCGGGCAGCTATCCTGCCTTTTATCTTTCCTCCTTCAACCCGGTGAAAGTGCTGAAGGGCAAGCTGGCCAATTCGCTGGCGGTGGTGTCTATACGCCGGGGACTCGTCGTATTCCAGTTCATCATCTCTGTCGTGCTGATCATCGCCACCGTGGTCATTGCCAGGCAGATGCATTACCTGCGCACGGCGGACCTTGGATTTGACAAAGACCAGCAGCTCGTTATCAAGCTCCGCAGTCAGTCCGCCAAGTCGTTGTGCCATTCGTTAAAAGCGGAATTGCAGCATAATAGCCAGGTATTGTCTGTCGGCGCATCGATCTATTACCCTGGCATCTTTAATTCCAGCAATAGCGAATATTACCGTGAAGGGCAATCGATGAAGGAAGCCAGCCTGATCAGTCAGAATTATGTGGATGAGGACCTGCTGAAGACCCTGAACATCGCACCGGTCGCCGGCCGACTTTTTTCCGCGGAATTTACAGCCGATACGGCCGGTCTCGCACAGCACGTCATCCTGAATGAGGCGGCGGTAAAGGCGCTGGGCTTTGCCTCGGCACAGACCGCGGTGGGCAAAAAGATATTGTCCGAATGGCATGGTAATGCTTATTCCCTTGATGTCATCGGGGTGGTAAAAGACTTTCATTTCCAGGACCTGCATGTAGCTGTCAAACCCTATTTTTTCGGTAGGGGGACGGAGAAGGATGGTTTCGAATACCTGATCGTGCATACCAAGGCCGGGAATACCAGCCAGGTAGTAATGGCCGCGCAGGCTGCCTGGAAAAAATATGATCCGAACGAGCCTTTCGAATATACTTTCCTGGACGATCAGTTCCAGAAGAATTATGAGGCGGACAATCGCCTGGCGGGAATTGTAGGCTATTTCACCATTATCGCCATCCTGATCTCCTGCCTCGGCCTTTTCGGGCTGGCCGCTTTCAGCGCAGAACAGCGTACGAAGGAGATTGGCGTACGTAAAGTATTGGGCGCCAGCGTAACCACGATCGCTTCCCTGCTGTCCGTCGACTTTTTGAAGCTGATCCTTATTTCGGTAGTCATCGCCTCGCCGATCGCCTGGTGGGTCATGAATAAATGGTTGCAGGGCTTTGCCTATCGCCAGCCGCTGGACTGGACGATCTTCGTTTATACGACGCTGATAGCGGTGTTCATCGGGATCTTCACGATCGGTTTCCAGTCTATCCGGGCGGCCCTGGCCAATCCCGTGAAGAGTTTAAGATCAGAATAGCAGCCCGCATTGGCTGGCGCTTCTTGGATCAGCTGCTGTCGCGTCTTCTGATCGGAATGAGCCCCGCACATCGCTGGCCCTTCCAGGATCAGCTGTGCCGTGGCAAGTCTTCTTGCTCGGAATAACCGGCCGCCTGGCTACGGTCTCATGCGGTGATCCATCCGGCTTTGGGCTAGGCCCGCGTCCAGGCCGTTTTATTTTTTAGCCGCTTTTCACAATTTCCCCTAATTTTAATTGACAAACTGACAGTTAAAATTATGAGTAAGCTATTGCTCTTATTGATCTGCGTCTCTTGTTCAAGAGCCGGCGCTCAAACAGAAAAATTGTCCTTTGATAAGGGCTGGCGGTTTTATGAGGGAGATATCCCCATGCCGGTCATAAAAGGCCATGGAAATAGTTACAATAATGCAAAAGCCGGTAAAGCTTGGGGCGCTGCGGATCCCGGGTTTGATGACAAGGAATGGATGTTGCTGAACCTACCGCACGATTGGGCGGTGGAGCAGCCTTTTGACTCCACGGCAAATTTATCGCAGGGTTATCGCAGAAGAGGCATCGGCTGGTATCGAAGAAATTTTAAGATCGATGCTAGAGACAGGGGCAAATATTTAGAGGTCCAGTTCGATGGAGTTGCTACCCATGCTACGGTCTGGTTTAATGGAACGCTGGTATCCCGGAATTGGTGCGGCTATACTTCATTTTATATTGACATTACTCCTTTTGTAAAATATGGCGGGGCATTGAATACTCTGGTTGTCAAGGTAGATGCCGTACAGCAGGAAGGCTGGTGGTACGAAGGGGCAGGTATTTACCGGCATGCATGGCTGGTAAAGCGTAATCCCATCCACCTTATCACCGATGGGGTCTATGCCCAACCGGTCAGACGGAATAAAACGGATTGGGTAATACCTGTTGAAGCTACTTTAGAGAATATCACTAAAGTGACCGGGAATGTAGAAGTAGAGGCCGGCCTTTACAATAATGAAGGGAAACTGATTGTACAAAACAGGACAAATGCTTCCATAACCTCCTTGCACCAGGCTGTCCTCAAAATTTCATTACCTGTCAACAACCCGCAATTATGGTGGGTTGACCATCCGGCGTTATATAGCGTAAGATCGACGGTTAGGCAAGATGGAAAAATAATCGATGAAATTGCCACCAATTGCGGTTTTCGTACCATTAAATTTACGGCCGATTCCGGGTTTTACCTGAACGATACCTACATGAAAATAAAAGGCACCTGCAATCACCAGGACCATGCAGGGGTCGGTGTGGCAGTACCCTCCTCATTATGGGAATTCCGCATAAGAAAGCTGAAAGAAATGGGTAGCAATGCTTTCCGTTGCGCACACAATCCGCCGGCAAAGGAATTCCTGGATGCATGCGATAAACAGGGTTTACTGGTGATGGATGAAAACCGGAACTTCAATACTTCGCCGGAATATCAGCGACAGTTGGAATGGATGCTAAGAAGGGACAGGAACCATCCTTCCATTATCCTCTGGAGCGTATTCAATGAAGAGCCCATGCAAGGTACCGAGACAGGATATGAAATGGTAAGGCGAATGAGTTCTGTGGTTAAAAATTTTGACACTACCCGTCCCGTTACTGCCGCCATGAGCGATGGCCAGTTCACGCCACTGAATGTGTCGACGGCCGTCGATGTCGTAGGATTTAATTATAATTATGAATCTTACGATAAGTTCCATGAAGCAAATCCCGCCCTGCTCATGACAAGCTCCGAAGATGTATCCGGCCTTATGCAACGCGATGTGTATGTTACGGATAATAAAAAGCATTTGCTGGCAGCGTATGATACAATAAGGCCGTATTGGGGGACTACCCACCGGGTAGGATGGAGGGCCGTAGCGGAGAGAAGGTTTATTGCCGGATGTTTTGTATGGACGGGCTTTGATTATCGTGGCGAACCTACGCCATATGACTGGCCGACTGCCGGGAGCAATTTTGGCATTATGGACGCCTGCGGTTTCCCTAAAACGGCGTTCTACTTACACCAGGCGCAATGGATAACCGACAGGCCGATCTTGCAGTTGGTTCCGCATTGGAACTGGCCGGATGACAGCATCGGCAAACCGATAAAAGTGATGGCGTTCAGCAATGCGGAGAAAGTGAAATTGTTATTGAATGGAAAAATGATCGGGCAGCAGGCCGTCGACAAATACGAAATGAACAGTTGGGAGGTGCCTTACCGGCCGGGAAAATTAGAAGCGATCGGATATAAGGACGGGAAAGAAGTTTCCCGTTATGCGGTGGAAACGACCGGTGAGCCCGCAGCCATACAATTGATCGCCGACAGAAGCAGCATAGCAGGGGATGGGTGGGATGCGGTGCCGGTTACCGTGCAGGTAGTCGATGCAAAAGGAAGATTGATAAGAACGGCCAACCTGCCGGTGGATTTTGAAACGGATGGTGCGGGAAGTATTATTGGTATGGGCAATGGCGATCCCAATTGCCACGAACCGGAAAAAGGCAATAAGCATAGTGTATATAATGGACTGGCCCAGGTAATTTTGCAAAGCAAACCGGGTGGTCACGGGCAATTGATATTAACGGCAAGATCCGGCGGATTGAAACCTGCCAGCATTACGGTCGATGTAAAAGATGCCATTCCAGTGCAATCGGTGGATTGAGAGGAGCCGGGTGACGGCTCTATCCGAGCTTCACCAGGCTTTCCTTCACGGCCAGGATCGTAGCGTCCAGGTCTTCGGTCGTCAGCGCATTGTTGAGGAACCAGCTCTCGAAGGCAGAAGGCGGCAGGTAGACGCCCCTGCGCAGCATGGCATGAAAGAATTGCGGGAAGCGGGCATTGTCGGCAGCCGCGGCCGAATCGAAGTCGGTGACGGGATGATCGCTGAAATGCAGGCTGATCATGGACCCGAGCTGGTTGATCCGGAAAGGCTGGCCCCAGGCTTGTAAGACCTTGTCCAGGCCGTCCCGCAGGTAAATGGTCTTTTCTTCCAGCTCCTTGTAGATGGTAGGATTGCTCTTCAGTTCTTTCAACAGGGTATATCCTGCGATCATCGCGATGGGATTACCGCTTAATGTGCCGGCCTGGTAGACATTCCCGAGCGGCGCTATATGCTGCATGATCTCTTTTTTTCCTCCGAATGCGCCGACAGGCATTCCCCCGCCGATCACTTTTCCATAGGTGAGCAGGTCGGCCCGGATCCCCAGTCGTTCCTGGGCGCCTCCCGGAGCCAGCCGGAATCCTGTCATCACTTCATCCAGGATAAGGACGATGCCTTCGATGTCGCAGAGTGATCTCAGCCCTTCGAGAAATCCGGCCGCAGGCAGGATGCATCCCATATTGCCGGCTACGGGCTCCACGATAATGGCGGCGATCTCACCCCGATGGGCAGCCGCCAATTTTTTTACGGCTTCGAGGTCATTGTAGGGTGCCGTCAGCGTGTCCTGTGCAACGCCTGGCGTCACTCCAGGCACCGTCTGGATATTGAAAGTAGCCACTCCGCTGCCTGCTTTCACCAGGAAAGGATCGGCATGGCCGTGATAATGGCCTTCGAACTTGATGATCTTATTGCGGCCTGTATAGCCCCGGGCCAGCCGGACCGCGCTCATGCAGGCTTCCGTGCCGCTGCTGACCATTCTTATCAGTTCTATGTTCGGCGCCATACCGATGATGAGCTCGGCCATTTCCACTTCCAGCTCCGTAGGGGCACCATATGACGTGGAGTACGCCGCGTATTCCTGTATGGCCCTTACCACGGGCTCCCAGGCATGACCCAGGATCATCGGGCCCCAGGAGGCGATATAGTCTATATAGCGGTTGCCGTCGGCGTCATAGAGGTAGGCTCCGTGGGCAGACTTTATGAATAGCGGAGTGCCTCCCACGCTTTTAAACGCACGCACAGGCGAGTTCACGCCGCCCGGGATGCTTTTCTGTGCTCTTTCGAACAGTTGCTGGCTTTTTTCGTACATGCTATTTATTTTTTCGCGCCGGTCCGACAGATCCTTCCCGGCCCCGCGACGATCCATTTAAGGGATGACTAGTGGTTAAGCAATTTCGCCGCATCCTTGGCAAAATAGGTGGCGATCAGGTCGGCGCCGGCTCTCTTGATAGAGGTAAGGGTTTCGAGGATGGCTTTTTCCTCGTTGATCCAGCCCATCTTTGCGGCCGCCTTGATCATCGCATATTCCCCGCTGATATTATAGGCGCTCACCGGTACCTGTACGGCATTTTTTACCTCCCGGATAATATCGAGATAGGGCAGGGCGGGCTTGACCATTACGATGTCCGCCCCTTCCTCTACGTCCATCTGGGCTTCCTTGACAGCTTCGAGCCGATTGGCATAGTCCATCTGGTAAGTTTTCTTATCTCCGAATCCCGGCGCCGAATCCAGTGCATCCCGGAAAGGCCCGTAGAAGCAGGACGCGTATTTGGCGCTATAGGCCATGATGCCTGTCTTTGTAAAGTTGTTTTCTTCCAAGGCCCCGCGGATCGCGCCGATGCGCCCATCCATCATATCGCTGGGGGCTACCCAGTCCGCACCGGCCCGTACATGGCTCAGGCTCATTTTGATCAGCGCCTCGACCGTGGGGTCATTCACGATCTCCCCGTCTTCCACGAGCCCATCATGGCCATAGATCGAGTAGGGGTCCAGGGCCACATCCGTCATGACGATCATTTCCGGAACGGCCTCTTTGATAGCCCTGATGCTCCGCTGCATCAGACCGTCGGAATTCCAGGCTTCTTTTCCTGTATTGTCCTTCAGTTCATCAGCGCATTTGACGAAGAGCAGGACGCTTTTAATGCCCAGGCTCCATAGCTCCTTTACTTCTTTCGCCGTAAGATCGATGCTCCGGCGGAAATAACCGGGCATGGATGCGATCTCCTGCTCCACCTGCCGCCCTTCGTCGATAAAGAGCGGAACGATAAAATCATTCGGGGTCAGCGCGGTCTCCGCGACCATGGAACGGATGGCGGGCGATTGTCGTAAGATGCGATTGCGTCGTTGCAGATACATATTTAAAGGTATAAGTATTTATTTTCATGAGCCCGCCCAATCCCTCGGGCGCAGGCAGGCATCCAGCAGTTCGGCTTCCGGCGTCCCGGGCTCAGGCTGATAATTATAGCCCCACCGGGCCCTTGGCGGCAGGCTCATCAGTATACTTTCCGTGCGGCCATTCGTTCTCAATCCGAAAAGGGTTCCCCTGTCATGGATCAGGTTGAACTCGACATACCGGCCGCGGCGGATCTCCTGCCAGTTGATCTCCCGTTCGTCATAGGGCATATCCTTTCTTTTCGCGGCGATGGGCATATAGGCCGGCAGGAAGGCATTCCCGTTCGCTTCCTGGAAGGCAAACAGCTGATCGGCATCGGTGGGATCGGCAGGCCGCAGGTAATCATAGAATACCCCGCCGATGCCCCGCATTTCATTGTCACGGTGGCGGTTGACGAAATATTCGTCGCAGCCTTTCTTGCAGGCGGGATAATGGTCTTTTCCGAATGGATCCATGGTATCCTTCCAGGTCTGGTGAAAATGCCGGGCATCTTCTGCGAAAAGATAATAGGGAGTAAGGTCGCAACCGCCGCCGAACCATCGGTCGATCACATATCCTTCGCCGTTATATAATTCAAAATAGCGCCAGTTGGCATGCACGGTGGGAACATAGGGATTCAGTGGATGAATGACCAGCGAAAGGCCGGAGGCAAACCATTCGCTGCCTTCGATCTTCAATTGCGCGCGCATCGTATCGGTGACCTTTCCCCATACCACCGAAGTATTTACGCCGCCTTTTTCAAACACATTTCCTTTCTCTATCACTTTTGTCAGCCCGCCCCCGCCTCCTTCTCTTTTCCATTCATCGTCCGTAAATACTACCTTGCCATCCAGCGCTTCCAGCGTCTGGCAGATCCGGTCCTGAAGTTCGTACAGGTGACCGATCCATTTATCCCTGAATGCGTGCGTATCGGTTTTATAAAGCATTTTATTTATGATTTACGCCAGCTCTTCACCGCCTCAACAAAGGCCCTGGCGTGATCCACCGGTACATCGGGCAGGATTCCATGGCCCAGGTTAGCGATATGATGATGCCCGCCGAAGGCATCGAGCATGGCATGAACTTCTCTCGTTATCGTTTCGACGGGCGACAACAATTTTGCCGGGTCGAAGTTTCCCTGCAATACGATGGAAGGGCCTGCGAACTGCCTTGCCATTTCAGGACGGATACACCAGTCGATGCCCAGGCCATGAGCGCCGGTGGCCGCCATCCGTTCCAGGGAATGCCAGGCTCCTTTGGCAAAGATGATCGTGAGCACATCATCCTTAAGGGCGGCCACGATCTGGCGTATATAATAAAGGGACAGAGATTCGAAATCATCCGGCCCAAGCAGTCCGCCCCAGGAATCGAAGATCTGAACGACATCGGCCCCGGCCCTGGCCTGTCCTTTCAGGTAAGCAATTGTAGTATCGGTGATCATCTGCAGGAGGCGGTGTGCGGTCGCGGGCTGAGTATAGCAAAATGCCTTTGCCTCATCGAAAGTTTTCGAGCCCTTGCCTTGCACCATATAACAAAGCAGGGTCCAGGGGGCGCCGGCAAACCCGATCAGCGGTACGAGGCCGCCGAGGCTCTTCTTGGTCAGGCTCAGGGCGTCGAAGACATAACCCAGTCGCTCCGTCACATCGGGTATGAAAAATTTATCCAGGTCTGCCGCCTGTCGGATGGGGTCCGGCAGAAAGGGCCCCTTCCCTTCGATCATCTGCACCTCCATACCCATCGCCTGCGGGACCACCAATATATCGGAAAAAATGATCGCCGCGTCTACCCCTACCTGTTCTACCGGCTGGATCGTGATCTCGGCGGCGAGCTCCGGGGTCTGGCAGCGTTCGAAGAAAGAATATTTTTCTTTCAGCTTAATGTAATCGGGCAGGTAACGTCCCGCCTGGCGCATCATCCAGACCGGGGGCCGTTCGGTCGGTTGTCCCCGCAGGGTCCTTAATAAAAGATCGTTCTTCAGTGTGCTCATAAATTGAGATTCGTTCAGGGGGCGTTGGCTGGAATTAGTCAATGGTGGATATTGTTGGTTGAAAAATAATCGATGACCTGCAGTACAAGCGCTTCCTTGTCCGGCGATGCGCTGACGATCGTTTTATTTCCCGTATACTGACGGATAGCCCTGGCCGTAGTATCGCCGATGGCGAACAGCAGGGTCTGGTCCGGAAGGATATTGTCCGAGAAAAAACTATGCACGGCGCTCGGGCTGAAAAAAATAACGGCGTCATAGATCGGGCCTACCTTGTGTGGGGTTTGCATAGTACGATATACTACGATCTCTTCTACCCTCACCCCAGCCTGCCTCAATCGTTCCGGCAGCTCATTCCTGCGCTGATCGCCGCAGAAGAAAACGACGGCCCTGACGACAGGATTACTGAGTATCACATCGGCCAGCGCCCCCGCCGAACCGGCTGTGCCTGCAATGCTGTCCTCCCCGAAATTTTCAGCCGCGAACCGACGGGTGGCGGCGCCGCTACAGAAAATTTTCCAGGCAGCGGATGGATTATGGGCCTTCAGCGCTCCCGCCACGGCCTCCACGGCATTCATGCTGGTAAATACGGATACGGCTGATGATCCGGAAAGCTCGCCGATCCGCGCCGACATTGCTGCATCAACATTTGCCTGGGTGGAGATAAAGGACAGCGAATCCATTATAATACCCTGCCTGGCTGCCTGCCCAGTAAGAGTGGCGTCCAGGGGCCTTGTACATAATATGCGTGCTTTGCATTCGATCATTTCTCTGTTACCCGCAGGCTGTCTAATATTTCCTGTGCTCCCCGCTCCAGCAAGCCCGTCGCGGCGTCCTTACCGAGATGGTCGGCCATGTCCACGGGGATCACTTTTTCTATCTCCACTTTCCTGCTCCCGTCGGGAGATAAAATATTCCCGGAAAAATATACCTCATCGTCCTCGATCTCTGCCAGGGCGCTGATCGGGGTAGAACAACCTCCCAGCAAACCTCGCAGAAAATCCCTTTCGATCTTGGTGCAGAGCGCGGTGATCGCATCGTTCAGCGGCTGGCATGCGACATGGACATCCTCATCTTCCTCCCTGCATACGATCATGATGGCCCCTTGCGCCGGGGCGGGCAACATCCAGTCGAGCACGATACTGTTCGCGGGACGCAGACCGATGCGTTCCAGTCCGGCTAGCGCAAAGATGGCAGCATCCCAGTTCTCGTCTCCGAGCTTTTTCAGCCGGGTATTGACATTTCCCCTGAGATTGTGGATCTCGTGCCGGGGATATTTATGCAGCCACTGCGCTTTGCGGCGGATACTGCTGGTGGCGATATGGGCTGTATAATCCTTTTGTTTCAGGAAATCACTGCCATTTTTCAGTACGAGCAGGTCATGGACAACGCCTCTTTTTAAGACAGCGGCCTGTATCAGCCCCGATGGTAACTGAGTAGGAACGTCTTTCATTGAATGAACGGCCAGATCGATTGTACTATTCAGCAAGGCCATGTCGAGGCTTTTGGTGAATATGCCCTGTACGCCCATTTCATATAAGGGCGTCTTCAGATCGAGGTCGCCTTCGCTTTTTATATATAGTAGTTCGGCCTTCGCGCCTTGCTGCTCCAGCAGATCTTTTACCTGTGTAGCTTGCCAGACCGCCAGTTGGCTTTCTCTTGTGCCTATCCGGATCAGTTTTTGCATGTGGAATTAATTGTTGTCCGGGGCGATATACTCGTTGATCGCCTGGATATAGTGGCAACCCCCCTGGTTATGCTGGCGCATTTTGATGGCCACTCCGTTGATCACGCGCTGAATTTGCTCGTCGGTATCGGCCCTTGAGGGGAAGGACTCTCCGGAAAGCCGCATAAATATGGGGCAGGTATGCAATTCCTTTAATTTTGTTTTGGCGGCTTTAAGGACGGACACATGCCTGCGCATCTCTTGCCATTCCAGGAATTCCGCGATATATCCTGCAATAATGATCCTGGCCCTGGGCACTTCCGCCTCTCTTTTCTGAAGGGTCTCGTCTTTCAGTCTTGACAATTCATCCACGTTCACGAGCGAGATATAGGGCAGGATGGCGGCTTCCGCTTCTACATTGCAGGGTATCGAAAGGTCAATGATGAGCTTGTTCCCTTTGTTCTCCAGGTGCGAACGCAGCAGCGTCGGCTGTTCGGCATTGGTAGCAACCAATATGATGTCCGCGGACCCGGCATGAAGGGCAAGGTCTTCCAGCGGTGCGAAATGAACCCCTACTTCACCGGCCAGCTCCAGGGCCCGTTCTTCCGTACGGTTGATCAGGGTGATATTACTGGTGCCGAGATAGTCGACCAGGTTCCTGCAGGTGTTGCGGCCGATCTTGCCGGTACCGATCAGCAGGATCTTTTTACCGGAAATATCCCTGATCTTTTCCCTGATATATTGAACGGCGGTGAAAGACACGGATACAGTGCCGCCGCTGAGGGCCGTCTGGTTCTTCACCGTCTTGGAAGACTGCAATACGCAGTTGACCAATCTTTCCAGGAAGGCGCCGACATAACTTTTTTCGCCTTTCTCTTTGGCGAATTTTACGGCTTGCTTGAGCTGACCCACGATCTCGTAGTCGCCGAGTATTTGCGAATCCAGTCCTGACGCCACCTGGAAAAGATGTTCCATGGCATCGAGGCCGTTCTTACAATAGGCCAGACCGGTGAATGTCTCCCGGCTGCCTGCGGTCTGTGTGCAGAGCAGGTCGATCAGCTGGCTGGCATCCTCGGCCAGGCCATATATTTCGGTGCGGTTGCAGGTGGACAATATGAATAATTCCCTGAGTCCGTATGCGGGGGCCAAGGCGAGGATCTTCCCATATTGCTCATTGCCAATGGCAAACTGACCCCGGATCGAAGCGTCTGTCTTCTTATAATTGATGCCGGCAATAAAAAATTGGGATATGTCGGAATGCTTGTTCACCATGTGTGCTCGTAACTTGGATAAATGCTTACGCAAAAATAGTCTCCGGGGCGTTTTAAACCGAATTTCTATGTCATTCTTATGTCATTATAAGCGATGATCCTTGTCAACTACCTATGTGACCGGGATCATAAGAAATAGTAAACGTCACAGGTTGCCAGACGGATGGCCGGAAACCTGTTTGTTGCAATAATGTGACAATCCACTGCACTTTTCAGGTCGATGCCAGTTAAATTTGCAAATTATTTTCTTATGACACAATCAGGCAGGAGAGGAATTCTGTTAATGAACCTTGGGTCGCCGGATTCTACCGCGACACCGGATGTACACCGTTACCTGATGGAATTCCTGATGGACGGACGAGTGATCGATTATCCCTGGCTCTTCCGCAAAATATTGGTTGGGGGCATCATCGTGCCGTTCCGGGCTCCCAAATCTGCCGAAGCCTATGCCACCATCTGGACAAACGAAGGTTCACCATTGGTCGTGCTCACCAGGCAATTGCAGCAACAACTGCAGCAATACGTTAAAGAACCGGTTGAAATTGCCATGCGTTACGGTAATCCAGATCCCGCAGTAGCGTTTGATAATTTAATGAAACGCCAGCCCGGACTGGAAGAAGTAATTGCTGTGCCTTTGTATCCTCATTATGCTATGGCATCTTATGAAACGGCAGTAGATTATGCCATAGACATTCACAAAAAAAATAAATATCCCTTCAAACTTAGTTTTATAAAACCTTTTTTTGATGAAGTGGATTATATAAAAGCGATGGCTGAAAATATCAGGCCGTATTTGAATGAAGAGTATGATCATATTTTATTCAGCTATCACGGTATTCCGGCAAGGCATCTGATAAAAACAGACATCACACATTCGCATTGCATGACAGTGAATGATTGTTGCAATGTGGCATCCCCGGCGCATAACAAATGTTACCGTCATCAATGTTTTGTTACAACTAAACTGGTTACCGAAGCATTGCATATCCCCAAAGAAAAATTCAGTATTTCTTTTCAATCAAGATTGGGCAAAGGGTGGCTGGAACCATTTACAGATATACGGTTAACTGAGTTACCCAAAGAAGGCATAAAAAAATTATTGATACTTTGCCCTGCTTTTGTGAGTGATTGTTTGGAAACATTAGAAGAGATAGCTGTACGCGGGAAAGAGACATTTAT
>Ga0137403_10006805_pt1 | contig 13024 bp, 12 predicted proteins | sample CZOMad2_1_16fung_FD_122057 | JGI IMG/M metagenome (GOLD analysis project Ga0137403, IMG submission 122057) | Vadose zone soil fungal communities from Angelo Coast Range Reserve, California, USA - CZOMad2_1_16fungal (Hybrid Assembly) | ecosystem: Environmental > Terrestrial > Soil > Vadose zone... | reverse complement strand
ACGGTCAGATGGGCCGCCTGCTCGGCGATCAACGGGATCGACTGGATTCCGGACGATCCCGTGCCGATGACCGCGACACGCTTGCCGGCGAGCTTGACCTCCTCGTGCGGCCAGCGGCCGGTGAAATAGACCTCGCCCTTGAAGTCTTTGACGCCATCGATCTCAGGAGGTTTGGGCGTGGAAAGACAGCCGGTGGCCATGACGTAATAGCGGCAGGATACGGTCGCGCCTTCGTTGGTCGTGAGCAGCCAGCGTTCCGCGGCCTGATCCCACGTCGCCGCCGTGATCCGTGTACGAAAGCGGATGTCGCGCCGCAGATCATAGCGGTCGGCGACGAAGCCAAAGTAGCGCAGGATTTCGGGTTGGGTTGCGTATTTCTCCGACCATTTCCACGCGCTCTCCAGCTCAGGATCGAAGGTGTAGCTGTAGTCGATGGTTTGAATGTCGCAGCGTGCGCCGGGATATCGGTTCCAGTACCAGGTGCCGCCGACGTCGTCGGCCTCCTCCAACACCACCGTCGTGAAGCCGGCCTTGCGCAACCGATGCAGAAGATACAGGCCGGCAAACCCGGCCCCGACCACCGCGACGTCGACCTGTTGCGTCGTACCGCCGCTGGTTGCCTCTGAAAGAGATGCTGCAACCATTGCGTCTGGCATGCCATCCTCCCGTGCGTTTTATTTTGCGGTAGGCTATAGCCGCGCACCCAGTTTGTCATCAGGACAATTTCAATCGGGCTTCGGCCTCCAGCAGCGCTGAATCGTCGAGCGAACCGATGATCGCGTCGACGTTGTGAGCCGCCACCGCGTCGCTGCGTTGATACAACGTCACGACTTGCGGCGAGGAAATTTCAGAGGCGGCGTACGATGCGGTGTCGACTAGGCCGAAGATTGCAGGCCATCACCGGGTTATCATTGGCAAAACAAATCCGAAAGGGTTACGCTGATCGCGATTGTCGAGGCATCGAAGAATGCCGCTATCAAGATGCGTCACTTGTCTGGGGAGGATAGCATGGGTACTTCGCAACGGTCCTGGCCGCTCGATCGGAGAACGATTCTAAAAACAGGCGCCGCTATTGCTGCGGTGCAACTCACTTCACCCTTCATCATTAAAGCGCGGGGCGAAACGCCGGTGCGGATCGGAATGGTCGATCCCTTGACCGGAGTCTATGCAGCGATCGCACAGGGAGAAGTGGTGGGAGCAAAATTCGCCGCTGAGGAGATCAACAAGAAGGGCGGCATTCTGGGCCGGCCCGTCGAGCTCCTGATTGAAGACTCGGCAAATGATGTCGGCACCGGCGTGCAGAAGACCCGGAAACTGATCGAACGGGATCAGGTGAGCTTTATTGTTGGCGACGTCAATTCCGGCATTGCGATCGCGATGGCGCAGGTCACCAGCGAAAAGAAGGTGCTCCATATTGTCTCCGGCGGCCACACCGATCCTATCACCGGCGCGAACTGCTCGTGGAACGTGTTCCGGGTCTGCAACTCCACCACAATGGATGCCAATGCCATCGCCCAGACGCTGATGGAGAAATTCGGCAAAAAGTGGTATTTCCTGACGCCGGACTACGCGTATGGCCACTCGGTCCAAGCGGGCTTCGAGAAGCTTCTGAAAGCCGCGGGCGGCACTTCCGCTGCGTCCCTCGTCCCGTTGGGAACGCCCGATTATTCAGCCTATCTGATCCAGGCCAAGGCCTTCGGTCCGCAGGTGCTCATCAATGTCATGGGCGGCGGCGATCAGGTCTCAAGCCTCAAACAATTTGTTCAATTCGGTCTGGACAAGCAGATGGCCGTGGGCGGCACCTTGTTCGAGCTCGAAAGCATACGGGCGGTGCCCGATGGGGCGCGCGTCGGATGGTGGACCATGGAATGGTGGTGGGATCAGCCGGGCGTGCCGCACGTCGCGGAATTCAATGCCTCGATCAAGAAAATCACCGGCGTCGCAGCCACCGCGCGCAACTGGTTCGGCTATGCGTCGGTACAAACGCTGGCAGTGATTGCCAATCAGGAAAAAACGCTCGACGCTCCAAAGTTGGCGCGCGCGCTTTCCGGATTCAAGCTGCCGCCGGAAATCGCCTTGCAGCCGGGTGCGCCGGCATATCGCGCCGGCGACCATGAATTGATGAGCACCGTATTCGTCGGCGAAGCGCATCCACCGCAAGGCGATCCGGACAATATGTTCACGGTGCGCAACCCGGTGCCCGGCGAAAAGGCCGCCGGTCCGGCTGAGGCCACCGGCTGCAAGATACAATGGCCGGCCTGACACAAGACGATATGAAGCTCGGCGGCTGGCGGCGCCCAGCGATCGAAATGCCAAAGAAGAAAACAAGAAATCCATGGGAGGAGAACTCATGACATCGCCGGCTTTCACCGCGAAATTCAATCGCCGCACGCTCATGAAGGGCGCAGCCGCGCTCGGCGCCTTCCAGGTGGCGTCACCCTTCATCATCCGGGCACGAGGTGAAACGGCGGTACGGATCGGCATGGTCGATCCCCTTACCGGCGTCTACGCCGCGCCGGCGGGCAACGAGGTGATGGGCGCCAAGCTTGCCGTCGAGCAGATGAATGCCAAAGGCGGCATTCTCGGACGCCAGGCCGAATTGCTGGTGGAAGATTCCGCAAACGACGTCGGCACCGGCGTGCAAAAAGCACGCAAGCTGATCGAACGCGATCAGGTCAACTTCATGATCGGCGACGTCAATTCCGGTATTGCCGCCGCGATCGCTCAGGTCACCAGTGAGAAGAGAATCCTGCACATCGTCTCCGGAGGGCACACCGACTCCATCACCGGCAAGGATTGCAAGTGGAATGTGTTCCGCGTCTGCAACACGACGCGGATGGAAGCGAATTCGGTATCGAGCGTGTTGTACAGCAAGTACGGCAAGAAATGGCATTTCATCACGCCCGACTATGCCTTCGGCCATACGCTTTATGACGCGTGCACTGACGACCTGAAAAAGCTCGGCGGTACCGTCACCGGCAATGAGCTCACGCCCTTGGGTACCACGGATTTCTCCGCCTACCTGATCAAGGCGCGGGCGGCAAATCCGGACGTGCTGATACTGCTGGTGCAGGGCTCCGACATGATCAACTGCCTGAAGCAAGTCGTGCAGTTCGGCCTCAACAAACAAATCCATGTTGCAGGAACGCAGCAGGAGCTGGAATCGCTGGCCGCGCTACCGCCGGAAGCGCGCATCGGCGTCTGGATGTTCGAATGGTATTGGAAGCAACCGGGTGTTCCCGGCGTCGATAAGTTCGTGGCGGATATTCGCAAGGTCAATGGCGGCAATGTGCCGACTGCACGCCACTGGTTCGGTTATGCTTCGGCGATGTCTTTTGCCCTGGTTGCGAACCGGGAGAAAACGCTCGAAGCGATCAAGCTTGCGGCGGCACTGGAGAATTTCGAGCTGCCGGACGATGTCAAGCTGCAGCCGAACAAATGCTACTATCGCAAGGGCGACCATCAGCTGATGACGTCGGCCTTTGTGGGCGAGGCGCAGTCAAAGGGCAAGGACGATCCGGAAGATCTCTATCGTGTGGACGAGGTCGTGCCGGGCGACAAGACCGCTCCCGCCGTTGAAGAGACAGGCTGCAAAATTCAGTGGCCGGCATAAGATAGAGTCCATCGTTTTCGCGATCCGGGGATGGCGCATCGCCGGATCACATCTGTGTTTCCTTTCCGGTGAGTTATGACGCAGCTTCTCCTGTTCAATATCACCAACGGGCTCATCATCGGCGCGTTCTACGTACTGATGGCGCTCGGCCTCTCGCTCATTCTGAACCTGAGCAACACCATCAATTTCGCCCATGGCGGATTTCTCGTTATCGGCGGCTACATCGCCTATGCGATCACGCCCTATATCGGATTTTGGGGCGCGCTCCTGATCGCACCGCCGTTGACTGCAATTATCGGGCTTGCGGTCGAACGGGTGCTGATCCGGCCGCTGTACGGGCGCGATCCGCTTTACAGCCTGCTGCTCACCTTCGGCTTGGCCTTTATCATCGAGGATGGCACCCGCTTCATTTTTGGCCCGCAGGGCAAGCCGGTCACCATCCCGCCGTTTCTGGCGCAACCGTTGAGCAATGATTTCTTTTTCATCACGGGTTATCGCCTGTTCATGGTGGCCGTGGTGATGATTGCCGTGGCGTTACTGTTCGTGCTGCTGCGTTACACCCGATTGGGCATTCGCATCCGCGCCGGCACGCTCGATCTTGAGACCGTTGCCGCGCTCGGAATCAATGTGCAAATGCTGCGCTCACTCAATTTCGCCGTCGGTATTTTTCTCGCAGGTCTCAGCGGCGTGCTCGCCGCCGGACAATTGGGTCTTGAGCCAACCATGGGGACCGGTCTGCTGATGCCCAGCTTCATCGCCATTATCGTGGGCGGTATCGGCAGCCTGCCGGGGACGATGCTGGGCGGCCTGCTGATTGGAGTGGCGTCCGGAATGACCGCGGTGTTTCTCCCCGCTGCCAGTGAGGCGGTCATCTATGTCATGATGGCGGTGGTCCTTCTGATACGTCCGCGTGGATTACTCGGCGAAGAAGGAATGATGAGTTGAGCGCCGAGCAAACACGCAAGCTCATCGTCCTCGCGGCGATCTGGGCAACTCTGGTGCTCGCCCCTTATTGGATGGTGCCGCTCGGCGGCTACACCGCGCTCGCCACACGCGTCCTTGTGCTCGGACTGGCGGCGATGTCGGTGAATTTCCTGCTCGGATTCACCGGTGTTCTGTCCTTCGGCCACGCCGCCTATTTTGGTCTTGGCGCCTATGGGGCGGGGTTGACGCTGAAATTTCTGGCGCCGAGCACGCCGCTGGCCCTGGTCGCGGGCATGCTGCTGGGTGGCGTTTGCGGTGCCATCCTCGGCACGCTTATCGTGCGAAGGCGCGGTGTCTATTTCGCCATGGTGACGATCGCTTTCGGCCAGGTGTTTTACTACATCGCATTTCAGTGGAGCTCGCTGACCGGAGGCGATGACGGGCTGCGCGGGTTCTCGCGTCAGCCGATCGACTTCGGCCTGTTCAAGCTCGACATTCTGTCAGACGCCAACAATTTCTATTTCTTTGTATTGTTTTGTTTCGCTTTAGTCGTCGCCGCCATGGGATTCATTCTGCGCTCGCCGTTTGGCCGCACCATGATCGCGATCCGTGAGAACGAGCGCCGATCTCGCTTTCTGGGCATCCCGGTGGAGCGGCATATCTGGATCGCGTTCACATTGTCCTGCTTTTTCATGGGATTTGCCGGCGCACTCTATGCCCTCGTCAACAACTTCGCCGATCCGAGGGGGCTGCATTACAGCCAGTCCGGCGATTTCGTCATGATGGCGGTGATGGGCGGCATGCGAAGCTTTTGGGGCCCGCTTCTCGGTGCCGCCGTGTTCGTCGTCCTGCAGGACTACCTCTCGAGCATCACGGTCAACTGGATGTCGTTCGTCGGGCTGCTTTTCGTCCTGGTCGTTCTGTTTTTCCCGCGCGGATTGCTTGGGTTCATTCAGCGGAGCAAGGCATGAACGTCCTCGAAATCCAGAACGTCACCAAGAGATTCGGGAATCTGGTGGCTGTGCGCGACGTGTCGATGACCGTGGCTAAGGGGGAACTGCGCGCGATCATCGGGCCGAATGGCGCCGGCAAGACCACCTTCTTCAACCTGATCAGCGGGTTTTTTCCGCCAACGTCCGGTGCCATAACGTTCGATGGCCGAGACATTACCAAGCTGGCCACGCATCAGCGCGTGACCCTCGGTATGGCCAGAACCTTCCAGATCACCGAAATTTTTCCAGAGCTCACGGTGTTCGAAAATGTCCGCATTGCGGCGGAGGTTGCCGGTGGTTACCGGCTACGGCCCTGGATCAACGCTTCGGCAAAAGCACAAATTCATCGACGCGTCGAAGAGACGCTCAAACTGGTATCTTTGGAAACCAAAACGGACAGGCTGGTCGGCGAACTCGCTCATGGTGATCAGAGGGCCGCCGAGATTGCCATGGCGCTGGCGTTGCGGCCGCACCTGCTGCTGCTCGACGAACCCACGGCCGGTATGGGCGACCAGGAAACATATCAGATAACCCAGCTCATCCGCCGGCTGCACCGCGACAGCAACTATACCATCGTGCTGATCGAGCACGACATGCGCGTGGTTTTTCATCTCGCCGACCGTATCAGCGTGCTCGATCAGGGCAGAATGTTGGCGGAAGGCACTCCCCAGGAAATCGCCGCCAATGAAACCGTTCAGGCGGCATATCTGGGTAACGCCGCATGACCGCAGCACTCACTGCCGAGGGCCTCCACACCTATTACGGCAAGAGCCACATCCTGCATGGCGTCAGCCTTGAGGTTGCCGAGGGTAAAATCACCGCATTGCTGGGGCGCAATGGCGCGGGAAAGACCACGACATTGCGCAGCCTGATGGGGCTTACGCCCGCGCGCGATGGCAAAATTACAATCTTCGGCAAGGTCACAACGCGGTGGCCGACCTTCCGCATCGCCGCGCAGGGGGTGGGTTATGTGCCGGAGGGCCGGCGCATCTTCGCTAATCTCAGTGTCGAGGAGAATCTCAAGGTCCCGCTTGAACGTGGGGGCCCGTGGACCATCGAGCGAATCTACGACCTGTTCCCGCGTCTGGCGGAGCGCAAGCTCAATCGCGGCCGTCAACTCTCCGGCGGCGAACAGGAGATGTTGTCGATCGGCCGCGCGCTGCTGCTGAACCCAAGGCTTCTTATTCTCGACGAGCCGTCGCAGGGGTTGGCGCCGCTGATCGTGCGCGAGGTTTTTCGCATCGTCCAGCAAATGAAGGCTGAGGGCATTTCCGTTCTGCTGGTCGAACAGAATGCGCGAATGAGCCTTGAAATTGCCGACGATGCCTATGTGCTGGATGATGGCATCGTGGTTTACTCTGGATCGGCGCGCGAACTCGCGGCAGATGAAGCGCGCGTCCGGGCCCTGGCCGGCGCAAGCGCTGAAGAATGGACGCTAACTTAGGCTGCCCAAGAACTTAGGCTGCCCAAGGCTCAGCATGGCGCGAAGCGGGCATTGGCGCCAAGTCCACTAGCGGAAGCGGACATTGCGTTCCACGTCAGATGAGTGCCGTCGAGATGATGCTGCGCTGGCCAAGGATGAGCGATGCGGCGAGGCCGGAATGTCCAGTAAGCCAACGGCGCCGAGCCAAAGCTAGTTTTTCGTCCGAATAAACCCGGCAAGCCTGGTTTTCTGAGTCTCGCACCAGCTTGTCATGCCGAGACGCTTCTGGTCCAGGTCGGTCGACTTTGTCGCCATGGCCACTTCAGACATGAGGTCGTCATCCTGGCGCTCGCCCATTTTTCCACCGGTGTGCATGTAGGCGATGGCCTTTCGCACCTTCTCGGTGGTTCCGTCCGGCAGGTGCATCTCCTGAGCCTTCTGCGCCAGATCCTGATAGACGACGTCCATGCCGGGGCATTCCACCTTGGCGGCGAAAGCCTGCAAGACCATTGTCACATAGGCTGAGCGGGGCTCGGCATGCGCCGGTGCCGTAAGGGCAACAAATCCTGCTATAAACGCAGCATAGCGCATCGCCGGCACTCCCTAATTCGCGGGGAAAACTAGCTCTGACGCTATCACTGCGCAACCCCGGGAAGCGAGGGAGCGCGAAGGCTCGAACTCTCGCTGGGGTGAAATGCCGGTCCTCGGCAGGCAGTCCAGCGCCGACCGCTTGATGAGGTCCCAACGAAAAACCGGACCGTTATGCAGCAGCCATCTGCATAAGGGTCCGGCCTCAGTGTTTGTTGCGCGGATATTCTGTCGGCGAGAGCTGCCACCTGTCCGTGCTGCGAAGGGCGGAACGGACTTCAGACGCTATCCGGATGCAATGAGGTTTTCGTCGAACGACTACTTCTTTTTCTTCTTGGCTGTCTTCTTGGCTGTCTTCTTTGCCTTCTTCGCTTTCTTGGCCATATTGCCCTCCGTGATCCCAAAAGTTTGGTTCAATGCAGGTCGACCATCGACATGCATCACTTAGAGTACACCACAATTACAAAATTGATACTGCGCGCTTCGAAGAAGGTAAACGATCGCCACACCGTCCGCGACTTGCGATCGGACGAAGCCGTCACGTGAGGGCGTGGACACCGTGCGCCATCATGATCGGCACCCTCAACCATCGGCGCGGCGACCGAGTCGGCAATCGCGATCAGTGCAGCGCCGGAACGATGCAGCGCGCGCGAGGGACGAGTGGAAAACCATACAATCTCCAATTTGCCGGGACAGGGTCGATCTCGGGCAGACTCCCGACACAGCTGTGCAGATATGGAAGCCCTGCGGTGCTCCGTTCGCCATGCTTCACGGGTGAGCGGACGATCAGGAAGGCAACGTCGCAGGAGACGAGGAGCATTTATGTCCAGGGTTGTCTCGGTCAATGTGGGCATGCCGCGCGACGTGGCCTGGCGTGGCAGATTGGTCCGGACCGCGATTTGGAAACGTCCGGTCGATGGCAGGGTGTTTGCCGGCCGCCTCAATCTGGCCGGAGACGGCCAGGCGGATCTTGATGCCCACGGCGGCGAGCAGCGCGCGGTGATGGTCTATCAGGTCGACTCGTATCGATACTGGTCGGACTTCCTCGGGCGGTCGGATTTCGAAACCGGCCAGTTCGGCGAAAACCTCACGGTCGAAGGACTGGCAGACAGCGATGTCTGCATAGGAGACCGATATCGGATTGGCGGTGCGGTCTTTGAGGTCACGCAGCCGCGCGTCACCTGCTATCGCCTGGGCATCAGAATGGGCCACGAGCAGATGCCTGCGTTGATGGTGGCCCATCGAAGACCCGGCTTCTACTTTCGGGTCCTCGAGGAGGGCGAGATCGGCGCGGGGGACCTGATTGAAAAGATCGCCGACGGTCCGGAGCGCATGAGCGTCACCGAGATCGATCGGCTTCTGTACACGGCTGACCACCCAACGGAGGCCTTGCGCAGGGCGGTGCGGATTTCCGCATTGAGCCCCGGCTGGCAAGGTTCGATGAATTCCTTGCTCGACGCTGCGATTGCGGGGCGGCGCGCCGGAAATGCCGGTCTAGTACCTGGAATCACAAATCGGTATTGCAGCCCATCCTTCGAGACGGCCACTTCGTGACCTCCTCAGGATGAGGTCTAACTCGTTGAAACACAACAACCTCATGCTGAGGAGCGAGCGACGCGAGCGTCTCGAAGCATGGGCAGTAAGCGACTCACAAATCTAACATAGTCAGTACTAGGCCTCTGATATTCCAACAATGAGCATCGCGAGCACTTCCGCCACACGCAGATCATCAATCGATCCTCAGCTTCGCGTTGCGCACAACCTTGCCCCACTTTTCTATTTCCAGCTTGATCCGGGCGCCGAACTCATCCGGTGTATCCACAACCGCTTTGAAGCCGAGCACTTTGAGGCGCTCGCTCACCTCCGGTTGCCTGACAGCGTTGGCGGTCTCTCTATAAAGCAAGTCGATGACTTCCTTGGGCGTTCCAGCCGGTGCGACGATGCCGGTGAGCGTGTCGGCTTCCTGATCGTTGACGCCCTGTTCGGCGAACGTCGGCACATCCGGCATCCCCGCCGCGCGTTCGTTCGCGGCAACACCGAGCGCGCGCAACTGCCCGCTCTGTACCGCCGAGAGAGCGGGCGGGAGGGCCGTGAAAGCGATCGGAGTATGTCCGCCAACCGTCGCCTGGATTGCAGGCCCGGCGCCGGTGAACGGCACGTGTACCAGGTCGAGATCGAACGCCAGCCGGAACAGTTCGCCGCCCAGATGCGGCGTAGAGCCCACACCCGGGCCGGCAAAACTGTACTTGCCGGGATTGTCTCGAATCAACTGCACCAGTTCAGGCAGCGACTTGGCCGGCACCGTCGGGTTGACGACCACCACATTTGGAGAAACGGCTACCAGCGTCACCGGCGCAAAATCCTTGATGGGATCGTACGGCACCTTGGCGTACAGGCTGGGATTGACGACAAAGCCGGTGCTGATCGCCAGAATGGTGTAGCCATCGGGAGCCGCGCGGGCGACCTGGCCAGCCGCGGTGTTGCCGCCGGCGCCGCCGATATTCTCCACAAAGAACTGTTGGCCGAGCTTGTCGGATAATTTCTGCGCCACGATGCGCGCGATCGCATCGGTGGGACCTCCGGCCGGGAATCCGACCACGAGGCGCACCGGCCGTGTCGGATAGTTTTGCGCGGAGCATGGCAGGACGCCGGATGCCAGCAACGCGGCTGCGAGAAGCACGCCCAAAACAGGCCCCATCGCCGTTATCCCCCTTTTGTTTGTTGGGGCCATCATCGGCGACGATGCCCGCAAGGACAAGAACAAAGCCGCGTGCCGTCATTTTCTAGCGGGCGAGAGGAAGCAGACGGTTTGGAGGCGGTGCGAGACCGCCGCCGGACAAAGCACCACGAAGCGCGCATGCATAAAAAAAGAGGGCCGAAGCCCCTTTTTGAAAACCATTACCAGCGGCGTCCGTGATGCCAGCCGCGGTGCCATCCGCCGCCGTAACCGTAGCGGACGACCGGTCCACCATAACCGTAGTAGCGGGGACCGGTGCGAAAGCAACGGCCATACCCGTCACAAACCAACCGCACCTGTTCGACATTGGACGCGATGTCGGCGTTGGTGGCCAGGCCGATCGGCATGGCTGATGCGGTTCCCGCTGAAAGTGCTGCGCCGCCGAGCGCGGCCAATCCAACAACTGCGTATTTAAGTTTCACTTTACTCTCCGTGGTTTGTGTCGCCGCTACGGAAAGTAGTGGTTCCTCTATGAACCCTGGGTGAGTGCAAGATTAAATCCCGGTAATCACGCCGCGATTGAAGCTTGGCCGCTGCTGCCGATAGTGTTGCAAAAGTCCTAACAAAATGCGCGGCGACAAATTTTCCCCTAGCGCGTGATGAGTTTAGGTTCAGTGGGGCGGATCACTTCTCCCTCGCCCCGCTCGCGGGGAGAGGGTCGGGGTGAGGGGGACTCTCCACAGGTTCTGACTCGTTGAGAGTCCCCCTCACCCGGATCGCACCGGACGATGCTTCGCATCGCCGAGGCGATCCGACCTCTCCCCGCAAGCGGGGAGAGGTGCACCGAACTCGCTCCATTTGAAGTGCGCGCAGCATGGCAACGGTGACAATCACAACACCCAACGACGCGGTTCCTCGCGGGCCGCTGTCGGAGCGGCTGTCGACCCCGCAGGTCTGGGGCATCGTGCTGCTCGCGCCCTATATCCTCGTGTTCCTGGCCTTCGTGGTCTATCCGGTCTGCTACGGGCTTTGGCTCGCACGCCATCCGGCGAGCTATGTCGCGATCTGGCATGACCCGATCTTTGCGCGCGCCGCCGTCAACACGCTGATCTTCCTCGTGATCGGCATCAATATCAAAATGGCCATCGCGCTGTTCCTGTCGGGCTTCTTCGCGCAGCAGCGCACCTGGATCAAATGGCTGTCGGTGCTGTTCATCCTGCCCTGGGCGGTGCCGTCGATCCCGACCATTCTGTCTGTGCGCTTCATGTTCAATCCCGAATGGGGCGTGGTCAATACGCTGATCTTCAAACTCACCGGCGAGGACGGCCCGAACTGGCTCAATGATCCCACCGTGGCGCTGAGCATGGCGATCGGCGTGCACATCTGGAAATCGCTGCCGTTCTGGACGCTGATCCTGATGACCGGGCGCCTCGCCATCCCCCACGATTTGTTCGAGGCGGCCGAGGTTGACGGCGCGAGCTGGTGGCAGAAATTCCGCTTCATCACCTGGCCATCGATGCAGATGCTCTACATCACCTGCACGCTGCTCTCGATGATCTGGACGCTGGGCGATTTCAACAGCGTTTATCTCTTGACCGGCGGCGGCCCCGCCGACCTCACCCATGTGCTGGCCACATTGGGCATTCGCTATCTCCGGCTCGACCAGCTCAGCCTTGCAATGGCTTCGATCGTCTGCGCGCTGCCATTCGTGCTGCCGCTGATCTATTTCATGATGAAACGGTTGTCGCGATGAAGCTGCCAACGCTACGCGAAGTCGGCGTCGAAGCGCGCCTCCTCCTGATCGGCATTCCCGTGTTCCTCTGGACCATGATCCCGATCTACCACATGTTCCTGTTCGCGATCTCGCCGAAGGAGGATGCATTCTCCGGCAAACTCTGGCCGACGCATCCGACGCTAAACAATTTCCGCATCGTGTTCCATCAAGAGCATTACTTCCTGCGGGATTTCTGGATCCAGTTCTGGAACTCGATCGTCATCGCGTTGGCGGCCGGTGCGCTGACGCTGATGATCGCGACCGCGGCGGCGTTTGCGATCTCGCGGCTCAAGGTGCCCGGCAGCCGGTGGGTGATGAATCTCGCGTTGTTCACTTATTTCATCCCGGCGGCGTTCCTCGCCGTGCCGATGTACCGGACCATGGGCAATTACGGCCTGCTCAACAATCACTGGTCGCTGATTCTGGCGATGGTGACGATCGCCTCGCCCTACGCGATCTGGGTGCTGAAACAGGCCTCTGACAAGCTGCCGGTCGAGCTTGACGAAGCCGCCACCATGGATGGCGCAACCACGATGCAACTGTTCCGCCTGGTCTATGTGCCCTTGATGATGCCGTCGCTGGTGGCAATCGGGACCTACGCGATCCTGCTCGCCTGGAACGAATATCTCTACGCCTTCCTACTGCTCTCCAAGGACACCGAGATCACGCTTCCCGTAGCCCTCGGCAATTTCCTCGCCGCGGATGACTCGCCGTGGGAGCTCCTGATGACCACCGGCTTCATCTACGCGTTGCCACCGGCCGCGATCTATTACGCGTTCAAGCGCTACATGGTCGGGGGCCTGACGGCTGGCGCGGTGAAATCGTGACCTTACAACGGCGCCGCGCTCTCGCCGCGCGCGCTCGACAATTTCGAGGCCAGCGACGCCACCACAATGACCACCGCAATCAATCCGATCACCAGCGTGCAGATGGCGTTGATCTCGGGCTTCACCCCGAGCCGCACCTCCGAATAGATCCGGATCGGCAGCGTCGCCGAACCGGGGCCGGTGGTGAAGCTCGCGATCACCAGGTC
>Ga0137403_10003140_pt2 | contig 13025 bp, 9 predicted proteins | sample CZOMad2_1_16fung_FD_122057 | JGI IMG/M metagenome (GOLD analysis project Ga0137403, IMG submission 122057) | Vadose zone soil fungal communities from Angelo Coast Range Reserve, California, USA - CZOMad2_1_16fungal (Hybrid Assembly) | ecosystem: Environmental > Terrestrial > Soil > Vadose zone... | reverse complement strand
TGATCGTCAGGAACAAACGGATTGATCGAATCGAAGTACTCAGGGAACGAGAAGCGGTCGCAATCCGAGATGAAGCGCTCCTGGTCCAGGTGATTCGCCAGGCAGATGTCCTTGTACTGCTTGGCGGTGAAATCCGCCGGCACAAGGCTGGTTGTCAGTGTCGTTGTCGCCTCAGCCGGTACTGATGGCGTCGGAATCTTGTTGACTGTGACCTCCACGGGAAGGCGCAATCCTGCCGCGATATCGAAGCTGTATCCGATTCGCGCGTAGAAGACTTCGAAGCAGAACTCTCCCAAGATTCCGAAGTCGATGCATGCTTCTTCGTCGATCTTGTAGCCCCACTCGATGATCGGCGGCGCGAAGGTGAAGCCCATCAACATCTGGTGGGTCTCACTTTTCTCGGCGAACGGTGGAAGGTTCAGTGAGTTGAGCTGAAGATCGGAATCGGACATCAGCAACGCATGCGTGCCGATCCCATCGTCTTCGGGGTTGTCGAAAAATTTGAAGCCTTTGAATACCGCTACCGTGTCTTCGATGGGGGTGGCGCACTGTCCGTCGATCAACTCCGCCTTGCCGGTGCAGCGCATGGCATAGCCTTCGGTCAATACGGTGCGGCGACGCTCGGAACCGCATGGAACAGAGCCATCGGGATCGGTGTCATCGCAGTTGCCGTTCGCGTCGACTTTGAACGCCTTTGCTTTGTGGTTCTTGGTGTCTGCATCCTTCGCCTTCTTGTTGGCAATAGCGATGAAGGCTTTGCTGAGGTCGCAACCGTCCTGTCCTTGCGGGGTTCCAAGTCCGGACGGGATCCCGTATTCAGCTACGCCGAAATCTGTGCAGTTAGCGTTGGTGTTGGTCGTACTCGGTGCGTCTTCACTGACGCGGCCATCGCCATCGTTATCGATCTCTGCCGAGCCGTCTTCGTCAACCAGCGGTGTCACACCCGGGAGGGGGTTTCCTGTGGCGTCTTCACAGATCCCGACGCCGCGCACGTGCGCTCCGGTTGCATCGATGCAATCGTGATCGTCGTTCGGATTGCCGTCGTGATCGGCATCGCCGGGCGGGTCTTCATCCACCAGTCCGTCACCGTCGTCGTCGTGGTTGGCTTCGCTGGGATCTTCATCGATCAGCTCTTCCAGCGTGCTCTTCAGCGCGTTGTTTTCGTCATAACAGTCGTCGTCAATACCATCCGTTGGATCGCCAACGTAAGCGGTGCCGGTCTCGATGTGCTCGCATCCGCCGGTAACGACTTTCAGCGTCATCTTCAATTTGCCGGCGCTGTCAAAACAGGACTTCGGATCGCCGTCAGGGATGAGCGCGTTGCCGTTGGGCGTGGTGAAGCCGCCAAAGTGTTTGCCGGTGATACGGTCGCGGCAGTCTTTATCGTCGTTCGCCGACGAACCGGCGAAGACGCCGGCACTGCGCACCTTCACGCTGTTGGGGTCGGGATTGTCCGGCGAGTCGTGCCCGATCAAAGGATTCGCGAGCCGGCTGTTCAGCTTGATGTCACTCCATTTGGTCAGACCGCGCTGCGAGGGATCGTCGTAATCGAGTGTCGTCTCGGTCATCACCTTCTTGCCGATGACTTTGCCGTTCTTGTTCTTCATGTCGCCGCAATCGGGGCAGTCGGCGCCGGTCAGCTTGCGCTTCTTGTGCTCGGCGGCCTTGCAGGCCTTGGCGATCTTCTTGTGCTTCTTCTTTGGGTCGGGGTCGCTGCTGTCGGCGATAGCGTCCGAGCAGGCCTGATTGGTCTGGGCCTCATTGTTGATCTTGTCGTTGACGTTTTTCTCGATCGCCTCCTGCAGCGGCGTGCCGTCTTCGTCGAAGACCACCTTCGGCTTGTTCTTGCCGGTGTTGGTAGGCTTGTCGGCGCGGGCCTCGGTTGTAAAAACGATGAAGGCGAGGAAAGACACAAGCACGGCTAGACGGGTAGCGGATCGCATGTACTGCTCCTTTAGCGCATCTCTACTGGGGTCCGAACTGCGGGGCCGATTTATTGCTATTTAGGGAGGGGAAGCAATCCTCGCTGAGGGGTGCGGCTATGTCAAGGCTTAAAATGGCGCTTCATGCAAAATTAATGTGCTGAATCGGATTCAGTGGGAGCAGCCGGAGTTCTTCGTTCCGGAGATGCGCCTCGTTCAAGTCACTGCGCTGATCCAACACTTTTAGTCCAACTGGGACTTGCAGGGAGTCAGCGGCTGTGTGGGGCAAGAAATGGCTCCTCAGGTAGGACTCGAACCTACAACCCTCCGGTTAACAGCCGGATGCTCTGCCATTGAGCTACTGAGGAGTGTGGTGTTGCGGGTGTTACTCTAAATAATTTATCACAGCTCACGCAACTGCTGGCTCTCGGCGTTTGGCTCTTGGCTTTTAGCTAAAACCTTAAGAGCTAAAGGCCAAAAGCAATCACCAATAGAAGGCATATAGATGAGAGGCTATGCCGGCCAAGGTTGAGCGTTTCATCGATTCCGACGAGGCTCCTGCCGTACGAGGGTTCCTGCATCGTCCCCCCGAACCATCAGGGGATGGACTCGTTCTTACCCACGGAGCCGGCGGCAACTGTGATGCGCCGCTCCTGGTGGCGCTGGCCGAGGCGTTTGCTGAAGCCGGACTGAGCGTGCTCCGGTGCGATCTGCCATTCCGGCAGGCGCGTCCGCATGGGCCGCCGCGAGGAAGCGGAGCTGAAGACCGGGCCGGATTGCGCCGTGCAGTCCGCGTGGTTCGGGGGTTTGCTACGGGTCGCGTTTTCCTGGGCGGTCAATCGTACGGCGGACGCCAAGCCACCATGATCGCAGCCGAGGAGCCGGCTTTGACGGATGGTCTGCTGGCTCTCTCCTATCCGCTTCACCCGCCGGGCAAGCCCGCGCAACTTCGCACCAGCCATCTGCCGAAGATCCAGGCGCCGTCACTCTTCGTCAGCGGATCGAAGGACCCGTTTGGCTCCCCGGCCGAGATCCAATCCGCCTTGCGGCTGGTTCCTGCTCCTGTGTCTTTCCTCCTCATCGAAGGTGCTGGGCACGACCTCGGATTCGGTCGCCGCGTAGGAAAAGGGATGCAGGATGTGCCCTTGCGAATCGTTCGTGCGTTTTTCGAGCTGTTCGCCACAGCGAACAAGCACTAGAGCGCAGCGTGGTCCCGGTTCGTCGCTACTCCACGAAAAAAGTGACTCCTCGCTGCTGCCCGCGCATCCTATGCGAATGCAAGCAGCAAGCGACAAGCACCCATCGTCTGCCGATTGGCTCCTGGTCGCCATTCCTGGGATCATCTGGGGCGCATCGTTCCTCTTCATTGCCGAGGGGTTGCGATCGACAGCGCCGAATGGGGTCTCATTCATCCGCATCGTGATCGGCTTCGCGACGCTCTCCCTATTCCCCGGGGCGCGCAAGCGCATCGACAAGTCGGCGTGGCCGTGGACCCTGGCGCTGAGCATTCTTTGGTTCGCCTTCCCGTTGAGCATGTTCCCGTTCGCGGAGCAGCGGGTCTCGTCGGCTTTGACCGGCATGCTGAACGCGACCACTCCGCTGTTCGTGACCATTGTCGCCGCGGCGCTCGCGCGCAAGATGCCCGCGCGACGGATCTTGCTAGGCTTGGCCACAGGCATCGCGGGTTCGGTGCTGATCGCGCTCCCGAGTTTCAACGAAGGCAAGAGCAGTGCATTCGGCGTGGTGCTGATCGTGATGGCGTGCGTTTCATATGGCTTCGCGCTCAATGTTGCGCGTCCGCTGCAGCAACGCTACGGCGCGCTGCCGGTGATCTGGCGGGCGCTGGGATTAGCGGTCCTCTGGACGGCGCCATTCGGCGTGCCCGAGATTCCGGGGTCGCACTGGTCGTTGGTGCCGGTGCTGTCGCTGATTGCTCTAGGCGTATTCGGAACCAGCATCGCCAATGTGATCTTGACGGTGGCGGCGGGCCGGGTAGGAGCGATCCAAGCCTCAGCAGCGACCTTCCTCATGCCTCCGGTGGCCTTGCTCTTGGGAGTAGCGCTTAGGCATGAGCACGTCGCGGCGCTGTCCATCATTGGGGGAGCGGTGTGCCTGGCAGGCGCGTGGATGATCCGCCCACGGGTGGTGCCCGAGCAACGGCAACAAGCTGCTGGCTAACCGCCGTCGCCCATCGGCCGTCGGACATCGGCCTCGTTGCCCCAGCGGATAGATTGAAGCAAGAACGCTGCGCATCAGAGCCGAACTCCGCCTTCCGGCACGCCGCTCATCTTCGCCGACGATCGAAGGCGGACGACCGACGGCGAACTTCTCTGCCTCCTACCTCCTGCTTCCTGCACTGTTGACTTTAACCACCGTTCACTATAATTTCGCACGGTAAACACTGGGGGAGAACCTTGCCGGCACAGCGCTTGATCACGTTCACTACCGATTTTGGCGTCAACGACCATTTCGTGGGCACCATGAAGGGAGTGATCTACCAGATCAACCCGGCGGCGCAGATCGTCGACATCTGCAACGGCGTGAACCCATTCGACATCCTGGATGGCGCCCTCACCATCGCGCAGGCTTACAAGTATTACCCCGCCGACACGCTGCACATGGTGATCGTGGACCCCGGAGTGGGCAGCGCACGGCGTCCGCTGCTGGTGACCACCGGCAAGCACATCTTCCTGGCGCCCGACAACGGCGTGCTCTCGCTGGTGTATGAACGCGAGGAGCGGCTCTCGGTGCGGCACATCACCGCCGAACACTATTTCCTGCAGCCGCTGAGCAACACCTTCCACGGACGCGACGTCTTCGCCGCCGTCGCCGGATGGATGAGCAAAGGGGTCGAGGTCACGAAGTTCGGCGACGAGATCACCGACTTCGTTCGCTTTGGTGCGCCCAAGCCCAAGCCGGTGAATGAGAAGTTGCTCAAAGGCATCGTGCTGAAAGCCGACCGCTTCGGCAACCTGATCACCAACTTCACCGCGCACGATGTGCCGCAACTATTCAGCGACAACCCGCCGCCGTTCAAGATCGTGATCGGCAAGCACGAGATCAGCAAGATCAAGAACAACTATGCGCAGGGCGTCCCCGGCGAGCTGTTCGGGATCATGGGAAGCATGGGATATCTGGAGATCTCGGCCAACCGCGCCGCCGCCACCAAAGTGATCGGCGTGGACAAGGGAACCGAAGTCGGGATCCTGTTCGAAGTCCCGGTGGCGTCTGTGCCGGAGACGGCCGCAGCACCGGCGGGATAAGCTAGCTTCTAGCTCGTAGCTAAAACTGAACCTTTTCCGCATCCTCCAACACTCTTGGCGATTCAAACCAAAAGCCAATGAAAAAGATCTTGCGATTCCTGTGGAACGCCTCCAAGGGGCACCACCTTACCCCTTGGCGGAGTCCTTATCTGCGCTGGCGGATCGAGACCTACACCGGCCTCAAGATGGAGAAGATCGGCTTCCTTGAATTCTGGGGATTCATGTGGCGAGAGCGCCACAACCTGCGCTCGTTCCTGAAATGGACGTCGGAGATGGAAGGCTATGCGCGGCCTAAGCCAAAAAATCCGTAAGTGGCGAAAGCTAGCGGCTAAAGGCCAAAAGCCAAAAGCTAAAGTTCGTACTTCTTCATCAGGTGGCGGAACGAGCGGTAGGAGATCTTCAGCATCTCGGCGGCGCGGGTCTGCACGCCGTTGGCTTGTCGTAGGGCGGAGCGTAGCAGGTCCTTCTCGATGCCGGCGACGTAGGTTTCCATGTCCATCCCCTCGGCAGGAACGGCCGCCTGCGCTCCGTTCCCTCCGGCGATCGCCCCTGCCGCCGCGGCGCGAGCCTTCGAACGCTCCTTCGGCATCTCCACGTGCAACTCGTCGGACATCTCAAGCGCGACGGCGCGCTCGATGGTGTTCTCCAGCTGGCGGACATTGCCCGGCCACTCGTAATCGCGCAGCATCTCCATCGACTGCGGCGAAATGCGCACGATCCGCTTCCCTGCTCCCGGCGAATATTTCTTCAGGAAGTGATGTGCAAGCGCAGGAATATCTTCCGAGCGGTCACGCAGCGGCGGGACGCTGATAGGGATCACGCTGATACGGTAGTAAAGGTCTTCGCGAAAAGTCTTTTCCCCCACCGCGGCGTCGAGATCGCGATTGGTGGCGGCGATCACGCGCGCATCGATAGCGATCTCCTGTGTGCCTCCGACCGCGCGCACCGAGCGCTCCTGCAGCACGCGCAGTAGCTTCACCTGCATGGTCACGCTCATCTCACTGATTTCATCCAGAAAGATAGTGCCGCCGTTCGCCACTTCGAAGAGTCCTTGCTTGTTCTGGCTGGCGCCGGTGAATGCGCCCTTCACGTATCCGAACAGCTCGCTCTCCAGTAGGGTCTCGGGGAATGCCCCGCAGTTGATGGAGACGAACGCCTCACTGGCTCGTGGCGAGCAGGCATGCACCGCGCGCGCTACCAGTTCCTTGCCGGTGCCACTCTCGCCCAGGATGAGGACGGTGCTCTGGGTGGAAGCAACCGTGCGGATCGTTTCTTTCAGCTTCTGCATCGCCGGGCTGGTGCCGATGATGTTCTCCAGCGAGTTGCGGCTGGCCGCGTCGCGCTTGAAGGCAAAGTTCTGGCGGCGCAGCGACAACGCCTCGACCGCTCTCGCTACCGCGATCTTTACTTCATCCACCAGGCCCGGACCTTTGTGGATGTAGTGGAATGCCCCGGCATTCACAGCCTGCACGGCGGCTTCATAATCCTCGACCGCGGTGATCAGCACCACCGCCGAATCGGGAGCGACTTTGCGCGCGTGCCGCAGCACATCCAGCCCGTCAGAGTTCGGCATCTTGATGTCGCTGATGATGACGTCGTAGAGTGCGGAATCCAATTTTTTCTTTGCTGCTTCGCCGGAGGTAACGGTCTCGACGCGGTGGCCGTCTTTGCGCAGCGTGATCTCCAGCATCTCGCAGATGGAACGCACGTCATCGCATACCAGGATGCTAGCCATGCGCCACCTTCGATCTGCCGAGCTCACCCGAAGCCGCACCGCGGCTTGAGCGGGCGTCGATCGCTATGGGCTTGGGCGAATGGACCGTGGCCTTCGGAATCTCCAGCACAAATTCAGCGCCGTTCTGCGGCGAAGAGTGCACCGAGATCTGCGCTCCGTGTGCCTGCACGATCTGGTAGACGATGGCCAGTCCGAATCCGGTGCCACCCTCGAAATGACTTTGGAATGGCTCGAAGATCTTTTCTGCGTCCTGCGGGTTCAAGCCGATTCCGGTGTCGGCAAATCCGATCACCCAACCGTCGTTCATTTCGTGCAGGCTCACACGCAGCGTGCCGCCATTCGGCATGGCGCGCAAAGCGTTCTCGCTCAGGTTCCAGAACACCTGCTTGAATTTGTCTCCGTCCAGCAATGCGCGCGCTTCCTCCACAGCAAAATCGCGGACGATGTTGACCTTCCCCCCACTGTGCTGGGGATGGTTCTGCAGCAGCGTGAGTGTTTCGTGCAATAGAACTACCAGGTCGGTCTCGACGAATTGATAGCTCTTTTCTCGCGTGTAATTCAGAAAATCCGAAATGATCGCGTTCAACCGCTCCGATTCGCGGATCACGATGTCCACCAGGCTCTGCTGTTCCTCCGTCAATTTCGAGACGTGGGAAAGCACCTTGACCGATCCGGCGATAGACGAGAGCGGGTTGCGGATCTCGTGTGCGATGCCCCCCGCCATCCGGCCCACAGCCGTCAAGCGGTCGCGCATCCTGACCTCGCGCTCCAGCCGCTTGATGTCCGTTAGATCGGCAAAGGTGTACACATAGCCAACCTCTTGGCCGTTGGAAAGCGTCAGCCGCGTCGCTGTGACGCCGATGATCTTCTGCACTCCTCCCGGAGTCAGTGATCGCACCTCGCGACTCAACGGAAGCGATTCGCCCGCAGGCAATGGATCCAGAAACAGTTCGGAGACGAGTGTGCCGTACACATCGCTGGCGCGGCGACGCAGCAACGCCTGTCCGGGAGCGTTCAGCAGCGTGATCCTCCCCTGCAGGTCGGTAGTGATCAATCCGCCGTGCATCGAGTGAATAATGTTCTCATGCACCGCCTGCAAGTTTTCCAGCAGTCCGCTGGTGTCTTGCAGCTCCACGTCCACCTGTCGCAACTTGTAGCTCAGGCTGCTCGCCAGATACGCGATCGCGCCCGATGCCACTAGATAAATAAAGATGGTGGCCTGCAGCGCGTTCGGATCAGGCCGGCTGATGGAATACGAGCGGATCACATCGTAGTACGAAAGCTCGAGGACACCGCCGTAGAGGATGAACGACAGTCCTGCGGTGAGGTAAGCCCAAGTGCGCGGCAGCAGCATCGCCGAGCCTACGATCAACAAGGGGTAGAGACCGTTGAACGGAGTATCGATTCCGCCGGTCACGTATACGATCGCAGTGGCCATGCCCAGGTCGCAAAGCACCTGCACCCGCGACTGCAGGCGAATGTCCCTCCAGACCGTATAGAGGATCAGGAAAAAAAGAGCCAGCGTGTACCACAGTACGATCAGGCCGACGAACTGGCGTACCTGAACGTTGCTGGGCGTGATCCTCGACACCGCGAGGCCGATGCCAAGCAGGAAGGTGATGATGAGGAAGCGGAGGCGGACTAGAAGTCCCAGCCAGGTGCGCTCATTGAAGGCGCGTTCTGCCGGTGCCGGATTTGCATTTGCTGAAGTCATCGTGCCTGCCGCGCTACGGTCCTCTCCGGAACACCGGGTCCTACCGTCCTGATCTTGGAACGCGGGGGGTTGCAGACTGGTCCCGGCCCTCAACAGGCCGGGACCGATTGGTTCCTGCCTAGCCTGCCAACTTTCCGATCATGGCAAACAGAGGCAAATAGAGCGAGATCACGATGCCGCCCACCACCACGCCCAGGAATCCGATCAGGATCGGTTCCAGAAGGGTCAGCATGTCTTTGGTGGCCGCATCGACTTCGTCTTCGTAGAAGTCCGCGATCTTCTGCAGCATGGCATCCATGGCGCCGGTGGCTTCGCCTACGCCGATCATCTGCACCACCATGTTCGGGAACACTCCGCTCTCTTTGAGCGGATCGACGATGGTGCGGCCTTCTTCCACCGCCTTGCGAACTTTCATCAGCGATTGTTCGAGCACGGCGTTGCCGGACGTGCGCGCGGTGATGGCCAAGCCTTCCAGAATGGGCACGCCCGAGGTGATCAGGGTTCCCAGGGTGCGCGTGAAGCGTGCCACCGCGATCTTGCGCAGCAACATGCCGATCACCGGCACGTTCAGCATGAGGCGGTCGGTGGCTAGCAGGAATGCCGGGTTCTTTCTGCCTTGCTTAATGCCGAATCCGATCCCGCCCAACAGAAGGAGGGAGAGGATGCCGTAGTGCTGCACGATGCCGCTGAGGCCCATAACGATGCGGGTGGGCAGCGGAAGAGCAACGCCCAGTCCGGCGAAGAGGTTGGCGAAGATGGGCACTACCCACTTCAGCAACGCGCCTACCACCAGCATGGCGATACTGATGACCGATACCGGGTAGATGAGCGCCGACTTCACTGCCGCCTTCAGCTTCACCGCCTTTTCGACGTATGCCGCAAGGCGCTGCAGGATGGTGTCGAGAATACCGCCGGTCTCGCCGGCTTCGATCATGTTGGTGGTGAGGTCGTCGAAGATCTTGGGGAAGCCGCGCATGGCGTTGGCCAGGGTCGCGCCGCCTTCCACCGTCATCCTCACACCCGTAAGCGCTTTTTGAAAGGTGATATTTTCCTGGTTGGCAGCCAGGATCTCCAGGCACTGCACCAGAGGCAAGCCGGCGTCGATCATGACCGAGAACTGACGGAAGAAGATGGCGACTTCTTTCGCCGATACCTTGCCGCCGCCAAACGTGGGCAGTGCGAATTCCTTGCCCTTCTCCTTGATGGCGCCGGTCACAGTGACGCGTTCCCGCCGGAGCGCCGATTGCATCGCCGCCTTGCTTTCCGCCGTCCGCTCGCCAGAGATCTTCTCTCCGCTGGCGGATTTTCCTTTGAATGTATAGACAGGCATGGTTGTTCTTCCTCCCCGGTACTACTTTCTTCCGTTTACTTCCGCGCGGCCGCGGCAGCGCCTTTGTTGATGCCGACGCCGCGATTGATCATCTCGGTCAGCTCGTCCGGATTCGACGAGCGCAGCATCGCCATCTCCAGCGATATCTGCTTCTGGAAATAGAGCGATGCTAACGATTGATTGAACGTCTGCATTCCGAACTTGTCCTGGCCAGACTGCATCGACGAATAGATCTGGTGGATCTTGTCTTCGCGGATCAGGTTGCGCACCGCGGCATTCGGCACCAGGACTTCCATCGCCATGGCGCGTCCCTGTCCGCCGATCTTGGGCAGCAACGCCTGGCACAGGATGCCTTCCAGCACCAGCGAGAGTTGCGCGCGGATCTGCGACTGCTGGTGCGAGGGGAAAACGTCGATCACGCGGTTGATGGTGGACGACGCCGAGTTAGTGTGGAGCGTTCCGAAAGTCAAGTGTCCGGTCTCAGCGATGCGTAGCGCCGATTCGATGGTCTCAAGATCGCGCATTTCGCCGATCAGCACCACGTCGGGATCTTCGCGCAATGCGGCGCGCAGGGCTTCCGTAAAACCTTTGGTGTCGGAGTGCACTTCGCGCTGGTTCACCAGGCAGCTCTTGTTCTGGTGCACGAACTCGATCGGGTCTTCGATGGTGATGATGTGCTCGTGGCGCTCGGTATTGATCTTGTCGATCATGGCGGCCAGGGTGGTGGATTTTCCCGAGCCGGTCGGACCCGTTACCAGGATCAGCCCACGCGGCTTATCGCAAAGTTTCGAGACGATCGCCGGCAATGCCAGTTGAGCGAAAGACTTGATCTCGAACGGGATCACGCGGAAGACGGCAGCCGTGGCGCCACGCTGGTTGAAGAGGTTGCCGCGGAAACGGGCCAGCCCTTTTAATCCGAACGAGAAGTCGAGTTCCAGATTTTCTTCGAAGCGGTGTTTTTGCGCGTCAGTCAGCACGCTGTAGGAGAGCTGCTTGGTCTCCGCCGGAGTCAACACCGGCATGTCCAGAGGTTGCAGATGGCCGTGCACGCGCACCTGCGGCGGCGAGTTGGTAGTGATGTGCAAGTCGCTGCCAGACATCTCCAGCATCTTGCGGAGCAGATCGCTCAAGCTTGCTGCCATAATTCTTCCCTTTCGCTACAGAACTCTTTAGTGGACGGTCTCGCGCGCCACTTCTTCCAGGGTCACGGTACCGTTCATGGCCTTGATCAACCCGCTGCGGCGCAGCGTGATCATGCCTCGCTCGATCGCCTTCTTCTTCAACTCCAGAGCGGACGCGCCCACCAGGATCAGCTCGCGCAACTCGTCATCGACTTCCATCACTTCGTATAAGCCGGTGCGGCCCTTGTATCCGGAGTTGTTGCACACTCCGCAGCCCTTGCCCTTGCGGACCTTCACTGTCTTGGCCTCTTCCGGTGTGAACCCGGCTTCGATCAATGCCTGATACGGTAGATCGACCGGCTCGCTGCATTCAGCGCAGATGCGGCGCACCAAACGTTGCGCCTGGATCAGGTGGACCGAAGTGGCCACCAGGAATGGCTCGATGCCCATGTTCATCAATCGGCTGATGGTCTCCGGCGCGCCGTTGGTGTGAAGCGTTGATAACACCAAGTGACCGGTGAGTGCGGCCTTGATGGCGATCTCCGCCGTCTCGAAGTCGCGGATCTCGCCCACCAGGATGATGTTCGGGTCTTGCCGCAAGAAGGAACGCAGCGCAGCGGCGAAGTTCAACCCGATCGATTCCTTCATCTGTACCTGGTTGACGCCAGCGAGTTGGAACTCGACCGGGTCTTCCGCCGTCATGATATTGGTGTCGGGCTGGTTCAATCTCGAGATGGCGGAATACAGAGTGTTGGTCTTGCCCGATCCTGTGGGCCCGGTCACCAGCACCATGCCGTAAGGCTTCAGGATGGCTTTCTCGAACTTCACCAGCGACTCGGGCTCGAAGCCCAGCTTGGTCATGTCGAGGCGCAGGTTCTCTTTGTCCAACAACCGCATGACCACTTTTTCGCCCCACAAAGTGGGAAGGGTGCTGACGCGATAATCGAGTTGCTTTTTCTTGCCGCCGATCTGCATCTTCAGCATGATGCGGCCGTCTTGCGGCAGGCGCTTTTCCGAGATGTCGAGCTTCGCCATGATCTTGATGCGCGACGTGATCGCATCTTTCAGTTTCATGGGCGGCGACATGATGGGCTGCAACATGCCGTCAATGCGGAAGCGCACGCGAAGTTCCTTCTCGTACGGCTCCACGTGGATGTCGCTGGCCCCGCGCTTCACCGCTTCCGTCAGGATGATGTTCACCAGCTTCACGATGGGCGCTTCGTCGGCGCTTTTTTCCAGCGCCGCTAGACCCACATCCTCTTCTTCCGCTTGCAGCTCGACGTCGGCCTCGTCTTCCGACATCGAGGCCATCACCTTTTCCAAGTCTTCTTCCGGCGCGGCCGTGTTGTAGGCCTTCTCGATGCCTTCCATGATGGCGGCTTCGGAGGCGACCACCGGCTCGATGTTGAAGCCGGTCATGAACTTGATATCGTCCATCGCGAAGACGTTGGTGGGATCCACCATGGCGATGGTGAGCGATGCGCCTACGCGGCTGAGTGGCAGGATCTGGTAGCGCTTCGCGGTATCGTGAGGGATCAGCTTGACCACCGCGGAATCGATCTCAAAGAAAGAGAGATTGATGGCCGGCACGCCATACTGCCGCGAAAGAAAATTGGTGACGTCTTCGTCCGTGAGGAACCCGAGCTTGACGAGAACGGAACCGAGCCGGCTGTTCGGCGCATCTTTCTGCGCCTTGATTGCCTGATCTAATTGTTCGGGCGTTATGACCTTTTCTCGTACCAAAAGGTCGCCCAACCGCTGAGACATGCCTGTCTCTCCTTACTCTGAACCACCACAACTGAAACTTTTGGATCTAGGAATCACCGGCACCGGGCGCACTTGTAACAGCTTTGGAACACACGGGTGGTGATTTTAAATGCGAGTTGCGCGAATCGTATGCTGGATGACACTTATTGTCAATCCAGAATTGTTGCTGGATT
>Ga0137403_10006804_pt1 | contig 13026 bp, 14 predicted proteins | sample CZOMad2_1_16fung_FD_122057 | JGI IMG/M metagenome (GOLD analysis project Ga0137403, IMG submission 122057) | Vadose zone soil fungal communities from Angelo Coast Range Reserve, California, USA - CZOMad2_1_16fungal (Hybrid Assembly) | ecosystem: Environmental > Terrestrial > Soil > Vadose zone... | reverse complement strand
CGCGGCGGGGGAAAGCGAGCAGACGCGCTTCGCCTTCCGCGACATGATCGCGGCCCGCGCGGTGGACGTCTGCCAGCCCGACGTGGCCATCGCGGGCGGCATCACCGAGACCCAGCGCATCGCCGCGCTCGCCGCGGCCCACGACCTCACGGTGGCGCCGCATCTCTGGGGCTCGGCCATCCTCTTCGCGGCCGGCCTGCATCTGGCGGTCTCCACCCCGTGCGTGAACCTGCTCGAGTTCTCCCGCGGCCACAACCCGCTGCTGAACGACCTCGTCGAGGAGCGCGTGGAGCTGGAGGACGGCCACGTGCTGGCGCCCCCCGGCCCCGGCCTCGGCCTCACGCTTCGCCGCGACTTCGTCACCCGGGTCGCGGTCAAGCCCTAACCGGCTGGAATGCAAGGCGTCTCATAAGACACAGTCACAGAAAGGCATTGGGACTAACGTAGAGGGATCAGCCGATGGATCCCGAACGCATCCTGATCCTGGACGACGACCACGAGGTCGCGGCCTTCCTGGCCCAGTTCCTCGTGGGGCGCGGTTATCAGGTGGTCGCCGCATACACCGGCGCCGACGGGCTGGCGATCCTGCGGGACGGGCAGATCGGGTTGCTGCTGCTCGATCTCAAGCTCCCGGACATGGACGGCACCCGGGTGATGGAAGAGGTGCACAAGCTCGCGTCGCCCCCCGACATCGTCTGCGTGACCGGAGAGGGCAGCCTCGACTCCGCCATCAAGGCGGTGGAAGGCGGCACCGCCGGCTACATCCTCAAGCCGGTCGACCCGAGCCGGCTCGACGCGATCGTGCGCCGGGTCTGGGAGCGGCGCCGGCTCCTTCGCGAAAACGCGCGGCTGCAGGCCGAGATGGAGGGCCGCCTCCGGGAGACCGAGGCCGTCCTGGCGATCGCGCACACCGCCAGCACCACCCTCGACGTGCAGGAGGCGCTGCGCCGGATCTGCCGGGAGCTGACCCGCCTCGTCGGGGCCGACACCGGCGCCGCGTACCTCCTGGACCCGGCGGGTGGGCGGCTGGTTCCCTGCGCGGGGTACCGCGTCCCGAAGGACATGCTGGCCACCTTCCTGGCCTTCCCGCTCCCGCTCGGCGAGCAGGGTTTCGAGACGGAGGTCTGGTCGGCCCGGCGTCCGGTCTTCACCGACAGCGTGCCGTCGGATCCGCGCTTCAGCTACCAGCTCTTCAAGCTGTTCCGCCACCAGTCCGGGCTGGTGCTCCCCTTGCTGCTCGACGAAGAAGTGGCGGGCGCCTTCTACATGGTCTGGTGGACCAAGCGGAAGGCGCTGACGGAGCGCGAGCTGGCGCTCGTGGAGCACGTCGCCTCGCAGGTCACGGTGGTGCTGCGCCACGCCCGCCTGTTCGATCAGGCGCAGCGGGAGCGGCGCCAGCTCGACGTCCTCTACGAGATCTCCCGTCGCCTGGCCGCGGCCGAGGACACCGGGCAGGTGCTCTCGCTCGTGGTCGAGGAAGCGACCGGACTGCTCAACGTCGAGGCGGCCGGGATCCGCCTGCGGGAGGGCGAGGATCTCGTGGTCGGCGCGCGCACGCGGGCGGCCGGCCGGGTCATGGCGCGGCCCCGCATTCGCGTGGGGGAGAGCCTGAGCGGCGAGGTGGTCGCGACGGGCCGGCCGGTGATGGTCGAGGATCTCCAGAAGGATACCCGTTACGATCCGGCTCACAAGGCGGGCGCGATCGAGGAGGGTTTCCAGCGGCTCCTGGGCGTGCCGCTCCAGATCGGCGGGCGGACCATCGGCTGCCTGCTCGTCTTCAGCAAGACGCGCCGCCGGTTCAGCCCGGAGGACGTCTCGCTCCTGACCGCTCTCGGCGACCACGCGTCGGTGGCCATTCACAAGAACCGTCTCTACGCGGAGAGTCAGGCTCGCGAGCAAGAGGCGACCAAGCTGTACGAGGTGACCGCGCATCTGGCCGCCACGCTCGACGTGGACTCCGTGCTCGACCAGATCGTGGAGAAGACGGTCAGTCTCCTCGGCTGCGACGCTTCGGGGGTCTACGTGCTGGACGACGCCCGGGGCGGGCTCGGCTTCCGGCGCGGGCTTCACCTGGACCCCGCCCTGACGCGTGATCTGGTCCTGCAGCCGGGCGAGGGCGTAGCGGGGCGCGCCTTCAAGGAGCGCCGGCCCGTGAGCACGGCCGATCGTCTGGCCGATTCCTCGTTGCGATACACCCCGGCCGCGGCCGGCCTGATGCAGGCCGCCCCGCGCGCCTTTCTCGCCGTTCCCATCGTGGTGCGCGACGACGTGCTCGGCGTGCTCGTGGCCTACTTCTTCGAGCCCCACGAGTTCTCGGAGAAGGAGGTGCAGCTCCTCTCGAGTCTGGCCGCCCACGCCGCCATCGCGATGGACAACGCTCGCCACTACGCGGAGGTCAAGCTCCAGCAGTCCCGTCTCGCCCAGATCTTCGACTCCACCTCCGATGGAATGGTGCTGGTCGGGCCGGACGGCCGGGTCGAGACCGCCAACCGGCGCGCGGGCGATATGCTGGGCCTCGACGCGGCCGACCTGGTCGGGGCCGAGTTCACCGAGCTGCTGGCCGGATACCGGAGCGAGGGCGTCGACTACCAGCGGATGTTCGCGACCCTGCGATCGCTCGTGGACGATCCCGAGCACGGTGGCGCGGGCGACCTCGAGCTGCGTGCCCTGCGCCGCATCCTGCACTGGGTGTCTCAGCCCACCAAGGACAGCGCGGGCTCCACCTGCGGCTTCACCCTCACCTTTCACGACGTGACGGAGGAGCGAGAAGTCAGTCGGATGAAGTCCGACTTCGTCTCGTTCGTGACGCACCAGCTCCGCACGCCGCTCGCCGGGATCAAGTGGATGCTGGAGCTCGCGGGCGAGGATCCGGACGTCCCCGTCGACGCGGCCTCCTACGTGCACGATGCGCAAGAGGCGGCCCAGCGGCTGATCCAGCTCGTGAACGATCTCCTCGACATCTCACGTCTCGAGCGAGGGAAGCTCACGGTGGCCGCGACGCCGACCGATCTGGGGGAGCTCACGCGGGACGTGCTGGCGGAGACCGCGGTCCTCGTCCGGGAGAAGGGGCAGCGCGTGTCGCTGGCCGGGGATGCGGACGCTCCGCGCGTCCTGGCGGATCCCCAGCTCCTTCGCCAGGTGGTGGTGAACCTCGTCTCGAACGCGATCAAGTACACGCCGGAGGCCGGTACCATCGAGGTCCGCCTCGAGGCCGCCGGGCCGGCCCTTCGCTGGTCGATCCGCGACAGCGGGATCGGGGTCCCCGCGTTGTCGCAGCCGAAGCTGTTCGAGAAGTTCTACCGCGCCGACAACGTGGTAACGCTGGAGACCGAAGGCACCGGCCTCGGCCTGTATCTGGTGCGCTTGATCATGGAGCACCTCGGCGGCCGGGTGTGGTGCGAGTCCGAGGAAGGGGCCGGGGCGACCTTCCTCTTCACGCTGCCGCGGGTGGAGACGACGGGATGACCGCTCGGCGCATCCTGTTGGTGGAGGACGATCGCTTCCTGCGCCGGGCCGGCGAGATCAGCCTCCGCCAGCGCGGCTTCGTGGTCACCACCGCGGCCGACGGCGAGGAGGCGCTCCGGAAGGTACGGGCGGAGCCGCCCGACCTGGTCCTGCTCGATCTCCTCATGCCGAAGATGACGGGGATCGAGGTTCTGAAAACGCTCAGGGCCGAGGAGGCCACGAGGGAGATCCGCGTGCTGATCCTTTCCAATTCGTCGCGTGAGGAGGACGTCGAGGAGATCAAGACCCTCGGAGTGTCCGGGTATTTCGTCAAGGCGGACCTGTCGTTGCAAGCGCTGGGCGACATGGTGGCGCGCCTCCTGGAGGCCTGACCATGGGTGAGCCGAGTCGGCGGATCCTGCTGGCGGAGGACGATCGCTTTCTTCGCAAGGCCGCGGAGACCGCGCTGAAGCGCCAGGGGTTCACGGTGCTGGCGGCGGTCGACGGGGAGGAAGCGCTTCGGATGGCGCGCGCCGAAGCGCCGGACCTGATCCTGCTCGATCTGATCATGCCGAAGCTCCAGGGCTTCGAGGTGCTGCGCGCGCTGAAAGCGGATGCGGCGACCGCCGCCACCCCGGTGATCATCCTGAGCAACCTGGGGCAGGAGAGCGACGTGAAGCAGGCGATGGAGGCGGGCGCGGCCGGCTACTTCGTGAAGGCGAACCTCTCGCTGCAGGATCTGGTCAAGCGGGTCGGCGAGGTGCTGGGGGGGACACCCTGATGGCGGGCATCGTTTCCGACGAGGAGCTCCGGACCCTGATCGTCCAGCAGCTCGAGCTGGTCGACGCGGCCGAGTTCGCGAAGGCGCAGCAGATGGCGGCGCGGTTGAAGATCCCGCTCGAGCGCGCGCTCGCCGAGCGGGGCCGCATCCCGCTCGCCTTCCTGCTCGCCCAGCTCGCCCAGGCGTGGGACGTGGGCTTCATCGAGCTGAAGGTCGGCGATGTGCAGCTCGACGCGCTGCAGACCGTCCGCGAGGAGTACGCGCGGAGCCACGGGGTGGTGCCATTCCAGCGCGAGGACCGGACGCTGAAGGTGGCGATGGCCAATCCGCGCGACAAGTTGATCGTTCGCGAGATGGCCCAGATGACCAAGTGCGAGATCGTGCCGTACCTGTCTCCGGAGGGCAACATCCGGCGCGCCCAGCTCCTCTACAAGGGCAACCTGCGCGACATGCTCGAGCGCTCCGCGCTCCACGCGAGCACCGCGATCAATCCACCCGCCAAGACGGGGGCCGCGCCGGCGGGCCCGGGCGCCCAGTGGCACGCGGCCGACCCCGCCGCGCGGCGGCTGGCCGCTCCCGCGGAGGCGTCGACCGCCGACCTGGTCACCCGCATCCTCGAGTACGCGGTGGTGACGCGGGCCTCCGACATCCACATCGAGCCCTACGAGCTCGAGACGCTGGTCCGCTACCGGATCGACGGTGTGCTGCACGAGGTGCTGACCCTGCCTCCCGCCGCGCACCCGTCGCTGGCCGCCCGCATCAAGATCCTCAGCGCGATGCGCATCGACGAGCACCGCATCGCCCAGGACGGCCGCTTCGAGGCCGATCTCTCCGGCTTCGTGGTCGACCTGCGCGTGTCCTCGGTGCCGACTCAATGGGGTGAGAAGGTGGTCATGCGCGTGCTCTCGCGCGAGGCGGCCTCCGCGGACCTGGACGACCTGGGGCTGGCGTCGGCCGACTACGAGCTGCTGATCAAGGGCCTGCTGCGGCCGTTCGGGATGATCCTGGTGACGGGGCCGACCGGCTCCGGCAAGTCCACCACGCTGTACGCGATGCTGAGGCGTTTGTCCGTCGAGCGGCAGAACGCGGTGAACATCTCGACGGTCGAGGATCCCATCGAGTACACGATGCCGCGGGTCACCCAGATCCCGCTGAACGCGGTGGCCGGGTTCGACTTCGCGAGCGCGCTGCGGGCACTGCTCCGGCAGGACCCCGACGTGATCATGGTCGGCGAGATCCGGGACAGCGAGACGGTGTCCATCGGGGTGCGGGCCGCGCTGGTGGGGCGGCTCTTCCTCTCCACGCTGCACACCAACGACGCGACCTCCGCGGTCCCGCGGCTGCTCGACATGGGGGTCGAGCCGTTCCTCCTCGCCTCCACCCTCGTCCTCGTGATGGCCCAGCGGCTCGCGCGCCGCATCTGCGTGGCCTGCCGGGAGAGCGGGGCCCCGGAGCCCGGGGTGCTGACCGCCCTGCGCGCGCGTCCCGACTTCGAGCGGAGCGTCCGGATGCTCCAGGCGCAGGGCGTACTCGGGCAGGGAAGCGATCCGTTCGCGGCCGTCCGCACCTTCCGCGGCCGCGGCTGCCCGCAGTGCCAGGGCAGCGGCTTCCGCGGGCGCATCGGGGTCTTCGAGCTGTTCGAGGTGCGGGAGGACACGCGGCAGCTCATCATGGAGCGGCGGGACGGCGGGGTCATCCGGGCCGCCGCCACCGAGGGCGGCATGCGGACCATGTTCGATGACGGACTCGCCAAGGTGCTGCTCGGCGAGACCACGCTGGAAGAGGTGTACCGGGTGGCACTCTAACGGCCCGAGTCAGCGCGACGGTTGGCGCGGCCCCAGGACGAAGCTCACCTCATAGTTGGTCCGGTTGGCGTAGGTCTCGTACTGGATGTTCCCCGAGCGGATCATCTCCACGACCGGCTCCGGAAGCCGCGGGAGCACCGTGGCGAGGGTCTCCGGATAGCGCCCGGAGGGGTCACGGCTCTCGTCCACCGCCCGCGACACGGCGTCCACCGCCTTCACGCCCTGGGTGATCGCGGGGTCCGATTGCCCCGCGAGCACCAGGTAGCCGGCGAGTCCGATGTCGAGCGCCACCAGGAGCGCGATCGCGTACCGCCCCCACCGGATACGCCGGGGCGCTTCATCGGGCTCCTCGCCCCCCGCCACCCGCGCCTCGCGCGCCGCCGATTCGCTCCGGTACTGGGCACACGTGCCGCAGAGGTCGCGCTCGTCGGGCGCCCGGCACCCGATGCACACCGCGTCGTGACACTGCCGGCAGCGGAAGAGCGCCGGCTCGCCGGGGTGACGGATGCACGCGCCGAGGTCTTTCATGCGCGGCCTACTTGTAGAAGTTGCCCACGTTGACGGTAACCGTCCACACGCTCTTGCTCGAGGTCAGAATGGCTTGACCGCCGAACGCGGGCGCCACGGCGGCTCCGAGGGCGGTCGCGTCGCTCGCGGTCAACGACACGGCTTTCAGCACCGCCATGGTGCCCTTCGTGCCCTGGTACTGGAAGCTCGTCCCTTTTCCGAAGGGCGTGGTGGTGGGCCAGCGCACCAGGTACGGTCCGAACCAGCACGTGGAGCCGGTCGGCCGCGAGACCAGACCCGGATCGCCACTGGACTTGCCCGTCAGGGGCAGGCCTTCACAGTTGGTGGCGAGATTCAGCAGCCCCGTGCGCATGAACGCCATCTGGGTAGCGGTGGCGCTCGCCCGCGCGCGCTGGATCAGGCTCTGAGCGGTCAGCATGCCAAGCGTGGCCAAGATTCCGATCAGGGCCGCCACGACAGCCAGTTCGATGAGGGTGAACCCGGACGAGCTCCGATGCCAAACATGGTTAGGAGAGCTGACGGCGGAGCCGGCAACCCGGCAAGCCCGAACGGGCGCTGAGCCGGAGTGAATCACGTTGACCAAGTCTAGCACTGCCCGACTTTGCCGCGTGCATGCCCCGATCGCCGTCTGCCGTCTAGGGCGGGGCGCGTCGCGCGAAGTTTTGGGGCGGCCGGGCGGGCCGGGCTAGCGTGGAGCGACCGCCTCGCCGGGCAGAGCCGCCCGCAGCGTCTCCAGGAAGCCGCGGATCCGGCGCGCGTTCGTGCCGAGGTCGCTGCGGCCCACGCGGGAGACCGAGCGGACGTCGACGCGACTGCCCGAGCCGTCCGGCCGGACGCGGACCACGACGTCGTCGCGGAAACCGAACCAGCGGGTGCGGTCGGTGGCCTCCAGGCGCCCCTCCGCGGGCGCGGTGGCCACGATCTCCCAGCCGAGACCGCGGGAGACGTCGCCCGCGCGCGCGAACACGCGGTCTGGCGGTGCGGTGAAGCGCTCGGGCCCGAGGTCCGGATAGCCGGCGCGCTGCTGGGCGGCGAGGGCGGCGCCGCCGTGCTCCGCAGTGTTCGGAGCGCCCTGCCGCCGCGGCAGCAGCGCCACGAAGCGGGGTGGGTCGTCGAGATCGGTCGTGATGTCGTGGATCGGGGGCACGCGGCCCGCGGCGCGGAGATTCGAGACCGGCACGACCGCGACGGCGGCCAGCAGCGCGAGGGTCGCGAGCGACAGGAGTGCGGTACGGCCCGCCCGTGCGACCAGCGCCAGCACGAGGCCGGCCAGCGCGACGACGCCGGCGGCGAGCCCGCCGTAGAGCGTCCAACGAAAGATGACGAAGCCGGTGCGGAAATCCCACCAGTCCCACCGGCTGCCCACCCCGGACAGCACGAGGCTGAGCGTCCCGAGCGCGGTCAACATGAACCCGGCGCGCGCTACGATTCGTGCGATGCGAGAGAGGTGACCGGGTGGGCGGTCAGTGGGTTGGTCGTGGAGAGTCATCGCGCGGGCCCTCGTCTAGTTCTTCAAGCTCTTCTAATGCGGGGGCCTAGAAATGGCCCCCGCACTCCCCCAACTGGCGGACAACCGTCTTGGCGGGCTCAGCTTCACTAGCGGGCAACCGAGCGCGCTGGCCGGCGCTTGACAGCCGTGAATGGCGTGCCTAGAGTCGCGGCAGACATCACCCACCGTGCTGCTCAGGAGGCGCCTCCCATGCTGTACGAACTGCGGACCTATCACGCGATGCCCGGCCGGCTGCCCGACCTCAACCGGCGTTTCGCCGAGATCACCATGGACTTCTTCAAGAAGCACAATATCCAGGTGGTCGGCTTCTGGACCAACGAGCTCGGCGGCTCCTCGGACCAGCTCATCTACATGCTCGCCTACGACAGCCTCGCCGACCGCGAGAAGAAGTGGAGCGGGTTCTTCGCCGACAAGGATCGGCTGGCCAAGTTCGCCGAGACCGAGAAGAACGGGCCGCTGCTGCGCCGGCTCACCGCCCACATCCTCCGGCCGACCGCCTACTCGCCGATGCAGTAGATGCGGGGAAGCGTGTGCCTGCTCGTCCTCTCGCTCGTCGGCTGCGGCGGGCCGATCGAGCGGCCCTACACCGAGCAGGAGCTCGAGGCGAAGTGCGTGATGCGCGGGCGCTGGTGGCACCGCGATGACCTGATGGGTGGCTTCTGCGAGTTCCAGGCGCCGGGCTTCCTCTAGGCGGCGGCTCAGTCCACGCGGAAGACCACGTCCGGGGTGAGCCCGCGCACGCTGGTCTGCCCGGCGAGGGCCATCGAGGTACGCAGCTCGCGTCGCAGGATGTCGAGCGCGCAGGCCACCCCGGCCGCCCCGTCGGCGGCCAGCCCCCAGAGCGCGGTGCGCCCGATCGCCACCGCGTTGGCGCCCCACGCCACGCCCTTGAGCACGTCGGTGCCGCGCGCGAAGCCGCCGTCCACGATGATGCTGACCGCGCCGCCGACCGCTTCCGCCACCGCGGGCAGCGCGTCGATGCTGGCCTGGGTGGCGTCGAGCTGCCGGCCGCCGTGATTGGACACCCAGATCAATTCCACGCCGGCCTCCACGGCGCGGCGGGCGTCGCGCGGGGTCATGATGCCCTTGAGCCCGATGGGGAGCTTGGTGGTCTTGCGCAGCCACTCCACGTCGGCCCAGGTCAGGCGCGCGGGGTACTCCGGATCCGGCGGGCGCGGGTTCGGCGCCTTGAGCATGGCCTCACGCGGGCTCCAGCGCGCGAGGATGTCACGCTCGCGCCGGCTGTAGACCTGCACGTCCACCGTGAGGCACACCGAGAGGTAGCCCGAGGCTTCCACGCGCGCGAGCAGGTCGGCCACCCAGGCCCGGTCGCCCATGTGATACAGCTGGAACATCTTGGGGCCGGGCGCGGCCTCCGCGACCGCCTCCACCGACCAGCCAGTCGCGCCGCTCAGGAACTGCAGCGTGTCGCCCTTGGCGGCCCCGCGCGCCATCTCGCGGTCGCCCTCGGGATGGAAGAGAACGAGTCCGCCCATGGGCGCGATCACCACCGGCCAGGAGAGCGGGATGCCGATCAGCGACGTGGTGAGATCGATGTGGCGGACGTCCACCAGGATGTCCTGGCGGACGGCGAGGCGCCGGATCGCGCGCCGGTTGCGGCGGAGCGTGGTCTCGGTCTCGGTGCCGCCCGCGCCGAAGTTGTACGCGTTGCGCGGCAGGCGGGCCTTGGCCGCGCGGTGGATCTCCGGAAGCGTCACGAAGGGGTCGGTCATGGCGGGTAAGATAGCATGACCCCGAAACGGGGCACGCGGCTCCGGCCGGTGCCGTACCGGAGCCTGCGGGCCCTTCTGCGGCGGGAGCTGCTCACCGAGGAGCACGAGGGGACGGCCGCGCTGATCCGGCGGCTCGCCCACGTCAAGAGGACCGGCCGCTTCACGCGCGCGGAGTTTCTCGCGATGTGCCGGTGGAAGAGCCCGCGGTCGCGACGGCACTACGAGCGCAACCGCGCGGGGACGATCCGGAGCGTGTCGCGCGCGGTGCTCGCCTCGCGCAACGAGCGAGAGCGCATGACCCGGCTCATCACACTGCCCGGGGTGAGCGTGGCGACCGCGTCCGCCATCCTCACCCTCATCGACCCGCGGCGCTACGGGGTGCTCGACATCCGGTGCTGGCAGCTCCTCTTCCGCATCCGTTCGGTGGCGGGAAACGAGCGCGGGCGGGCCTTCACGGTCTCACAGTGGGAGCACTATCTGGAGCGGCTGCGGGTCCACGCGCGGGCCCTCGGGGTCTCCGCGCGGATGGTCGAGTACACGCTCTTCCACTGCCACCGGAAGCTGCAGCGCGGGCGGCTCTATGACTGACGCCGCCCGCGCGAGCTCGGATCAGGCGGCGCGGACCAGCACCACCGGGACCGGCGAGGCGTGGAGCAGCTTCTCGCCGAGTCCACCGCCGGTGAGGCGCTCGAGCCAGCTCCGGCGGGACGCGTTCACCACGATCATGTCCGCGTCGAAGGCTTCGGCCTCCACGAGGATCTCCCGCTCGGGCTCACCGAATCGCACCACCGTCTCGGCCGACACCGGGGCCAGGCGCGCCTCGACGCTTTCGAGATAGTCGCGGCCCTCGGCACTCAGCCGCTCCATCTCCTGGTCCGCGTAGGCCACCACCCGGCCAGTGCTGCTCACCCGGTGCTCGGGCACCGGATATACCTGCAGCAGGCGGACGCCGCCGCCGCTGCCGCGGGCCAGGTCGGCCGCCAGGGCCGCCGCCGCCTCCGCGGATTCACTACCGTCCAACGGAACAAGAATGCGCTTTGCCGTCATCGGGTTTCTCCTTCCCACACGCCATTTCGATGGCGAGAGAGCGGGAATGGATTCTTACCTTTCTGTGTCGGGAATCGCAGGAATCCCTCGGAGCCGCCCGCGCATCTCAACACGCGGAAGGAGATCGCCATGGTTGAGATTTTGGTGGCCTCGTTGGTCGGATTGGCGCTGGTGGTCGGACCGCTCCTGTGGCGGGTGGCGAAGGATCGGAGCGAGTCTCGCGCGCTGTCGATCCGCGCCTACGTCCAGTCCCTCGTGGACCGGAAGCTGGGCGGCGAGTCGTTCGTGTCGGTGCAGGTGACGCCGCGTGGGCTGTGGCGCGCCGGGCAGGTGGTGGTGGCCGTCCCCGGCGGCTGGGAGTGGCTGCTCGAAGAGGTCTGGCCGGTGCTGATGGCACGCACCCCGCGCGGCTACGAGTTGGTCGTGCGCCGCGGCGAGTCCACGCCCGCCCCGCAGCGGCAGCTCAAGCGCGTCGCCTGACCCCCGCTTGCTGGCCGGGTTCCCCCTCGCGTAACATCGCGGCGAGGGGGAACCCACCATGCATGTCGGGATGGCCGCCGTCTTCCAGAACCCGGGCCAAGCGCAGAGTGATCGTGACGTTTATGTAAACGAGCTGCGTCTGGCCGAGCTGGCCGAGCCGCTCGGGTTCGAATCGGTGTGGGGCGTGGAGCATCACTTCACGGACTACACCATGTGCCCCGACGTCCTGCAGTTCCTCTCCTACATGGCCGGACGCACCCGCACCGTTCAGCTCGGCTCCATGGTCGTCGTGCTGCCCTGGCACGATCCGATGCGGGTGGCCGAGGAAGTGTCCATGCTCGACAACCTGTCCGGTGGCCGCCTGATCCTGGGCATGGGCCGCGGGGCGGGCAAGGTGGAGTTCGACGGCTTCCGTCTCTCCATGGACGAGTCACGGGCGCGCTTCGTGGAGTCGGCGGAAATGCTGCTGCGCGGGCTCGAGCGTGGCTACTGCGAGTACGACGGCGCCTTCGTCAAGCAGCCACGAGCCGCGATCCGGCCGGCTCCATTCAAGTCTTTTCGCGGGCGGACCTACGCGGCGGCGGTCTCCCCGGAGTCGGTGCGCATCATGGCCGAGCTGGGTGTCGGCATCCTGATCATTCCCCAGAAGCCGTGGAAGGAAGTCGCGCGCGAGCTGGAGGCATACCGCGAGGTCTATCGCCAGGTGAACGGCGTGGACGCGCCCCCGCCGATCTCGGCGGGCTGGACCTTCTGCGACGCGAGCTCGGCCCGCGCGGAGGAGATGGCGCGCCGCTACATCGGCGGCTACTACCAGACCGTGCTCGACCACTACCAGTTCCAGGGCGACCACCTGGCCCACACCAAGGGCTACGAGTACTACGGCAAGATGGCGGAGAAGATCCATCAGTACGGCACCGACACCGTCATCGACTACTTCATGAACCTGCAGGTGTGGGGCACGCCCGAGCAGTGCTACGAGAAGATCCTGGACATCCACGCGCGCACCGGCAACAGCCACTACGTGGGCGTGTTCAGCTACGCGGGCATGCCCTACGACGAGGCGGAGCGCAACCTGCGGCACTTCGCCAAGGAAGTGATGCCGCCGCTCCAGAAGCTCGGCATCAGCGCGGTTTCCGCCGCCGGCCGCACCAGGACGGTGGAGAAGCCTGGAGTGGGCCTTCTCGGCTCCTGAGCCTCGCCGCCGGAGGGGCATAGCTAGACCACGCGGGCTACTGTTTTTGGCAACCGATGGACGCTCGCGGGCACGGTCACGACCTCGATTCAAGTCCGAGAGCGCACAAGTGCCCGTTTGGGTGAAGGTGCGGGCTCTGGCACCGAACGTGCAAACCTTGCGTGTAGTCGAATCGCTGGCTCAGACGAGGGCCCGCACGGCCCCACCCGCGAAGACGACGAGGCCACGAAACCAGCAGCGTGCGCCTCTCCCCCCGGCAGTAGAGAAGCGCTGACTTCTCGAGAAGCGGACCATGGGCCCACTATGCTTGCCGCGGCGCACTCCGAAGATCCTTCGGTCCGGACTCCTGATCGCGATCGTTGCCCTGGCCGCGCTGGTTCGCCCGGCGGGGGCTGATCCCGGGCTGACGGACACCGAGATCGTCATCGGTTCCTGTGCCGCGCTCGAGGGACCCGCGAGCTTCCTGGGCACGCAGACGGTACTCGGGGCCCTCGCGTATCTCAATG
>Ga0137403_10006802_pt1 | contig 13027 bp, 11 predicted proteins | sample CZOMad2_1_16fung_FD_122057 | JGI IMG/M metagenome (GOLD analysis project Ga0137403, IMG submission 122057) | Vadose zone soil fungal communities from Angelo Coast Range Reserve, California, USA - CZOMad2_1_16fungal (Hybrid Assembly) | ecosystem: Environmental > Terrestrial > Soil > Vadose zone... | reverse complement strand
CCACCGTCAGCTTTTTGTTATCATTGATCTCGTAAGCCAAGGTCGCGGCAGCACCCGGGACGGTATACGCCGTTATGGTTCCGCCACGATCGATGAACGCCTGGAAGATCCCGTCGCCGGGATCAAACGCGCCGGTAAGGTCGCCGGCATTGTTCATGCCAAGGAGGTTAGTCTGGAGCGCGCCGGGAAGATCGTATTCTGTGAAGGTGCCACCCGACAGGAGAAACGAGTGAATGGTACCATCGGCGATGGCGTAGTCACCGGCGACAGTGCGTGCGTTATTGATGCCCCGGCCTTCGGTAAAACCGACGGTATCGTTAGGGTCAACGATGGGGTCGCTAAAGCTACCATCGCTGAACCGGACAAAACCGCGCGTCACTCCAGCCGAATCAATGAACTCGCCAACGATGTCGCCTCTTTCGTTAATCTTTTGCGGCAAGGTGTTATTTCCGACCCCGGGATAATCAAAAGTCGTGATCACTTCGATAGACCCCGAGTTTGCTGCTTGCTGAGCGAACGTTCCCATTAAAGGGAACAGGAATAGAACTGCCAGAATGCTGTTAAGTAATTGTCTTGGTTTCATAATGTTTATTTCCTCGTTGATTGAATTGCCCCATTCCTAAAACGCGGATGCGGCAAAAACACCAGACCCAGATCGCGAATTTCGACATGGCCAGTTTGGCCCACTTTTGGGTTGCCGGCACATCGAAATGAGTGAGCAGAGCCCAAAGCGTCAGATGCAACAGCCTGTCGATGTGGTCGCACGTCGGACTATAAAACATGTGCCTTCGTTTCCGGCGATTTGGCCGTAATCCGGCTTCACTCTGTAAAAATTCTTGGGACCTTCGCCCTCCAGTTTACGTAGAAGTAAGTATAAAGAGCTTTCCCAACCCAATCGCCGCGTCTCGCGAAATCCACAGCCACACTAAGCTTCGGGAACAGATTTACCACGATCCGTCGCTGAGGAGCACCTATCCTGAGCTCCAGCAACAAATTTACCGATGTCCTTGGTTATGGAGACGGGAGGTAACCTCTCAACGTCCTCATCCCTCCTCCTTGATTCCTATCAAGAAACTGGCAGCCATCATCGTAGTGCTGGGCTTTGTCTTCTGCCTATGGTTCGGTGTCTCAACATATCGCGCACCACTGGCAAGCTACCCGTACTACGATATTCAAAAGCCTGTGCCAGCTTGGAGTGAGCCCATGCCACTTGAAGGCAATTACGGCAGACTGGAAACGGCCTCTGCGCGGAGCAGCCTTCCGTAAAGGACGAAGCCTGCGATGAGAACAGTCACGGAAAGGACGATTGAGCAAAAGTGAATGCGCAACACTCCTGACTTGGGAAATGTCAGGACAGCAACTGAACTCAAGACGACGTCGATGACGAGAAACACGATGTAAGTCCAAAAAATAAGCCCTCGGAAATCCAGTGTGATCCAATTGCCGCCGCCTCCTCCCATCGAGGTCTGATCCACGAAGTAGATGGGAATCGCCAGTAACCCAAGAAACAGACAAACCATCAAATGTTTACGCCAGATAAAGGTCATAAAGCATGAAATAACTTGGAGATAGATATCAATTTGTATCCCAGCTTATTGATAGATATCCGGCTTATAAGATGATCCGCTCTAATAAGTACCTAAGTAATAGAATGTGTCGTCAATTAATGATTGATTGAGAATAATTCATCTATATACATACGTTAGTTTCGCTGCCAGCATCAATACCGTTTGACTATCTCGTGATGCCGCTCCAGCCACCAACAGGATCCACTACCCGCTTGCTGAAATAATGACCGGCTGCAATCTGCCACCATCGTTCCATCGGGCGTGGTGCGCATCATGGAATTGCAGGAGCAGGGCTGGAGCTATGTACGGCCCTGAGGGAGCAAGACTCCCTCGACAAAGCCACGTGATATAGATCAAAGCTGTTTGAGAAGGCGCCGGAAATAGAATAATATCCTCCGCGAGACTCAATCACGCGGCAGCGATCATGATCTTTCGTCAGCTCTTCGACAGCGTTTCGGGCACCTACAGCTACCTGCTGGCCAGCCGCGCCGGCGGCGAGGCGCTGATCCTCGATCCCGTGCTGGAAAAGGCCGACCGCTACTGCCAATTGCTGCGCGAACTCGACCTCAAGCTCGTCAAGGCGGTCGACACTCATCTCCATGCCGATCACGTCACCGGACTTGGCGAACTGCGCGACCGCACCCACTGCATCACCATCATGGGCGAGCAGAGCAAGGCCGACGTGGTGTCGATGCGGGTGTCGGACGGCGACAGGGTTACGATCGAGGGCCTCTCGCTCGACGTGATGTACACGCCCGGCCATACCGACGACTCCTACAGCTATCTGATGGGCGACCGGGTCTTCACCGGCGACACGCTTCTGATCCGGGGCACCGGCCGCACCGATTTCCAGAACGGCTCTGCGCGCGCGCAGTACGAATCGATCTTCAACCGTCTGTTGAAACTGCCCGAGGAGACGCTGGTGTTTCCCGCCCACGACTACAAGGGCGACACCGTCTCCACCATCGGCGAGGAGAAGCGCTACAATCCGCGCCTGCAGGTGCGCTCGGTCGACGAGTATGTCGAGCTGATGGCCAATCTGAAACTGCCGAACCCGAAGATGATGGATGTCGCGGTGCCCGCGAACATGCATGTCGGCCTGCACCAGGACGATCTCGCCAAGCAGGGACTGGCGCTGAACGCGCGCGAGGCGATCGAGAGCCTCGGCCGCCCGGACATTCTGCTGGTCGATCTGCGCGAAAACAGCGAACGCGCCAAGCACGGCACGCTGCCCGGCGCGCTGCATGCGCCCTATCCCACGATCGAGGAAGGGCTGAAGCCCGGCGGCATGCTACGCGAGGTCGCGGCCGCGACCGGGCGGCGCATCGTGTTCTTCTGCGCCTTCGGCGAGCGCTCGGCGATGGCGGTGAACGCCGCCAAGGAAGCGGGCCTTCTCAACGCCGCCCATATCGCGGGCGGAATCGACGCCTGGAAGAAGGTCGGCGGCCCGGTGCTTCAAGGCTAAACCATTTTCAACTCCGCGACCTGCAGGGGGATCGCATGGGTGACACCGGCAAGAAGAACGAGCCTCCAAAGGCCGACGACAAACCGAAGACACCGCCGCATCCGCCGGTCAGCGACGAGGACTATGAGGACGGCGATATCGCGACCCCAAAGCACGATCGTGACGGCCCTGACGACGAGCCGCTCTGATTTCATCCTTCTTCATTTCGGGGCGTGAACTCGGGTCTACCCGAGTTCAGCGATATCAATTTCCAAGTCGGCAACAGCCGACTTGGATGCGAACCCGGAATCTCGAGATTCCCCGATGTGCAATTGCACATCTGAGGTTCGATGCTTGTGCATCGCCCCGGAATGACGTTGCCCCAAGCGGCGTCAACCGCCCATTTCGCGGCCCTTCGCGGAGGCTGCCATGCGGCCGTATTCATGGACAAATAACCGCCCTCGCGGATAGTTTGCCCTGAAATCGAAACGGAATCGCGACACAAAATGGCCGACGTTCTCGCCGCACCGCAACATATCCGGACCGACGCCTCGCCGCGCACGCTTGGCCTGGTCTCGACCGCGCACTGGGTCAGCCATTTCCATCTGCTGGTGCTGCCGATGCTGTTTCCATTCCTGAAACAGCAGCTCGGTGTCGGCTATATCGAACTGGGCTTCGCGCTGACCGTGTTCGCGGTCGTCTCGGGACTCACCCAGGCGCCGCTCGGCTACATCGTCGACCATGTCGGGGCGCGCAAGATCCTGCTGACCGGCCTTTGCCTCGCGGGCTTCGCGCTGATCATGCTTGGCCTGCACCTGAGCTATCCCTGGCTGATCGCCAGCGCCGTGCTGCTGGGGCTGGCCAACAGCGTCTATCACCCGGCCGACTATGCGATCCTGTCCGCCCATATGGACGAGGCGCGGATGGGCCGCGCCTTCTCGATCCACACCTTCGCGGGCTTTCTCGGCGGCGCGGTGGCGCCCGCGATCGTGGCCACGCTGGTCACCGTGGTTGGCGGCGTTGGCGCGCTGATCGTCACGGGCGCGGTCGGCCCGCTGGTGGCGCTGTCGCTCGTGATTTTCGGTCTTCCCGACGCCGGTGTCCACCGGCAGAAGGGCGGCGCAAAGGCGCCGACGAAGAGCATCATCACGCCGGCGCTGATCATGCTGACGCTTTTCTTCACCTTGCTCGGTCTCTCCAACGCCGGTATCGGCAATTTCGGCGTGGTGGCGCTGATGAGCGGCTATGGCGCCTCGTTCCCGACCGCCAACATGGCGCTGACGGCTTACCTCGGCGCCAGCACCGTCGGCGTGCTCGCAGGCGGTTTCCTCGCCGACCGCACCGAGCGCCATGGCCAGGTTGCGGCCGGCTGCTTCGCCGTCAATGCGGCGATCGTGCTCCTGATCGCCGCGGTCGCACTGCCGCCTCTGCTGCTCGCGGCGGCGATGACCACCGCCGGTTTCCTCGGCGGCGTGATCGCACCCTCGCGCGACATGATGGTGCGGAACGCTGCGCCCCCAGGTGCCGCCGGGCGTGCCTTCGGGATTGTCTCGACCGGCTTCAATTTCAGCGGCATGGCAAGCCCGCTATTGTTCGGTTGGATCATGGACCACAACATGCCGCATTGGGTGTTCGGCGCTTCGGCGGCGTTCATGATCCTGACGGTCCTGCTGGCGCTTTTCACGGATCGCAAGCCGCAGGCCGGCCGCGCGACCGCCGATATGGAGTTGGCGCAGCCCTGAGCCCCGATCTCCGGCGGTTGACAGTCCTCGGCCTGGGCCGATGATACTGCCAACGAGATCAAAACCCGGGATGAAACGCCATGACTGCGAATTTAGAGACCGCGAATTCAGATCGCTCTGCAGACCTCGTGATCCGCGGCGGCAATATCGCCGACGGGCGCGGCGGCGACTTGTTCGAGGCTGATGTCGCGATCAAGGACGGCCGCATCACCGAGGTCGGCAAGGTCTCGGCCAAGGGCAAGGAAGAAATCGACGCCAGGGGCAAGCTGGTCACGCCGGGCTTCGTCGACGTCCACACCCACTACGATGGCCAGGTCACCTGGAGCCACGACATCACGCCCTCCTCCCAGAACGGCGTCACCACGGCAATCATGGGCAATTGCGGCGTCGGCTTCGCGCCCTGCCGGCCCGACGATCACCTGCGCCTGATCCAGTTGATGGAGGGCGTCGAGGATATTCCGGAACCCGTGTTGAGCGCGGGCATCCCCTGGGCCTGGGAAAGCTTTCCGGACTACATGGACTGGCTGTCGAAGCGCAATTTCGACATCGATGTCGGCGCGCAACTGCCACACGCATCGCTCCGCGTCTATGTGATGGGCGAGCGCGGCGCGCGCCGCGATCCCTCTACCGTCGACGACAACCAGGCGATGGCCAGGCTCGCGAGCGAGGCCGTGCGCGCCGGCGCGCTCGGCTTTTCGACCTCGCGCACTCTCAACCACCGCACCTCGACCGGCGATTTCACGCCGACGTTGAAAGCCGGCGAGGACGAGCTGACGGCGATCGCGGATGCGATGCACGGCGTCGGCCGCAGCGTGCTGCAATTCGTGCTCGATCCATCCACCCTGGATGAAGATCTGCCGATGATGCTGCGGGTGGCGGAAAACACCAGATGCCCGATCACGTTCACGATCACGCAGAACGACAAAGCGCCGCGGCGCTGGCGGCAGACGTTCGACACCATCAATGAGGCCGCCGCGAAGGGACTGACCATCACGGCGCAGATCGCCGCGCGCCCGGTGGGACTCCTGCTCGGACTGGAATTGTCGCGCAATCCGTTCCAGACCCATCCGAGCTACCGGGAAATCGCCAGGCTGCCATTGGCCGAACGGGTGGCGCGTCTGCGCCAACCCGAGATGCGCGCGGCGATCCTGAGTGAAACGGCGACTGCCACAGACGACCCGCTGTTCTTCCGGCCGAACTATGAGAAGATGTATCTGCTTGGCGATCCCCCGGATTATGAGCAGCCGCCGGAAAACACGCTGGGCGCGCAGGCGCGCCGTCAGGGCAGACGGCCGGAAGAACTCGCCTATGACGCGATGCTCACCGACGATGGCCGCGGCATGCTCTATGTGCCGTTCGTCAACTACGCCGACGGCAATCTCGACGCGACGCGCGAGATGCTGTGCGATCCGCGTTCGGTGCCGGGCTTGAGCGATGGCGGCGCGCATTGCGGCATCATCTGCGATGCGAGCTTCCCGACTTATCTGTTGACGCATTGGACGCGCGACCGCAGCCGCGGCGAAAAGCTGTCGATCCCGTTCGTGGTGGCGGCGCAGTCGCGCAAGACTGCGCTATCGGTCGGCCTTTACGATCGCGGCCTGATCGCGCCGGGCTACAAGGCCGACGTCAACGTCATCGATTACGACCGGCTGCATCTGCATCCGCCGAAGGTGCATTACGACCTCCCGGTCGGCGGCCGTCGTCTGTTGCAGCAGGTCGACGGCTACGACGCCACGATCGTCTCGGGCGTGGTGACGCAGCGCGGAGGGACCGCGACCGGCGCCCATCCGGGCCAGCTCATCCGCGGAACGCAAGGCGGCTTGAATTAAGCGCTGGACGCGATTGCTTGCCAACACAGTCGGTGTCGTCCCGGCGAACGCCGGGACCCATAACCACGAATGTTAGCGTTGTAAGAAGCTGGAGCTCCAGCCATCGCAGTAACCAGGATCGGTGGTTATGGGTCCCCGCTTTTCGCGGGGACGACGAGAGATTTACACCAATCACGCAAATTTCGGCTGTGCGACTTCCTCGCCCATCAGCCGCGCGCGCTCGGTGTTGGGCCAGAGCAGCAACAGGCCCGATAGTCCCGACACGACCAAGACCACGGCGTTGATGGCAAAGCCCGTCATGTAGCCGTCGAACGGCTCGGCGGCGCGCTGGATGACGCTGCCCATCACCGCCGGCGCCAGAATGCCGGCGAGCGTGTAGAGCGCACCATAAATGGCGATCACCGCACCACGCTGCGACACCGGCGTGAACTCGCCGATCATCGGCGCACAGACCACGTAGATCGATCCGGACAGGCCCGTGCCGACCACCAACAGCGCGATCGTCAGCCCGCCCGGTGCGACAAACGGCAGCAAAGCGAGAATCGCGCCGCCCGCGATCAAGGGCGCAGCGCCGAGCACCCCGCGCGCGCCGCGCGTGGTAAAGCCGCGTGCCAGCATCACCTGCGAGATCCACCCCGTGAGCAATACGACCACGGCGCCGAACACCCATGGCAGGATCGAGATGAAGCCGGCCTGCTGCTGCGAGAAGCCGAGCCCCTTGACGATGAACGGCGTGAACCAGGTCAGCCCCAGCGACAGCGCCCAATAGGCGCCGAAGGTCGCCGCGACGCAGCCGACGAAGGTTCGCGACGTCAACAATTGGAAATAGGGAATCCGCGGCTCACTGGCGGCCATCGCCGCGGTCTGCACCAGCGGGCCCTCCTTGCCGAGGATCAGCCAGGCCACCACCCACGTCAGGCCGACGATACCAAGCGCGCCGAAAGCGTAATGCCAACTATGATTGACGATTACCCAGTTCAGAGCGGGCACCGCGAGGATCACGCCGAACGCCGAGCCCTGCGTCAGGATCGCGATCGGCAGCGTTCGCTTCTCATCCGGGAACCACTTGAAAATGGCATGCGCCGCGACCGAAGCCGCCGGGCCCTCGCCGGCGCCGAGGATGACGCGGCAGATCAGGAGCGTGGTGAAACCGACGGTCCCCACCATCGGAAACTGCGCCAGCGCCCAGATCACGGCCAGCGCCAATAGCACCCAGCGCGTCGCGATGCGGTTGACGATGAAGCCGACCACGATCGCCGCGATCGAGAACAGGAAGAAGAAGGAGGAGCCAAGCAGGCCGAACTGCTCCGGCTCGAGCTTCAGCTCGGTCATGATCGGCACCCCGGCCAGACCCACCACGATCTTGTCGGCAAAATTCACTACCATAAACAGGAACAGCAGAAAGGTAATCTTCCAGGCGCCTTCAGGCGTCGGTTGTGCGGCCATGATCCCTCCCCGCCGTTCATTGCCCGTCGGATCGGGCGGTCGGGGATGCTACCTGCGGGACGGCCGTGAAGGCAACCGGGCATTTTGCCCTCGCCTCCGGATCACGATCACCTGCCGGCATGATCGGGATCATGATCTCGCTTTGCGGCCCGGTTATGCTGTAAACTCAAGCTTCGGAGAGCTTTGCTGCGCCCAGCATGGCAAATGGCAACGAGATCGTGCTGAGCGTTCGCAACCTGACCAAGACCTATCGCTCAGCCGGCGAAGACATCGCCGTACTGCGCGGGGTGAATCTCGATCTCGCAGCCGGCGAGCGCGTCGCGCTGACGGGCGAATCCGGCTCGGGGAAAAGCACGCTGTTGCACCTGATCGCAGGGCTCGATTCCGCCGATAGCGGCGACATCCGGCTCAACGACATGAAGATCACCGACCTCGACGACGCCGCCCGCGCGGCGCTGCGCCGCGACCGGCTGGGCCTGGTGTTCCAGCAGTTCAATCTGATCCCGAGCCTGAATGTCGCAGACAATCTGGCATTCCAGGCACGCATCGCCGGCCGGCACGACGCCGTCTGGCATGCCGAGCTGATCGAGCGGCTGGGGCTCGGCGGCCTGCTCAAGCGCTATCCCGAGCAATTGTCCGGCGGCCAGCAGCAGCGGGTCGCGATCGGCCGGGCGCTGGCGGTCAAGCCGCTGCTGCTGCTTGCCGATGAGCCGACCGGCAATCTCGATGAGGCGACGGCGGACGACATGCTTGCGCTGGCGCGCGATCTGGTCGCGCGAACCGGCTGCGGCTTTCTGATGGTCACCCACAGCGCGCGGCTGGCCGCAACGCTCGACCGGCGGGTCACGCTTCACGCGGGGCTCGTCACATGAGGCGCGCGAGCTGGATCTTGACGGTTCTCGCCAGCCATTGGCGGCGGCATCCGATGCAGCTTGCAACCTTGCTGATCGGGCTGATTTCCGCGACAGCGCTGTGGAGCGGCGTGCAGGCGCTGAACCTGCAGGCCCGCAACTCCTATGACCGCGCGGCCGCCGTGTTCGGTGGCACGCGGACTGCGATGCTGGTCGGCCGGACCGGCGCGACATTCCCGCAGGATGTGTTCGTCAAGCTGCGCCGCGCCGGCTGGCCGGTATCGCCGGTTCTGGAAGGCCGCGTGCAGATCGGCGGACGATCCTACCGCCTGCTCGGCGTCGAGCCGGTGACGTTGCCGGCCGAGGTCGGCAACGCGCCGACCATCGGGCGGACCGGCCTGCAGAGCTTCGTCACGCCGCCCGGACAGACGCTGGTCGCGCCCGAGACGCTCTCCGATCTCGGGCTTGCCGAGGGCGCTTCGCCAACGGCGAGCGGTGGCGCAACGCTGCCGCCATTGCAGATGCAGGCGCAGCTCGTGCCCGACGTGCTGGTGGTCGATATCGGCATCGCGCAACGGCTTCTGAACAAGCCGGGCCAGCTTTCGCGGCTGCTCCTGGGCAAATCCAAGGGCCGGCACCAAGCGTTGGACGGCGCCTTAGGCAAAGGTTTGAGCGATCAACTTCGCCTCGTCGAGCCGGATTCGGAGAGCGATCTCGAGCGCCTCACCGACAGCTTTCATCTCAATTTGACGGCGTTCGGATTGCTGTCGTTTTTCGTCGGCCTTTTCATCGTGAATTCGGCGATCGGGCTCGCGTTCGAGCAACGCCTGCCGATGCTGCGGACCTTGCGCGCCTGCGGCGTGTCCGCGCGCCTGCTGAACACGGTGCTGGTCGCCGAGCTGGTCTCGCTGGCGCTGGTCGCGGGCGTGGTGGGGCTGGTTTGCGGCTATCTGATCGCGGCACAGCTTCTGCCCGATGTCGCGGCCTCCTTGCGCGGCCTCTACGGCGCGCAGATTCCGGGCGAACTGACGTTGAAACCCGAATGGTGGATCGCCGGCCTCGTGATCAGCATCGTCGGCGCGCTTATCGCGGCGGCCACCAGCCTCATCAAGGCGATCCGCCTTCCGCTGCTCGCCGCTGCGCAGCCCTATGCCTGGCAACAGGCCCAGCATCGCTGGCTGCTGTTCCAGAGCGCAGTGGCGGCGCTCGTGTTCGCGGTCGCGGGATGCCTGTTATGGTCTGGCAATTCGCTGATCGCCGGCTTTGCGCTGCTCGCCGCGTTGCTGCTCGGCGCGGCGCTGATCCTGCCTGCGATCTTGGAAGCGCTGCTTGCCCTCGGCCAGCGCGGCGCGCGGGGCGCGCTTGCGGTATGGTTCTGGGCCGACAGCCGCCAGCAGCTTTCGGGATTGTCGCTGGCGCTGATGGCGCTGTTGCTCGCACTTGCCGTCAATGTCGGTGTCGCCACCATGGTGGAAACCTTCAGCCGCACCTTCCTGACCTGGCTCGATGGGCGGCTCGCGGCCGACGTCTATATCAGTGCGGCCGACAACGCGCAGGCCGCCGCCATCAAGACCTGGCTCGGCGGGCGTCCCGATGTGCAGGCCGTGCTGCCAGGCGGCCGGGCCGAGGCGCAACTCGACGGCATGCCGGTTGAAATCCTCGGCCTTCCCGACCATGAGACCTATCGCGATCACTGGCCGCTGTTGCAATCGACGGCGGACGGCTGGGTCAAATTGCCCGAGGGCGAGACCGGCTTCATCAGCGAGCAATTGTCGCGACGCTTGAATCTCTCGATCGGCGACCGGATCACCTTCCCAACACCGCTCGGCGACTGGCCGCTCCAAGTCGCCGGCATCTACGCTGACTACGGCAATCCAAAAGGCCAAGTCGCCGTCAATGTCGGGGCACTCATCAAGCACTTTCCCGACACGCCGCAGACGCGGCTCGGTTTGCGCGTCGATCCTCGCAACGTTCCCGCGCTGATCTCTGCTCTATCAGACAAGTTCGGCCTCGACGGCCGCAACGTGATCGATCAGGCGACCGTGAAGGCGGAGTCGACGCGGATCTTCAACCGGACCTTTGCCGTCACGGCAGCGCTCAACGCCTTCACGTTAGGGGTCGCAGGCGTCGCGCTCTTGACCAGCCTGTTGACGCTCGCCAATTCCCGCCTGCCGCAGCTTGCCCCGCTCTGGAGCATCGGCGTGACGCGGCGCCGCCTCGCGGGAATCGAATTGACCAAGACAATGTCGGTCGCGCTGATCACGGCGCTGCTGGCACTGCCGCTCGGCCTGGGGGTCGCCTGGTGCCTGATCGCGATCGTCAATGTGAAAGCGTTCGGCTGGCGGCTGCCTTTTCACGTGTTCCCGCTGCAACTGATCAAGCTGGTGGGCGTTGCGATGGCGGCGTCGCTTGTGGCCTCACTGCTTCCGGTCGCGCGCCTGGCCCGCATGCAGCCGGCCAACCTGGTGAAAGTGTTCGCCAATGAACGCTGATCTCATGCTCTCGCGCCGCGCTTTCGCGGGCGCCCTCGCGCTTTTCGGCCTCGGCGGCAAGCCCGCCCTCGCCCAGGGCTTTGCCGGGCTCAGCGAGCGCGCGCAGGGATATGCGGCGGTCACGCCGGGCCGAGCATTCTCTTTTCCGGCCGATCACGGTCCGCACCCCGAATATCGGATCGAATGGTGGTACGTGACGGCGAATCTGGCCGACAAAGACGGCAATGCCTATGGCGCGCAATGGACACTGTTTCGCCAGGCGATGGCGCCGGGCGGCGCGCAGGAGGGATGGGCCAACCAGCAGATCTGGATGGCGCATGCCGCCGTCACCCGCGCCGACACCCATCGCACCAGCGAAACTTTTGCGCGCGGCGGGGTCGGGCAGGCCGGCGTCGAGATACAGCCGTTCCAGGCCTGGATCGATTCATGGCAGATGCGCGGTTCGGATCGGACCGACCCCAACGCCATCGCGCCGCTTGACCTCACCGCATCAGCCAAGAATTTCTCTTACGCGCTGCATCTCGAAGCCCATCATCCATTGGTGCTGCAGGGCGACGGCGGCTACAGCCGGAAATCGCTGCGCGAGCAGGCCTCGTATTATTACAGCCAGCCGTTCTTAGAGGTAACCGGCCGCGTTACGATCGACGACAAGTCCGTGGACGTCACGGGCCAAGCCTGGATGGACCGGGAATGGAGCAGCCAGCCGCTCGCGCCCGACCAGACCGGCTGGGACTGGTTCGCGCTCCACTTCAAGTCCGGCGAAAAGCTCATGCTGTACCGGATGCGCCAGACCGACGGCAACAATTACGTGTCCGGCAACTGGATTGTGCCCGATGGCGCCTCGCGGCCGATTGCGCCCGCCGACATCAGCATGACGCCGAAAACGCCAATCAAGATCGAAAGACGCAAGCTTCCCGTTCAATGGCAGATTGCAATCCCCTCCCTCTCGCTTGCGATCGAAACCGTGCCGCTCAACCCCAGGGCCTGGATGGGCACAAGCTTCCCGTATTGGGAAGGTCCGATCAGCTTTCATGGCAGCCAGACAGGCGTAGGATATCTGGAGATGACAGGGTATTGAGGCGCCAGCATCGTCTCACGGGGATTCGCCATGTATCATTTCACTGCCATCGTCACCTGCCTGGCGATCCTGTTCTACTTCTTCACCTCGATCCAGGTGTCCAGGGCGCGCACCGCCTACGGCGTCAAGGTGCCGGCGATCTCAGGCCATCCCGACTTCGAGCGGGTGTTCCGTGTGCAGATGAACACGCTGGAATGGATGCCGGTCTTCCTGCCCTCGCTGTGGCTGTTCGCGGTCTATGTCAGCGATCGGGGCGCGGCTCTGGTCGGCCTGGTCTGGATCACCGGCCGCATCCTCTACTTGATCGGTTACTCGCAAGCTGCGGAAAAACGCGGACCCGGATTCGGCATTCAGGCGCTTGCCTGCTTCGCGCTGCTGCTCGGCGCGCTCGGCGCCGTCATCTGGCGGCTGGTTCACGGATAATAGCTGCACCCTCAGAGATTTGCGCCCTGGACAATGTTGCCGAACCTCGCCCAGCCATTGCCGTCCCAGCGCTGCAACTGCATCTGCTGCAGCGGGCGGTGATTGGTCGGGCTGGTATTGACGCGAATGCCCGGCAGCAGGGTCGGCACCTCGA